>OLWT01000396.1_pt1 | contig 29176 bp, 22 predicted proteins | sample 1674001 | NCBI WGS metagenome assembly OLWT01 (sample SAMEA103958137, study PRJEB25191) | human gut metagenome | biome: human-associated habitat [ENVO:00009003]; feature: intestine environment [ENVO:2100002]; material: feces | place: Germany | collected 2013/2015 | reverse complement strand
AAAATCAAAGAAATGTGTTATTTCCACTTGACAATCGTCATTTCATAACAGAATTATTACTGTCTTTATTATGAATACCAGCCATACCTTTGGTAATTTCATTACCAACCTGTACCATACCTACATCAACACCTGCATCTTTAAATTTCTGTAAAGTATCTTTAGTGAAGTCATGGATATTTTCACACATCTTATCTGGATCATTAGCATCCTTCTGCCATGCTTTTGGTAGAATCTGTTTTGCAGGATCTGCCCAGAAATCAGAATAATGGAAGTCAACAAGCACCTTCATACCATACTTAGTTGCTTCTTTACCAATCTTTAATCCATTATCTACAGTGCTATCTCCACCACCGTATGTTTCACCTTTTTCATTGTATGGATCATTCCAGATTCTTAAACGGATATAGTTAACACCATTATCCTTTAAGATTTTCATTAATGGCTGTTCTTTGCCATCATAATCATAATATTTAACACCTGCATTAGTAAGTGCTACATATGATCCAACATCTACACCTCTGATTGTAGATTCAGACATATTAGAAATCTTATTAATAGTGACATTCTTTTCCTTTAAACCTGTATCATCACCATATTCATAAGGATCTCTGTATGAATCAATATCAATATTCCAACCCTGTGCAAAACCAAATACTGCAAGAGAAGTCTGTGCAAGTCCCTGTTCATTAAAGAAACCATTCCAGCTTCCTACATACTCAGCTTCATCATAAATTAAACCACCTGCATTGCTATCACTAATAGAAGCACTTAACAAGTTATAGATGCTTTCTGCCTGTGTTTCAGTAGATGCTGTTTCATCAGCATTCTTACGTGGGAACTTGATGTTAGAAACAATTAATTGCTTATCTGCTGCCTTTTCTTTTACTGTAGTACGTAATGTTTTAACATAATCATTAATACCATTACGATCAGCATAAAGATTAACACCTAAATAGCTATAGTCTACGCCTGCATAACCTAGCTTTTCAATCACATACTGAATGCCTTCAGCATCATCAGGTGCTGCAAAACTTAAAGCTGTTTTAACACCTTTTTCATTAATAAGTTTAGAGATGGTAGCCATTGCGACAAAGCCATCCCATCCTCCGCCTTCAGTTAGACCAAGGAAATTATAATTCACTTCATTTCCAATAGTCATCATAGTAGGTAAAGCATCATTCTTACTTAAAGTATTAAGTACTTCCTTAGTATAGTCTGTTGCCTTTTCTACCGCATTATCCTGAGTCCATCCTGCAGGTAATTGCTGACTATTTGCATAAGTAACATCATCAGAATAGAATAATGTGATGTTTGTTTTTAAGCCTGCTTCTTTAGCTGCTTTAATTGTTTTGATAGCACTATCTAGTGTATAACATTTAGTTTTATCACTTGATGTGTCCGGATTTACTGCAACCTTGACAGAAATCGTATTAATTCCCTGTCCCTGTACAAACTTAAATAGGTTATCAATTTTGACGCTCTTGTAATTGTAATACGTTTTACCCCATTCCAAATCCTGCTGGTAATGAGTAAAATCTGCGCCTAATACAGTCTGATCGTTAATGCCTTCAATCTTCTTGTAATCAGCTACAGAACGACTCAATGATGTTGCAGTGACTTGATTGTTGTTATGCATAGTTGGTACTGGAGTTACTGCGCTTACACCAGACATGCCCATCGAACAAACAAGCGCTGCACTTACAAAACTTGTAATCAACTTTTTGTTCATATATATCTCCCTTCCTCTTATATAGTATGAGAATATATTAACATAATTTCACACAAAGAATCATCCAATGTAACATAAAATGACATATATAAGTATAAAAAGCTATATTTAGAGATAAAAAAACCTTCTCACGAAGGTTTATAGTGATAAGAAGAAATCTTGCATCTTCTTAGCTTCTGTATTTATTTCTAGATTACGTTTTTCAAATGCTTCGATATTAAAATGCTTAGATTGATGAGATGCTTCTTCGATTGCTTCTACCCACTTGTCTACTGCTTCATCCGTAATAGGAAGCATCTTCACATTATCATTCACAATAGAGGCTAGAGAAATAGTATCAGAGATCATGCATGGTAATCCATTGGCTTCTGCTTCTAATAAAGCGACACTTAAGCCTTCAAAACGAGAAGGGAAGATATATTGATCCATAGCCTGAATATAATCACTCACATTACTCTTAATACCTAAGAATTTAACATCATCTTCAATACCATATTCTTTAACCTGATTTTTAAGTGTTTCTTTATCTTCACCATCTCCAATAAGTATCAACATATACTTACCAGGATATCTATGATCCAACTCATTAAATACCTTTAATAGATAGGGATGATTCTTCTGGAAATGGAATCTCCCTGTATGACCTAATACAATCTTATCTCCTGCATGAAGTTCTTCTCTTATAGATTGTCTGATTTCTTCATTTGGTTTAAAGAAGTTCACATCTACCGCATTATTAATCAATTTATAGTTAGGTAATACGGCATTCTTCCCAAAGAACCATTCATTCGCATCTTCTGAACATGTCCAAAAGTCTGTCGCATATCTTCTAATCTGTGTTCTATTGAACTTATGTAGACATCCTCTTAAGAAGCTATCTCCATTAGCCGCATTATGACAATGAATAATACGTGTAGGGATGCCATATTGTTTAGCCTTCTTTAAGTAATCAATATTCGCAAGCGAACATGTATTAAACCAGATAGCTTTATATTCAGAAGCATGAGTCTTAAAGAAGTTTTCTAAAGCTTCAGAGAAAGCTTTTCTATCCTTACTTCTTGCAGGAATACGATAAATAGTACCACCTAAGCTTAATATCTCTTGTTCATGAGCAACTACTTCTGTATTACATAAGAAATCAAATTGTACACGTGTACGATCTAGATGACGATAGTAGTTCATAATAACTGCTTCCATTCCACCTGGATTATCTGTAATTCCAAATACTAGTACTTTCATAACTTACTCCTTATTTACTCTTAGAAAACTGTTTCTGTCTTACTTGTCCTACAAGTAATGCGAATCTATTCATCTTATGTTTTAAGAACCATAATGGTACTTTACGTGTCATAGACATACCATTATAGTTAGAGTTCTTTACAGCACGTTTAAATAAATCGTTCTTCATTAATGTATTTAAAGAAGACATTGCTTGATCTTTATTTTGTGGATGTGCACAATAATTCACTAGAATAAGTAATACATGATAACTTACAAAGTTATAGAATAATGTTTCTATATTCTTATCTTCTGCCATGACATCTTTTAAGTCTTCTTCTACTGCTTTCATAGATAAGAGAAATTTATCTGCATAAGCTGTATCAAACTTACGTACTGCAGATTGATCATTGAATATATAATGAACTAAAGGATGTTCGTCACCTACAATAATATTCCAGTTCTGTGAGGCACGTGCACAATATTCTGCATCTTCTGCAAGACTTAATTCTTCATTTAATAATACATTTTCAATAGTAGAAGCTTTAATGAGTTTACCCCAACAGAATCCTACACCTGCCTGTACATTTAATAGATCCTTTAAATAATCCTTCCAGCCCTTATACATTGTATCTCTTATATAGTGAAGCATCTTTTCACTATGATCACTATAGTCTCTACTATAGTTACAGATCACACAATCTGCCTCTGCTTCTACTGCATGATTTAATAGTATTTCACAGGCATTACTTTCAATCCAGTCATCTGCATCTAAGAACATGATATAGTCTCCCTTAGCTGTTTTTACACCTAAGTTTCTACCAGAACATACACCGCTCTTAGAATTCTTTACAACTGTCACATTCTCTTTTGTATTTAATTCACTTAAAGTATCCTGCAACGCATCATTACACCCATTATCAATAATAATCACTTCTACATAATCATAAGTCTGATTGAGACAGCTTTCGATTGTCTTATTGAAATAAACAGGATTTCCACGATATACAGGAATAATAATAGATATTAAATTCTTCATTATTCAAATACCTCTTTTACTTTAGCTAGTGCAGCTGCAATAACTGCATCCATATCATAATACTTATATTCTCCAAGTCTTCCACCAAAGATCACTTTAGTTTCTGCTTCTCCTAGCTTCTTATATTCTGCATATAAGGCGCCATTCTTTTCATCATTGACTGGATAGTATGGTTCATCTCCTAGCTTCCATTCAGAGCTGTATTCTCTACTGATAACAGTCTTTGGCTGTGTACCGAATTCAAACCATTTATGTTCAATGATTCTTGTCCAAGGTGTCTGGGCATCTGTATAGTTTACTGCCGCATTTCCCTGGAAATTTGGCTTATCTAATACTTCTGTTTCAAATCTGACTGATCTGTATTCTAGTGTTCCTAGCTTATAGTTGAAGTATGCATCAATAGGTCCTGTATAAACAACCTTATCTGCTAAGCTATCTAGTTCTTCCTTGTTTTCTAGATAATCTGTATTCAATCTTACTTCAATACCTTCCAACATGTTTTCTACCATCTTTGTATATCCACCCATTGGAATACCCTGATATAACGCATTGAAATAGTTATTATCAAAAGTAAGTCTTACTGGTAATCTCTTAATGATGAATGATGGAAGTTCTGTACATGGTCGTCCCCATTGTTTTTCTGTATAGCCTTTAATAAGCTTTTCATAGATGTCTCTACCAACTAATGAGATAGCCTGTTCTTCAAGATTCTTTGGTTCTCCCTTGATTTCCTGTCTCTGTTCTTCAATCTTGGCAGCTGCTTCTTCTGGAGTCACTACTCCCCACATCTTATTGAATGTATACATATTGAATGGAAGAGAATATAGTTCTCCCTTATAGTTTGCAACGGGTGAGTTAGTAAATCTATTGAACTCTGCAAACTGAGTAATATACTGCCATACTTCCTTATTATTTGTATGGAAGATATGTGCACCATACTTATGTACATTGATGCCTTCTACTTCTTCTGTATAGATGTTTCCGGCAATATTAGGTCTCTTATCAATGACAAGAACCTTCTTTCCTCTCTTATTGGCTTCATGTGCAAAGATTGCGCCATAAAGACCTGATCCTACTACTAGATAATCATATTTCATATTGATGTCCTTCTTTCGTCTCTTCAATAATACCATAATATCCAAAATAAAACGAGGGTCGATATCATACAACCCCCGTCACTAAATTAGTTTGTTTTCTTTTCAGCTTCTTTAGCTTCTTGTTCAGCTTTTTCTACATCAAAGATTTTCTTTTCAGTATCAATCTTCTTACCATCACACATAGCGTTGATGTATTTAGAATTTAATTCAATACTGTCTTCATCTGGGATACTATACCACAACTTAGTCTTAGGCATTGAGTAACCACCAGTCTGCATCACACCTTCACCCTTAAGGAATGATTTCTGGAAATCCCATTTAATGTTGTCATCTAACTGCTTATTAACTAAAGCTCTAATGCTTGAAGATGGCATATTAGTAGTAAATGTATCTTTGATAGAATCTAAGATTTCACTATAGTTGGTTAAGATCTTTGGAGATACTGCTTTCTTGATAATAGCCTGTAATACTGCCTGCTGGTTTTCAGTTCTATGCTGGTCACCAGACTGGTATGTATAACGTTCTCTTGCGAATGCAAGGGCCATACGTCCATCCATATGTACATTGCCCTTAGGAATCTTAATACCATGGTCTGTATAAGGAATAAATGCCTTATCAGAATAAATATCAATACCACCTAATGCATCAACTAACTGGATAACTGACTGGAAATCAACTCTTGCATAGAAATCAATGTTGATGTCTAAGAAATCTTCAATAGTCTTTATACTGTTTTCTGTTCCACCATATAAAGCAGAATGAGTTAATTTATCTTTCTTGCCACAGTTTGCAAGTTTTACATAATAGTCTCTAGGAATACTTGTCATTAACATCTGACCATTGTTTGGATTAATAGTCACTAATAGGTTAACGTCTGAACGGCTGTTTTCATTTACACCTCCACGAGAGTCAACACCACTAATATAACATACGAATGGCTTCTTAGTTACATTAACATCAGAAGCAGAATTTTCTACTTCTTCTACAATCTTTTCCTGCCATAATACTTTAGTCTTTGATTCAAAGTTACTATAAGTTTCTTTGATCATATCACGATAGCTTTCATTTAATAGGATTGCATCACAATCACCACTATATAAGTCTGATGCAAGCTTCGCATTATCATCTTCACCATTACCATGGAAGCTGATCTGCTTCTGTAGTTTTTCTTTTACCTGCATCGCTTTCTTTTTATCATTTGCGTAGTAATCGATTGTTTTTCCTTTTAATGAAGAAACATTCTTATAACCACTGCTTTTTAATACTACTAAAGAATAAGTAGTTGTTTCAGTACCTACATTAGTAAGAGATGAAAGGAATGAGTCACCTTTGATAATCTTACTAGTACCAAATACCATTGCGATACTTAATAAAAGAGACACTATTTTACCAATTAAAGGTCTTGCAACTTTTTTCTTCTTTGATGGCATAGTCAATAAGAACATGAATAGCCATAATACTACTAATACTGCGAATGCTGCCATTAAATACTTTGTAGGTAAGATTCCAATCTTAACTACGAAGAATGCAAGCACTGCAGATACAACAGCCTGGATACCTAGGACCAAGGCACGTGATGTAATAAACTTCATAACTACCTCCTAATATTCGGTTCATTCGTCATTATACTCGTAAATGAAAAAATGAAAACCTTTAAGGTCATAATTACACAAAAATTACATATCATCTTCATAAACGAGTAAAATATGACTATTTATTCAAGTCTTTTTTGATTCTAGTTGTACTGATTTCAGGAGTTCTAGGTAAGTATACTACTTCTGCACCTTCTTCTTCTAAGAAGTCAAACTGACCTTTCCAGTCATCTCCCATGACAAATGTATCAACATGATATTCATGAACATCTTTACGTTTCTGATCCCATGCACATTCAGGAATAACTAAATCTACATATCTAACTGATTCTAGTAACTGTTTTCTCTGTTCATAAGTAAAGTAACACTTCTTCTGTTTTTCATTCCAGTTGAATTCATCTGTTGATAAACCAACGATTAAGTAATCACCTAATTCTTTAGCTCTTCTTAATAGGTTAATATGACCGTAATGTAATAAGTCAAAAGTCCCATAAGTAATAACTCTCTTCATTCCACTTTTCCTCGTCTTTCTTAATACTGACTCTTCAAATACATCATTAATAGATGGAAGAGGTGTTTCTGATTTTAAATCTCTCTGTAATAATGCATTAACTGCATTCTTTGGATTCAAGCCTTCATTAACGATTTTATTGACAGTCATTACAATAGGCATATCCACTTTATAAGTTTCTGCAAGCTGAACAGCTGCAGGTAATGCATTAATACCTTCTACAACCATTCCTACTTCCTTAACTGCCTCTGCTGGTGTCTTACCTTCACCAATCAAATGACCTGCCTGGTTGTTTCTACTGAATTCACTTGTACAAGTCACAATCAAGTCACCCATACCAGTTAAACCACTAAATGTATGTGGTGTACAGCCAATTCTACCACCAAGTCTCTCCATTTCTGCAAGACCTCTTGTAATTAAAGCTGCACGGGCATTATCTCCATAGCCTAAGCCTCCAGAAATACCAGCAGCTAACGCAATAATATTCTTTAATGCACCACAGATTTCAATTCCTTTCACATCGTTATTTGTATACACACGCATAAAAGGACTACTGAAGAACTTCTGTACATATTTAGCCGCATCTAGATTCTTACATGCAGATACGATGGCAGTAGGTAATCCTCTTGCCACTTCTTCTGCATGAGTAGGACCAGATAATGCGACAAGATGTAATGTGTCATTATCAAGTACATCTTCAATAACTTCAGTTAAAGTCATGAATGTATCTGCTTCAATACCTTTCGCAACATCCACAATAATCTGATTGTCTTTAATGTAAGGTTTAGCCTTTTCAGCTGTGCTTCTTACAAATACAGAAGGTACCGCAAACATAATAATATTCTGATTAGTACATGCTTCTTCTATATCTGTTGTATAACGAATAGTTTCAGGAAAATCAACACCAGGAAGTTTTGGATGTGTATGTGTTGTGCTTAACTGTTCCACTTCCTGTGGAAGGGCAGACCATACTGTTACTTCCTTATCACAATTAGCCAGCATTCTTGCAAGAGCCATACCCCATGTACCAGCTCCTAAAATACCGATTCTCTGTTTATCAGGCATATTTCTGTTTTCCTCCTTCATATGAATATAATTATTTTACATCATTCATATTCATTAGTCATCACAATAAAAGTATACCCTTTATTGTTTTATAAGTCAAAAAGCGCAGATTATGCGCTTTTATGTTTTAACTTACTAAAGATTTGTGTCAATATTTCAACCACAAGTTTTTCTTTCATGATAATGAGTACAAGACCATATACACCAAAGAACAAAATAGCTGAAATAACGAGTGTAATGAATACATGTAGATTTAATGCAGTCACCCAGAAAGATGCAAGTGATGCAATAATAATCGCAAGAATAATCTTTAAGTATTTAATATCACTAAAGGCTGTTTTGATTTCATTCTTTAACGCAATACACTGTACGACCATAACCGCAAATTCTGCAAGTAATGTACCAATTGCAGCACCACTTGATTGATATACTGGAATCAATAATGCATTAACCACTAAGTCAATCACTGCACCAACTATTTCAGATACGAGTACTGCTTTTTCATATCCTAATGGTACAAGAATCTGAATACCCAAGATATTTGTAATACCAATAAGGAGTAGGGTAGGCATAATAAGCTGCATTGGCACAACGGCTGGTCCAAAAGCATCACCTGATAAAAAGAAGATACCCTGTTTTGCGAAGAGAATGAAATAGATCATCATTGGTGAAGCGACTAGGAATACAAAGTTTAATGCTTTTCTACTTAGTTTCTTAAATTCATCCATCTGCTGGTGTTCAATATAATAAGCCGCTCTAGGAAGTAATACAGTACCTAGTGAAGTAACGATAGATACTAAAATATTCTTAATCTTAACAGCTGCACCATAATAACCAACATCTGCATTAGTAGCCATGAAACCTAACATAACTGAATCTAGGTTAGTATAGATTGTAGTTGCACAGCTCATCGCAAAGAAGATAGCGACTGGCTTGAAATGTCTCTTGAAATTATAATGTCCAACTGGTTTTAAACCAATATATTTGTGGGCATTTAATAAGTTAAGAATAAATGAAGCACTTGCCGCAAATACTGTAATACCCGCATACATAACATAATCGTTCTTTGAACGAACTAATAAGAACATCGCAACAAGTCCAATAAACTTGAAGATAATAGAACGGATAGTAATATATGTATATTGTTCTAAAGCTTTATAGAGCCATTCCATACCTATTGTAGTAAGTAGGATAGTACTACTAGTAATCACATACAACATCTTATCAGATGCAAGCTTTGGAACTGCGAATAACGCAATAATAAACGCAACATAAGAGATTACAGTCATGACAAGATTTATAATTAATAATTCTTGTGTTGTTCTTGTGAGTTTTTCATGATCATCTCTTACCTGTGCACATACTTTGATACCATATGTCGGAATACCTAATTGTGCAAACATTGAGAAATAAGTAATCAATGATGTCGCAAAGTTAACCTGACCTGTTCCTGTAGGCCCTAATACTCTCGATACATATGGGAATGTAATAAGTGGGAATATGAATGAAGACATTGTAAGTAATGCATTCATAATGAAATTCAACTTAAGTGATTTCTGCTTTTTCATACAAGACCTCTCTTTCCTTGTTACAAACCGCAAATATTATAAATCAAAAATAATAAGAGTTAAAGAAGAAAAAGAGGCTTTAAGCCTCTTCAATTTCTTTGATTGCCTGAGTTAGGTAATATCCATTTTTAAGTCTATTAGAAACAACTGCGACATTTTTAACCATTTCGAAGTATTCTTCTTCACTTAGACTTGCAAATTTTTCTCCAAGTTCATCTAAAGAGTTGACTGTGATACCTAAGCCATGTTCTTCTACAAATTTAGCTTCTGCAGCTTCCTTCCAGATCACTACTGGAATGCCAGATACTAGATATAAAGATAATTTATGAGGGTTATTATATTTTAAATACTCTCCTGTATTACCATCACATTTTTCAATAGAACTTCCATCCCATACTAAACCAAAACCACTATATAACTGGTTATTGATTTCATCAGGTGGGAAAGCACCATGATAAGTAATATTAGATGCAAGAATATCTTCATTTAAATGTACACCATATAAATCAAAATGAACTGCTTTAATATCCTTTAGCTTTGCAAGATAGTTACTCTTCTTTTCATCTAGGTTACCTGCAATACTTACTGAACGATCAAACTTGATTGTGTTATTTGATTCACATAAATAGTCAAAGATATGAAGATTATGAATCTTTTCTCTGTTTACTCCCTGTGTGACTAAATAGTCAATCATACAATCGTTATGTGCAATAATATAGTCAGAGATGTCATACATCTTATGATCCATATATTCAAAATCATCCTGAGCGTTTAAGAATAGCTTTCTTAATGAATCTAAGTCATGAATAAGGAATGCTAGCTTAACATGCTTCTTCTGTTTTACCTTCTCTAAGATATCAATATATTTCTTATTCACATAAAGAGGATGAGGTACTACAAGTAAAGCACCTTCATCAATCTTATTTAAATGATTGAAGGCTAAGAAGTTATGTACCTTCTTGATATACTTGTTTCCTGATTTGAAAAGATTAATTTCAAATGGTTCATAACCATTCTGATGAAGAATCTTATTACAATCCTGAACAGCTTTTGTACTGGCATCAAGATTAGAATCAATTGTGACCTGTAAATAATATTTTTTCATAACTGTTTTCCTTTCTTTAATCATCTAAGTAGGATTTTAATCTCTTAGCTTCTGTATCGATATCAAATCCTTTTTCTTTGATGATATCCGTATATTTATTTCTATCAATGTCTCTTGAAGTAAATTGACTATAAATCACATCTGCCCATTCTACAGGAGATTCATCTAATGAAATATATGTAAGTAAATCTGTAATCCCTACACTTTCTGGGACAACTGTCTTGGAAGTAAAGGATAACAGTCCAGAAGCCTGAGCTTCTAATAATGATATACCAAACCCTTCAAAACGAGAAGGGAAAAGGAATATATCAGCCGCTGATAGTAATTCTGGGATATCACTACGTAAACCTAATAGCTGTACACTATCAGTAAGATTCAAGTCAGAAATCTTCTGTTCAAGTTCACCTCTTAATTCACCATCACCTACTAATACAAGTTCAAAACGATCATCCTTGTTCTTTAATTCCTCAAAGATATCAATTAAGAATAACTGGTTCTTTTGATAAGTGAATCTTGCAGTATTCATTACGACAATCTTATCTTCAGCGTGGAGATCTTTACGATAAGCTGCTCTGATTTCTCTATCATATTTAAAACGATCTGTATCTATCGCATTATTAATGACATGATAACGAGAACTTTGTCTTACATCATCTTCAAAGAAGAATTCTCCTGCAAGTTCTGAGCAGGCCCAGTAATCAGTGGCATACTGTTTTACTTTCTTTTTATTCTTATAATGCATGAACTTATAGAAGAGTGCTTTCTTACCTTTCATCATGAAATCATTATTGTGTGCATGTACAATCACTTTTTCAGGAGAACATAACTGTGCATATTTCAATAAACCAAAATTACCTAAATCACAGGCATTAAACCAGATGATATCGTAATGATGATGTTGAAAGAAGTAAGTCAATTCCTGTTTAAATTCTTTAGCCTGTTTAAACTGACTTGATTTAATTGTATAAATTCTAGAATTATTATCTAGAATCTCCTGACTGTAAGCACATGTCTCAAATGTAGTAAGGAAATCTATTTTAAAGGTGTCTTTTAATTTTCTAAAGTACGTCATTAAAAAGCTTTCTACGCCACCAGGATTAGGTGTCATCCCAATAATCAATACACTCTTCATAATAAGCCTCCATTTGTATTAAGGCAAAGATCTTAAATCTTTGCCTTAATGATTAATTAAATTCCTTTTTAACTCTGTCTAATGCAGCTGCAATAACTGCATCCATATCATAATACTTATATTCTCCAAGTCTTCCACCAAAGATCACTTTAGTTTCTGCTTCTCCTAGCTTCTTATATTCTGCATATAAGGCGCCATTCTTTTCATCATTGACTGGATAGTATGGTTCATCTCCTAGCTTCCATTCAGAGCTGTATTCTCTACTGATAACAGTCTTTGGCTGTGTACCGAATTCAAACCATTTATGTTCAATGATTCTTGTCCAAGGTGTCTGGGCATCTGTATAGTTTACTGCCGCATTTCCCTGGAAATTTGGCTTATCTAATACTTCTGTTTCAAATCTGACTGATCTGTATTCTAGTGTTCCTAGCTTATAGTTGAAGTATGCATCAATAGGTCCTGTATAAACAACCTTATCTGCTAAGCTATCTAGTTCTTCCTTGTTTTCTAGATAATCTGTATTCAATCTTACTTCAATACCTTCCAACATGTTTTCTACCATCTTTGTATATCCACCCATTGGAATACCCTGATATAACGCATTGAAATAGTTATTATCAAAAGTAAGTCTTACTGGTAATCTCTTAATGATGAATGATGGAAGTTCTGTACATGGTCGTCCCCATTGTTTTTCTGTATAGCCTTTAATAAGCTTTTCATAGATGTCTCTACCAACTAATGAGATAGCCTGTTCTTCAAGATTCTTTGGTTCTCCCTTGATTTCCTGTCTCTGTTCTTCAATCTTGGCAGCTGCTTCTTCTGGAGTCACTACTCCCCACATCTTATTGAATGTATACATATTGAATGGAAGAGAATATAGTTCTCCCTTATAGTTTGCAACGGGTGAGTTAGTAAATCTATTGAACTCTGCAAACTGAGTAATATACTGCCATACTTCCTTATTATTTGTATGGAAGATATGTGCACCATACTTATGTACATTGATGCCTTCTACTTCTTCTGTATAGATGTTTCCGGCAATATTAGGTCTCTTATCAATGACAAGAACCTTCTTTCCTCTCTTATTGGCTTCATGTGCAAAGATTGCGCCATAAAGACCTGATCCTACTACTAGATAATCATATTTACTCATTTAAGTGTCCTCCTTGGTTAAATAGTAAATCATTTAATACTGGTATAATCATAAAACAGAATATTGATAGTGTGATAGAAATAATTCTAGGGTTCAATAAACTGAATGTTGTAATAACGAAAGAGATAAATAGTAATCCATCTTTTTTATTCTTATAAAGATACCAGATCACTATTGCTGCGATTGTGAAGAAGGCAATAAAGAAGATCCATCCATTTTCAAATAAGATTCTCATATACTCATTATCAATAAAGTTACTTCTAATAATAGCATCTTCATTTCCTTTAGTAAGCGAATACCCAACTAAATCTATATTCGAACCAAATAAACTAAATCCATAACGTTTAAAGTCATAGAATGTCTGATAAAGTCTATTAGAGAATACATGATTTAATTTATGTGCAATCTTAAACACAATACTATTCACATTCATTGTATTAAAAATCAATCCATACAACATCACTAATACAAAGCTTCCAATTGGATAGAGAGGGAAGCATATTGCAAAAGCCTTTTTAAAGAATTCTATAATCTTCTTGAACTTTCCAAGAATATCCACAGAGTTCATAAAGATACAAATAAGAATCAATTCAGATACAAGTAATTCTGTTCTTGAGTCTGTTAAGAAATATACAAATACAATAAGCAGCTGGTATAAACCTAGCTTTTCAGGACTGATCTTAAAGTTCTTCTTATATGAATAATAGAGAATCAAGAACATTACAAATTGAGATAAATAAGTAGGATAACCAAATCCTAAAGAATGTCTCATAGTACCATCAGCTCTATTATTGACATAATCATGCATAAGTCCTAATGAACTTAAAGTCACAATAAGAATTAATGAGATGAACTGAGTAGAAAATAATGTATTCACTACATCCTCGAACTCAAAACAACTTGCATAGATTAATGTAAATAATAAGAAAACCAATGCTTTATTTTTAGTAAGAAGTAAATTCATCACAATACTAATTAATGCAACAATCACAATTGCCGCAATAAAGTACTGTTTCTTATCAAAGTTCTTAATTTTATTGATATAGTTCTTCAAGTCTAAAGTCTTGACTTTTTTGCATATTATAAACAAGAAATATACATAACAAACATATCTCAACAGCTTACATAAAGTAGATGCCTTCGCAAAACTATAGCTTAATGTTGTCATATCCACCATTAATGTGAAATAGTAGATAGCTAAAACAACCATCCCCATCTGGGGTGTTCCTATTTTTTGAATAAATGTCTTTATTTTGTTGATCATTGAATACCCCCTCATTAACGCATGCTCATATATCTAAAGCTATATGGTGCACCACAGAAATTACTAATTAGATCAGTGACACTCATATTAATAAGATATCTCTGTCCCTGATGAATCACAGGAATGAATGCATAGTCACGCATTGCGACTCTTTCCGCGTTTAAGAATGCATAATAACGTTCATCCTGACTTTGTGCATTGACTGCAGCTGTAAAGAAGTTATTAAACTCATTACTACAATAATGATTAATACCTTGATTATTAACTGCAAGAGGGGCTAAATAATCATAAGCATCATTACATGTACCTTTAACACGCAATAAAGATAATTCTGCCTGTTCATAATCCACAGTATTCACTTCTTTTAAATACACCTTAAATTGTTTAGTTGATTCAAGGTCTTTTTTAATTTCACTCGCAATAAGCTTTGATTGTGGATATTCTTTTGTATAAGTCAAAGTAAAAGTAAAATTCTTTAACTTATATTCTTTAAGAAGCTTAGATAAAGACTTCTTCGCTTCTTTTTTATTGTGTTTCAACTTATATTTAGAGGCATCTCTCATAAACTGCTTCTGTGAGTTGAAACAGATACCCATAGGAAGTAAGCCTTCAGCTTTCTCAGTTTTGTCATTCAATACATTTTCATCATATTTATTTCTTCTTAGTAATAAAGACATTGCTTCACGTACTCTTAAGTCTGATAAATACTGATCTTTGAAGTTAGGTACTAAATCCCACATAACACTATCATTATCTGCAGTACTTGAATCCTTACCATCATATTTCTTCGCTTTCTCACCAGTCACTGATGCAAAATCAATCTTACCTTCATCAAATAATTTGATTTTCTCATCATTACTGATTCCAAAAAGCATATTCACTTGATCAATATTTGATTTACTCGCAAAGTAACATGTCTTATTCTTCTTTAAAGTAATCTTATCTTTAGAAATAGAAGATACTTTATATGTCCCACATGATAATAATGTCTTAGGAGAAGTCGCATACTTGTCTCCCTGTTCTTCCACAAACTTCTGATTTAATGGGAAGAAGACTGGCTGAGTCACTAAATCCATAAAACGTGTTGTCTTATATTGAAGATGTACAACCAGTTTCTTATTCTTTACGTAAACACCTAAAGTATCTGCAGGCTTTAAACCTTTATAAATATCATCAGCACCTGCAATCGCTGCACCATAAGATGTTAATAGCTTAGATGCTTCAGAACGCATAGATAAGGCTCTCTTCCATGCATAAACAAAGTCTTCTGCAGTCACTGGATCACCATTGGACCACTTCACGTTCTTTCTGATTTCAAAAGTATATGTTTTGCCGTCCTCACTCACTTCTTTACTCTTCGCAATAGCTGGCTTAAGCTTACTCTTCACATTATAGGCATATAAACCATCGCCAAATGCCTGAGTCACATTTGTAGATGTTTCATCAATAGCCTTTGATGCATCTAAAGATGTCACATAACCAGAATCTGCAAAATTAAATACCTTCTGTGAATCCGCATTATTAGTCAAAGAACAGCCTGTCATCAAACTCATTGCAAGTACAAGTGTTACTATTTTCTTAAATAAACTCATTAAAAACTCTCCCCATACTTCTTATGTAAGAACTTAGCTTTTAAGAATCCCATTCCCTTTTTAAACATATTGATCTTTTCCATATATACAAATGGAACTTCTTTGTAGGTATAACCGTTCTCATTCATCCAAACATCTAATAGTACTTCACTAATTCTACCTGGATAACGTGCATGGAAGCTATTATATTCAGTACCTTCAAATCTTTTAGTAAGTTCAAATAGAATATCAAATAACCATTCACAATAAGCATCAAAATATTCTTTCTTCATCACAAACATATTAAAGGCATGCATTGTTTTACCTTTCATATGCTTATCAAAAGCAGGTAAATATTCTGGACACTTCTCTTCAATAATCTTTCTTGTTTCATCTAATGGTTCAGGATAAAGTGTATGAACATAATGATCATAAATTGTTTCAATATAATAATTACGTCTCTTAGTAACTAGAATATCATTATCCTTTAATAGTTCTTCTGCTTCTTTAGAAGTAAGTACACAATCAAAAGGATCCTTTGTCTTGTTCTTTACTCTAAAATGTCTACGATAATGGGCTAAACCTACATAATCTGCATCTAGGTTCTTCCAAGCCCAATATAATCCTGTCAATTCACAATACTGTGAATTCAAATTAGAAATATTATCACCTGTATTATCACGTGTATATCCAAGATCATCTTTACCTTCTGCACCAACCTGTACAGGAATATACATCTCATCATCAGGCATACGATACTTCTTATGTGTCGCAATAATAATCTTTACTGATGGCATATTCATAACTCCTTTACATTGATCCTTCTTTTTTGAAAACAACCTGTACTGTCTTCAATAGAATCTGAATATCATGACTGAATCTCCAGTTCTTGATATATTCTTTATCTAATCTTGCGATTTCTTCAAAGTCAGTGATATTACTTCTACCACTTACCTGCCATAAACCTGTAATACCTGGCTTAAATGCAAGACGTGCTCTATGACGTAATTCATACTTATTCCATTCATCAAGAGTAGGGGGTCTAGTACCTACTAAACTCATATCACCCTTTAATACATTAAAGAACTGTGGGAATTCATCAAGAGACCAATCTCTAATGAAATTACCAACACCCTTCTTAATAGTACCATCGGCTTTCTTTTTACAGCCAATAATACGAGGGTCATATTCAAGTTTGAACATCATACCATCTTTAACTCTATTTTGAGCCATAAGCTCTTTCTTACGCTCTTCAGCATCCATATACATACTTCTAAACTTATACATATTGAACACTTTACCATTTCTACCAACTCTCTTCTGTTTAAAGAAGATTGGTCCTGGAGAGGCAATAAAGATAGCTGGGCCTAAGAAGATAGTTAAAATAATAGTAATCAAACAGCCTACTAAACCACCAAGAATATCAAGTATTCTCTTAGCAATCCAATCATATTCATTAATAGAATTCATACTAACAGTTAATACCTGGTTTTCACCCATTCTTTCAAACTGTTTGCGATATCCCTTTAATGAGTTATATTCACTGATTTCCACATGAACTGCGAGTCCCATTTCAGCTAAATCTTTAACTAAAGAAGTAGAGAAAACATCTTCCCTAGGAAGAATAACTAAAGCTTCATCCATCCATTGTCTTAATACATAATCTATAACAGTATCCTGAGACGCCACAATAGACCAGCCATTTGATTTCTGACCTTCCATATTCTTATCTAGAACCGCAAAACCAACACTCTGGTATTCATCCAAACCAAATATTTTCTTATTCTCTGTAATAGAATCAATAAATTCAGACTCTGTAATCACGATAAGAGACTTTTTATTATTCTTTCTTCTACGTCTTACAATTGGTTTCATCACACAATGTACAATATAAGTAAACATTGCATCAAATACACATGTAAAACCTAAAGTTAAACGTGATACATCATCTTTTTGCGCATAGAAAATATAAGCAGTAGAAACAACCATTAATAATAATGACTTCTCTATTACTTTAATCATTTCTGTAATATTATTACGCTTCAAAATATTCTTTAAAATATTAAAGAATATAATAATTAACATATCTAATAGTGTCATGACTATCGCAATATTGACATACAATGATCTTGTATATATATCAAGTATTCCATGACGCATGTAGTAAGCTAGAAATAGCGCTAACTGTAGACAGATAAGGTCCGCAATTAAGAAGTCTAAATGCTTCGCCCATCCTCTTAATTTCCTTTTATACATCTTTTTTTCACATCCTTATTTTTTAGTTCATACATAAATTACTATACCACAAAATAGTCTATAATTCACTTCATTGGCGTTATTATACCTTATTACAAGCGCTATCTATGTGTAATTTCTGTGAAATTACGTAATTTAAGGCAATACTTTTTTTCCTAATCTTAGTTTACGAATGAGTGCTACAATAATAATAGTGATAGGAATAACGATAAAAGGCATACCTAGACGATAGATAATTGAAGTTTTATAGTTTATTAAACCAAAATATTCGTTAAATACTGAAATAACATAAAAGTGCAATAAATAAATAGAAAAAGTGTATTTCTTTACAAAATTCACAATACCACCTAGTTTAGTATTCATCACTCTAGAAGCAATCTGTTTAATAAACAAGAAGATTGCACCCGAATACATCAAGACAGGCGCTTGAGTTAATTCCTTATAAATCATACTAACACCATTTGCAGCATATGATTCATAATAAGTACCACCAAAATGCATTAATAAACCAGCTAAACCAAGAAAATAAATAATACATCTTTGATTAGGTGTAAAATCTATTTTATGAATTAAATAGCCCATGATTGTGAAAATACTATAGCTACTCACAGCATAGATTGAAACTGGCCAAAACAATTTCGAATGAAATGCATTAATTACAAATGGAATTGTACCATTGAAAATAAATCCAACTATAAATAGATATTTGAATATTTTAATTCTTTTCGCTCTTTTTGATTCTTCAATAGATGCAAACAAAGGAACACATGAATAAATAATAAATAGTGGCGTAAAAAACCAATAATAACCACAAAATCTATTATTAACAAAACCATTATACAGTAACTCTAATGATAAATCAGATATAGAAATCGTTTTTAAAACAACTATATCAAATACTAATGCGAATAATGTCCAAAACAAGAATGGAATCACTGCTTTCGCAAATCTTTTTCTAAAGTATGTTTTAGTATCATATCTTTTTTGATAATCAATAAGCGTAACACTTGAAATCATAAAGAACAAAGGAACCGCAAAAATAAAAACACTTTCAATAACATCTGCAGTAATCCAATATCTTTCTTTACTAAAATCCCAGAAACAGCTATTAGCATGTAAAAACACAACAGCAAATGTAGCTATCACATTCGCAAGATCGATATATTCTATCCTTTTAGCTTTCATATTCTTTCTCCCTCGTTCAAATCACTCACTCTTGAAGACAAACAATTTGCTAATGATATAATTCGCAATGACCACAAGAACCTGTGCGAACACTTTCACAATAATACTATTCATAAATAATATCTTTATCCCGACATACAATACAGCTTCTTCCATGAGAAGAGTAGCGACACGTCCTCCAAAAAACGAAATCATTTCTTGAATAATACCTTTTACATCTTTCGCTATATTTTCAAAAACCCAAATACGATTTGTCACATAAGCAAACAATACTGCAAGTATCCAAGAGAAAATATTCGCAATCATTGGATCCATATGCATACTCACATCAAAAAATGCATAGGACCCAATACTAATAACTGTTGTTAGACCTCCAAAAAATAAATAGAGTAATACTTCTTTATATTTTTTATAAAATGGATTAAAGATGCGTAAAAATTTCCATTCCATAATTCTATCAAATATATCTTTATTCATAAACCCTCCATAAATGCTCATACAATTTAAGTATACAACATTTTTAACACTTATCCCAATCAAATTACATAACACAAAAAAAGTTCCTTCACGCACATGAAGAAACTTTTAAGAGCTAAACTTAATGTTACTGACTCATCATTGTATAGAAAATATCATTTTCCTTTGATATTCTCTATAAATCATACTCCCATATGATTATTATATCTTTTTACTTTCAAATGTACTTTTCATATTCATTAATTGCATTTCAAAATCTTGTCTATTCTTTTGAGTAATTGTTGCTAGAATCAAACCTGAAAATAATGACTGAATAGCTGCAAGCATTGTAAAACCACTCACAATTAATGTTGGCATTTTATCAACAACTCCTGTTTTCAGAAAAGTAACAAATACTGGAGCAAAAAATGCCACACTAATAATTGCTAATACAAGTGCAAGTAAAGAAAAGAATTGCATTGGTTTATAATTTTTAAATAAACGGAATATAGTTCTCAATACTTTGAACCCATCCGAATATGTATTCAATTTTGATTCACTGCCTTCTGGACGATCTCTGTAATCAATCACCACATTTTCAACAAACAAGTTCTTATCTACAGCATGAATACTCATTTCAGTTTCAATTTCAAACCCTTTAGATAACACAGGGAATGTCTTAACAAACATATAACTAAATGCACGATATCCAGTCATAATATCTTTGATATCACTTTTAAATAAACTGTTAATGCTATTACGTACAATACTATTTCCAAAGTTATGGAATGGGCGTTTATTTTCTTCAAAATAAGTTGATGATAAACGGTCTCCAACTACCATATCCACATTTCTGTACAACACCTTATCAGCCATTTCTCTTGCATATTCAGCTGGATATGTATCATCACCATCTGTCATAATATAACATTCAGCGTCAATGTCTCTAAACATTCTACGAATAACATTACCTTTTCCTTGCTGATACTCATAGCGAACTACTGCACCAGCAGCTTCTGCGATTTTATCTGTTCCATCTGTAGAATTATTGTCATATACATAGATGGTTGCCTCTGGCAACTCTCTCTTAAAATCTGTTACAACTTTTTCAATTGTCTTGCTTTCATTGTAGAAAGGAATTAAAACTGCTATTTTATCCATTATTATCTTCCTTCCTCATTCTTGTAAATTCCGCTAATATCAACGGGAACGTATATATTACAGGAAATGCATATCTAACATGCCATCTAATACAAGGCGCAGCAACTATAATTAATACTGATAAAATCAACGGGATAAAAAAGAACATACTATTATAATTGTGCTTTTTCCATGAAAAAATCAGTAAACAGAACATCCCCATAATGTACAATGCCATATTGTTTAACAAACTAATAATTGGAACACTGTGGCATCCCACTAAATACTTAAAATATTTTTGTTGCAACAATGCTATTTTACGCGGAGTAGTAAAATACTGCTCTTTTTGATAATTATAATTATCTGCATTACTATTCAAATAGTAAGCATAATTATTATATCCTGGATATATTAAAACAATACTTTGCTGAACTATTGCTTTTACATAACATGTTGGATGTCTTAAAAATTGCCTCCACCAAACATTTAAATATTGTTTTAAGTCATCTCCAGTGGCACTTCTGTTAAAATGAGTTTTTACTGGATCTGAAATATATGGATTATATAATTCTCCTAATTGATCATAAGGCAATACTTTATTAATTATCTTTTTTTCTTTTTCTGTAACTTCGTTTCCATATATCTTTACATACCTTGAAGTTTGTTGAATCGGAATAGATAATGCTTCTGCAATACTTCCTTTCTCTGGTTGGTAAATATAATCTAGAGTCTTTGATGCTGTTATTGCCAATATGCATGACAAAGCAATAACTACAACATGTTGTATGAATTTATTGTCACGCTTTTTTAACTCATAAACTATTAGCACTAACACTGTTGGCGCACACATATATAGACCATTATTTCTGAATAACACCATTCCAACTGTTGCCAATACAAATAAGATACTATAATAGCATTTACTCCAAAACAGCTTACGATTTGCAGCATATACAATTAGCGTTGTAATATACAACACGCACATTGCTGTAAAATAAACATCTTTGATTACTGTTCCAACATATCCAGTAATAAATGGACTAAACCCAAAGAAAAGAATTGCAATTATTATGCTCCAATACTTTGCTTGAAGATCTACCAAACATTTAATTGCAAAAGAGAAAATCACTGCCAATATAATTGCTTCAACAATACAAAACAAAAATATACCAATATTTGCAGAATGCAATTGCATACCAAATTTTACAAACCATGCCATTAGCATTGTATGAAAAACTGGATGATGAGATGTCAATGTTGTGTTTCCCATACCCTGGTCTATCTGCCAACTTGCATCCCAGCAAATTCCCGCTGGATACTTCAATATTATTGGAATTGTCCAACAAATACATAAAAATAAAAATGTGATTACAAAGGGATGTTGCCATACTATCCATGTTTGAATCTTTTTATTTTTCTGTAGATAATCTCCTTGCACCAAACACCAGAATATTTGTATCAATACATGATATATAAAAATTCCTACTAACCACGCTACTATATATTTAAATGCTTGCATACCCGAATTAATGTGTTTCTCTTGAAGAAAAATATATCCAAGTATATATCCAGCACTAAAAATTGTACTTAGCAGCCAACTAAATCGTATTTTTATTTTGAATATATTCTTTAATTTTTGAACCATAATTTTTTTCTAGCTTCCTTCTTTATGCTGTAATCTTTTTTGTTTCCAGTAATTTTTACGCATTTTGTAATAGTTCAACCCTAAAATCGTTCTAAGTCCTGGAATCATTGAGAATATCTCTGTTATTATAATAGAGCCTGACATAACAACAAGAGATTGTAGAACAAGCATATATACTCCGATTCTAGACGTTTTATTAACAAGCCATGCTGAAAATAAATATGCCAACATCATATGTGCTGCATAGATTCCAATTGTACGCACTGAAATAAATTCCATAATAGAATTTATTTTAGTTTTCTTCAGATCAAAAGTAGCAAACAAAGCATATATTCCTGCTGTCATTAGTAGGGTTGCAAATCGCTGATAATCTCCCTGCAATGGCTGATATGCACCGCCTAGCGTACCATTTTGCATATAATATTCAATCACTAATAAAACAGCACCTACAGTAGCTGTTCCTACTGCAATTATTCTGTGTTTTTTCTTCTTTTCTGATTTATAAAAATATTGATGAAGTAATGGTCCAAGCAAAAAGAATAATAAATAGTACCCGGCTTGTGCAAACGGAAAATAAGCATCTCTAATCACTGAAAACGAAATACTTTTACCAGTCACATTTGCTATAAACGCATCTATCTCCGTAATAATTGGAATAAAAAATAACAATAATATCAAATAAAAATAGTATGTTTTCTTTTCTTCATAAATAGATGCAAATAATGGAAATACCAAATATACTCCTATTAAAGCATACATATACCAAAAATGTTCTGCTGGTACATATGGATTTGATAAATTTCCTCCGCAGAAATAGTTCCATAAATCACTTATCTTCCAAATACAACTACCCGCTGGTAATCTTATATATTGAATCAATAAATAGACTGCTTTCCATGCAGCTGTTGTCACAATCAACATTCCTGTTTTTTTCAGGTGTTTCTGCAACGAAAATTTTCTTTGCAACATTAATGCTCCATTAGCTAAAAGAAAAATAGGTACACCAAAGCATTTCACAAATAACATATACATATTCGCAGATAGACCTTTGCCCATTACAGCATAATAGTGACAGCATACCACACAAAACATGGCAATTGTTTCCAAATAATCAATATATGTTAATCTGTTATTCTGCTTTGTTTTCACTTTCAAAAATTCCTTTCTGCATTTTTTAGAATATAACTATTGCTTTACAACTTTAGTGTTAAAATTATCATGCAAGACCTTCTAATATAGAATAAGTTTAATAAAACATCACAAAAAAAGTGACCCTGTAAAACATAAGCATTATACAACGAAAAAAATATAATTAGTAGACTTTATCAATATTTTATTATTTATTTTATAACTTTTATATGTTGAAATAACAGCGATGCTACTTCTGCCGATACTATTCATATAAACTTTAAAACACTATTATTTCACCTAGTTTCGTTGTTATCATTTTTATACCAAATAACAAAGAAATCACTGAATATGTATGCAATAATCATTTTCAAATATATGAATACCATTGTCTGGATTGTACGAAAACTTATAATAGACTCATTGTGAACACACACTACAATTTCAAATATCCTATTGGATTCTTTTGTGAATTTTGTGCATAATACACCTTTATAGAGTAGGGGAAAACATCTTACTTTTCTGCTCCACATAGTGAATTATCCTCCATGATTTGATCAGTCATACAAAAAACTACATAGTAAGAATTTTCTTATGATCCTTTTTGACAAGCAGTATGCAAAACTAAGTAAATGTCAAATAATATATTGGATGAGAATCAAATGTTTTTAGAAACCAAATTGTTGATAAATATCTAATTATCAATTACATCAAGAAAACAAAAGAATTCTTAAAAATTTTTAACTAAAATATTAAAATTTATTAAATCATATACACATGCAGTACCATTTATATAACCACATGCCGATATGTGATATAATATTTTTACTTAAATTCGTATGATAATACCTATTTCTACGCATCAGATTTAAGTGTATTGGATCAGTGTGCTCAAACAGCACGAAAGAACTAAGTAAACATCTCAATGAAGAATGGTTCTATTGATACAACAGTCAAAACAGAAAATGAAGATAGTTATTTATATTTATCTGTTCCTGTAGATGATGGTTGGGATGTATTAATGAATAACGAAAAGCAGATGTAAAGTCATTTGAAAACTGCTTATATGCAATTAAGCTTCATTCTGGTACTAATAAAATTACTATGAGATATCATACAAAGTACCAAAAACTTGGTATTGGCTTAACAGCAGGGGCAATACTATTTATTATTGCGAATGCAATCTATAGAAAAAATATTGTAAGGAGAATTAAAATGGAAGGTTTATTAAGTATTATAATACCATCTTATAATGAAGGACTATTAATTGATAATACCGCAAATGTAGTAGTAGATATCATGACAGAACATAAGATCCCTTATGAAATCTTATTTGTGGATGATGGTTCTAAAGATGATACTTGGAATAGAATCCAAGCAGCATCAAAGAAACATGAACATGTAAGAGGTGTTCATTTCTCTAGAAACTTCGGTAAAGAATCTGCAATTACTGCAGGTTTAACATATGCAAAAGGGGATTGTTGTGTTGTCATGGACTGTGATTTACAGCATCCACCAATCAAAATTGTAGAAATGTATAAATTATGGCAGGAAGGATATGAAGTTGTAGAAGCTGTCAAAGAGGATAGAGGAGAAGAATCAGGTATTCATAAATTTATGGCTAATACTTTCTATAAGATCATCTCTAATCTTACTAATATCGATATGATGAATGCATCAGACTTCAAACTTCTTGATAGAAAAGTAATGTTAGTACTACTTAATATGAAGGAAAAGAATTCTTTCTTTAGAGCTTTATCTTCATGGGTAGGATTTAAGACAACACAGATTCCATTTAGAGTAGCTGAACGAGAAGTGGGGGAATCAAAGTGGTCTACTAAATCACTCATTAAGTATGCAATACTTAATATTACTTCTTTCTCTTCTGCACCTATGCAGATTGTCACTATTTGTGGTTTTATCATGTTACTTATCTCTGTAATATTTGGTATTAACTCAATTGTACAGTATGTGAATGGTACAGCTTTAGGAGGTTTTACTACAGTTATTCTACTTCAGTTATTCTCTAGTAGTATTATCATGATCTGTCTTGGTATTATTGGTTACTATATTGCACAGATTTACGATGAAATCAGGGAAAGACCTAAGTTCATCGTTTCAGAAGAATGTTAGAATGGATGTGATTAATCACATCCTTTTTTAATGCATAAAAAAGGGACATACACTGTCCCTAACAAACAACACCATTACGTATTGTGTAATTTATTCCATTGTAATTGTAAATACCATTATATGACCAATTCAATTGACCATTTTCTACATAGTACCAAGTACCTGACCCATTAACCTGCGATAAGGTGGTCTTATGCCAGTTTATCTGTCCATGATCCACATAATACCATGTACCATTAAATAAAACGAGATTAGAGTAGTTCCAGTCAATCAGACCATTCTTTACATAGTACCAAGTACCATTATAATAAACCAATCCATTATAAGACCAGTTCAATTGACCATTCTCAATATAATACCAAGTACCTTTATATAGTGTTAAACCTGTATAATGCCAGTTTATCTGACTATTTTCTACATAATACCATGTACCTGTTTCATTAACCTGAGAAAGAGTATTAACACCCCAATTTAGTTTTCCATTTTCTACGTAATACCAAGTATTTCCATATTGTACAAGATTTGTATAATTCCAATCAATCTTACCATTCTTTACATAATACCAGTCACCATTATACAGAACTAAACTTGAATATGAAGATTGATAAATACCCTTCTCAATATAATACCAGTTATTATTACAATAAGCTAATCCTTGATAATTCCAGTTAATCACACCATTTGAAACATAGTACCAAGTACCACTTCCATTAACCTGACATAATGTATTTTTATTCCAGTTTATCTGGCCATTCTCTACATAATACCAAGTACTATAATACTTCACTAAATTTGTATACTTCCAGTTGATCTTACCATGATCTACATAATACCATGTCCCATTATATAAAATAAGACTATTATAGTTCGTATCTAGAACACCATTTACTAAATAACACCATTCTCCATTAATATAAGTAAGACCATTACTAGATGTATTAACAGTACCATTCACCACATAGTAAGTCTTTCCACAAAAGTCTACTAATCCTGTATAAGTATCATCAATCTTACCATTATGAATACAATGCCATTGTCCATTGTAATAAATAAGTGTATCACCAGTTAAGACAATACCATTATTCACAAAGTACCAATCATTTCCATATTTCACTATACCCGTCATATTTTTATTTGTATGACCATTCACAAGATAGTAGGTTGTTTTATCAAAAGTCCAAGGACCGTTATAAGATGTGTCTATCTTACCTGAATCTACCTTATAATATTCGCCTTCATATTCAATAGCACCTGTAATAGATTGATCCACAATACCATCAACCATATAGTAATTATGATAAACACCTGTGACATCAATAAAATATCCATACTGAGTCGCATATGTACCTGCTCCGATAGTAATAGTAGATGCATAAGTATCAACTTTTACATCCTCACACTTCATTAAATAACCACCAATGGTTTCACCAATTGAGTAATGTCCATATTTATTAGGATGATAACCATCTGAAGAAAAGTAATCCTTATTTCCATTTAAAGCATATTCACTATTAGTGATATATGTGCCTCCTGCCTGCTTTGTTCCATCCTTATAAGCCTCTATAACTTGAGTAAAACAACTACGATTCTCTATAGAATCACCAGTCATAGCAACTAATACTTGCGCTTGAGGGTAAAGGGTTTGTGCTTTTTTAACTGTATCATAAACCTTGTTTTTAATTGTGTCATAAGAATAATACATATCATTATAGCCACCTGCTATAACTACATATTTCGCATTTCTTCCTGTACCTTCCTCTAATAAATCATCAAATGTCTGACCATAAGACTTTGCAACAAATCCTACACCACCCTGAGATGCCTGTGTATAATCAACACCTGCCTTTTTGCTTGCATGAACATACCATAAATCATCTCCAGTTATTGGTCCATCCTTAGAATAACCTTGGGTATATGAATCTCCAATATATTGTACAAGATCTTTATTATCTGCATAAACAGGTGAACTAACACAAATAAGCAGAAAGATAAAAATACCAATCAACCTTTTCATGCGATACCTCCGTAATTAATGAATAAGTCTACTAAAATATATTCTTGTTTAATATTCTTGTCAACATTGTTTACTTAAACCAATAAATCACATTAAAAAAGTTCCTCCAACTAGGAGGAACCTCAAAGTGAATTAATAAATAATTACTTTAGTATTTCTAGGAATGTTGTCATAGATCCATTTAGCATGATCAATATCTAATCTAACACATCCATGAGATACTGCCTTATCCATTGAATTATCAATGATTCTTTTTGGTGTATTCTGTCTATCATAGATAACTGAATGGAATAAGTAGTTACCAGTAATCTGTGTATAATACCAGCATCTACCTCTTGAACCTGTATCGAAGTATTTACCTTTAGAGCCTACATAGAAAGTACCACTTACTGTTGGTGTTGATGGTTTACCAACACAACACTGATAATACTGAACATCTTGCCAGTTACCCTTGCTACCTCTAAAGATACCAACACGATGTGCAGCTCTATCTACAAGAATAATATACTGTGTAGAACTTGATTCATTACGTACAAGATTACGCATTTTGTCTAATGGGCTATTAATCATAACACCATTGACTACTTCATAGTATGTACCTTGACCATTAACTTGTGCTAACCCTGTGTAACCCCAATCTAACACACCACGGTTAATGTAATACCAGCCACCTGCATGATAAGCTAAACCTGTATAATTCCAATCTAACACACCATTTCTGACACAATACCATGTTCCATAATACTGAACCAAATCAGTAAAATTCCAATTTAACTTACCATTTTCTACATAGTACCAAGTACCATAGTATTCTGTAAGATTATTAAAATTCCAATCTAATTGGCCATTCACAACCATATACCATGTAGTGAAATACTGTGTTAATCCTGTATAATCCCAATTGATCTTACCATGGTCTACATAATACCATCCGCCACAGTGAGAAGCCAAACCTGTATAATTCCAGTCTAATACACCATTTCTAATATAATACCATGTACTATAATATTGGAAAAGATCATTAAAGTTCCAATTTAATACACCGTTTTCTACATAATACCAAGTGTCATAATATTTAGTAAGATTAGTATAATGCCAATCTAACTGACCGTTCACTACCATATACCATGTACTATAATACTTAGTTAATCCTGTATAGTTCCAATCAAGTT
>OLWT01000384.1_pt1 | contig 29802 bp, 27 predicted proteins | sample 1674001 | NCBI WGS metagenome assembly OLWT01 (sample SAMEA103958137, study PRJEB25191) | human gut metagenome | biome: human-associated habitat [ENVO:00009003]; feature: intestine environment [ENVO:2100002]; material: feces | place: Germany | collected 2013/2015 | reverse complement strand
GGTCAACCTTATCAAGACCTGTAAAATCAACAAAGTCTGAAATCCAATTCATTGATAAAAACATATTTAATTCCTCCCCTCTTAATTTTCGTCGTCAGTAAACTGCGATAATGTTTTCAAGCTACCGCTGTTTAAATCACGAATGTCTTTAATTCCGTATTTCATCATAACAAGCCTTGTAAGACCTAAGCCAAATGCAAAGCCTGTATATTCATCAGGGTCAATTCCGCCTGCTTTAAGAACCTCAGGATGAATCATTCCGCAAGGGCAAAGTTCAAGCCAGCCGCTGTGCTTACAGCTCGGACAGCCTTCGCCGCCGCAGATAAGGCAACTTATATCAAGTTCAAAGCCCGGCTCTACAAACGGGAAGAAACCCGGACGAAGTCTAACCTTAATATCCTTTTGGAATACCTCTGAAAGCATAGTTTTCATAAAGTAAATAAGATTTGAAATAGAAATATTCTTATCAACCATAACGCCTTCCATTTGGAAGAATGTATTTTCGTGGCAAGCGTCCGTCGCTTCATTTCTAAAGCATCTGCCTGGGAAAATAGCTTTAATAGGTACACCGTCATTAACAAGTGCATCTCTGTACTTCTTATAAATAGCGTTTTGAGCGGCAGAAGTCTGGCTCTTTAAAAGCTGACCGTTAGTAAGATAATATGTATCCTGCATATCACGTGCCGGGTGATGCTTAGGAATATTAAGCGATTCAAAGCACTCATAATCTGTTACAATCTCGCTGTAATCCTCAACAGTAAAGCCCATTGACTTAAATATTCTTTCACATTCTCTTTGAACAAGAGTAATTGGGTGATATGAGCCTCTATCCATAACCGGCGGCATAGAGAGGTCAAACTCAGGCATAAGCTCAATTTCCTTTTGAATTTCCTTTTCCTTAAGCTCCTGAGTTTTCTCTGTAATTTTTTCGTTTACAAGACCTTTAAGCTCATTAACCTTTTGACCGAATACCTTTCTTTCATCATTAGAAAGCTCTTTCATACCCTTAAGAAGGTCTGTAACGCTGCCCTTTTTTCCAAGATATGATACTCTGATATTTTCAATATCTGAAAGATTATCAATCTTTTCAAGTTCGGATACAAACTTTTCTTTTAGTTCTAAAATTTTGTTATCCATAATTTCCTCCGTTTTTTAACAATAAAAAAATCGCCTCATAAAAATGAGACGAATAATATCCGTGGTACCACTCAAATTGCACAAACAATGTGCCACTCAAAATCCTTAACGCAGATATACGCCCTACTTTTCATAGGAAGCTCGTGAGTCGAAATTCATTGATAAAAGCAATACGGCACTTTCAACATATGCACCATTCTCTGAAAAAGCAAAATTATCAACTACTTTTGGCTTGCGCCCTCAGTCATTGCATTTAATTTATACAAAGATTTTAAACCAAAAAGTGTTTTAAGTCAAGTATTTTCGAAATGAAATTTAAAAAAGGTATTGTAATTTTAGGCAAATATGTATATAATTAGTGTATAATGCTTTATAGGGAGGTGACTTTACCATGACTGATAAAACTATGACTTTTAGAATTGGTGACGATCACGAAGATGTTATGAAAGAAACTTTGACAGAAGTTTTTGACGCTTTGCAGGAAAAGGGCTACAACCCTATCAACCAAATTGTAGGTTATATTCTTACAGAGGACCCAACATACATCACTACTCATAACAATGCAAGAAGCTTGATAAGGCGGCTTGACCGAGACGAGCTTTTGGCTGCAATGGTAAAGTCCTATCTCGATTAAAATTAAAGGAGGGTTATCTTTGGCAGAAAGCAAGAAGGAAAAAATCCTTGAATACAAAGGTAAGCCTTTGGTAAGATGTGGCAAAACAATTTACTACGGCAGTATGAGCGACCCTTATGTAATTTGTCTTAACATTCTCAGCGATGAGGATATAAAGGGTTTAAAGGTATCAGGCAAGGTCGCAATCCAGCTTATTGATACTGACCCGTCGGTTACATCACCAAAGGAAAAGATTATTAAAAAAAGTGAAAAGCAAGGTCTTTTCAATGCACTTGATTTAGGTGCAGTTTGGCTTGAAAGAGCTTTAAAAAAGCAATAATCTAATGGAATTAAGCGTCGTATAAACGGCGCTTTTTTTATTTTCAATGCAAATAAAATACCTTTTAAGCGCTATAGTCTATTAATTATATAAATGCTTTAAAGCATTGTAGTATTTAAAAATTTATGATATAATAAAAGTCTATGATATAACTTAAGGGGAAAATTATGTCCAATATATCCAATATAATAGTAGCTATTTATAATTTCCTATGGGGAGATTTAATTACACTGAATTTTAAAGGGACAAGTATCGGTATTCCTTTGCTTGTAATCCTTCTTATTCCGACGGGTATTTATTTTACCGTTCGCACAAGATTTATGCCGATTAGGAAATTGCCGCAAATGGTGAGAGCGCTCGGCGAAAAGAAGGACGATAAAAGCAATCTGTCAACCTTTCAAACTCTGATAGTATCAACTGCTACAAGGGTTGGTATGGGTAATCTTGTCGGCGTTGTTGCGGCAGTATCCGTCGGTGGCGCAGGCGCAGTATTTTGGATGTGGGTTTCGGCATTTTTAGGTGCGTCAACCGCTTATGTTGAGGGCACGCTTGCCCAACTCCACAAGAAAAAAGACCCGTTTTACGGCGGCTATCACGGCGGTCCTGCTTACTACATTCACGACTTTGTTGAGCAAAAGAGAAAGAAAAAAATAAAAAAATCTTTTATTGCAATTTTATTTGCGTTTTTCGGTTTAATTTGCTGGTGCGGAATAAGTCAGGTTGTCAGCAATTCCGTTACCTCGGCTTTTAAAAATGCTTTTTCAATTCCTCCGATTTACACAACCGTTGTGCTTGTAATTATTGCAGCAGTGATTGTGCTTAGAAAAAACGCAACGGTTAAGGTGCTTGATATTATTGTGCCGATAATGGCAGTCGTATATTTTCTTGTAACAATATTTATTATAGTTAAAAATATTAATTTAATGCCGGGTGTATTTGAAAGAATATTTAAAGAAGCGTTTGGACTGAAACAGGTTGCAGGTGGCGGCTTCGGTGCTGTTTTAATGAATGGAATTAAGCGTGGCTTATTCTCTAACGAAGCAGGCTCAGGTTCTGCTCCCTGTGCGGCAGCGGCGGCAGAGGGCAAGAAGCCTCAAACAGTCGGTATGGTTCAGTCGCTCGGAGTGCTTATTGATACAATCGTTATTTGCACCTGCACGGCTATGATAATGCTTTTAGTTCCCGAAGAAATAACAAAAGGCAAGCAAGGAATGGACCTTTTGCAATGTGCTATGGACTATCATCTCGGAAGCTTCGGCACAATATTTGTTGCAATTATTCTGTTTTTATTCAGCTTTTCAACCTTTATAGGTATTCTTTTCTATGCAAGGTCAAATGTGGCATATATCTGCGGCAACAATTGGTGGAGCCAAACGCTTTATAAAATAGTTGCGCTTGTAATGCTCTTTATCGGCGGACTTCAGGCATATACAATTGTTTGGGATTTAGGCGACGTGGGCATAGGTCTTATGACAATTGTTAATTTAATAATCATTATCCCTATGTCAAATCAGGCAATCAAGCTGCTTGATAAAAAGGATTAAAATAAAAATTAAGCGTCATCAAAGGAATTTTCCAATGATGACGCTTTTTTATTAGTTATTATTTTATTTAGGTTTATCAAATCAAATTTCGCCTTTTAAGCTCTTCGTAAATATCAAGCTTATAAATAGGCTCGTCCTTTAAAATTGAATATTCCTCGGACGAAAGCACCTTTTGCTTAAATTCATCAACATTTCCTACCCAATCGGCACGTGAAAACTCGCTTATTTTGCTTGACGGCGGATAAATTACATCAACGTGAATTTGATTATACCCCTCACCCTCTGCCTCATACTGCTTTACAAGTGAGAAATAATAAAGCTCGTCGCACGTGAACGAAAAAACACCCGTTTCAAAAAGAAGCTTGCAATCATTCAAATCAATTTCGCACATTTTGCAAAATGTATCCAAAATCTCACAAAGCGGGGTTTTAGTTGTAATATTTTCCTTTAAATAAGTTAAAATATCCATATTATTTTAAGAATAACTCCTTAATTTCCTTGCAACGCTTTCTGCGTTTAAAATTTAATCAGCCATTTTAATTTTAGCAATAGTAATCGTCATTTCTGTTTATAACGTATCACAACGTAGCGATAAAAATAATGTTAAATCAACGATTTAACATTATAATCTAATATTTTAGCCACGCCATTGATATTTTTCTAAATCCACCTTGCCGTCAATCACTTCAATACCCTCGCTTATAAGCAAATCCGACTGCACCCTTAAACCGCCAAAGGCGAAATTTTCTGTCAGTTTACCCTTACTGTTTACAACACGATAGCAAGGTATTTTTTGAGGGTTTGGATTTTTATGAAGTGCATTGCCTACTGCTCTTGCATAATAGGGATTGCCGCAAAGTGTAGCTATTTGCCCATAAGTTGCAACCTTGCCATACGGTATTTTCGAAACTATTTTGTATATTTTTTCATTTAATGTCATAATTTTACCTATATTTAAAATTACCTGTCCATTTACCACAATAACTACAAGACCAACATTCATATCCATAAGGACAATTTTTGTAATATTCTTCATTACTTATTTCATCATTAACCCATTTGCTGTTCCATTTTTCACAATAATTTTCATAATAAGTTTTAAATTCATTTTTGCTTGCAACCCATATCCCAGCATCTCCACAACTTGTACTATGATTGTTATTGTTTGTACAATGCTCACAATTCTTAGTAGTTACATTTTTCTTTTTAGACCAACTTGAATAGTATGTTTTCTTATTAACTATTTTATATGTTCTTATCCGAACATAATATTTTTTTGAAGGTTTTAATCCTGTTATTTTTTTCGATACAGTTTTGGCTTTTTTTATCTTGATTGTTTTATTTCCCTTTTTAAATTTACTGTTAGTAGAATACTGAATTTGGTATCCTGCAATATTTGTTTTTTTCTTCCATTTAATCGTAAATGCTTCACTTTTTGTTTTTACTGATGTAATTGTTGTTGACGGAATATTTGTAGCAAAAACTGTAGTTGTAAATGCCAGCGATATAACTAACAGTAATACTACTATTACTATCGAAAAGATTTTTTTCATTGGTTTTCTCCTATTCTTATTATCTATATTTAAAATTTCCTGTCCACTTTCCACAATAACTACAAGACCAGCACTCATATCCGTATGGAGATTTCTTCATATATTCTTCCCAAGTTATTTCTCCGTTTTCATATTGTTGGCAATACTTGTTTGATATATTGTTTCTATATTCTTCAATCTCATCCTTAGTGTTAAACCACTTTCCAATATTGCCACAGCTCGTACTATGATTGTTATTGTTTGTACAATGGGTTTCTTTTTGGATATTATCTTTGGTACATTTTGACTCTTTCGGAGTTTTTATACTCTTTACTTTAGACCATTTTGAATATCGAGTTTTTTTATTTGATGATTTATATGTTCTTATTCTGAAATAATATTTTTTGCTTTCCTTTAGATTTGAAATTTTCTTAGAAGTTGTTTTTGCTTTTTTAATCTTAATGGATTTTTTATTCTTTTTAAACTTACTGTCGGTTGAATATTGGATTTGATAGCCCTTGATTTTAGATTTCTTTTTCCACTTGACGGTAACGGTATTTTCCTTAACTGATAAAGACGAAATACCGACAGTTGGCAATGCTGCGGCAAACGCCGTAATCGGAAAGCAAACGCTATATATCATTATTATTGATAATAAAATTGATGTAATTTTTTTCATTTTGATAACCTCTGTTTGATTATTTAAAATTTCTCTTTTCTTAAATACGTTGATAAGCTTTAATTCGGTTAAAGCCGACCTTATTTGTATTTCTCTTACCATTCACGAAGTATTTATAAACTTGCGTTTCATTATCAAAAGCATTCAAACACATATAGCGTTACACTTTATTATCACCGGCAAAGTTGGTAAACATTTTATAAGAATCATTGAGAGATATTCTTTTTAATATTAAGCGTTCTGTATTTAGCTCGACTGTACCTAAATGTTTTAAAGTATTCATATCATTTTTGATTTAAAATTAAGACGTTGAATCACAAATTCTTATTTATCATTTTAATTAATCGTTTGCTTCGGTAAATTAAGTAATTAAAATCAATTTTACCAAGGGTTTTATACCACAAAAGCTCATTAAAAAGCGAATAAAGTTCAACCTTTAAATCGCAATATTTTGTCGTTTTGACCTTACTTTTATAAATATCATAAAGGTGCAAATTCTTACCAAAGCCCACCGTAAGGGTAAACAGCTCATATTCAGGCTCAGTCCATGAAACATTGAACGGGTCAATTATCCCTTTTAATGACATTGTTTTATTATCAGCAATAAAATTCGGAATCCAATAGTCACCGTGCGCCAAAGTTGGCAAAGCATCGTCACAATTTACAATTGAATACAAATTCTCATAAGCCAAATTAAGTGCATTTTTTACAATCCTTGGCACATCGGAACAATTAGTAAATTCTACTATTTCCTTTGCAAATTCACTGTAATAATCATACCAAGAAGCGTAAATCGCATTGCCAATCGGACCGTATTTATCATTATGAACCGAATGAATTTTTATCAAATTATCTACTATCTCATTAGCAAGCTTAGACTTATTTTTTCTAAAGAAAAGGGTTTTGCTGTTCGGTGTTACACCGTCAATCAGCTCCATGGCAAGTATGCCCTTGCCATTAACCGTTTCGGTAAAATAAAGCTTAGGAAGCTTGCAATCAACTCTGCTTGATATAAAATCCATACTTTTGTATTCCTGAGCAATCAGTTCAGGCAAATCATTTATCTTTAAAGCAAAACTGTACGGCTCACTATCGATTTTAACTTTATAAACACAACCGCTTGCTCCCTTGCCGAGAAGAGAATAATTTAACACTTTGCAATTAAGTTTTCGTTCAATTGCAAGAATAATACTGTCGCCTATCATTTCTTTTGGCATACATTTTTCCTCATAATAAGTTGAAACATATTTGCAAAAAAATCGACCTTTATAGTTAAAATATAGCATAGATAATACTTGTTGTCAATATAACTATACATTTGTTCGACAGGATAACAGGCATAAAATAGCGTATTTGATAAAAGTAAAGAGGCGACCAATGGTCGCCCCTACAACGTCGAAAGAAATTCCGTGTTTGAATAAACTTTCTTTAGCAAAATTTATAATAAACACTTCATTCCTTTCTCTTTTTCCCCACCAAATCTATGATTTGGTGGGGTCCCCGATTAAAAATTTGGTATTTGAAATTATTTCTTTCTTCTTGCGGCTTTGCGCTTTGCAAGCTCAGCCTCAAGTTCTTTACGCTTACGCTCGTTTTCAAGTTCCTTAGCCTTTTCTTCAGCCTCGGCTCTTGCCTTTGCCTCATCATACTGAGCGGCAATTTCATCAAGATGCTTGAAGTTTTCCTTTTGCTCAAGAAGCTTACGGGAAGTGATATAAGCGTCTGCGGCACGGTTAAACATAGCGTGCTTATCCATTTCAGCCTTAGAAGCCTTACGTGCCTCTTTACGCTCGTTGGCATACTTATTCATATCAGCCTTAATCTTAGCAATCTCGCCCTTATCCTTAGCCTTTTTAGCCTCGTGAAGCTCCTTATTAAGCTCTTCAAGTCTGTCATCGCACTTATCCTCAACATTGAAGAAGCCCTCAAGAACAGACATTTCAGGCTCTTTGAACTCATTAACCGAGCCAAAGTGCTTAAGATAATTCTTATGAGAAGCAAGCTTTTTCTTAGCAAGCTCAATTTCAACCTTACGGATTTCCTTATGCTGCTCGGTATCCTTTGGAAGAGCCTTAGCAGCGGCAAGCTCAGCCTTAACAGCATTAACGTCCATATTAACGATACCGTCAAGACCTGCATCATATACCTTTTGATAAAGGTCAACCTGACGCATTACATTTTCAGAATTGAACTTATCAAGCTCAGCACAAACAAATTGTGAGATTTCGATTTCCTCATTATATTCGAGTGCTTCACGATAAGCCTTTTTAGCGGCTTTCTTTTCCTTGCCCTTAAGGTGCTTATAATCCTCTTTAGACACCGGCTTAGGAGTAGCTGCTGCCATTTCCCTTGCATTATTAACAAGGTCGATAGCCTCAACAAGCTCTTTATCGCTCAAAGCATCGTTAGCATAGTCCTCAAAAAGAGCACGTACCTTAAGCACACGAACAACAGCCTTTTGCTTCTTCTCTGTAAAATCATAGAAGAAGAAAGGAATTACATTAAGTGTTGCACCGACAGCGGCAACAATAATAAGCACACGAAGAAGAGGAATAAGAACACCGTCAACGTCATAAAGAGCGTTAGACGCATTGAAAATATCCTGACCGTTAGCTGCCTGTTCACGAAGCATTTGACCTATAGTTTCGGTAGCGCCCGGAAGCTTACGAGCCATAAGAGCAGAATCGTTTACAACTCTTCTTGCAGTTTCAACATTCATACCGAGCTTTTCCTGAAGAGTAGGAATAACAGATGAAGTGATAAGAGTGATTACAGAGCCGATTGTTGCAACAGCGGCAAACATACCGTCAATTCTTTCACCGGTTCTGTACTGCTGATAGTCACGGATATCAGCCTGAATAGCAGGGTTAAGAATATGAGCAAACGCACCTACGATACCGTTGCAATACAAGCAAAGGAGTACCATCCAAATAGTTGCGCTTGTAATCTTGCCTGTAAAGAGAATCATTGCAAGGATGAATACAATATTAAGAAGGTTAGTAACAATCTGAACATTTTTCTTACCGTACTTGCGGATAAAGAACGGAGCCATAATCATACCCCAAAGAGCAGAGTTACCGTTAAGTGTTACGATAATACCGTAAACGTTACCCGAACAAGCACCGCCGTAGTTATAAAGCCAAGCAAGAATATTTGAATAAGCCAATTCAAGGAAGCCTATCCAGCTTGCAAGCGAAATAATCCAGAAATATTTATTCTTTGCAACAGCTTTGAAAGCATCGGTAAATTTAATTTGAATAACGTGGGTCTTAGCCTGAATAATCTTTTCTTTTGTATTTGCATAAACAATTACCAAAAGAGCAGAACCGAGGATACCCAAAATCGGGAACACAAGTCTGTAAACACGGATATCGGTCTGATTAGTATGGAATACGTTTTCAGCAACGATAGGCATAATAAGGTTTACAACAGATGGTCCGAGAGAATATACAATACTCTTAATTGATGCAACGTCAGCTCTTTCCTGCGAGTTAGGAGAAAGAACGTGAATAAGGTTTTCATACGCATCATAGAAGAACATATATACAAATTGAAGAATAACGTTAAATAAGAGAAGAACAAAGCATTTTGCAAGATAATCTGCTGTTTTGCCTGCGAATAAAACGTTAGTGCCGACAAGAAGTGAAAGCTTGTCATACGGGAACCATACCATAGCTATAAAGAGAACAGCCGAAGGTATACCCATCATCAATATGTACGGTCGATATTTACCCGCTTTATTACGTGTATTATCAACAATTGTTGCACGCAATCCCGTAAGCGGAATACTTGCGACAGTTGCAATAACATACAAGATATACATATCGGTTGGTGTTATACCGATTGTACCTGTAATAAATACATTTGTTGTTGCGAGCATACAGATATAGCTCATACTAACGATAAGGTATGCGCCTATACCGCCGAATGCATATGAACCAATTTCCTTAAAGGACATATATCTGCCCTTGGGCGGCTCTTTCCAATAGTATTTTACATTGTCAACAAGAGTAGTCACTTTTTGTTTGAGTGAAGCAATGTCTGCCATACTAATCCCCCTTAGTTAAATCATAAGCCATATAATAACACATTAATTTTGCGATTACAACAAAAAAGATACAATTTCTTGTATCTTTTTTATTAAATATATCAAATTGTAGTATATAAAGTGAATTTAGTCCAAATTGAATTCAAAGTCATCATTTCCTTTAATATCGACAATAACTTTAGAGCCTGAAATTTCATAAGAACTTGAAGTTGAAAGCTTGGAAAACGTTTCATCATCAATTTCATCGGGAGACGAATTATCGGTAAACATAAATCCCGAACCCGTTTGTGCCCTCTTGGTATCCATTGCAAAATATTTTAATGCCTTACCTGAATTATCCTCAAGTTCAGAAGTGACATCAAAGAAATACTTTTGCCCTTTAAAATCGGCAAGCGATATCATTTTTGCAATAGAGTTTGAATCAACATTAATAAGATGAGAAGCATTGATATCATTTTGAAGAAGCAAGTATTCAAACAGCCCACTCAAGGTTGAACTCATACCCTTGCCCTGCAAAACAGTGTCAAAAACGGTGGTAACCGAATTATCAACCTTAAAATTACTTGCTATATATGAATATACGTTAAGCAAATATTCATCTTTGCCGACCTTGCCGTATCCGCATTTATTCATTATTTTTGAAATATCGGCATTAAATTCCTTTAGCTTGGCATTTTGCGTTTCCTTATCATTTGCATAAGTAATTTTAACACCTGAATTATCATTGAGGAAATCAATTCCGTCAACAAGAACATATTGCGGAAAAGAAGTATAAAACAACCGATTTACATCATCAGAAAGCGAAACATTATATTTAACCTCACTCTTGTAATTAAGAACGGCGTTGCAAAGCTTTTCATAAGCTTTGATTGACGATTCGTCAAGAGAAGAATAATGAGCGTCGGTAGTTATTTTAAGTTCAATATTGTTTTCCGAAGATTTATTGTTGCCGTCTTCATTTACACTTTTATCACTGCAAGCTGCAAAAAGCGAACACACAAAAGCCGCACTTAATATTAACGATATAGCTTTTTTCATTAATTAACACCTACTTTTTTAAGCGTTTTTAGTTTATCCTCACATTGAGAGAAAAATTGCCTGTAAGCTAAACAGTAATCACTGCTTTCTCGGTTACGCCTGCAACCGCCGCCACGACAAATATAAAAATACTTACATTCCTTACACTTATCATCAAGCTTAAAGGAACTTTTTATAAATTCAACACATTTAGAGGTTTTATACATTTGTTTAAATGACAATTCGTTGATATTACCCAAAAGCCATTCATCTGTGCAATAGAAATCGCAAGGATAAACACTTCCGTCACCTTCAACAACAAATTGGTTTGAGCAAAAGCCGTTCATTCCGCATTGCTCTGCGTTATTACCATTTATGAGAGATATGTAATTATCAAAAGTACGAATTGAAACAAAATCCCCACGCAAATAATCGTTATAATAAATATTAAAGCCTTTAGTTAAAAAATATGCATAATCGTCGTTATTCATATAAATATCGTTTTCTTTTTCACCAAAAGGCTTCAAGCCGACAATAAACTGAATATATCTTAAATCGTTTGACTTAAAAAATCTGTACGCTTTTCTGAAATTAAGTGCCGTATTTTTAGTTAAAACGGAAAGAACATTAAAAGAAACGTTATGTTTTTTCAGAATATCTATTCCCTTTAATATATCATCAAATGAGCTTTTACCGTTTGGATAAATCCGATATTTATTAACTTCATTATCACCGTCAAGGGAAACGCCGATTAAAAAACCGTTTTCCTTAAAGAAAAGTGCAAATTCATCATTAATAAGTGTTGCGTTTGTTTGCAGGCAATAATGAACATTACTGCCCTTTTTGTTTGATTTTTTAACGTAAGATACAAAATTTTTATAAAAATCAAGCGAACACAAAAGCGGCTCTCCTCCTTGGAATGTAAAATACACATCGGTAGAGTCCGCAAATTCAAGTGCGCTGTCAACAACTCTTTTTGCAGTATCATCGCTCATAAAGCCTTTTGAAAAATCAGTTCGCTTAGATGAAAGCGAATGATAAAAGCAGTATTCACAAGCGAGATTGCAATTGCTTGATGCCGGTTTGAGCATAACCGAAATCGGCATTTAATCACCTTCTAACCCATTTAGTATATAACAAAAGAAATAAATAGACAAGTGTTATTTACCGTTATCACGATAAAAAACAGAATATTTACAATTTAGAAATTTATTGTCAGTGAATTCTATGTTCTTAAAATTAACTGCCGATATTGCACAATCGGTTATATTTTCAAAGGTACAAGCTGTAATTTTGATGTTTGTTTGGTAAAGATTTTTAAAATAATTATGCGTACCGACTCCTCTGTAAACATTTTTAAAAACACAGTTTTCAACCGTTATGCTGTCATTCATTGTATTATCATATGATGTGAAACCATAAAAGTGGACCTTATCGAGAATGTCGATTTGAATTGCCTCTGATGAATTGAGCATTAAATTTGAATATTGTCCGTTAAAGGTACAATTTAAAAACGTAACATTTTGGCAAGCTGCAAGCTCGGCGTGGTGGGAATAATAATTATTAAGAAAAACAACATTTTGAATTTTAATGTTTTTGGCATGACAAAGGCGCAAAATGCATGACTTATTACGATTAAAATTATCGTCAAGCGTTCCGTTTTTTATAATACATTCACATAGTGAAGAATACCCGGGGTACGCTTTATCTTCTGGAGATTTGAATATATTTCCACGCTTGAAATTTGCATTTTTAATCAGCGAGGCATTCAAATCAATTGTCGTATATGATGTGAGAAAAAGAGTATTTTTAACATTATAATTCCCACGTGAAAGCTTGACGGTCAAAGGATTATATTTTGAAGCGTATTTTTTAGTATAATCAAGCGCTCTTGAAAGAGCAACAGTAATATCGCTTGAGGAATAATAGCTTTTAAGCACACTGCCTTGCTCGTCAATGACGCAAACACTGCAAATCGTAAAGCCGTACGAGAAAAAAACACATAAAATCAATACAGCGCACATAAAAAAGGAAGTCAATTTATTTTTCAAGATGTCACCTCCGCACATTCCGTATTATTTTTAGAAAAATACGAAATTTAATACAAGACAGCTTTTGGAATAATTGACATAGGGAATATATAGTGTTATAATTATTTATCTTTATAATATAGGAAGTAGCGATTTTGAAAAATTATTCGATTACATTACCAAGCTATTCAATCGGCGATAATGTTTATAGTAAAATCGGTGAAATTTGCGAGCCGTACGGCAAAAAGGTTATTTGCATAGGCGGTAAAACAGCAATCAGCAAAGTTAGGGATTTAATAATTAATGAATGTAACGGCACAAGCCTTGAAATACTCGATTTTTTATGGTACGGCGGTGACGCTACATACGAAAATGTAAATACGCTTAAAGAAAATGAACTTGTAAAAAAAGCAGATATTATTTTTGGTATCGGCGGAGGAAAAGCGCTTGATACCGCAAAGGCACTTGCATATATTACAAATAAGGAAATATTCACTTTTCCTACAATCGCATCAAACTGTGCGGGAACAACGGCGGTTTCAATTATGTATAATGCCGACGGAAGCTTTAAAGAGCCGTTTTTCTTTACCGCTCCGGCAAGACATTGCTTTATTTACACTCCGGTCATTGCAAAGTCACCCGCTAAATATATGTGGGCAGGCATCGGTGATACTTATGCTAAATATTTTGAAGCAGAGATGAGCAGTCGAGGAGAGGACTTAGTTCATTACCACGCACTCGGTGTAACTACATCGCAAATGTGCTTAACTCCCCTTCTCAAATACGGCAAAAAAGCACTTGATGATTTCAAATCGGGCACTGCGAGTTTTGAGGTTGAGCAGGTTGTTTTAGGAATTGTTGTAACAACGGGTATTGCATCAATTCTTTTAACAAACGAGCACATTATTGATTACAACACAGGGCTTGCGCACGCAGTATTTTATGCGCTTACATCCTACCCTCATATTGAGGAGAGGCATTTGCACGGCGAGGTAGTGGGATACGGTGTGCTTATTCTTTTACTTGTTGATAAAAACGAGGAAATGTTTAAGAAAATGTTTGAATTTAACCGTTCAATCAATTTGCCGACCTGTCTTGCGGACATTGAGATGAATGAGGATGATTTAGATAAGCTTGTGCCCATGGTGTGCAATATGAAGGACATTGACCACAATCCATATAAAATAAGCGAGGATATGGTATATAAAGCTTTTAAAAAGCTTGAAGAATATAGCAAAATCAATTAATAATTAAGAAAGAGGTATTCTTATGAAAAAAACAATTAAAAAAATTGCAGCTGTTTTATTTGCAGTTGTAATTGCAGTCGCTTGCTTTGCAGGCTGTTCAAAATCGGGCGGCGAGCACGACAAGGTAAACGATTCAAAAAAGGCTAAGTTCGGCATTGTGGTACAAACAGGTGCTAACGGCGCTTTCGTTGATATGAAAGACGGAATCATTGAGGAAATGAAGAAAAACGGTTATGAAAACGCTGAGTTTGACTATAAGGATGCGCAAGGCGATTCAACAACTCTTACGACAATTATCAATGCTATGGACGACGGAAGTTATGACGCAATCTTTACAATCGGCACTGCATGCACGCAAACTCTTGTTAATTTAGCATCTGACACACCTTGCTTCTTCTGCGCAGTATCTGCCCCTGTTGAGGCTCAGGTTATTACAGATATGAACACACCTGACAAAAATGCAACAGGCACATCAAATGCAATCCCTGTATCGGACATTATTGATATGGGATACAAAATCACTCCTGACGTTAAAAAGTGGGGCTTTATTTATTCAACATCACAAATTAACGCTGTAAACACTGTTGAATCAGCGCAAAAATATCTTGACAAAAAAGGTGTTAAATACGAAAGTGCAACTGTTGAAACATCGGCAGACGTTAAATCTTCAACAGAAACACTTATTAAAAAAGGCTGTGATGTTATCTTCGTACCTAACGATGCAATTGTTCAAGATGGTGTAAGTGCGCTTGCTCAGGTTTGCAACGAAGCAAAAATTCCTACCTACTGCTCATCTGCAACAACAGTAAATAGCGGTTGCCTTGCTACTCTTGCTATTGACGATAAGGGCATCGGCGCTAAAACCGCAGACAAATGCATTGAGTATATGAAGGGTACAAAAATTGAGAAAATTCCGGCTGAGGTTGTAGGAATTGACTATTGCACATTCAATTCCGGCACAGCAGATATGCTCGGCGTAAAAGCTCCGGATAAGAACACTATCGGCTACGAAATTCAGGTAGTAAATAAATAATCAACTAAAATACAAACTATTAAGGACAAATTATGCAGGTTTATATTACAGCAATCGAGGAGGGATTTCTTTACGGACTTCTTGCCCTCGGTATATACATTTCACTTAGAATACTTGACATACCGGACCTTACAACAGAGGGTTCATTCGGCTTCGGCTCGGCAGTTGCAGCTATTGTTGCAAGCAAGGGATTGAGCATTACAAGCTTTATTGCGGCTTTTGCGGCAGGTGTGCTTGCAGGAATAGTAACAGGTCTTTTGCAAACTAAGCTTAAGGTTCACCCTGTTTTGGCAGGTATTATTACAATGAGCGGGCTTTATTCAATAAATTTAATGGTAAGAGGTTCGTCTAACCTTAACTTTAACGATAATTCCGCATTCACAAGATTTTACAAGGCAGTAGGCATAAGCGGTGCGGATAAAAAAATAGCAGGTCTTGTTATCGGTGCGGTTATTTGCATCTTAGTACTTATACTGCTTATTGTATTTTTCAGAACTCATCTCGGTCTTTGCATAAGAGCAACCGGTGACAACCCCGATATGGTAAGAGCGTCATCGATTAATGTTGATTTTTCTCTTATTTTCGGTTTAGCGCTTGCAAACGGACTTATTGCCCTTTCAGGTGCGCTTATTTCCCACTATCTCGGCTTAAGCGACCAAAGTTTTTCAAACGGCACGCTTATTTACGGTCTTGCGGCAGTAATAATCGGTGAGGCAATATTCGGCAAAAGGAATGTTGCGCTGGGTTTAACAAGTGCGGTAGTAGGCTCGGTTATTTATAAGATTATAGTTGCATTTGTTATTGACGTTTCTCTCTTTGGCAAGAACAGTGAAAACCTTATGAAGCTCACTTGTGCAATCATTGTGGCTGCAACACTCATTGTTCCTGAAATTAAGCACAAAATCGAAAATTCAAAAGCAAAGAAGGAGGCAAGAAAAAATGCTTGAAATTAAAAATGTCTCCAAAACCTTTGCAAAGGATACTGTCAATGAGCACAAAGCATTAAACAACATTAATCTAACGCTTAATGACGGCGAATTTGTAACTATAGTCGGCTCAAACGGAGCAGGCAAATCAACACTTTTCAATATGATATGCGGAACATTTGAGCAGGACAAAGGCAGAATTATACTTGACGGCAAGGATATTTCCTTTATGCCCGAACACAAAAGAGCAAGGCTCGTCGGAAGGGTTTTCCAAGACCCTATGAAAGGTACTGCTCCTAATATGACGATTGAGGAAAACCTTGCACTTGCGTATTCCCGTGCAGGCTCAAATTTCTTTTCGCAGGCAATCGGCAAAAAGAAAAGAGAATATTTCAGAGAACATCTTGCAAGATTTGATATGGGTCTTGAGGATAGAATGAAAACTAAAATCGGTCTTTTATCAGGCGGTCAAAGGCAGGTTGTCACTCTTTTAATGTGCACAATTGTTACACCTAAGCTTTTGCTTCTTGATGAGCACACGGCAGCTCTTGACCCTGTAACGGCGGACAAAGTTATGAAAATCACAAACGATATTGTTAGGGAAAACAATATTACCACTATGATGATTACTCATAATATGTCACAGGCGCTTGTTACCGGGACAAGGACAATAATGATGGATTCGGGAGAAATAATTATTGACCTCGACAGTGTTACAAGAAAAGAAATGAACGTGTCAGACCTTTTAAAGCTTTACCGTGAGCGAGAAATGAAAGAATTTGACAATGACCGTATGCTTTTGCAAAAGGACTAAAACGAAACCAATCCCCCACTCTGTTTAAAAGCAAGTGAGGGATTTTTGTATAAAAAGAGGAATAAATATGAATATTACAGTATATCTCGGTGCATTAAAGGGCAATGACGAAAGCCTTGAAAAAGCAGTAAGAGAGCTTGGTACATTTATAGGAAAAAGCGGCAACACGCTTATTTACGGCGGCTCAAAATCAGGACTGATGGGATTAATTGCCGAAAGCACATTAAGCTCCGGCGGAAAGGCAATAGGTGTTGAGCCACAGTTTTTTATTGATAAAGAACTTCAATATGATGGCTTAACACAGTTAATTATAACTGATGATATGAGCGAAAGAAAAGCGAAAATGATAGAACTCGGCGATGCTTTTATCGCATTTCCCGGAGGCACGGGAACATTGGAGGAAATAAGCGAGGTTATGTCAAAAGTATCACTAAAACAGCTTAACGCTCCTTGCATATTATATAATTTAAACGGATATTACGACAGCCTTAAAAATTTGCTTAATAATATGATTAAAATGGGACTTTCTACAAAAGAACGCCAAGAAGGAATATTTTTTGCAAATAATTTAGGTGAAATTCGAAGAATTTTAAATTTGAAATAATAACAGCCACTCTCACATTATTAACGAGAGTGGCTATTACTTTTTTGCGTTTTTGTATTTTATAACGATTGATTTTTAAGCGCTTCACCGAGGGAAGTTTTTCTTATCTTTAAAAGCATTGCGATTGCAACAAGTACATAGCTGACAACGCCCAAAACAAACATTGATACATAACAGCTATTTGAAATTATATAAGGTACATAGCCGGTCATTTGGGTATAAAGATATGATTTAAAACACCAACGAAGCACAACAGATATAAGCGGAATACTTATCAAAAGCGACAGCACAACAACAATCGACGTCATAATAATATAAAGCCTGCCTATTTCTATATCAGAGAAGCCGAGTATCTTTGTCATAGAAATTGATTTGCTGTTTCTTTCTATAATCTGCTTTGTTAGAATATACATAATCAACAGAAAGATAACAATTCCAAGCATTTTGAATACCTTTACAAATTCAAGCATAGAAACCTGCATTTGAGTAACAACCTTGTTAAAATCCTTTTCTGTTACGACTGCCGCAACATCGTCATCACTCAAATCATTCAATTTTTCATTGCTGAAATAACCCGTGAAATAGTCGGTATCTTCATTAAACATTTGAAGATAATCGCCCCTACTCATAAACACGGTTATTGCGGCGTCATATTTATAATCACCGGCAATCTTAAATGAATACGTCTTATCGGTATATTTTTCCTTAAGCGTAACCTCATCGCCGACCTTTAAACTAAATTTATTCATCATAGCACTCGAAACAACAACCTCGCCTGTAGGAATTGAGGTGTCGATATATTTACTGTCGTTTGAAATACCATAGATTGAAACATCATCTGCCATAAATTTTTTATCAGTTGTTTCAAGAGTTGTAAGACAGAATTTTTCAGCATTTTTGTTGTCGGTTTCTTCTTGATTAATCATTACATATTGGTATTTTGAAATCATACTTTCCTTAACCATATTTGAATAATCCTCAAGAAGAGGTCCGTACATAGAGCCGATAACAACGAGTGTTCCCGCAAGAAATATACCTAAAAACATTGTTAAATAGGACGGAACATTTTGGAAAAGAACACGCAATCTAAACTTTGAGAAAAATCTCATTTTCTTTGGAAGCTTAATAACCTTTTTCTGTCCTCTTTGTTTAAGCTCACCTCTTATAAAATTCAGCGGACTTATTTTAAGCTTTTTAGCAAGAACAAAAGAATTAACCGCAAGCATTATTATAAATGGAGCAATGGTTGTTTCTAAAAATGCATCCATATTCCAAAGCATTTTATAAGTCGGAAGCGAATAGTTGGAATAATAAACGCTGACGAATGCCTTTTGAAACACGGTATAACCGAACACGTTACCTATCAGTGCACCCATTACCGTCACCACCATTGGCATAAACAGATAATGCCTTATAAGTTCTCCTTTGGAATAACCCATTGCCCTAAGCGTTCCGATAACGTTGGCCTCTTTAGTTATTGTGTTAGATGTTGTGACTGCAAACAAAAATGCAATGACAATCATAATAATATATGTCATAAGCTGCATTGTTGTCTTATCAGAACTTGAGTCCTCAATAGAATAGCTTATTGATTTATTTGTATATTTGGCACTGTAATCCTTAATTGTAATAATTTTGCTGTCATCAAACTTGAAATTATTTACAATTTTTTTAAGCTCTCCTAAATCGCTGTAAATTTTGGTACAATTATAAAGCTTTGCGTCGCTTACAGCATCAACAATTTTATAAACGGTATCAAACATATCGTCAAAATCGTTTAAATTATTCTTTGACTTATAATCATCAAGACTGATTTTAGGGGCTTTATCAATATTATCTAAATCCCAATTGTCCTCGTTTTTATCAGCATCCTCAAGCGCATTTTTAAGATTATTATATTGTTTTTGAGTTATACCTAGTTCCTTTGCAAGTTTTTTATCATCACTTAAACCTGCATTTCTTATTGCGTCAAAATATTTTGATTTGAGCGCATTTTCTGCATCGTTAAATTCGTTTTTTAAACTATTAACATAAACTCTTGCACTGTCGTACAAATCGTCTACCTGCGACTGAATAAGCGGTTCATCATACTCTTTCAAAATGTTTTCAAGAGAATCGGTTAATTTTTCGCTTCTTGCATTTTCCGCTGTTTCGTCAGCCGGCTTATTGTTATAAATCCACGCATAATTAACGGTTTCGTGTGCATTTGACAGGGTGCTGTAGCCTTCATCGTTCATAACGGCAACGCCAAATCCGACAGCGTCAAACATCATATCCGAATTTTTTTCAAACAATGCGCTATAATCAGAGAGTGCTACCAAACCGCTGACTTTATAATTTTTATTCTTTATCTTAATTTTATCGCCGATTTTAATTTTATTATTTTCGGCAAACATACGGTCAAGAGCTATTTCATCCTTACTCTTCGGCAGCTCACCGCTCATAAGGCATTGCTTATTAACCTTATCTCGCACCTTATAAATACGAAGATTTTTTGAACCGTTAATAATGCTTTCTTCTTTATAATTAAGTTCGTAAAGTTTTAAATCATTGTCATTTTCTATTTGTTTTAATATCTTATCACTCGGCTTAATGTTAAAAGAAAGATGACCGTCTTCAATATTATATTTTTCAAAGCTTTCATCACTCATCGCCATAACGGAATTATCAGCAACAAAAAAGCCTGAAACAGCACCTATAAAAAACGCAAGAAAAAGAAAAATTGCAACATATTTGCCAAAATCCGATTTTAAATCACGTTTAAATCTTTTATTTAAAGGATTAAGCATATTCCACCCTCCTTACCATTCAAGGTCAGCGGCAGAAATCTTATTTTCATTTACGTAATTCTTACGAATTTCGCCGTCACGCAGGGTGAACACTCTGTCAGCCATATTTTTAATTGCGTCATTGTGAGTAACCATAATGACGGTATTGCCGTACTTTTTATTAACATCCTCCAAAAGCTTTAAAATTTGCTTAGAGGTGTTATAATCAAGAGCACCCGTAGGCTCGTCACAAAGAAGAATATCGGGATTTTTAACTACAGCCCTTCCTATTGAAGTTCTCTGTTGCTGACCGCCGGAAAGCTGTGAAGGAAGCTTATCTGCTTGGTCGCTAATTCCAAGCGTATTCATAAGCTCGTCAATATCAAGAGGATTATCGCTTAAATAAGCACCCACCTCAATGTTTTCTCGTACCGTTAAATTAGGAATAAGATTATACATTTGAAAAACATAACCTATATGCTTTCTTCTGTAAAGAGTAAGTTTCTTTTCACTCATTAAACGTGTTTTTTCATTATTAATTGCAATATAGCCCTCGTCTGCAGACTCGATTGCACCGATGATATTAAGAAGTGTCGACTTGCCCGAGCCGCTCGGTCCAAGCAAAACACACATTTCTCCCTTTTCAATAGACAAATCGATTCCTTTAAGCACTTCTACCCTGCTGTCACCCTCGCCGAAATGCTTTTTAATTCCTTTAATTTCTACAAAACTCATTTTTTTCTCCTTTATCTCAACAAGTTAGCTGTCACTAACTTTCAAGTCAAAAAACAAGGTTAGTTTCACCTAACCTGTTGTTATAATATCACATTTTGCAAATATTGTCAATTAGATTAATAAACAACTATGCTTGAATTTTCAAGAAACAGAATATATAATTAAATCATTAAAACAAAAAGAGGTGCGCTATGACACTGCAACAGCTTAAATATTTAGTAACCGTTGCCGAATGTAAAAACATTACAGAGGCTGCAGAAAAACTTTTTATATCACAGCCAAGCCTAAGTGCGGCTATACACAATCTTGAAAAGGAAATGGGAGTGACTGCCTTTGTTCGTTCAAACAAAGGGGTCAGCGTAACAAGAGAGGGCGAAGAGCTTCTTTCATTTGCACGCAATTTACTTGAACAGGCAGACATAATGAAGGATAGATTTTGTAATGACAAAAGCAGAACGCCTAAATTTTCTGTTTCATGTCAACATTATTCATTTGCCGTAAACGCATTTGTAGACGTTGTTAATAAATACGACGCAAACATTTACAGTTTTATTCTTCGTGAAACACAGACGGGAGAAATAATTGACGACGTTGCAAACGGAAGAAGTGAACTTGGTATTCTTTATCTTTTTGAAAACAACGAGAATGTACTGACTAAGCTTTTTAAAAAGAACGATTTGGTTTTTGAAGAAATATTCAAAGCCTCCCCTCACGTATTTATAAGCAAAAATCACCCGCTTGCAAATAACGAGATTATCACACTTGAAGAATTAAAGCCTTATCCTTATTTGGTTTATGAGCAAGGAAAACGCAATTCTTTTTATTTCAGCGAAGAATTTTTAAGCGTGCTTGATATGCCGAAAAATATTCAGGTTAGGGACAGAGCAACTCTTTTTAACCTTGCTATCGGTCTTAACGGCTTTACCGTAAGTTCCGGCGTTATTGACAAGGAGCTAAACGGCGAAGATATTATTTCAAAAAAGCTTGATATGGACTGCACTATGCGAATCGGTCTTATAAAAAAGAAAAACATTATTCTTTCACGCTACGCAATTTCTTATATTGATGCTATCAAAAAGCACACAGCTATAGTTTAGACCTATGGCCATTGATGGTTTTTAAGTATTTTTCAAAACAATATTAATGTGCTAAACTGTACTCATCAACAAACGAAAGGATTTTTTGATTATGAGTACATTAAAAACACCGTTTAGATATGATTTTGTAGGAAGTTTTCTTAGACCTCAGGCTTTAAAAGACGCCAAAACAAAATATCAAAATAACGATATTACAAAAGATGAATATGACAAAATCGTAAACGAGGAAATTACAAAATTAGTAGCAAAACAAAAAGAACTCGGCTTCCACGCAATTACTGACGGCGAGTTCAGGAGAACTTTCTGGCATCTTGATTTTATGTGGGGCTTTGAAGGAGTAGAGCACAAGACAACAGGAGGCGGAGTACCGTTTAATGATGAACTTGCTGTACTTGACGATACATATTTAATCGGCAAATTCAAAGCTAAGGTTCACCCATTTGTTGAGTATTTCAAATTCTTAAAGCAATTTGAGGATGAAAACACCGTTGCAAAATATACAATTCCTGCACCGGCGCAAACTTATTTGCAGTTTATTGTGCCCGGCAGCATTGAAAAAACACGTAGGTTTTACGAAACGAATGAAGAACTGATTGAGGATATAGGCAAGGCTTATCAAAACGTTATAAAACAATTTTACGATGCAGGTTGCCGCAATCTTCAGCTTGACGACTGCTCTTGGGGTTCAGCAATCGGCGACAGCGCAAATAAAGACGCTTTCGGAATTGACATCAACGAATTTAAAAAACAGCTTTTAAGCGTAAACAACCTTGCGCTTGAAAATAAGCCTGATGATTTAGTAATCACCTCTCATATTTGCCGAGGCAATTATCATTCAACATTCTTCTCAAGCGGTGCTTACGACCCTGTGGCAGACTATGTATTTGCAAGAGAAAATGTTGATGCACTTCTTCTTGAATATGACGACGAACGCTCAGGCTCATTTGAGCCGCTTGCAAAGGTATCTGCTGACAAAAAGGTAGTTTTAGGCTTAATCACAACCAAGTCACCCAAGCTTGAGGACAAGAACGAGGTTATTAATAGGATATATGAAGCGGCTAAATATATTTCTCTTGACAGACTTTGCTTAAGCCCACAATGCGGCTTTGCCTCCTGCGAAATCGGCAACAAGCTTACCGAGGAGGAGCAATGGGCAAAATTAAAGCTTGTTAAAGAAATCGCCGAAGAGGTTTGGGGATAAATAAAAGGATTACATAAAAATCAAACTGTAGAATAATTAAAATAAAGCCATTCAATCTAAAAAGACTGAATGGCTTTATTTATAATTATTAAACTTTCAAATGAAGTGCTTCAAGTTCGCTTTTTACGTCATTTTCACCTGAGCGCATAGCAAGAGGTATAGTTTCATCAAAAAGCTTATTCAAATCTAAGCCAAGAAGTTCTGAGCCGTATTTAATAACATCACGTGAACAGCCTGCCGCCTTCAAAAGCCTTAATGCTTCATCTCTCGTAATATTTGCGTTCATCTCGTCATCCTAAATCACACAATACTTGCGCTTACAACTGCATTGAATATTGCATTTGCAAGAATTTCATGTCCCTGTGCGGTTAAGTGCTCTTGGTCGGTTTCACTCGGCTGAACATAATCAGCAGCACTTATTATATTAGTGTTCTTTTCATAAGCAATTCTTTTATATTCATTATGAAGCGCTTTATTCTTTATTTACAGCATTGCAGATTTTGACAATATTGAAATATGAGTAACCGTTATGATATAATTCGTATTGACAAACACAAAATTTGTAGTATAATACAATGATTTAGCTTTAGCTGATTGGTAGGTTAGGGAGATTATTTTTGAGAGGGATAAACAAATGCATGATTTCAGATATGTAGCAAAAAACGAAGCGAAACCCATAAGGGAAGAATTATATCAACTCCTTTATGAAGTTCAGGATCTTGTCAGAGATTACTTCACATTCAAATTCACAACAGTTGGCAGTTCAAGCCGCAATATGATTACTTACGATGCAAACTCAAATATCGGATTCGATTTTGATATCAATATCGAGGTAAATGACGACGATGAAAATTTTGAGCCAAAAGAAATAAGAGAGATTGTTCGTAATGCAATCAATCGCACGGCTTCTCGCTATGGATACAAAAATTGCGAGGATTCCACTCGCGTTCTTACGATTAAAAAGGTTGACACTTTTCATTCTCGCATTATTCATAGTTGTGACTTTGCAATAGTATATAATTGCGGCGACGGAAGGCAGCAGTATATTCGGTTTAACAAAGACAACAATTATTACTCTTGGGAATATCAGGGGAAGGGTTTTGTAGGATTAGAAAAGAAAATGGATTGGTTAAAAAGGGAGAACCTTTGGGGCGAGTTGCAGGATTATTACATATACAAGAAAAACTGCAATGATAATTCTGATAAGCACTCCCGTTCGATTTTTGCCGAATCAATAAATGAAATGTGCCAGAAAAACGGATATCGCAGGTAAGACTTTTCTTTGTCTACAGCAGTACAGATTTTTGTCAAAAAGGCTCTTTATTATATTTTTGCAAAAGCTTTAATGCTTCATCTCTCGTAATATTTGCGTTCATCTCGTCCTACTAAATCACACAATACTTGCGCTTACAACTGCATTGAATATTGCATTTGCAAGAATTTCATGTCCCTGTGCGGTTAAGTGCTCTTGGTCGGTTTCACTCGGCTGAACATAATCAGCAGCACTTATTATATTAGTGTTCTTTTCATAAGCAATTCTTTTATATTCATTATGAAGCGCTTTAGCAGTTTTTACAGAATTAGTATCAAACTCAGGGTCGTATTCCTCTTTCCAAACATTTTCTCCAAGAAAAATCGGAGAAACAACTAGAATTTTCTCAGGTGAAATATATTTTGAAAATTCATCAATACACAAACCGAGACCCTTGGCGATTTTAAACGGATTTGAATTATAATAAGATTTACAATCATTAGTACCAAGCATAATAATCGCCGCATCAATAGGATAATTCGACTCTAATATTTCAGGCAGAGATTCGAGACCGTTGCGATTTTTTCTGTAAGCATCGTCAAATATGGTTGTTCTGCCGCAAAGACCTTCTTCTAAAATACGAACATTTTGAAGCTTTTCCTGCAAAATACTCGTCCATCTGACGCCCCAAGGGTATCTTTCGTTAGTCTTTGGAATCAAACCCCAAGTGTTTGAGTCGCCAAAGCATAAAAGTTGTTTCAAAATAATCACCTTGCTTTAATATGAATTGTTATATGCTAATTATAACATCATTTCCTACATTGTCAATAGGTTTTTAGGTATTTATCTTTATTTTGTAACAATATAGTGGTGATAATTGACATAAAAATAAAAAAGAGAAGCAACAAATGCTTCTCTTTTTTGGTGGCTCATCGGGGAATCGAACCCCGGACACCTTGATTAAAAGTCAAGTGCTCTGCCATCTGAGCTAATGAACCGTATAGCACCCTGATATCAGGGTGTTGGCTGGGGAGGCGGGATTCGAACCCACGCATGACGGAGTCAAAGTCCGTTGCCTTACCGCTTGGCTACACCCCAATGTAGGGATAAATATAAAAAGTGGGGTGGGATATCGGATTCGAACCGATGACCTCCAGTGCCACAAACTGGCGCTCTAACCAACTGAACTAATCCCACCATATATGTAAAAGCACTTTCGTGCTGTTACCCCAAACAATGGCGCGCTGAGAGGGACTCGAACCCCCGACCTACTGCTTAGAAGGCAGTTGCTCTATCCAGCTGAGCTATCAGCGCATTGGAGCGGGTGATGGGAATCGAACCCACACGACCAGCTTGGAAGGCTGGGATTCTACCATTGAACTACACCCGCGTTGCAACGTTCATTATTATACATAACACATTGCAAAATGTCAAGTCTTTTTTTAATTTATTTTAATTTTAATATCATCATTTTCTACAGAAAGAGAAAGAGACTTAATTTCCTCGTCCTGATTAAATACAATCGCATTAGCAAGTTTTTCTTCAACATCACGTCTTACGCAATCACGAAGTCCTCTTGCATTTTTCTTTGAGCCAAATGCTTTTTTTGCAAGATAAACCGGAACGCTATCATCGTAAGACATAATAATTGCCTTATCCTTAAGACTTTCAACAAGTTCACCGAGCATAAGCTTAGCAATTTTTTCAAAGTCATCATGAGTGAGCTGATTAAAAATAACAATTTCGTCTACCCTGCCCAAAAATTCAGGACGCAGGAAGCGCTCAAGGGCTTTCATTGTAACTTCTGCATTTATATCGTTTGCTGTTTTATTGAAACCTAACGAAGCAGAGTCGGTAGAACCTGCATTCGAAGTCATGATAATAATTGTATTTTCAAAATTAACACTTCTACCCTGTGCGTCTGTTATTCTTCCCTCATCAAGAATTTGAAGAAGAATATTGAGAACATCCTTATGTGCCTTTTCAATCTCGTCAAAAAGGATAATACTGTACGGCTTACGTCTAACCTTTTCTGTAAGCTGACCGGCATCATCATAACCAACGTAACCCGGAGGCGAACCGATAATACGGGAAACGCTGAATTTTTCCATGAATTCGCTCATATCAAGACGAATAAGATTATCCGGGCTGTCAAATAAACTGTCTGCAAGGCGCTTAACAAGTTCCGTTTTGCCGACACCCGTAGGGCCTACAAATATAAACGACTGCGGTCTTTTCTTAGGGCTGATATTCACTCTGCCCCTTCTGACAGCATTTGAAACCTTTTCAATAGCCGTATCTTGACCGATTATATGCTCTTTAAGTTCACTTTCAAGATTTGCAAGCTTTTTAATATCATTTTGCTCAATCTTAGTTGCAGGAATACCGGTCCAAAGTGATATAACCTTTGCTAAATCAGACTCCAAAACCTGATTATCGGATGCTTTTTCCTTAAGGTCGGCTATTTTTTCGTCAAGTTGAATAACTTCACTTTTAAACTTAGTTACAAGCTCGTAGTCAATTTCTTCATTTTCCTCAGGATTGGAAAGCCTTTCTATATTGCTCTCTAAAAGCTTTTTTCTGTCAAGTGCCATCTGGTATTGGCTAATAGCCGGATTGCGCAAATTTGCGCTTGTGCAGCTCTCATCAAGCAAATCTATGGCTTTATCAGGAAGATATCTGTCAGTAACATATCTTTCGGACATAGTAACGGCTTTATATACAAGAGAGTCTGAAATCTGCACCTTATGATAATCTTCATAATATCCCTTAATGCCGACGAGCATTTTATATGCATCGTCAATTGACGGTTCTTCAACCTTAATAGGCTGAAAACGTCTTTCAAGAGCGGCGTCTTTTTCGATATATTTTCTGTATTCATTAAAGGTAGTAGCGCCGATTACTTGAATTTCACCTCTTGAAAGAGCAGGCTTAAGAATATTGGCAGCATTCATTGTACCCTCTGAATCGCCTGTACCCACAAGATTATGAACCTCGTCAATAAATAAAATAATATTACCCTCGTGTTTAACCTCATCAACAAGGCCTTTAATTCTGCCTTCAAACTGACCCCTGAACTGAGTGCCGGCAACAAGTGCGGTAAGGTCAAGAAGGTAAATTTCTTTGTCAGCAAGACGTGCAGGTACCTCTCCCTTGGCAATTTTGATTGCAAGGCCCTCTGCTATAGCGGTTTTGCCGACGCCCGGCTCACCGATGAGGCAGGGGTTGTTCTTCGTCTTACGGGACAGGATGCGGATGACATTTCGAATTTCCTGGTCGCGGCCAATGACGGGGTCCAGCTTCTGCTTGCGGGCCAGGTCAACGAGATCCTGACCATACTTCTGCAGGGCATTGTAGGTGTCCTCGGGGTTGTCGTTGGTCACGCGCTGGTTGCCGCGCACGGCGGTGAGCTGCTGTAAGAACTTATCCTTCGTGATGCTAAAGGCGCGGAACAGCTCGGAGGTGTTCTGGGTCTGCTCGTCCAGCAGGGCGAGGAAGACATGCTCGACGCTGACGTAGTCGTCCTTCATGGCCTTGGCCTCGCGGGCGGCGGCGCTCAGCACCTTGTCGGTGGCCTGCGAGATATAGACCTTGTCGGGGTCACGGCCAGAGCCGGACACCCGGGGCATTGCGGAAAGCTTTTCGGCCACAGCGGCGGAGAAGCTGCCTGCGTCCACATTCAGTTTCTGGAGCAGCTGGGGGATAAGGCCCTGCTCCTGTGTCGCCAGAGCGTGGAGCAGATGCTCCGGCTCCAGTGCGTTATGCTGATACTCCACAGCCAGCTGCTGGGCCGCCTGCAGAGCCTCAAGGGTCTTCTGGGTATATTGATTGGTATTCATAAAGTCAAGCCTCCATTCATACCGGAAGTTGAGATCTGATGTCGGATGAGAGATTACATTCTGTTGATTTAGCACTCTTACTCATCGACTGCTAAAAATATACTCCAAACACGCTGCAATGTCAATAGGCAAAACCCGGAAGAGCCTCGGATTCACAAAAAGTTTGCAAAAATGAAAAAAATCACACCATATCGTCTCACAAAGGCAAATAAAAGGCCCCTGCCGGGCGGAAAGCCACAGCAGGGGCGGAAGGAATGAGAGGATCATTCAGCAAACAGCGGGGTGGACAGATAACGGTCGCCGGTGTCGGGCAGCAGGACGACGATGTTCTTGCCTGCGTTCTCGGGACGCTTTGCCAGCTCGATGGCAGCCCAGACAGCAGCACCGGAAGAGATGCCCACCAGAACGCCTTCCTTGTGGCCGATCAGGCGGCCGGTGGCAAAGGCGTCGTCATTTTCGACGGTGATGATCTCGTCGTAGACCTTGGTGTCCAGCACGTCGGGGACGAAGCCTGCGCCGATGCCCTGGATCTTGTGCGCACCGGCGGTGCCTTTGCTCAGGACAGGAGAGGCAGCGGGCTCAACGGCCACGACCTTGACGCCGGGATTCTTGCCCTTGAGGTACTGGCCCACACCGGTGATGGTGCCGCCGGTGCCGACGCCGGCCACAAAGATGTCAACCTTGCCGTCGGTGTCGTCCCAGATCTCGGGGCCGGTGGTGGCATAAAAGCGGCCCTCTTCCAGCGCCCGAATGACCGCCGGGTAGGTCAGCTCCTCGGCCAGGATCTGGGTCCAGGAGCCGAACGAATCGCACATCAGGTCCCCGAACGGTGCCTTGTTGTGGTTGTCGTCCGCGCCATGGACATAGAGGAATTTGCCTTTGCGGAGGAACTTATCGTACAGGGCCATGTTGCACTCGTAGCCGCTGATCTTCTCCGAGCCGGTGTTGAACACCTCCAGGCTGAAGCAGCCGTCATAGCTCAGGGTGTCTTCCTCGGCCTCCATGGACCAGCAGGGGTGGTTGTAGGTGACGAGATATCCGCTGGCCCGGGCCGTATCAATAAACCGCTGGATATATTCCCGACTGTATTTCCGGGGGCCAAGGTCGCCCTTGTGCTCCCGCTGATGCTCGGCCACTTCCAGCGGCATATACTTGCAGAAATTGGGGTCCCAGCCGATGATGGCGGTGTTGTGCGGATCCTTTGCCAGCAGGTTGAGGTGAATTTCCGGCTTGAACAGGTCAAACTCGCAGGTGGGCGAGGGGCGGATATAGGCCTCATAGCCCGTCAGCATGAGGAAATCGTCTGTGGAGAGGGCCGTGTGGTCATAGGGAGCCTCGTGGTCCGT
>OLWT01000375.1_pt1 | contig 30237 bp, 16 predicted proteins | sample 1674001 | NCBI WGS metagenome assembly OLWT01 (sample SAMEA103958137, study PRJEB25191) | human gut metagenome | biome: human-associated habitat [ENVO:00009003]; feature: intestine environment [ENVO:2100002]; material: feces | place: Germany | collected 2013/2015 | reverse complement strand
TTATAGAGGTTTGGTACACCAGAAGGCAGTTATACGTACCAAAGGCATTATTTAAAGCACTTGGTACCGCAGAGAGGCTTCTCGTGTACCAAAGACCTTATTATAGAGGTTTGGTACACCAGAAGGCAGTTATACGTACCAAAGGCATTATTTAAAGTACTTGGTACCGCAGAGAGGCTTCTCGTGTACCAATCCCTTTAGACATTCACAGATCGACACCCTTAGGGCAGAAAAATCAAATGGCAAATTTTGGTAACGTGCAAAATTTGCCATTTGCCTTTTTTCTGCCTTCTGTCAGCAGTTGTTTATGCAGTTTTGGCTTACGGTGCTTCGACAAGCCCAGCGACCAGAGCACATACTATTCAGTCAGTCCCCTGGCACGGAGAAGAGCACCCGGGTCCGGCTGCGCGCCACGGAAGGAGAGGTAGAGGGTCATCGGTTCCTCGCTGCCACCCTTCTCAAGGAAGGTCTGGCGGAACTTCAGAGCCAGCTCAGGATTGTATATGCCCTGCTGCTGGAAGTACTCGAAAGCATCCTTGTCCAGAACCTCGGCCCAGAGATAGCTATAGTAGCCGGCGCTGTAGCCGCTGTTGAAGATGTGGTTGAAGTATGTGGTGCGGTAGCGAGGGATAATCTCGTCGATAAGACCCATCTCACGGCAGACCTTCTTCTCGAATTCGGCCACATTGGCGGCCTGATCTCCCTCGGAAAGCTTCGCGAGATCCTCCTCGTCAAGCTCGTGCCACTTCATGTCGAGGATGGACGCGGCGCAAAGCTCTGAGGTCATAAAGCCCTGGTTGAACTTCCTGGCATTGTTAATCTTGGCCACGAGGGAGTCAGGAATGACCTCACCGGTCTCGTAATGCTTGGCATATTCAGCGAGAATCTCCGGCTGGAAAGCCCAGTTCTCATTAAACTGAGAGAATGTCTCCACGAAGTCACGGGCGACATTGGTTCCGCTGACGGAAGGATAGTGGCACTTTGTGAGAAGTCCGTGAAGAGCATGGCCGAACTCGTGGAACACAGTCTCGACCTCATCAATGGTGAAGAGGGCCGGGAGAGAGTCGGTCGGAGCCGTCATGTTGCAGACGTTGATGACGATAGGGCGAACGTCATTGCCCTGGGCGTCAACATACTGCTCACGGAAGTTCGTCATCCACGCGCCGCCTCTCTTCGAAGAGCGAGGGAAATAGTCGGTCGAGAATATTCCAAGAAGACTTCCGTCCGCGTCAATGACCTTGAAGGCCTCGACGGCAGGGTTGTAGAGCGGAACGTCCTTCAGCGGCTCGACGGAGATGCCGTAAAGCTTGTTGGCGGCGAAGAATATGCCGTTGCGGACATTCTCCATCCGGAAATATGGCTTCGTCAGATTCTCGTCCAATGAATATTTCCGCTGACGCACCTTCTCGGCGTAGTAGAACCAGTCCCAAGGCTCGATCCTCGAACCTGCGGCCACCTTACCGGCCTGGATGTCCTCATCCATAATCACCTGCAAGTCAGCCACCTCTTCCTTAGCCTTGGCCACTGCCGGGCCGATGATCCTGTCAAGGAAAGCGTCCACGGTAGCAGGGTCGTGAGCCATCTTGTTGTCCAGCTGATAGGCTGCGAAATTGTCGAAGCCAAGGAGTCTGGCCTTCTCGGCGCGGAGTTTCAGGATCTCAAGGCAGAGAGCCTTGTTGTCATATTCATTGCCATTGTTTCCTCTTGAGGAATATGCCTTGAACATCGCCTCGCGGCGGCTTCTGTCCTCGCAGGATGTCATCTCGGAGGTGTAGGATGAGACAGGGAGTCCGAATTGCTCCTTGAACGCGTTGTTCTCGGCCAGAAGGTTCGTGCCGAACTTCTGCTGCGCGGCGGCGATCTTCTGGTTGATCTCCTTAAGCCTTGCCTGGGCGGCCTCCTCCAGATCCACACCGTTGCGGGTGAAACTCTGGTAGAGCTTCTTGAGAACCATCTGCTGCTCTCTCGTAAGTCCGCTCTGGTCAGCGTCATAGACAGCCTTGACACGCTCGAAGAACGCCTTGTTCATCGAGATGTTGTCCTCGTGCTCGGTCATCAGCGCGGTGGCCTCCTCGACAACTTTGTTCATCTCATCGCTGCCTTCTGTCTCCTGAAGGTTGAACAGCACGGCCGTCGTCTTGGTCAAAGTCCTGCCGGACAGCTCGTAAGCCGCCACGGTGTTCTCAAACGTCGGCGCATCCTGATTGTTCAGGATGGCCTCAAGTTCCTTGTTCTGCTCCTCAATCCCGGCCTTGACGGCAGGAATGTAATCGGTAAGCTGAATCTTCTCGAACGGCGGAATGCCGTAAGGTGTGTTCCATTCCTCCAGGAACGGATTGTTCTTTGTCTGTGTGCAGGCTGCCATCATCGCGATCGCTCCTAATGCTAAGATTGTTTTTTTCATCTTAGTTTGATTTAAATTTTAATATGTTAATATCCATTATATTCCATCAAATCAATGAATATGCCCGAACACGGGAATACGGATTATCCCACAACCCATTTCTCGACGGTGCGGGTCCGGGAGGAGATGTTGACGCCGACTTTGACGAGGGTCTTGCCGTCCTCCAGTTTGTACGGGAGCATATAGCCTTTCTCGTCGATTTGTTTCAGCGCGTCCTCGGCGGAACCGTCAACCTTGAACTCGAAGACGTAGATGCTGTTGTCGGTGTAGCAGACGGCATCGGCACGTCCGATGGCGGACTTGACCTCGGTACGGATGTAGAACCCGAGCAATGAAAAAATCAGGTATATGATTGTCTGATAGTGCTTCGCGGTCTTGTTCTCCAAATCATTCGGGATTCCGGCGAGGTAGGCCTGAAGCTTCTCCATCGCAAGGTCGATGTCTTGGGAGTCCATCGCGGCATAGAAATGCGCCACGAATCCGGAGGCTGTTCCTGTCTTGCTCGGATATTCACCGAGAAGTCCTCGGGTGAAGCCTATCTTGACTTCCCTGTTCGGGTAGCCGAGGGTGTAGAGCTGCATCCGCTCATCGTAGGACTTGATGGTCAGGTAACCAGTCTGATAGAGCATCGGCAAGGAGTTGTCGGAGAGTTCCGGAGACACGTCAAAATCGGACTGGGGAACCAGCGGGATGTTGTCCAATGTGGTTTCGTCAATCGGGTTACGCCTCAGCCTTTCTACAAGGTAGGTCGGCGTGCCGGAATCAAACCAGTAGCTGCCGACACGACGGTCACTCAAGGCATTAAGCAAGCTGAAAGGATTGTAGATATCCTCGGACCCATCGCAGAAATGATAGCCGTCGTAGTTATATTTCAACAATTTCAGAGCTTCTTCGTAGGAAATCTTCTGCCTGTCGGCAAGCGCCTGCACACCATATTGAATATTGTCCTCCAGCTCCTTCTGAGAAATACCGCAAATCGCCGAGTATTTAGTCTCCATCGAAATATTCTTCAAATTGTTCAGCTCGCTGAATATGCTGAGCTGGGCGAACTTGTTGATCCCGGTGATGAATACAAACCGCAGATAAGGGTCAAGACTCTTTATCGGGCTGTAGAAATTCCTCATTATCTGCCTCAGGGACGGAAGCCTGACCTTGTCGTTCATCACATCCAGCAGCGGTGCGTCATATTCATCAACGATCAGCACTGCTGGTTCCCCGGCCTTGGCAAACGCCTCTTTTACCAGAAACTCCAACCTTGCGTTGACATCCATCTTGTCCAGATTCTCACCTTTGCCATAAACTCTTTCATATTCAGCAAGTTTATAGTCGAGCTGGCGCAACAGTTGATCCTCGTTCACGTGCTTGGCCGTGGACATATCGAAATGGAAGACCGGGTGCCGCTTCCATTCTTTCTTCTCCTCTCCGGCCTTTAGCCCCTCAAACAGATCCTTCCTTCCTTCGAAATAGCAATGGAAAGTCGAGGACAGCAGGGATTTACCGAAACGACGCGGACGGCTCAGGAACACGTACTGATACTTGTTGGCAAGATCATCCACATATCCTGTCTTGTCGACATACAGATAACCACCTTCGATGATCTTGTCAAATGTTTGTATCCCGATAGGATACTTTATTCTCTTCGCCTCCATAGCCTTTAGCATTAATGTCCAATCCCAAAGTTAACGTTTTTTTCCAAAGGAACAATGCTTTGGCTCCCACAGGCATTTGACATCCATTTAAAAAAAGCCTCCACACAGCGAATGACTGTGCGGAGGCTTTCTCTATTTGCGATATATTATATTACCTTTTCAACACCATCGAGATCAATGAGGGTGAACTGTGCATTGCCCTTGTAGATGGTAAGGATGCCCTTGACATTGATTGGGGTCCCGGCAAGCACCGACGGGTCAATCTGGGTGTCTGCGAAACGGGAGTAGCCGCTCGTGCGGATCTGGACGGTCTGGCTGCCCATTTTGAAATACTGGCTTACGGCATAGGCGTCGGCGTTCTTCAACAGGGTAGCCTTGAGTTCCGGATCCGAGATCTTCCTCGAATAGTCAGCCACATCCCCGTCATCGAACTTTCCGGAATTCAGGTAGCCGATGAAACCCTGCTTGGACATCGCCCAGGTCGTTATGCCCCACGTCGGATCCGCGACCGGCTTGTAGTCCTTGCCTGTGCCGGAAAGGAAGATCCTGTTGGACGAGGACTTCTTGTCCTTGTAGGAGTCTATGTAGATCAGGCAGAAGATCTCGTGGGCGTAGGTCAGGCCGTCAAGCTCGACATAGCAGCCGATGTTCTCCTCTTTCAGAAGATCGGCGGCGGAGACTTTCTTAGGCTGCAGCGGAGTGTCAATCTTACCTCTGAATATGTGAGTGTCAATGATGTACTGAACCTCGATGTAGGAGGTCTCATATTCACCGGTAGGATCGGCGTAGCCCAGCTGGATCATTCCGTTGTAGGCGCCGAGCGTGAGGCCGCCGCACTTGACATAGACCCACTGGCCGAGCTTGTAGTCGTTGTAGAGGGCGTTCTTGCCGATCTTCAACTCTATGCCGCCCGTGGCGTCCTGGATGTAGATGCTCTTGTAAACATTGCCGCTGCGGTCATCGGAGACCACCTGCCCTCCGATGACGATGTCCTTCTCGATCTTCACCGGACCGGACTTGTACAGAGCCTTAAGCTGGGCGATGGTCGTGTTGGGGGTCATCGTCACAGGCTCGTAGACATCAGCCTTGCCGTAGTCCGTGGTGAAGACCTGGTCCCACTCCTCGCAGGAGGCGAGGACGAAAATGGCGGCGATCAGCGCGAAATATATTCTTTTCATACCTTGGAATCCTTAGAATCTGAAATAAATGTTCAACATGTAGTTGATTCCGCTCATGTAGAAGTACTTGGAATCAAACCTGTAGAATCTCTCCTTGCTGACGGTGTTGTCCACAAGGCGGGTCTGCTCGTAGCCGCCTGTGCGTACATCCCTGTTGTTCAGGAGGTTCTTCACCTGCATCGAGAAGCCGAGCTGGTACTTTCTCTGAATATACCATGACTTGCCCACGCTGGCGTTCACGAGCATGAAGTTCTTGAACTTCTCCTGCGCGGCCATGTACTCGATCTCCTGGGCGGTCACCTGACCGTCAGGCCCGGCTGTGGCCATGTCCGTCCTGTAGAGAGGGTTCATGTCCAGATAGGAGTTCCCGAAGAAATCCACATCCGCGTCGATGAACCAGTAGTTCTTGTTCCACGCGAGACCAAGGCTGGTCGCAAGCTGCGGGGTACTAGGCACATAGTGCTGCACGGTCTTTCCGTCCACGGTAGGATGGCTCTTCCAGTAAGGAATCGTCACTCCGTAGGTTCCGGCGACATATTCAGCGCTGTTGTCGAAGGTCTGGTACATCGTAGGGTTGGAGGTGTAGATGTACTGGCCGTAGGTGAACACTCCCTGAAGGGAAAGGTTCGGCACCGGAGTCGGCACCTTGAAGCCGAGCTCGACTCCGACGTGCCTCTCGTCGATTCCGGACATCGCGAAGTTGGTGAACGAGTTCTGCGAGTCATCGTAGAAGCTCATCACGTCCGTCTGATCCTTGATGGAGGTGTAGAATCCGGTGACGCGCACATCGTAGCCGGAATTGCTGTAGGCGTAGTTGATGTCCGCCGTCAATGTCTTGATGGTCTTGAGGTCAGGCATCACGGTGTTCCTCGTCCTCGGGGAGATGAACGCCTGGTTGAATGTCGGAGCCTCGGTGATGTAGGCTGCGTCGGCGTAGATCCTGTGGCCTCCGCTGATGAAGTAGCCGAGGTTGATCTTTCCGGATCCCGTCAGGAAGTCCTTCTTGTCGGACTCGCCCTTCGAGGTTATCGGCCTGCCGTCGATCTGGTCGTACTTGGTGATGATTTCCCCATTGTAGGTGAACGGGTTGCCGTTGTCGTCAAGTCCCGGGAAAAGACCCTTCCTCAAAAGACCTTCCCTCCAGAATTTCGAATATCCCAGCCTTCCGGCCACCGTCGCCTCGAAGCCGCCGAACGTGAAACGTCCTGAGGCCCAGGCCTCCGCGCGGCGGACGTGGGCATAGTAGTCGTAGCCGTACTTGTCACCCTGGGCAAGGGTCTGGGCGGCTCCGTTCCTGAGATAGTAGTCCAGATCGTTCTGGATCATCGTCGGATAGGCGGCGAAATCCCTCTCGGCGAACTGGTCGATGTTGACATAGTAGTCTCCGCCGAGCAGGTCGTCCAGAATCTTGTAGTACTCCGTGCGGTTCCACTTGTAGGAGAGTCCTCCGTTGACTGTCAGGAACTTGACAGGATTCCACTTGGCGTTGACAGCGAAGTTGAGGTCGTTCTGGTCCACACGCCTCTCCTCGATCACGTACTTCGAGCGGTTACCTGAGGCGGTGGAGTTCAAGAAGTTCACGGCATAGAGACGATCCCAGTTGATGTGGGTGGTCGATGGGAGGTCGGTCTCCCAAGCCTCCTTCGCCCATGCGTACTTGGCGAAGTTACGACGGTTGTAGTCCGTGTTGTCCATGTAGAAATAGCTCGGAAGGTTCCTGTAGTAGTCAGGACGAGGATCCGGGGCATCGTACCAGTCAAGAGCCGTGTAGCCGTTCTTGCCGAATCTGTAAAGCACTGTGGCCGAGGCCGAGAACTTCTGGGACTCCGGTGTGAAGTCGTACTTGAGGATGGCGATCGGCTCGTGGGTCTTGCGGACGCGGGCGTTGCGCACCTTGCCGTTATAGTAGCCCCAGTTGGAGTTGTACATGTTGTCGCCCATCAGATCGTAGACCTCCTGGGTGGAACCGTTCTGCGCTCCACGCTCGCCAGGGGCGGCCATGAATGTGAATCCCAGCTTATGCTCCTCGCCGAACCTCTTCTCCACGGCTCCGTAGTAGCCGAACGAGCGGTAGAAAACACCCTTTATCCAGTCATTTCCGCCAAGCCTCGCCGATGCGCTGAAAGCGTAGGACCAGCCGTTGTCCAACTGTCCGGAAGCGTAGGTCAGCATCAGGCGGAGCCTGTACAGAGCGCTGTTGGTCAGCACGCTTCCTCTCCAGCCTGTGCGGACGGAAGAGGCCATCGGCATGATGTTCGTGAGGCCGTTGTAGCCGCCGAATCCGAAATCGGAGACCTCGGCTCCGTTCACGGACTCCTTGCTTCTGGTGGCCTCGTTGAGACCGCTCCAGAGGGAGTACGGCGTGTAACCCGTGATCGCGTCGTTCATCCTCACGCCAGCAAGATAGACATCCTGTGACTCACTGGAATAGCCGCGGACACGGAAGCGCACGGAACTGAAATTGTAGCCGGCCATGTTGTTGAACACATCGTTCTGGCCGAAAAGGATGGTAGGGCTGTCCTGGTAGCCGGAATCGTCCATGTCGAACTCGGAGAAACTGGCGTCATCCACCTCGGCGACTTTCGCCACCGGGGTCAGGGACAGGTTGAACATGTTCTTGACATAGCCGTCATTGACGGTCACGTTCACTCTGGACTGGAGATAGTCCGGGCTTTCGATGACAAGGTCGTACATTCCGTCCTTCAGGTTCCCGATCTGGAATGTTCCGTCCTGTCCGGCCTTCACACGGGCGACTTCCTTTCCTTCTGAATACAGGATCAGATCCGCTCCGTCAATGGTCGCCTTGCTCAAGCGGCTGACGACCGTGCCTTTCACGCCACCGGTGTAGTTCTGGGCCGACAAAGTCAGAGCCAGAAACAGAGCCGATGCGGCAAGGAATATTCTTTTGTTCATATTTATTGAATATTAACTATTTATCCATTTGGAGGGTCACTTCGACAAGCTCAGTGACCGAGCCTCTGCGGTCACTGCACTTTCAGTCACCGAGCTTGTCGAAGTGCCGAAGCGACTGAAGTAACTACTTGTTACTAATGACAATATAGGTCGGGTAGTGGTCGCTGTAGCCGCCGACGTAGGAGCCGGATGAATATGTCCGGAACGGCGTACCCTTGTACTGTCCTGTCTGCTGAACCATGAACGGCTGGTTGAAGACGCGTCCGTAGTACTTGCCCTTCACGATCGGAACAATCCTGAGCGTTCCCTTCGGAGCGTTCACAAGCGCCTCGTTCGCAAGGATGATGTCGTAGATGTTCCACTCGCCACGATAGGCCAAAGAGCCGTAACCGGCTTTCATCATTGAGGTAAACGGAGAGAAGAAGTCCATCTTGCCGACTTCGGAGACATTCTCCTTGCCGTGCATATAGACGGCCATGCTCTCGTCCGTAGGGTTGTCGTTCATGTCACCCATCACCACGATCTTGATCCCGGGATATTCATTCATCAGTTTGGCGGAGTTCTCGTAGATGATTTCCGCGCCACGGCTCCTAAGGTCGCTCCCCTTGCCTCCGATCCTGGATGGAAGGTGGGCGACGAAGAACGCGAACATCTCGCCCTTGATCTCGCCCTTGATCTCGCCCCTGACCATCAGCACATCACGGGTGCGGAAGTGTCCCTGAGACTCCTCGTCCATGTCGAACTTTATGTCCTTACTGTTGAAATCAAACGGAATGGATTTGCTTTCAATCAGTTTGAACTGCTCCGGCCTGTAAAGCAGGGCCACATCGACGCCTCGGCGGTCCGGACCGTCATAGTGCACGATCTGGTAGTTCGCGTCGGCGATCTCCGGTTGGCTCACAAGATCCTCAAGCACGTGACGGTTCTCGACCTCGCTCAGGCCCAGAACCGTGTGGAAAGCCTTGTTCTCGTCAGCCATCGCCTTGATCACCGTGGCGATGTTGCGGAGCTTGCGGTTGTACCGCGCGTCAGTCCAGCGGTTTGCCCCGTCGGGGAGATATTCATAGTCATTCTTGCCCTCGTCGTGGTAGGTGTCGAAGAGGTTCTCGACATTGTAGAAGCCGATGACATACCCCCTCGCGCCCTTGTCCCCCTTGGCGCAGGCCGTGGCGGCCACAACCAGAAGCAGCAGAGCGGAATAAAGTATTTTTCTCAAACGCATATCAGTTTAGTATTGTATTAATTCATGGTATCTTACCACCACCAGGAAACCTTGGACGGGTCCTCGGATTCAATCTTGGCGGCCATTTCCTCGCCGACAACGGCAGGCAGGTTCACAAAGAAATCCATGCCGACCTTCTTCTCAAGATCCTTGACGGACATCGAGTACTTCGAGTCTATGTTCTTCGTGCTGTAGACTTTGTGGTCCAGCCACACGGCACAGGCGGAATAGCCCGAATAGCCAACCGTGGAATTCTTCATGTAGCGGAGGACGACCTTGTAGTACGCGGTCGGAACGGTAACCTTCTTGCCGTAGTTGTCAAGGGCGTACTTTACCGTCTGGCCTTCCGGATAGTCGATCACGCAACCGGTCACGACATAGAGGGTATCGGAACTGTTGGCCCAGGAGCGAACTTTGCCTTCGAGGGTAGCCCAGATGTCCCCGTTGAAACCATCCTGTATCTGAGGAGTCATATTCGTGCCGTAGAATGTCATAGAGTTTGACTCGTACGAGGTGAGCCTGTCCGCCGAAGGGATCTGGTGACCTCTGGCATACCATCCGTTGTTCCCCTCGCTGAAGCCTCTGAACAGCACCGGTTGCTTGCCTTCCGGAAGCAGAGGATCCAGCCCCCAAGCATTGGTTCTCTTGATGTTGTTGCCAATGTTCCATTTGCACAGAGGATAAGCCACCCACGGCGCCACCAGATTGCTGTAATCCCAAAGGAATGAATAATTTCGCGTGCTCACCGATCCGACAGTCATCGAATGCGTGAACGCATCCATCCCATTCGGAATAGCCGGAAGTTCCATCCACCCTGTCTTCGGAGAGAGATTGCCGCCGGATGGTGTCGGATCAGGCTTCACTTCTGACCCTTTAGCCTTCTGACTGATAGTCTTCGAAGCCTTGCCCGCGCTGTTCTCCACCGTGATCACAGCCGAGCGCTCCTTCTCCGATTTGTTCTCCTCCACCTTCAGGGTGACATCCATGTCGCCGCTGCCAGAGCTCGGATCAGCAATAATCCAATCCACAGGCTCGCCGCCGTCCACCGAAGTTATAGTGATCCTCCAGGATGACGAGGCCTTCACATAAATGAACTGTGAATATCCTCCCGCCTCAACCACCGCGGTCTTCACCTCGACTATCGGCGGAAGCACATCCTCCTTACCACCTGAGCCACAAGATGATAGCGCCAGCATTACAACCCCGGCGCAAATCATCCAGAACCTGCTCAACGTTATCTTCATGTGTTCGTATTATTAGAGAGCAAAAGGGCTGCCCGCTTTTCCGGGCATCCCTTTGTCGCTCTTTGATATTAATTTATTTTTCCGCCTGTATGCCAAAAAGTACAGCCCTGCAATCCGTGCCCTTTACCGACTTGACAGTGATTGTCATGTCAGCGGAAAGTGGTTTCCCACCATTTTGGGCGGCGATGTCTATGGTCTTCTTGGATGCGGTTGTGACATTTTCTATCGTGTAAGGAGACGTGTTCGAGCATCCTGGATTTCCTGTCAGACCGATGGCTTCGCAGATAGCCTTTCCATCAGATTCAGCCACAACACTTGCGGTCTTACCTTTCCAGGCCAAACCATAGAAAGAGATTTTCTTCGTACCGGCAGGAACCACAATCGTAGCTGAGCCAACCTTCTTTCCTGTGCCAAGCTTAAGTATATCGACATCACTGACACCATTGACGGTCGCTTTCTCTGAATATGACTCCTTGTCAACCACTGTCCATTTGACGTTGCTGGCAAACTCGCCCACAGCCGGAGTCTCTCCGCCAGGATTGTCGCCGCCGCCAGGATTGCCTCCGCCGTTTTCTACGGCCTCGGTGATGTCCTTACCGTCAACATTGACCGCCACAATCTGGTAGTGGGTTCCACCTCCCACGAAGTAGCCCTTGACGTTAATTTCCTTGTCCACGAAAGATTCCATGTCACCAGGGAAGTAAGACAACGACAAATCCTTGTCCGTAACCCCTCCTATGAATATGTTGTAGTAAACATCGTTCTTTTTCACCTTACCCTTGAATGTGACGAATTCAACCACATCACTCTTATAGGAAGACACATTGCTTTCGTCAATAGTCTTAGGATCAGGATAGGTCACGGTGTTGCCTGACGATGCGATCTGGAATTTCGGCTCAGTAATCTGCATAAGTCCGTTGTGCTTGCCCGTGGTACCGGTCACAGTGACTTTGTCTCCAACCTTTACTCCCGGAGTAGCGTTGACAAAGACAAGGATGCTACCAGTAGCGTCGGTGACAACAGCACTCTTATTCGTCACGCCTGTGACAAGGACATCCTTCAGAGTCACGGACGCATCGGTTTTGCCCGAAACGATAGAAGCCACGGTTCCCTCGGTCGGAGTGGTCGTTCCACCACCGCCACCGCCGGTGCCGAGGTCAACGCCCTTGGAGAAGTCGATGACGGTGCCTGCTGAGGAAGCGACGGCAAGGCAAAGGTCATCAAGGCGATAAGAGCTAGCCACATCGACCTTTACATAGATGCCAAGCGTCGTTGTTCCTGACGGAACTGTGAAATTAGAGGTCGCAAGATCCCAGCGACCTTCCTTGTCGCCATTAGGAAATGAATACTCAAGCTCGACCCACTTAGCTCCGTCATTGCTGACATAGACATGGAACTCATTATGCTTGAACAGGCTACCATTATCCTGGCTATATTTCTCCGCTCCGAAAGTCAAAGAATAGTCAGTGGCTGACTGAAGTTTGATGCCGGTCACGGAGAAATAGGCGTTCGAACCAAAGAACAGGTTGTTGCTTCCGGATCCGGCATAGTCGGAATAGTTGCTGTTGGAAGTGGAGTTCGCCCTGGCCGACATCGCCTTAAACGAATATTCCTCACTTCCCGCTCCCGTTCCAGTCGCGTTCTTCCAACCGTCAAACTGATCGAGATATGGCCAGCTTGTGCCTGTTCCATAGGTCTTTGTTGCTTCCGCCTTGTCAAAGTCGTTCTTGTAGACGGTCATGTCGGCCACGGAACCTGTTCCTTTCTGCTTAACGGTCAAAGTCTTGGAATCAAAGCCGATGTCGAACTTCACAGATCCTTCACGATCAACCCCGGTGTTCTCCATCACCTTGATCTCGACAGTCACAGCCTTCGAGGAGGCTTCTCCTCCTTTCGGTCCGATGGAGATCCAGTCCTGCTCGGTGGTGGCCTTCCAGTCTCTGGTGGCCGTCACCTGAACGGTCTCGGTTCCGCCGGTCTTCTCAAATGAAATCTCGGACTTTTCGACCTCCACCGACGGAGCGCCCAAGTCCTCTTTCTTGTCATCACAAGCCGTGGCCGCGAAAGCAAGCGCCGCCACAGACATGATGAAGCCTAAAAATCTATTTGTTTTCATATTCATTAGTGTTAATAATGTTCCACTCATTATGCCGCTCCGCCTCTTCCCCGCTCCAGTCCTTCCTTTACCGGCACTTCTATCGATACTTCGACACCATCCACCCCCGCAAACTCAGCTGTCGCATCCAGGCGACCGGCTATTCTTCCCCACAAATTCTTTGCCTGTCAAGCAGTCCGCTAAGTTACGACTAAATATTCAATTAAAAAATATGCCCGGACTGCGAGAACTATCGCAACATGTTATTTACTTACTTTCAAAGGTTTCCAAATAGCCACCGGGACAAATGGGATGGCGGTATTTCAGAGTTGACTGTCATTCAGTGCGTTATACGCCACGGGGCTCCGCCAATGTCATTGCGTACTTTACGCAGCGAAATATACGCAATAATATTCATTCTTCCCTAACAGCCTTTGAATGTGAGTGAAATGCCCATTTCCGCTCACGAAAGGCAGGGAAAGAGATCCCTCGTGAGCGAAAAAACCATTTCTGTACACGAGACCATTGAATATAGCGGCCTCGTGAGCAGATGGCCTGTTCCCGCGCACGGCCTTGTCTTACAGATCAAGGTCGAGCTCGACGGGGCAGTGGTCGGAACCGAGGATCTCGGTGTGGATCTCGGTGGCTGCGATCTTGTCCCTGAGGGAGTCGGAGACGAGGAAATAGTCCAGCCGCCACCCGACATTCTTCTCGCGGGCGTGGAAGCGGTACGACCACCAGGAATATTTCACCTCGTCCGGGTGCTGTAAGCGCCAGGAGTCAGTGAAACCAGAGTCCAGAAGCCCGGAGAACTTGCCGCGCTCCTCATCGGTGAACCCGGCGTTGCGGCGGTTCGTGTCCGGATTCTTGATGTCTATCTCATTGTGGGCCACGTTCATGTCACCGCAGACCACCACACCCTTCCGGGCGGCGAGGCCGGCAAGATATTCCCGGAAATCATCCTCCCACCGCATCCGGTAGTCGAGCCTCCGGAGACCGTCCTGCGAGTTCGGCACATAGACGCAGACAAGGTAGAACTCAGGCATCTCCAGAGTGATTACGCGTCCTTCATGGTCGTGTTCCTCAACCCCGATGCCGTAAGTCACCGACAATGGCGTGTGCCTTGAATATATCGCCGTGCCGGAGTAGCCTTTCTTCTCCGCCGAGTTCCAGTACGACGTGTAGCCCAGGAACTCCAGATCCAGCTGCCCCGGCTGCATCTTCGTCTCCTGCAGACAGAAAAAATCCGCGTCCAGCGTGTTGAACACCTCATCAAACCCTTTCCCCGCGCAGGCGCGAAGCCCGTTCACATTCCAACTTATGAATTTCATACTATCTCAAATTATCGAATATCCATTTTCCCGTAAAGATACCGAATATTTCCGTCATATTCATCCGAACAGGTCAGCCAAGGTCACCTCGTTCTGGACCACGCCGCTATATTCATTGGGCTTCAGGCCATAGGTTGTGATGAAGACAAGGTGGATGGTCCGGCGAAGCTTGAGGGAGTCGCGGAAGGAGTTGATCTTGTTGTCCAGTTCCTGACGGTATTTTTTTGTGATTGAGAAAGGGCCTTCCCAGAATTTGATCTCGCAGAGGTCTATGACACGGTCGGCGCGGCTTATCACCAAGTCTATCTGCGCGCTTTCCGAACGCCAGGACGATGCTTCAGTCATTATGCCTTGAATGCCAAGCGCTTTCTCTATCTGAATATGATGGTACATGCACAGTCTCTCGAACGCGATTCCTGCCCAAGCATTATGAAGGGTGGTGCCGGTCTGGTAGGACCAGAAAGATTTGTCCGAAGTGCCATATTTCTTGATGAACTTGTAGTAGAAGATTGTGTAGAAATCCGTCAGTTGATAGACAGCATCATTTTCTTTTTTACCGAAGGCCTTATATTTCCGGATTATGTCGCAGTCATCCAAGTCAGACAGGATAGTGCTAAGGCCTCCTCCGTCAGGAAGCCCTGTCGCCGCGATGACCTCTTTTCTGGTCAGGCCGGCGTTTCTGCGGCTGAGCGCCTCGATCACTTTCATATAGTCCTCGCTATTCTCAAACAGGGAGGCGTACAAGTTGTCGAACTCACCATCCAGTTTGCCTTTTCTTTTGAAGAATAGGTCATCCACATTCTGGGCGAGACTTTTCCCTTTCTCAAAGAGACTGAGATAATAAGGGATTCCGCCCATAATCATATAACATTCAGCGATGTCCTTTTCATCAAGGCTGATGCCGACGGATCTGAAATAGGCCTTGCACTCCATCAGGTTGAAGGGGCGGAGATAGATCTTCCCTGTCACCCTGTTATGCAGACCGCCTTTGTTCCGGAGGATCTTCTTTGTTATCCACGATGTGGCGGAGCCGCAGACAATCAGCATAAGATTGTCTTGCGTGCATCCCCAGTCATTCCAGAAATGTTCGATCGCCACGACCAGATCACATCGATTGGTGTACATGAACGGCAACTCATCAATGAACACGACCTTGCGTCCATTCACCTTTGAACTTTCGATAAGCGTCTTCAAGAAGCCAAACGCTTCCATCCAGGATTTCGGGTAAGGGCAAAGGGGCGAGCCCTGTTTTTTGAGAGCCTCTCCGAAATTGACAAGTTGTGCGGCCTTGTCCTTGACCGCAAGCCCGGTCACCTTGAAAAGGAATTTATTGTCGAAGAACTGGTTCACCAGAAAAGTCTTTCCAACGCGCCGTCTTCCATAGACAACAACAAACTCTGATTTTCCGGAATCATACAACTTCCGGATTTGCCCAATCTCTGATTTTCTGCCTATTACCTTCATGATATTTATTGATAACCTTGCGCAAAGTTAAAAAAAAATCGACTTTCCGCAAGGTTTATTATGAATAACTCTGCGGTAAGTCGATAAAAAAAATGGGCTTACCGCAGAGTTTGCTTCAATCGGCTTATAGATGAAATATCTAACTCAACTAAACGTTCTTGGATTCGACCGTCTCCGACAAGATCATCCGTGTCGTAGATCTGCCGAACATCCGACTCTGTCGGAGGACATCCTCTACAGATAATCGCTGCAGCCGTAAGGACTGTAGATCCTTTCGACAGGCCTGACTGTTACGCTTGTGGAATTCGTTCAGATAATGCGGTGCCATCGTTAACCTGGCGTGTTAATGTTTCTAGTCTGCTGAGCGTCTGCGTCGTAAAACCAAGATTCAATATATCCTGATTCAAAGAATCAAACAGTGATGAATCATCGGTTATCATAATCTTACAATTCCAGCATTACCTGCAAACTTACATAAAATCTGCGATTTTTACGCCCGTCCCATAAGAAAGAAACATTTTTATAGAGGAAATATAACACATTCTCCATAATAATCAAATGGATAAAATCTCACACCAATCCAGGCGGCCTTCTGGAGATACCTCCGGTCTCCTCGATCCACTCAGGGAACTTCTGGAAGCCGCCAAAAGTACCACAATGAGAAAGCTTCCCTCGGATATGTGAGTATTCTCGCACACAGAACAGTGAGTTGCTGGTTATTAAGCAGATATGTTTTCAGGTGTGGAAGATTTTTCACTTTACAAATAGGCAACAGGATGCCTTGCGATGAAGGCAGCAACTTTTAGGTGTGCGAATATTCTCATACCCTGACTTGCAAGTCGGTGATTATTAGACTAATGCATTTCTAAGTGTGCGCGATTATTCACACTTGGGAGAATTAATGAGCCACAGGATGACCTACAACGGAATCTATGACTTCTAAGTGTGCGAATATATTCATACCCAGAATAGCAAAATGGCTGTTCGTCAATGATGTAGAGTTCTAGGTGCGAATGAAAATGAAACGATGTCTCACGTTGTGTGGGAAAGCAACGTATGTGAAAGGAAAAAACGGGCGGCCTATTGTGGCCGCCCGAATCGGGAATGTGATGGGTTATCTGGTTTTGATTAGACAACACACGTTATGTCTCAGATTACTTTCTTGTGAAGAACTCGCCGACATGCCCCTTAGGATTGCACTGGAAAACATTAGAGTAAACTCCAATGCCTTTAGTGCTTACTGTGGAATGATTGAACACATTTGTGTCAGAAAGAACAATACTTATTGCACATATCTGATTCATCGTCTCGTTCGAGTACTGAGTCAAAGTCTGGAATTCGACTGGTGTTTTTTCAGTTCTGTTTGTGTACATAATGGTGTTGAAGTCTTCTGAGATAGTGAACCAGAACCAAACATAATCAGGGTCACCAAGCTCCGTCTCGGCATACTGCCATGGGGAAGCCCATGCCTTGTCGGTTCTTGTCGCAATACCTGGTATATATGCTGCATATTTTCCATTCACGGCCTGTCCCGAACCATCCCTTGCATCAAGGAAGAAGCCTATACGCGCGGTTTCAGCCTCATAATTGATGTCAACGCAAGCGTCAAGTATAGTGTCAAAGAACAAACCTTTCAGACCAATGTTATTTGTATGTTCCACACCATCAACATCCTTAAGAGTCGCTGGTTTAAGCGGATCAACAAATGTCACGGACATTACCCCTGGGTCGGCTGCTTTTGCGGATGCGCCAGCACCGGCAAAAATCTTTGTGGTAAATTTCCATCCACCCTTGAAGTCCGCCGGGGCAATCTGAGTGAGCTTGAAGGATGAACCGTTCTCGAAAGTAAGAGTGGAGGTACGAGGATGGCCGGTTGTATTGGCAGTCCATGAAACCTTGCCGTCAGCGTAGGTAAGCCAGCCGTCGCCGCCGGTAGGTGTGCCGGAGGCTGATATGGCCTGACTGCCAGCGGCATCGTCAACCCACTTGTCAACCTTTTCCGAAGGGGTGACGTCACCGCAGTTGAAGGTCGCGGAAACAGGGGCGCTCTCAGCGTCCCAGGAATCTACGGCGACAACCGTGACGGTGTACTGACCGGACTCTGAAAGAGTACCGAAATCGACCGTCCAGCTGGACTTCATCTCGGAGGTCTTTGGATGGAGGTAGAAATCAGCGAGGATCTTCTTGGTCGCAACCACATTGCCAGCCTTGGAGAGGGTAACGATATAGTGGTGAACGAACTCATCGTCCTTTCCAGCGGCGAAGGTCACCGAAGCAGTCTCGGCTTCTTTTACATCCTTGACATCGATCGTACTCATTGTAGGAGCCTGGTTGGCGGCCTTGCGGGTCACGTTGTTGTACTTCGCAAGGTTCGCGCCAGCAGCGTCAGGGTATTGCATCACGTATGGCTCTCCGATGGTTCCGTTGTTGAAGAAGTCCATCTTTACGATACGCATGTTGCCGTTGACATCGAACTGTACCAAATAACCCTGCGAGAAGTTGTTGGCATCGTTCATCACGGTAGGGGTGCTGCTGATGCCTTCCCAGCCGGCAGGCTCGATGGCCATATACCTTGTGGATCCACATCCGAGAGCCGTCCACTTACCCTGCCAGAGGGAACGCGGATCGTTGATCGGGAAGTGGAGGTGGCCGTGGAACGAGACAACCTGAGGATATTTCTCAAGCACGCCTGTAAGAACCCTTGTGGCCCAGTAGTTAGGCAGAGTGGAAGTCCAGACTCCGCCGTCCTCACCAAGGAGACTGCCGTAGATCGTGTTGTAGATCATAGGGTGCGTCAGCACGATCACGTACCTGTTAGGATCAGTCTTCGTGATGGCATCCAACTGCTGGTCAAGCCAAGTGATGACGTTTGGTGAATATGTGATCGGCTGGTCGCCGTTAGGAGTCACGGCGAGAATATGATAGCCTCCGATGACGCAGTGGCGAGCCTCGTAGTTGTTCCTCATCGTGTTGTCGATGTCTGTCTTGAAATATTCATCGCCGAATGTATTGGCCATAGCGACCGACTGGGCGACAGTGCTTGGAGTCCAATCATATTTAGGGTTCATGTCGTGGTTGCCGATCGTGTAGATCATCGGAACATCAGTCGGATTGAACACTTCTTCGTAAAGAGCCTTAAAGTTTTGCGCCATTGTCACTTCCGCCTTCTGAATAAGGTCTCCCGCCACAAGGACACCATCAATGCCATTAGCATCATTCTCGGCGGCCTTGGCCTTGAGCTGGTTGAGGGCTGCGGTGAACTTATTGGCATAGGCATCGCTCGACCCCTCGATGTGCACGTCGCTGATGGCGGCGAGGGAAAGGGCTATCTTGGACTCGTCAAATACGGGAGAGAGCTCACGTGGAGCCTCGATCTCTCCGGCGTTGTAAACCTTGCCTGGCTGAGTCTCAAGTGTCTCGTAGGAGGCGATCCTGCCGATGACGTTGTCGGAGGCATCGCAGGCCACGATTGTGTAGCCGCTGTTCAAGAGAAGGTCAGGGCGGAGACCGATATGGTAGGTGCCGGCTCCGTTGACATATTTCCTGATGGAAACTGTGCTTTCAAAGTCTGGTGACGGGTTGTCAGAAAGGGTGTAATCTGCGAAAGCGATGAAAGCGTTCTTGTTGATGACCTCACCGTTGTTGCCTGAGACCCTGACATACTTGGTGTCCGGGTTGGTGACTGTCACAGAAAGAAGAGAGAACATGTTCTGGAACTTCAGAGTCATGTCGTTCTTGTCGCATCCTGCCACGGTAACGGAAGGCACCGCATCGCGGCACCTGTCCATATTGTCCGTTGACCAGTACTGCTTGAGCTTGAAGCCCTTGACTCCGCAGTCCTTGAGCATTCCGTAGAAATATTCAGCTTCTTTGAGAAGCTTTCCGGAAGAGACGAATGTGGCGGTCTTGCCGTCAGAGGTAACGTCTGTGGCCTTCATTGTCTCCTTAGAGGTGAAGTTGCCCTTCACGCTGTAGACGACAATCTCGTCTCCTGCGCTCCAGGTCGTCTTGAATCCGGCGGGAGCGTCAGGGAGCTCGGCTTTGAACTTGATCTCGGTCAGAGTCGGCTTTTCAGGTTCTTTGTCCGAACCGCCTCCGTTGTCCTCCTTCACGTTGCAGGAAAGGAAAGTCGTAGCGGAGACCAATGCCGCCAGAAAGAATATTGACATTTTTTTGATGTTCATTTTTTCGGATAGTTTAATTATTAGTTGGCATCAGCCTCGATGTAGCCCCAGACAGTAAGCTCCCAAAGGTCGAGGTAACCCTGCTTGTTCCTGGAGTTGGTGAAGACAATCGCAATGTAACGTCCTGATTCCATCGTGCAGTTCCTGCTGCCGGGGTTGTCACCCCAGTACAGCAAGGAATTACATATCGGAGTTCCGAATACTGAAGCGAAATTCTTCTCATCCGGATTGAACGGTTCGTTGCCTGTGAAAATCTGGAAGTTGAAGATGTAACGGTAGCTCGTTTGAGGGTTACGAGCCATGGAGAAAGTCTTGTAAGTAGGCTCTTTTCCGGCTTCGCAATTGGTGTCAATTGACAATATCTTAGGGAAATTATTGCCTGCGGTACTGTGCCAACGATGATTGGCATCCGCGATTCCATCGAATATCTTGTCCGGAGTATTCTCTCCCATAGTGCCGCCAGTGGTTGCGGTAACAGTCCAATCCTTGGTGTCAAGCGGATAGACAATCGGGTAGGAGGACTTTGTCCACTCCATCCAGGCCGTGTCCCTACCGTCGCTTGGAAGGAATCCGGAGCTGAACTCGAAATACTTTCCGCGCATGGCGTTAGTGAGTTTGAAGTTGACTTCCCTCGGGGTCATCCTCGGACCGAACTCGACCCATTCGCCGTCAAGATTCTTGTAGCGGAACTTGGTGGCGACCATCTCCGATGTCGATTCTGTGAGCTGGACAGTAGCTGTGGTGCCGTCAACCCAAGCGTGTTTGAACTGCCTTTCCTCATGCGTGGAGAGCCAGTTCTTACCGTATGGAGTAGCGGTCAAATCGGATTCCATTGATTTGTTGCCAAACTTGTCGAAGTTGACTATAGTGAACGTGTAGCTTCTGTCGTCAAGATTAACGATTTTCACAGAAACAGTGTCTGTGAAATCAGAGTAGTTCAAGTCGATGGAGTCAGTCTTGTTGTCCCAGTAAATTCTGGCGCTTCTGACTGACGGATCCTTCGGGACTGGCCAGAACAAGGTCACCTTGTTGAATCCGGTCTCAGACTTGACATCAGCAGCCTTGGCCGGATATATTAAGCCACCGTCCTTGACAAATTCCTTGTAGATATCATCCTGCGAGGTGCATGAAACCAGCGCAGCCAAGGCAAATGTCGCAGCAAATATGCTTGTTTTCAATGTTTTCATATTCATCATAGTGTAGTTTGTTACCTATATTCATGAAGCACCTGACCATAAGGTGTGATCTCACCCATCTGGATCTTGAACGTGCTACCCTGATAGCCGTAGGATGCAAAAGTGTCCATGAAAACGATACGGAGGTAGCGAAGCTCATCATAGGCGTGAGGATATTCCTCATTGTTGAACTCGAAATCATTACCAGCGTTCCAATACTGGACATCATCCTGAGTTACAGTACCCACAGAGCCATCTGGCTCATAGCCGGAAGGCTTTGCCTGCTCGAAACGACCGAGGCAGAACCAAGTGTTGTCGAATCCATGCTCGTTACCTTCAACCTTCTCACCCGTCGGGTTCTTGCTACCCCAGAACTCAAACCTGCGGACCTGCGCGCCATCATAGCAGTAGTAGCTGCGTCCACGAGGAAGAGTCTGAACGTGGCTGAGTTTGGTCAAAACGCCAAGGTCAATGGTGACCCAGGCAGGCATTGGCACAGGGTTACTGTCAAAGAGGTTCGTACCCTTGCCGTTAGGGTCATTGAGATCGTCCCAAAGCTTGTCAATGCTGTAGGAAGCGGCGCTGGCGGTACAGTTATCATCCTTGATCTTGGCATCCCTGAATTTGGACTTCACAAGTTTTACTTCCTCAAGAGGAGTGATGATGGCCTTTACCGTATCAGAGACGTTACCCCACCTGTCACGAAGATAGGCCCCAAAGATGGCCTCCACAGGATCAATGTTACGCCTTGACAGGGTGATGCTCTCAGCGGCGGTGAACAAGGTTGTCACCTGCTCCCATTTCATCTGCCCTACTGGTTTGTCAAAGTCACTCAGATCGGTGTCCCTAAGGAGTACAACTGTAAGATTCTCCTTAGGGGTATTGCCGTCAATGCGCACCTTGACTCCACCAAAGGTCTGGTAAAGTGTTGCGGTTGCCAACGAGATTGCCGGCTCCAAAGGGGTTATCTCAACTTTTACAGGGGTTGACTCAACCTCATTTACATTGATCGCGGCCAATTCCACAACATGAGGTTTCGTGTCAAAAAATCCGACCACTGTAAGGCTGTCCACATAGCGGGAAATCTTGGCGTTAACCTCTTTTCCATTACGGGTGTATTTGGCGATGACACCTTTGATGTTGTCATCATCAGGGATGTTGACCTTGATGACCGCACCACCACTGATGCTCCTCACGCTCGCAACAGATATAGGACTCGGAGCGGGAATATTCTCGTCCTTCTGATCTATTCTCCCGAAATCGTTCGCTCCGTCGTTGCATGCCGCAAAAAGCAGAACGGAACAGAGAATGGAGAATGTTGTTTTAAGTATGTGATTCATTCTTTATGACATTAAAATAATTACCAACCCAGATTCTGAACAAGATTAGGGTTTCTCTCAATGTAGTAAGTGTAGATTGGCCAGAAATAGTCCCTGAGACCGAAGTTCTGGTTCGCAATCAACGTCTTCTGATAGTAGTCCTTTGGAGCAGGAGCCGACACACGGAAGCCGTAAATACCCTTCTGGTACTCTGTTGACGCCTCCTTCCAGCGGCGGAGATCCCAGTATCTCTGGCTCTCGAACGACAACTCGATCAAACGCTCTCGATGGATGATCTCACGCATTCCTGCCTGTGACTTGTAAAGGTCTGGCCGAGTGCTGAAATTATCCCAAGACTCCTTTACGCTCGGGATACCAGCGCGTTCACGCACTGCATCAAGCGCATTGAAAAGCTCTTCACTGTAAGCCCCATTCGGACCCTCAACCTCATTAATAGCCTCGGCATAAAGCAGATAGAGGTCCGACAGGCGGATCATCGGCCAAGGGAACCAATAAGCGGAACAAGATGCATAAGAAGCATTCCCGGACCAGATTAGCCTGTACGGAGCAAGCTTTTTAGCGAAATAGCCTGTCACAGGACCGGCCTCCTTGTTGTTTGTCTTTCCGTTTGAGGAACCTCCGCGGGCCTCAAGCGTATGAACGTCTTCCGGCTGCAAGTCGTTGTAGTTACCAAGAGCGCCAAGCCACTTACCACCATCGAATCCAAGATCAGCATAGAATCTTGGTTCGCGGTCAAAATTAAGCTGAACAGTCTGGTAGCCTTGCTTGATGTAATACTTATGCGCGGCATCTCCGGATCTAAGCTGGAATTGATCGACACTTGCAAATTCCTTATCGTAATTGATAGGAAGTCCGTTTTTCGTGTAGAACTCCTCGGCTATCTTAAGAGGAACTCCAACAAAATCAGTACCGCCGATACCTCCGAGTTTCGCGCCATTGGCGTCCATTTGGAGAATAGGCACGCACCATTGCTGGAAAGAAACCGAGGACATCTGGGTGTTTCCCCAGATAAGTTCACTGTTCCACCTCTCGCAGAAAGCATTGCGAATGGTAAGGTCAGTCACGAGAGTGTCGCACATTCTGTATTCCTGACGCACATAAGTCTTGTCATACAGTTTAATGTTGGCCTCTTCACAGACTTCAAGGGCATCCTCACAAGCCTCAAGAGCGTCTTCCCAGCGCTTAAGTTTTTCAGCATCTGATTTGGCTGGGAAAAGTCTCGTGCCACGTCCATCTACTAAAGAAGCCTGCTCGTCATTGCCGTTGAACAGAGGACTGGCCGCATACACTGCAACCTTTGCCTTAAGAGATGCGCAGACAGGCTTGGTGATACGTCCGTACTCATCCTGAGACGGGTTCACAAGAGGAAGATAAGGCTCAGCCTCATCAAGAAGATCGATTACAAAATCGAAACAATCATCGATGTTGTCACGATAAACACGTACTTCCTCGACTGAAGAGTCGATCGGAAGACTCTCGCGGATCACAGGGATAGGTCCCCACTTACGGATAAGATTGAAATGATAATAGGCCTTGAGGAATGAAGCCTCGGCTTTCCACTGAGCCTTTTCATCTTCAGTCATATCCGGAACTCGGTCGATGTTCTCGACAAGTATGTCGCAGCAACGGATTCCCTCGTACATACTCTTCCAGTCGCTGTTGTAGCAGATAGCCGCACTCTGGAGACCCTTCGCGATCGGGAATGAAGCCTTGTTCTTGTCGTACATATACGAAGTTACACGGCTGTCCAGATCCCAAAGATCATCTCCGGTAAGCATTCCGCTGTCATAGCCGGCCTGACCGTCCTTGGTCATGTACGAATAGCATGTGGCCAGATACCTGATGGCAGTAGATCTAAGGTTGAAGGCGGTCTCGATGGATGCCAGCCCGTCATCAGGGACAACATCAAGGAAACTGTTGCAGCCATTGACCATAGGCAGAGAAGCCACCACTAACAGAGATATTGTAATATTCTTAAATAACTTTTTCATAATTCGCGTACATTATTTGGTGTCAAGCGTAACATTCACACCAAAGTTGAATGTCCTCTGAATAGGGTAATTAAGGCCGTTTCCGGCAAGCTCAGGATCCCAAAGCTTGAATTTGCTCCAGCAGAAGAGGTTGTTACCCTGGAAGTAGACACGGAGGCTATTGATGTGAAGCTTGCGTGTCAACTTCTGCGGAAGTGTATAACCAAGTTCCAGCTGCTTCAGACGAAGGAAAGAGCCATCCCTCATCCACCAGGTGCTGGTGGCGGTGTTGTTCTTGTTCTCGTAGGCGCTATATCGCGGATAAAGAGCATAGATGTCACGGTTATCCTCGCTCCAATGGCTGTCGGAATAAGCCTTGAGCAACTGAGTGCTGTTCACGAACGGAGCGGTACCGTACCTGTTGTTCTTGGTGTCGTACCTTGCGGATGCATCAATCCAGAAAGACTCACGGCCTAGTCCCTGGAAGAACACTGAAAGGTCTACGCCCTTGTAACCAAGGGACACGCCAAATCCATAGATGATCTCAGGAGATGTAGGGTAGCCGATAGGTACCATGTCGGCAGTCGTGATCTTACCGTCACCGTTGACATCGGTGTACTTAATGTCACCTCCTCCGTACTGCGAACCGAACGAAGTCTGGTCAGGGCTGTTGGCCGCCTCTTCGTCATCGATGAAAAGACGCTCGGCAATGTAGCCCCAAGTCTGCTTGATGGAGTAGCCGGCATGCTGACGATACTTCTCAGGATACGTAGGCTCCTCATAAACATCATACTTACCGGTGGACCAAGTGAAGTTGGCTCTTGCGGATGTCCAGAAATCCTTATTCCAAACCTTCTGATACTCTGCCTGAAGATCGACACCATGAGCTCTCGCCTCACCGATGTTGGCGGAGATCCCAGCCTGAAGACCCATTGTCTCAGGAACGTCCGCACGTGTCATGAAAATGTCCTTACGCCTCTCGGTGAAGTACTCGGCAATGAGGTCGAAGTTGTCGAAAAGGCCAAGTTCCACGGCATAGTTGGTCTTATATGACCTTTCCCACGTGATTGCCTCGTTGGCGTAACGAACCACATCAATACCTTTGTAAGTGTGACCGCGAAGCTCACCAAAAGAGGCCGCTAGATTCTTACTCTCCATATTCATTTCAGAAAGGTAGTAGAAACGGTTCTTCTCGCTGCCGATCTTGTCGTTTCCGACGAGACCGTAGGAAACACGGAATTTGAGATTATCCACAGTCTTCTTCAAAGACTTGAACCAAGGTTCATTGGACATCACCCAAGCAGCACCTGCTGAAGGGAAGAATCCCCAGCGGTGGGATTTGTGGAAACGCTCCGAGCCATTGTAGCCAAAGTTGAACTCTGTGAAATACCTTTTGTCCCAACCGTAGGTGAAACGCCCTGAAAGACCGGCGTTACGCGAAGGAAGGGAAAGCTGGAGGGATCCCGCATTCGCTCTTCGAGACTCATAGGCCGTGAGAACCAACAGACCGGTCACCTCACTGCGTCCGAAGTCCCTGGCATAGTTAAGGCGGGTTTCCGAGTACAATGTATTCTGAACTGTCTTGTTGCCCTCATTGTAAGTGAGATAGTCAGTACCGTCGTCATTGATACGTGCAAGGTGGTACTCCCCCGTGTAGGAATCGTAGGTGTTGAGCGTGTACCAATAAGGACTGAACTGACGGTTGACGCTGAAGTCGGAAAGACGGGTCAGGTTGAACAACGTCATCGCGCTGAGCCCCTTTGTGATAAAATCAAGGTTCTGGTTGACCTCTACGGCAGCGATCATCTGGGAACGCTGATAGTCCCTGTAACCTTTCACCATGTTGGCGTAAGGGTTGGTGTACTGTCCCTGGTCATAGTTACCGAACATGATGTGTTTGATGCCAATGTGCTCATCGTCCATAGGGTAGTACGCCGGGAAGAGAACAGGATCTGAGTGGACAACATCCACATAGACCTTGTTACCTCCGTCAAGCGGTCCGCGGTAGTCGGTGAAGTTACCGGTAAGGCGGATAGCCAGCTTCGTGGTAGGGGTCACATTGATGTCGATGTTGGAACGCAAGGTGTAGGTTTTCTGGTCGATGTTGTTGTTGAAACTGTTTCTCTTATCGACGTTCAGGATACCCGTGTCCTCGGTGAACGCACCGGACACATAATAGGTCGCAACCTTGCCTCCACCGCGAACGGAAACGTTTGCGCGGTATGCCGTGGAGTAATCCTTGAAGAGCATCTTGTACCAATCGTTGGCAGGGTAGATGTATGGATTCGCACCCGGTTTTCCAGTGTTCTCGATCTTGTCGTAAGAGTACATCAGGTCTCCAAGAGGGTCGCGGGTCGATATGGCCTCGTTGTAAGACTTCATGTAGGTGATAGGGTCGGCAAGCTCGACAACGTCAGTCGGCTGGGAGATTGAGGTCTCGACACGGGCGAAGATCTTCGCCGGACCTTCCTGACCGCGCTTGGTGGTCACGAAGATCACACCGTTGGCTCCGCGGGCTCCGTAGAGGGCCGTCGCCGTGGCGTCCTTCATGATCGAGAAGCTCTCGATGTCGTCCGGCTGAAGGCGGGCGAGGTCTGTGGAGGTAAGCTCGATGTTGTCAATGAGGATCAAAGGACTGGTGTTCGCGCCGAACGTGGTGATACCACGCACGAAGAAGTCGGCGTTGTCCTGTCCAGGCTCACCAGAGCGCTGATAGGCGATAACACCCGCGACATTTCCGGCGAGAGCTGTTGTCAAGTTGCTAGAAGGCACCTTGAGGGTTCCGACATCAACTGTCGTGATGGCGGCAACCGTGCTTTCTTTCCTCTGCTTACCAAAGGCAACGATGGTTACCTCGTCAAGTTCGTTGGCTGCATTTTTCAGCTTAACGATGAAGTTGGTCATACTTCCGACCTCCAAAATCTGAGTTTCTTTTCCAAGACACTCAAACTTAAGTTTGTCAGTCGGTTTGACTCCGGACAGTTCGAAAGAACCGTCAAGGTCGGTCATCACACCCTTAGTGGATCCGACGACCGACACTGTCGCTCCCGGCATGGTCTCGCCGGTTTCCTCCTCGTAAATCACACCCTTGATGGTCTTGGTCTGAGCCAGAACCGCCAACGGAGCGAGTACAAAGATTAGAGACAATACGATCTTTTTAAAGGACATAAATACTGAATTTGTAGTTAATTAAAGTGCTATTGCTTTTTTTTACCAAGTCCGTCTCCACCTCAAATCGATTTAACAACCAAAAACCAATCTACCAAAAACATGAGGAGGGAGTACAAATTTAGCCACAATTTAACAAAAAACAATAGTTTTACGTATATTTGACCTATGAAATTTAAATTGTTTAACGCAGGATTGTTCCTGCTTCTCTGCGTAGGCGCGTCCGCGCAGCAGCCTTCCTCCAAGGCAAGTTATGTAGATCCGTTCATCGGCACCGACGGAATGGGACACACTTTTCCGGGGGCGTGCGTGCCTTTCGGCGGAGTCCAGCTTAGTCCTGACACGGACACCATCCCTCACAATGTGAACGGGAAATACCAGCCGAGGGCTTATGAATATTGCGCCGGCTACCGTTACTCAGACCCTACGATCGTCGGGTTCAGCCACACGCATTTCAGCGGCACTGGACACTCCGACCTGGGCGACATCCTCCTGATGCCGACCACGGGAGCGCTGAGACTTAACCCCGGCACGGCGGACAACCCGGACAGCGGCTACCGCAGCCGCTTCTCGCACTCCACGGAGAAAGCCTCGGCGGGCTACTACGAGGTGACCCTCGGCGACTACGGGGTGAAGGCCCAGCTGACCGCCACCACCAGGGTTGGAATCCATAAATATTCATACCCTAAAGGCACTGACGGCCAAGTGATTCTGGATCTCATCCACGGAATCTACAACTACGACGGCAAGACCCTCTGGGCGGAGGTTCAGGTGCGGAACGACACCCTCCTGACCGGCTACCGCATCACCAACGGCTGGGCCCGCACGAACTACACCTACTTCGCGATCTCCTTCTCGCAGCCTATTTCTGAATATGGCTACGCGGACCGGGAGAAGATCAATTATAAAGGAGGCTGGAGCAAGTTCGACCAGTACCACAACTTCCCGGCGATGGCCGGACGCAAGCTGGTGGCCTGGTTCAAGTTCGCCACTTCCAGGAACCCGGAGCTGACCGTGAAGGTGGCCCTGTCGGCGACCGGTGCGGAGGGCGCACTGAAGAACCTTGCGGCGGAGGCCTCCGGGAAGTCTTTCGACCAGATCGCCGCCGAGGCGACATCCGCTTGGGAGAAAGAGCTTTCCCAGATTGAGATCCAGGGAACCGAGGACGAGAAGAGGATGTTCTACACTTCCCTCTACCACACGATGATCAACCCGTCAGTCTACATGGACGTGGACGGGAAGTACAGAGGCCTCGACCACGAGATCCATCAGGCCGACGGCTTCACGAACTACACAGTGTTCTCACTTTGGGACACCTACCGTGCCGAGCATCCGTTCCTGGCCCTGTTCAAGCCGGACCGTGACAGGGACATGGTGGAGTCGATGCTGGCCCACTACGACCAGAACGTGCTGCACTTCCTTCCTGTCTGGAGCCATTGTGCCAACGAGAACTGGTGCATGAGCGGCTACCATGCCGTCCCTGTGCTGGCCGACGCCATCACCAAAGGGCTGGACATCGACCGTGACCGCGCCCTTGAGGCGATGGTAACCACCTCAAAGGCAGACTGGTACGCCGGGCTTGGGGAATATATGAGGCTCGGCTACGTGCCTTACGACAAGATCTCCACCGCCGCCAGCAACACGCTGGAATATTCCTACGACGACTGGACCATCTGGCACACCGCCCGGCTCGCGGGTAATGACAAGGTGGCCGATGAATATCTCGCACGCGCGCAATATTACAGGAATGTCTTTGACACGGAACTCGGTTTCGCCCGTCCGAAATACGCTGACGGCTCCTTCAAGAAGGATTTCGACATCATGCAGACGATGGGCGAGGGCTTCATCGAGGGCAACTCGCTGAACTTCTCTTTCCACGCCCCGCAGGACGTTTTCGGCGTGATGGCGCTGATGGGCGGCGAGAAGAGGTTCATCTCCGCGCTGGACGAACTCTTCTACCACGATCTTCCTGAATATGCCTACGCAACCAACGAGGACATCACGAAAGACTGCCTGATCGGTGGCTATGTACACGGCAACGAGCCGAGCCATCATATTCCTTATCTCTATGCCTGGACAAGTCAGCCGTGGAAGACACAGTACTGGATGAGGGAAATCATCAACAGGATGTATCGTCCTGATATTCACGGATTGGGAGGGAATGACGACTGCGGTCAGATGTCCGCTTGGTACATCTTCGGCGTGCTTGGATTCTATCCTGTCTGCCCCGGAAGCGACCAGTACGTGTTCGGCGCTCCGTACCTTCCGTACGCCCGTATCGCCCTTCCTAACGGCAAGACCCTTGAGGTGAAGGCCGACGGCGTGAGCGACACGAACCGCTATGTCAAGAAGGTACTGCGCGACGGCGTTGAGTTCAAGAAACTCTACATCACCCACGATGACCTCCTCCAAGGAGGCACCCTCGAGTTCGTCATGGCCTCCAAGCCGAACAAGGCCCGCGGCCGGAAGCCTGCCGACAAGCCGTACTCGCTTTCCGCAAAAGCAAAGTAACTTCCCGCGGAGGGTAAGCCTCTGTTTCACAGTATATTAAGCGAAGTCCTTCAGCTGATATCAGCTGAAGGGCTTCGCTTTTATAATTGATTTTCAATCGCTTACTCCCCACTGCGTTCGGAGAAAGTTTTTGGGCGCCGTGCAGCTCTTCGGTTCTGATACGCTGGTGGTCGCTGAGCTCGTCAAAGCGTCTGCCAGCGTACGGCAACAGAGTCTGCCGAACCATGGTTTGTGAGCCCGAACCATCGGGCTAGCCGCTTAGATAGGTTCCAAGTGGTATTTAGTAACCTTCAAAAAATAACCTGCATCATCTTAAGGAATCTTTTCGGTATATATCTCTTTTCTCATCAGTCATGTGCCACCGGCACACTCCTTCTTCAAAAAAAGAT
>OLWT01000357.1_pt1 | contig 31540 bp, 29 predicted proteins | sample 1674001 | NCBI WGS metagenome assembly OLWT01 (sample SAMEA103958137, study PRJEB25191) | human gut metagenome | biome: human-associated habitat [ENVO:00009003]; feature: intestine environment [ENVO:2100002]; material: feces | place: Germany | collected 2013/2015 | reverse complement strand
GCATCCGGTGCGGAAGCGGAAAAACGGAAGCGAGGAAGTTTCCTGTTCCCGGTCGAAACCGCAGTCACGCACACCTTGTTCCCCGACAGCGCAATCTGCCCGAACCACGCTGAAAAAGGGCGGTCAGAACGGGCGTATGCAAGTAAAAAAATAATCTCAATTTCGGGACATCGTTAAAACCCGGCAACGGCTCTCTTCTGCCTGCGACAGACATACTCAAGCGAAATTGCCTAAACAAAGAAAGTTTACAAAGGTCGATTTCAACGATGGAAAAATCCGGACGGGATATAGGTCCGGGAAAATGCAAAGAAGATAAAGATCAGAATGAACCTGCCTTGTTTATTGGGTAAAGGTAACAATTATTACACCATTCGCACCATCTTTTCCGAAAAATATCGTCCACTTCCACCCTAAAAATACATATAACACTACTTATCAACAAATTAAATAAAATTTCTTCAAGAATAATTTCATCGTGCACTGCGCTCGATATTTTCAAGCGCCGCAAAAAAAGACCGGATCGGGAAAACACGCGACTCGCCGGGAATAGTGATCTTCTCCTGCCGAAAGTAGTGAATCGATCGCCATACGACGGGATTTTCACACAACGCACACTCCTTATTCGATGTTCTCCGGCAAAGAAAGGATAAAATTCACTAACTTTACGGCAAATAGGCAGCCCCTGGCCGCTTCCGACAAAACCGAACGGCTTCCGCGTGCACGATCTTTACAGAAAACAGGCGGCGCCTCGGTTGCATCCAAATAAATTTGACACAGCTTTCGGCTTGCACTATCTTTGCAAAGACCAACTGAAAAACAGTATTCGAGATGGCTCACACTCTTTTTGTACCCCTGATGCTCACCCTCGGCGCCGGCCTGGCAACCGGTATCGGCAGCACGATAGCCCTTTTCGCCCACCGTACCAACAAGCGACTGCTTTCGTTCTCGTTGGGACTGTCGGGCGGCGTGATGATCTACGTTTCGTTCGTCGAACTGTTCCAACAGGCACGGGAGGCTATCGGAGCCATCTACGGCCCCCAAACCGGGATGGGTATTACGACCCTGGCCTTTTTCGGCGGCGTACTGCTGATCGGCGTCATCGACCGGCTGGTGCCTTCGGTCGAGAACCCGCACGAAGCCCATATGATCGAAGAGCTGGAGAAAAAACCGAAAAATGCCAAACTGATGCGCATGGGACTGATGACCGCCCTGGCTATCGGCATCCACAACTTCCCGGAAGGCATCGCCACCTTCGCCACCGCCGTCGAAAATCCCACGCTGGGTATCGCCATCGCCGTCGCCATCGCCATACACAACATACCCGAAGGTATCGCGGTTTCGATCCCCGTCTTTTACGCCACCGGCGACCGGATGAAAGCCTTCCGCTATTCGCTCCTATCGGGTTTGGCAGAGCCGGTCGGCGCCCTGCTCGCCTATTTTATCCTCATGCCGTTCATGTCTCCCGTCATGATGGGCTGCATCCTGGCAGGCGTCGCCGGAATCATGGTTTTCATCTCAATCGACGAACTGCTGCCGGCCGCCCGCGAATACGGCGAAGCCCACATCTCGATCTACGGCGTGATGAGCGGCATGGCGATCATGGCCCTCAGCCTGATCCTGCTCGGATAAAGCATGCGACGCGATTATATATTAATGTACCTCTTCGAAAGCACAGCACCCCAAATCCCCTCCGGGAAAAGGATGCAGGCAAGGGGCGAATTATAAACGCGGCCACAAGCCTGCGAATAAACGTCCCTTCGGATTCGACGCTGCAACCGTCGAATAAAGGGCCACGAAAGATATATCTCAATCAATATACTGCCCTCCGATCCGAATCTGACCGACAATGCTCGGACGTTTCTCGCGCCCTCCCAAGAAAAAAGTTCAGGGTGAACCCGGCATCGAATAACGGCCCGCAAAATTGCGGCTACCGCCGAATTCAAAAAAAACGGTCGCATATAATACCATAATTTAACAGATCTCGGTAAAGCCTTTCGGCCTACCCCGTACATTTCATCCTCAACGCCCCCTGCCCCGAATCATCGTAAAATTTCAATTTTTCAGGCATTTTATTTGGTTTATAAAATAAAGTAGTTTATATTTGTAATACCAACAAAAACCGAAAGCTATGGAAACAACTCGAAAAATCGATGCGAAAGCCGCACGCAGAAAGCGCCGGCTCATCCGGGAATGGATAACATACGCAGTAATTTGTGCATTTCTGGCCGGAGTCAATGCCCTCACGACGCCCCACTATTGGTGGGTGCTGTGGGTCATGGCAGGCTGGGGGCTCGGTCTTATTCTGGATCTGATATTCCACCTGACAAAACTCTCGGACGATGACGATGCGGAGTGATCCGCCGACGGTCGGACCGCACGAAAAAACTCGATTTCCGATACGGTCGGACAACAGCCCGAAATCATTCGGGGCGAGGGATGCCTTGTAAACACAGTCAAAAACGGCTGCCAACGAACGGATACCCGAATCTGCAAAGAAAAAAGCGGCATGCTAAAATATATAATCATCAAAACTCACTGCGTATGGAAGAGAGAAAATTAGACGCACGAGAGAGTATGGAACTCATCTCGCGCATGATTCAAAACACCCGCAACCGGCTGGAAAACCATGCGGGACGCCCGTTCCTCGTATGGGGCTATACGACCGTCGGGATCGCCCTGCTCAATTACTGGTTCAACATCGCCGGATGCCATCCCGCCTGGTGCTTCACCTGGTTTCTCATTCCCATCATCGGCTGTCTGCTGATGCGGCTGTTCCCGGACAAGAAGCCGACGGAGCCCCGCACAGAGATCGACCGCATCGTCGGCAAGGTCTGGTTAGTATCCTCATTATCATTGATTCCGATCTTCCTCTTTTCGCTATTTCACGGACTCTCCTACCGACACAGTCTTTTCGAACTCATTACACTGGTGATGGCTACGGCAACGGCAACAACCGGAATGATCGTTCGTTCGAAAATATACATCGTCGCAGGACTTACCTGTATGGCTCTTTCAGTCCTCTTCCCTTTATACGACTATTTCCTGAAAAAAATCGCAACTTCTGACGGAATTGAGATAACCGCCGGACTCCTGAACAACGAAATCCTTATCTTTGCCGGCGTATTTTTCATCATGATGGTCGTCCCGGGACATATCATCAACTACCAATCGCACAAAAGATGTTCAAGGAACTGAATCCCCTGCTGCACTCGGAACTGCGCCTGGCGGTAATGTCGATCCTCCTCGGGGTCGAAGAGGCCGACTTCGTTTTCATCCGGGAACAGACGGGAGCTTCGGCGGGCAACCTGAGCGTACAGATCGACAAACTGCAAAAAGCCGGCTACATCACGGTCGAAAAGACCTTTCGGGGAAAAATACCCCGCACGCTCTGCCGCATTACCCCGACAGGCGTGGATGCTTTCGAGGAGTACGTCGAAGCGTTGAAGAGCTACATAAAAAAGTAGGAAGGAAAACAGATTCTCGGCTCCGGCGGCGACAACGACCGGTTCGGAATGGGGCATAAAGGTCGTTATGCCCCATATTTTCAACCCCGACCTCGAATCCGGCCGAATCGCCAGCCGGCAATCTCCCGGCGGGCCTCCTTGCTGCAACGACCGGAAAGGCGAACAGCGTAAATCAGCCGCAGCCCCGCAATTTCGGCGAGTTTCGGATCCCGCCATACGCAAACAAGCCCGGAGTTTCGCTCCGGGCTTGTTTGCATCTATTCTTCAAACGATTAGTCCTCGAACTTCGCCGAGAGGAACTCCCGGTTCAGACGGGCGATGTGCGAAATCGAAATCATCTTCGGACACTCGGCCTGGCAAGCTCCCGTATTGGTACAGTTACCGAAGCCCAGTTCGTCCATCTTGGCCACCATCGCCTTGGCGCGGCGGGCACCCTCGACACGTCCCTGCGGCAGTTTCGCGAGCGACGACACACGGGCGGCGACGAAAAGCATCGCCGAGCCGTTCTTACAGGTCGCAGCGCAGGCACCGCAACCGATGCAGGCAGCGGCATCCATCGCAACGTCGGCATCGGCCTTCGGGATGGGAATGTTGTTGGCATCCTGCACGGCATTCGTACGGACCGAGATGAAGCCGCCGGCCTGAAGAATCTTATCGTAGGCACTGCGATCCACCACGAGGTCCTTGATTACGGGGAAAGCCGCCGAACGCCAGGGCTCGATGACGATCGTCGCCCCGTCTTTGAAACGGCGCATGTAAATCTGGCAGGTCGTGGCGCCGTCGCCCGGGCCGTGCGCACGGCCGTCGATGTGCAGCGAGCACATACCGCAGATACCCTCGCGGCAGTCGTGGTCGAACGCCACGGGCTCCTTGCCCTCGTGGATCAGGTTGTTGTTCAGAATATCCAGCATCTCGAGAAACGAGGTGTCGGCGGAGATGTTCTCGACTTTGTAGGTTTCGAATGCCCCTTTTGCCTTGGCGTCTTTCTGGCGCCATATCTTTAACGTGAAATTCATAGTTTCAAATTGTGTATTAAAGTTAGACGACAGAAGAATTAGTCCTTGTAGTTACGCTGTGCGGGGTGTACGAACTCGAAGTTCAGCGGCTCCTTCGTGAGCTCCGGCGCTTCGTTCTCGCCCTTGTACTCCCACACGGCGGCATATACGAAGTGCTCGTCGTCGCGTTTGGCCTCGCCCTCTTCGGTCTGATGCTCGACGCGGAAATGTCCGCCGCACGACTCCTCGCGGTTCAGCGCGTCGCGTGCCATCAGCTCGCCCAGCTCCAGGAAATCGGCCAGACGCAGCGCCTTCTCCAACTCGACGTTGAACTCGTTCGCCTTGCCTACGACCTTCACATCCTTCCAGAACTCCTTGCGCAGCGCCTGGATCTCGACGATCGCCTTCTCGAGCGACTCCTTCGAACGCGCCATGCCGACGTTCTCCCACATGATGTGTCCCAGCTTCTTGTGAATATCGTCCACCGACTGCTTGCCGTTGATGGAAAGCAACTTCGAAATCTTATCCTTCACACCCTTCTCTGCCTCGTCGAAGGCCTTGGTATCGGTCTTCACCTTCGGAGCCTGGATCTTGTGCGACAGGTAGTCGCCGATCGTATAAGGCAGCACGAAATAACCGTCCGCCAGACCCTGCATCAGCGCCGAAGCACCCAGGCGGTTGGCACCGTGATCCGAGAAGTTGGCCTCACCGATGGCGTAGAGACCCGGGATCGTAGTCATCAGGTTGTAATCGACCCAGATACCGCCCATCGTATAGTGTACGGCAGGGAAGATCTGCATCGGCTGTTCGTAGGGATTTACGTCGGTGATCTCCTCGTACATGTCGAACAGGTTGCCGTAACGTTGTTTGATGACATCCTTGCCCAGACGCTCGATCGCGGTCTTGAAATCGAGGAACACGGCCAACCCCGTTTCGTTCACGCCGAAGCCCGCGTCACAACGCTCTTTGGCGGCACGCGACGCCACGTCGCGCGGCACGAGGTTACCGAAGGCCGGATAACGGCGCTCCAGGTAGTAGTCACGGTCCTCTTCGGCAATATCCGAAGGTTTCTTGGCACCCGAACGGAGGGCTTTCACATCCTCGATCTTTTTGGGAACCCAGATACGGCCGTCGTTACGCAGCGACTCCGACATTAGGGTCAGCTTCGACTGCTGATCCCCGTGCACCGGAATACAGGTCGGGTGGATCTGCGTGAAACAGGGATTCGCGAAGCCGGCACCCTTGCGGTAGCACTGGAAAGCGGCCGAACCGTTCGAAGCCATCGCGTTGGTCGAAAGGAAGAACACGTTGCCGTAACCGCCCGAAGCGATCACTACGGCGTGTGCGCCGAAACGCTCCAATTCGCCCGTCACCAGATTGCGTGCGATGATACCTCTCGCCTCGCCGTCTTCGATCACGATGTCGAGCATCTCGTGACGGGGATAGCTCTTCACCGAACCGGCAGCGATCTCCTTGTTGAGTGCGGCATAAGCTCCCAGCAGCAACTGCTGGCCGGTTTGGCCGCGGGCATAGAACGTACGCGAAACCTGCGCACCGCCGAACGAACGGTTGTCCAGCATACCGCCGTACTCGCGTGCGAACGGAACGCCCTGGCCGACGCACTGGTCGATGATGAGGTTCGAAACCTCGGCCAGACGATAGACGTTGGCCTCGCGGGCGCGGTAGTCGCCGCCCTTGATCGTATCGTAGAAGAGACGGTATACCGAGTCGTTGTCGTTCTGGTAGTTCTTCGCGGCGTTGATACCGCCCTGTGCGGCGATCGAGTGGGCGCGGCGGGGCGAATCCTGGATGCAGAAGACCTTGACGTTATAGCCCAACTCACCGAGCGAAGCGGCTGCGGACGCGCCGCCCAGGCCGGTACCGATGACGATGATGTCGAGTTTGCGTTTGTTGGCAGGGCTTACTACCTTGATCGCCGCCTTGTGGTTGCTCCACTTTTGCGCGAGTTCCCCGGCGGGTATTTTTGAATCTAATTTGAAAGCCATATCTCTATATTTTTATAATTCAACGTAAGATGTTAGCAGACACAACCGCAGCAAAGACTCCGGAAGAAATAGACCAGCACGACCACAGCGAAACCGAGGAACACGACGGTCGCCACGATGTTGGCGATACATTTCAGGCGCGGATACCAGATGTCGTTGCCCCAGCCCACCGACTGGAACATCGACCACACGCCGTGCGTAAGGTGGAACCAGAGGGCGAAGAACCAAACCAGGTAGATCACCACGTAGTACCACTGCGAGAAGGTGTACTGAATCAGCGCAGCGCCGTCCTGCGGCGAGAAGCCGAGCGAATTTTCATGGTGTCCCAGCACCTCGACCAGCTGCATCTTCGACCAGAAGTTGAACAGATGGAGCAACAGACCGCCGAGGATGATCCATCCCAGCGCAAGCATGTTTTTCGATGCCCACTGCACACCCTTTTCCTTCACGGTAACGGCATAACGCTGCGAACCGCGCGCCTTGTAGTTGTTCACGGTCAGCACCAGCGCATAAATGAAGTGGATCAGGATACCGGCGACCAGCACCAGCGTTCCGACCAACGCATACCAGTTGGCACCCAGGAATGCGCAGACCGTGTTGTACGCCTCGGGCGAGAAGATCGCCACGATGTTCATCGACATGTGGAAGAGGATAAAGAGCACGAGGAAACAACCGGTAATGCTCATTACCAACTTCTTGCCAAGAGAAGAATTAGTTAGAAAACAGCCCATAATGTTTGAAATTTGTTTATTTTTGTTAAAAATTTGTTTGCGCTTCGGCAAAGATAGTCATTGTTTGCATAATAACAACACAAAACAATTCGAAATTTACGCTTAAAATCAGGCATTTTATGACCAAAACGGAAATCCGGAAACAGATGAAAGGGCTCAATACGGCCCTTTCTTCGGAACAGCGCGAAGAGCTTTCCGCACGTATTTTCAACGAAGCGGAGAGGCTTCCGGCCTTCGCACGCGCCAAAGTGGTGGCCCTTTTCGCTTCGCTCAAAGACGAACCCCTCACCGCCCCGGCACTCGAACGCTGGAGCCGCTCCAAACGGATCGTGCTGCCCCGCGTGGAAGGCGACATAATGCGATTCTACGATTACGATCCCGCCTCGATGAACGATTCCGGCTCGTTCGGCATTTCGGAACCGGAGTCCACAGCGCTGTGCCGCCCCGAAGAGATCGATTTCATCATCGTGCCGGGCGTGGCGTTCACCGCCGCAGGCATGCGCCTGGGACGCGGCAAGGGATTCTACGACAAATACCTGTCGCAGCCGGGTTTCCGGGCTTTCAAGGCAGGCGTGTGCTATCCGCATCAAGTCGTGGAGGAGCTGCCCGCCGATCCGTTCGACGTTCCGGTCGATCACCTTTGCTGCGGACGGTAAAACGAGTGCCGACTTTGGTCCCACAGTCAAATCCGACCGTTCCCACGTGTTCTCCGAACCGAAGACGTACCCCTTCGGGATTCCGCCATCGAAAACCGGCAAACACCGGTTACGGCAAAGAATCGTAAAAAGAGAAAACACCGCATCAAAGAAGCCTGCATCGGTAGATGCAGGCTTCTTAACTAATATCATACAATATTATTATCGGTAGAGATACTCTGGAATGCGGTGGCTGCGCCGCCCGATCGGAACGCCGATGCCGAGCGTCACGTTCATCGAAGTCGAAGTGACGGGCAGGAACTGCGGCGTATGGCTGCAAATCAACATATCGGTCGCCAGGAAGAAGTTGATCCAACTGGGGCAGGCATTGATCGCCACACCGAGGGCGTGCCCCTGGCCGTTGAGAAACGAATAACTGGTAGTCAGCGTAAACCAGGGAATCGGGTGGAAGTTCACCGAGGCGGTCAGGTTGTGGAACGTCTTCACATCCCAGACACGTACGTTGTAAAGCAGACCCAGGCCGATCTTGTGACGCCAAACCTCGTACTCGGCCCCCAGATTGATCGAGGTGCGCAGCATCTCGGTCTTGCCTTTGGAAGCCTGCACCCGGTCGAACTCCAGCTCGCCGAAATCGAACTCCGGATCGTGAACCTCACCGTCGATGATCTCCACGCCGGTAAAAGATTGGGATTTGGTCATCTGCCCACGCTCCAGGTATTTCTTTCCCCACGAAATGAAACCCAGGTCGTTCACGGCGAAAGAGAGCTGCAAATCGGGAATCACGTCGTACGTCACACCCAGATCGACGGCAAAACCGTAACCCGCAGGCCCTTTGTAGGAAGAGACGTCGAAATCGTTGAACGAATAATATTCCGACCCGTCGGGACGCTGCATGGAGCTCATCTCAAGGCCCGACATTTCGAACGAACCGTCCGCGTCGATATTCCAACTATTCTCCTGCAATTTTATATCGAGCCGGTCGATCGACGTCCGCGCACGGCCCGCGCCGACGAGAAACTTACCCCGAGCACCGAGATAAATCTGATCCGTCAGCGGAAAAGAGTAACTGAAAGCGGCCTCGAGATAAGCCTGCGTCGAGGCTTTGATATCGTTGATAACGGCCTCGTTCCGTCCGTTCTTGAGAAAGTCGAACAACGAATAGGGCATATTGGCCTCCGCCTCCACACGCATATTCAGATCGAACGACCAGAATGTCTTATGATCCTTGCGGAATGCACCGAAACCGACGATATTGATCCGGGCATCGGTTCCGAGCATATTTTTCGAGCGCAGATTTCCCAACGCCTCGGCCGCAGAAACATTCTTGTCGAACAGCGTTACCAAACTTCCGTTCACCGGATAAAAAATATCGCTGACGGAGAGGTTACCGGAAACGTTGACCTGCACACCGCCCAATACGGGAATATTCACATAGCCGCGCAGCGGAGCGAAAGCCGGGTTAAGCTGGCTGCGGAAAGTCGAACCCTCCATAAAGTAGGCACTCGGCGTCTGTGCCACGGCCGTACATGCGACAAATGCCGTAATCAAAGTATATATGATCTTTTTCATATGAGGAATCCGGATTAAAGGTTCAGATTAAGACCGCCGCGTTTCTTCAAATGCAGCATCATACGAATCGACTGGCTGTCGCAGAATCCGATGCGCGGATAATATTTCTGCGGCATAAAATCGACATTCAGTTCGAAGAAAGAGAACAAACTCCGGATATCATCCTTGTAAAGCCGCACGGGAGCGATGTCATTCTCTTCGTCGGGTTCGACCAGGAAAGGCGCGATAGCCACGTTCGTTTCGGAAAAATCCGCAGCTACTTCGAAGCTCACCGGCAGACTGCTCCGCACCTCGCCGTACAGATCGAGCGTATTGACCGGATCGACGGTACCCTCGGGATCGAGGTTGTCGGCAAGCATATCGATCAAATCATCGTCGACATCCAACGTCGCATTATAAGTAATCGTATTGATTTTAATCTGGGAAAGAAATTCCCGCGCCAGCTCGCCCATCGTATCGCGCAACGCTTCGCCAGCCTCGTTGTCCTCGCCGAAAAACTTCTTGAATTCCGCCTTGAAAAGCTCCTCGCTATCGGCCGGAATCAACGCCGTAAAACGCTCGCGGTAACCTTCGTTGGACCAAATCAGATCGACCACTTCGTCCATTTTTTTCGATCCGGGAACGAGCATCTCGTCGATAAGAGCCTCCAGCATTCCGTCCAGATAAGTTCCATCGCTCGAAAGACGGACGATATCGACCCACTCCGCATTGCCCGGGAGCGTCGTCGGCAACCAGATATCGACCTCGTCGAAAATAGCGCGGATATCCGCACTGCCGTCCTGCAACTCGTCCATTCCGACCGTGATCTGCGCCAACGGCATAATCCATTCGCTCTGGTCGTTGCCGATGGTTACATCGCCGGATTCGATCTTGTTCAGATCATACGCCTTGTCGCACCCGAAGCAGAGCGAAAGAATACATAACAGGGATAAAAAATTTTTCATAGGCAGATTTTGCTCAATAAAACGGCCCAAAGGTATAATGTTTTCGACAAATAATCAAAATATAAATACTTTTCAACCACTAACAATCTGTTCAATCGACGACTTCTGCCGAAAAACTCCGGCTCATTCTCCGATTCAGCGCACGGCAGAGGTCTTTGTTAAAATTTTGCTACTTTTGCGACAGATGGACAACGTAAAAAAATACGGGTTAAAAGAACAGGTGGCCCTGCTGCCTCTGTCACCGGGCGTATATCAGTTTCTGGACAAGAACGGGACGATCATCTACGTCGGCAAAGCCAAAAGCTTGCGCAAGCGGGTCAGCTCGTATTTCATGCAGAACAAGGAACACAGCGCCAAGGTACAGGTACTCGTGAGGCAGATCGCTGCGATCCGGCACATCGTCGTCGATACCGAAACGGACGCCCTGCTGCTCGAAAACTCGTTAATCAAGACCCTCCAGCCGCGCTACAACATCCTGCTCAAGGACGACAAGACCTATCCCTGGATCGTCGTGCGCCGCGAACCGTTCCCGCGCGTACAGTCCACCCGCATCCTCAACCGCGACGGCTCCCAATATTTCGGTCCCTACGGCTCGGTAATGATGCAGCGCAGTATCCTGGAGTTTATCCGCGAGGTGATTCCCCTGCGAACCTGCTCGCTCAACCTTTCGCCGACGGCTATCGCCAAAGGGCGCTATTCGGTCTGCCTGCAATACCACCTGGGCAACTGCAAGGGACCTTGCGTGGGAGCGCAAAGCGAAGAAGAATACGACGCACTGGTCGATATGACGGTTTCGATTCTCAAAGGCGACCTGCGCCCCGTGCGTACCTATCTTGAAAAAGAGATGGAGGCAGCCGCCCGAAACCTGAAATTCGAAGTCGCACAACGCTACAAGACACGCCTCGACGCCCTGGACAACTATTCGAGCAAATCGGTGATCGTCAGCGCACGCATCGTGAACGTGGACGTCTTCTCCCTACTGGTGGACGACGACGTGGCCTACTGCAATTTCCTGCGCATCCGCCACGGTTCGGTCGTGGGCGTCTATACGATACGGCTCACCACGGGCATCGACACCGATCCGGCCCAAATGCTGACCCTGGCCATCCAGCACATCGCCGAAACGATCGCCGGAACGCTGGCCAAAGAGGTCATCGTTCCCTACCTCCCCTCGGCCGCGCAACTTTTCGACGGAGTGACCTTCACCGTTCCCAAACGGGGCGAAAAACTCGATCTGCTGGAGTTCTCGCTCAAGAGCGCCCGTATTTATCGCGCCGAACAACTCAAGAACCTCGAGATCAAGAATCCCGAGCGGCATACCGAACGCCTGATGGCCGCCATGCAAAAGGAGCTGCACCTGGACCGTCCGCCCCGCCACATCGAATGCTTCGACAACTCCAACCTGCAGGGGACCAACCCGGTAGCTTCATGCGTGGTATTCCGGGACGGCAAGCCTTCACGCAAAGAGTACCGCCATTTCAACATCAAAACCGTCATCGGCGCAGACGACTTCGCCTCGATGCGCGAGATCGTCTTCCGCCGTTACAGCCGCCTGATCGCCGAAGGAGCCGAACTGCCCGACCTGATTATCGTGGACGGCGGCAAAGGACAGCTCTCCAGCGCCTATGCCGTACTGTGCGAACTGGGAATCGAAAAACAAGTCCCCATCGTAGGCCTGGCCAAGCGGATCGAGGAGATTTTCTTCCCCGGGGATCCGATGCCCTACTACTTGAGCCGCACGGGCGAACCGCTCAAAGTGGTGTGCCACATCCGCGACGAAGCCCATCGCTTCGGCATTACCTTCCACCGGCAGAAGCGAAGCAAGGCCTTCATTCACAGCGAACTGGAAAATATCGAAGGAATCGGTCCGAAAACCATAGAACTCCTGTTGCGTCATTTCCGTACGGTGGAAAAAATCCGCACGGCCCCCGCCGAAGAACTCTCGGCTCTCGTCGGACCAACCAAGGCCGCCAGGCTCCTCGCCCACTTCGGCAGACAGTAAGGCGCAGAAAAATGCGAAAAAAATTTGGAGTTCCTCGATAAATCATTACTTTTGCAGAGCAAATCACCGATTTAGCAGCCCGGATGGCGGAATTGGTAGACGCGTTGGTCTCAAACACCAATGACAGCAATGTTGTGCCGGTTCGATCCCGGCTCCGGGTACCAGTAAAATCGCTTAATCTGTTGATATATAAAGATTAAGCGATTTTTATTTTTTGGATTTTCCCCACATTTTCCCCACACGTGCTGTGAAAGATGTTTTAATCCACCTCTTTTACCCAATCATGCGCATGTTTTGTTATGATCTTTCGGGTAGTGTCAGCGGAATATCTGGATAGAGTGTTTCGTAGGTTTGCATCGGCTCCAGAGTTTGCGGACGATTGGCCGAGCGGAGAAAATTCCAGAAATCCGCGGGAAAGTGCACGACTTGTCCCACATGGGAGCGAAGTGTGGTCAACACCACACGGCCATCGCTCAGCCGTCCGATATGTTCGAGTTTTTCGCTGCCGAACATCCCGGGACGGATGCGTAGCACTTCGCCCGTCGTGCGATTCCAGAGCCGGGCGAAATCCAGTCGCATCGAATCGCAAGATCCTTTGACCAGCACCCAATCTTCTCCAAACGGAAGAAGAACCGACCAGGGATCCACATTCTGCATACGGGTGGCCCGGCAGCGGCGCGTGTCGATGTCGAGTTCCAGCAGCCGGGCAACCACCTCCCGGTCCGAGAAGCCGCACATCACCAGTCGGCCGGTTCCGGGGACAGGAATGGAGCCGTTGAACCCGTCGCCGCTCAATATGTGGAAGCCCAGCGGTGAGAGCGAGCCGTTTTCGAAACAATAGGTCTCTTCGTCGTGTGCAAGGAGGATGCGTCCGAGTCCGTCGCAGGCGAACCTGCAAGGGTGCTGCGCCTTGGGCAGGGGAAAACGCTGGACGCGCTCCACTCCCTGCGGATTCATCGTGAGGATTGTGGCGCTCTGCCGGTCTCCGAAGCAGAGGTAGCGGCCGAACCATCGGGGGCGCTGGTCGAAAAAAAGATAGGGCGATTCCTGTTTCGGCAGATCGCACAGCCGCTTCCAGCTGTTCGCTTCAAGGGGATCCTTGCCCCCGAGGAGCATCCAGCACTGCATGGGCGGAATGTAGTAAAACGCCGCATAGAAATCCATCTCCGGGGAGTAGGTCAGGCAGCAAAACCGGTTCCAACGCACCTTGACCGGTTGCAACGGACGCTGGCGGAGATCGGCGACGAAATTCCCCTGCCACTGCTCCGCATCACGGCTTTTCCACCGCCCGCTGCAGAAGTCGCCGGCCAGCGAGTCGAGCATGTAGTCTGCATCATCGGGCCACGGTACCTCTTCGCAGGGCATCGTGCGCCCGGGGTCGATTTCGCGGGCCGGAGTGCCCGGTACGCGCCCCGGCTGCTTCAACTGCCGGCAATATTGACCCGCCTTTCCGCAAGCCTTTTCGAAATCCGTAGCGTGAGCCTCCGGTTGCAACGTGAGGAGGTAGATATCGTCGCCGTCGAGGTCGTAGAGCCGGTATCCGTGGCAGGTCAGCTCCTGCCCGAGAGCCGCAAGTCCCTCTTCGTGCGAGCGGCAGGCATATTGCACCCCGATCTCGTCGAATCGGGCTTCATGCAGCACCGAAATCCCTTCGCCCCATTTTTTACGCATCTCAGCCAGCGAGTCGTTCACGTCCCCATCGTATTTGAGCAGGTCCAGCGCCTCCTCTACGGCCCGCCCGACCTCCGGGAATTTACTCCCACCGGCCGATGTGTCGCCCGGATCGTCCTCCTCCTTCGGCTGGTCCGGCGCCTCCGCGGCCTGTCCGATCGTCGATAGGTTGCGCCCGAGCTGATCCTCGAGCATCTGAAACACTTTCACGTGGGCGTTTCGGATTCCCTGACTCGAGTAGACCATCACGGGTTTGCGCACCAGCCGGATGCCGAATCCTTCGAGCGCGTCGAACAGCTCCGGGAGCTGCAGCGGCGTAAACATCCGGTGCTGCATCACGGGGCGGTCTTCGATGAAGAGATCGCCGTGGCCTTCGTTCCACATGCCGCGTGTCGTGTTATCTTCGTTGCGGAGCGAGATCTCGTAGCTGTTGTGCTGGCGGCAACTGCCGTAGAGGCTGCGGGGACTGTTCAGCCGGAGTGTCAGCACCACGCGCCTGCGCCGCTCCTCCTTCGGGGCCGCCGGGTCGGCATAGGGCTCGCCGTCGGAGGAGAACTGCGCGATGACCTCCCATTCGTATGACTCGGGCCACGGAATCCCGGCGGCCTCCAGCCATCGGAAGGCCTCCAGCTGGTGCGTAACGGTGTCGTAGAAGCCTTCAATCCGACTTCTGAGTTCCTGCAGGTGGGGAAATGGGAATCCCTCCAGCAGGCGGACGATGCGCCGCAGCAGGAACAGCTCCGCGGGATCCTCGACCATCAGTATGCGCGCCAGCACGAGCAGATAACGCACGGCCTCCGGCTCTGCCGAAAGGGCGAGAAGTGCCACACAGTACCAGAACCCCACGATGTCGTAATCCTTCGGCAGACCCGTCGTGCGTTGGCGTTCGCGCTCCTCGGGCGAGGTCGGGAGGATGGCGTAGTCATCGAGCGAGGCCGCAACAGCCCGCACCACCTCCCCATCGGCGGCAAACGGCTCCATGCGCAGTATCTCCTTGAGATTGAGCGGCGCGTGGATGAACGATCCGAGTTTGCGGTTGAGTGCGTCGATCTTTTCGGCCGTCCCGGGAGTGCATCCGGGCAGCGGGGCGATTTTCAACGGTGTCATGGTATCGGGCTTACATTGGTGGATGGGTATCTTTTTACCGTGCTGCAATTGCCTCCGTTACCCGGCGGATATTCCGGCGGGTATATCCGAACGAGACGATCGAGCTGCGCTTGCCGAGATCATTGATGCTGTTGATCCAGATGCCGCCGCGGTCGTGTGCGACGAAGATCTGTTCACCCCACGTGGCGCTCCACCATGCGGGATGGGTGTGTGCGACGAAAAAATCCCGGTCCATGTGGTCGATCGTCCAGTCGTACTGCTCGGCCAGTTCCCGGAGCAATGCGTCGATCCGCTCCGGCGGCAGCACCGTTTTTCTCCAACGGAAGAAAAGCCTGCGGTATTGGAGACGGAAGAGGATGAAAGCCACCGGGGCACAAACGGCCGAGATCCAGAGAAGCGCCCTTGTCGAAATGGACGCCATACCCGTGAGGGTGATGATGACCATGAAGAGCGGTAGATAGAGGAGCATGATTGGAAGCAGGTAATGGGCCCAGACCCCCTCGGCGTTGAGCGGCAGCCTGCGATGTTTCCGTATGAAGTCGGCTGTATCGACCCGGGCTTCGTTGCGGCATCCAATCCGAATGAATACTTCAACGAGAAGCAGACAACCGATTCCTGCCACCCATAAAAGAAAGGTGGGAACGGCATTTAGCTCCGGTGCTCCGACTTGGATCGTCAGCACGCCGTCGTAGGCCACGCCGTCGAACGAGAGGTCCCGGCAACGAAGCCGGTATTCACCCTTTTTGGCGGGAGAGAAGCGATAGAAGTGCCGGCAGATACGTGTGGTTATGCCGTTGCTCCAGGATTCGGAAGAGGAACTGCGAAGCCATGTCAGCGATGTCCCCTCCTCCGTGACGATGGTCGGGGTTCGGTCGGTATATTGGTTGCTGGAGAGCAGAATCTCGTAGTTGCCCCGAGCCCGCGGCTGCCCGGCTTCGATCGAAAGGCAGCAATGTACGGTGTCGCATTCCGGGGTGGCGGCGTGGAGCAGGATCGCCCGGGCGGCATTGCGCGGTACAACGTCGAAGTCGGGGCGGTCGTCCGCCGGAGCTTGTTCACCCTGTACACTCCAGATCGTAAGAGTCAGCGCAAGCAGCAGCCCGAACCCTCCCCGGATGACTCTTTCCATCATTGCCCGGTGGTGGATTCGAAGGGAGAACGATCGAGCAGGGCCTCCTCGGGAATCTCGGCCGACCGGGGCCAGTAAAACTCATCCTCCGTATCATCAATCCAGAAGAGCGGCAGCATCAGGGGCAGATACTGGAACAGGTAGCGGCCGTCGGTCAGGCTGGCAAAGACCACGATGAAGGTATTCATCCGCATGCGTTCGTCCCATGCAAAACGCCACGAGAGATAGAGGTTCTGCATCCGTCCGGGACGGGTTGTCACATCCACGTCTCCCTCTTCATCGGGCATGAAATGGCCCGAGTCGAGAGACAATTCTCCCAGCTCCATGATGCCCTCGGGGGCTTGAAGAACACTCATAGCCTTGAAACACTCTCCGCGGCGGATCGAGCGGTGGGGAACCGTCACGCGAGCCACCACCCAGACCGAATCCGCGTGCCGGATGGCGTGCTCGACCTCGAAGCGCACCTGCGGACGCTCGAGGGGCTTCAGCCGGCGGTTTACCACCTCGGCATCCCGATACAACCAGGTCGATTCGGATGCCACGAAAGGCGGGTTGATTTCCGTGGATTTACGGGTGCTTGCGCAGCTTGTGGCCGCGAGCAGAAGGAGAAATACGATGAGATGATTGATTTTCATGGTTTTTTACAATTTCCGTTACGTGTAGCGGGCCAGCAGCCAAATCACAACTCCGACAACGAGGGCCACCATGAGAAAGCGCACGAGGTCGCGTCGGATAGAGGGCTCCTCTTCGGGATGGCAGCGGAACATCCGGGCCAGCTCCTCGAAACTCCGGCAACCGTAGACTACCTGCCGGAAGTCGGCGGCATTGCGCCAGCACGCCTCCCGGAACCACTCTGACTGGGGGTATTCACGGGCGATCCACGCCTGCAAACTCCGGGAGCGGACAATGGCGAACCTCCTCTTCGAAGACGGTTTCATAGCGGACGGTGCGTCGCTCAGTCGGGCCGATGCGACCATAGAGCCCGACGGGGCCGGTCTCCCAACAGCGGCGGATCGTATAGCGCCGTCCGGAGGCGTCGACCACCTCCTGCCCGGCCCAGCCGTCGACCTCGGCGAGCAGCCGGCGTGTCGTTACGTTCTCCTCCCGCCAGAAGACATAGACCATGTGCTCCGCGGGGGCGAGGTAAAAGACCGGGTATTTCAGCGCGGCTTTCATCGCGGTTTCGTCGGGCCCTTACCACGGGTAGCGCACCCACGGGCTCTTGGGGTTGCTCAGCAGCACGTCGGCCGTTGTCTTCATCACCGAATTGTAGGCCCGTTTGCCACCCCACAGCGAACGTCCGAGGATGTAACTCATCGCCAGTTCGCGCCACGACCCGCACGCTTCGTGCGCCAGCGCATCGGCACGGCCGATGTAATGCCATGCCTCCTCTTCGGTGAGGTAGCCCATCTCGCAGCAGGCCCGCGCCAGAAAGACAATGCGCCCGGCATCCCAGCCTGTTACGTTGCAGCTGCTAAGTTCCTCCCGCGAGGCGACGACCCCGCACGAGAGGAGTTCGTCGAGGGTCTCCCGCAGGTTTTCGAGCTGCGAAGTCGCCTTGTCGTAATCCTCCTGCGAGGTCATCCGCTGCTGGAACAACGCATCCTGCCGCAGATGGTCGTCGAGCCGAAAGGCTTCGAGCACCGTGGGCCAGTAGTAGCGGAATCCCTTTTCGCAGAGGTAGTTCAGTTGCCCGCGGGCCTCGGCGGAGGAGTCGATGCCCCACCAGCCGCCCAGAATTTCGGGCAGCGTGTCGAAAATCCCCGTCTCCAGCGAATTCTGCCAGGCCCCCTGCTGCGAAGCGTACATCGCCCCGATGGCCAGCTGGCGGCAGTGTTCATCATCGAGCGTCGATTTCGGGTTCAGGCATATTTCCTTGAAGGATCGGCGTAACTTGCGCGCCGTTCGCCAGATCCGGCTGCCTTTCTTGTAGAGCCATGTCAGAGCACCGACCGCCACGGCGGCCAGCATCACATAGAATTCAATTCCCCGTTCCATCGTTTTAGTGCTGTCGTGTGGCTATGCGTTCCACGCAATCTGCCGCCACGGCGAGGTCTCCTCTTCGAGCAGCGTGGTGACGATCTCCCAGGCTGTTTGGCAATCCTCCTCGTCGCCGTGCCAGACACCGCGGCCCATGGCGAAGCTGCGTCCATACTCCTCCCACGAGGCGAAGTGTTCGCGGGCGGCATCGGCTGCCACCTGCATCACCTGCCACATCTCCTCTTCGGAGAGGTAGCCGGAGTGAAGGGCCCAGCGCCCGAGGTTGGCGATACGGACCAGATCCCACGCGATGACCGTCCGCGGAAGCGTTTCGGCCGTGCAATACCCGTTCTCGATCATAAACTCCGCGATCAACTGCACATCCTCGGCTTTCTCCTCGGGATCACCCGCATCGGGCTGGCCACCGCGCATGAGCGTCAGCGCCGCGTCGGCATCGGCATGGTGTCCTTCGTGAAGCAGCCACCGGACAATCCCGAGCGTCGAGCCCCGGTCCGTAATGTTCCACCAGCTCTGCAGTTGCGCGCGGTAGGTTTCGGGCAGGACCTCGCTCTCGACGGCATCCACCTCCTCGTCGTTGTAGACCAGCAACGGTGCGGCAAAGGCCATCAGCCGACGCTGTTCCGTAGTCAGCCGGCACGTCGCGGCGTGCCTGATCTCCCAGCCGCCGTCCTCGCCCAGCCAGTCGAGCGCTGCGGCATTCGCCTCGCGCAACTCCTTTTCGAGACTCCCGTCCTGCATCGCCTGCATCGTTGCGGCGGCCTGCGCCATGTTGTGCTGTGCCGCATCGGCCACGGCGGCGGCATCCACTCCGCCGAGCGTTCCCATCGCAGCCTGCTGCGCCTGGATCCCGGCCAGATCGGGTACGGCAGCCTGCATCTGGGCCATGATTTGTGCCTGCATGTCGCCCATGTCGGGCATTCCGGGCATCTCCGGGATCGAGCCCATCATTGCGCGCATCTGCTCCAGGGCTGCCTCCTGTGCCGCCCGGGCAATCTCCTCCGGGCTTTGGGGTTTCATCTTCTCGTTTGCCATGTTCGGTATGTTTTAAGGTTTTCGATCCATTTTATCCTTCGGCGCCGGCCGCAAGCAGCAGTTCGACGATCTCCGTGAAGCCGCGCTCGCCGGCATAGTAGAGGGCCGTGTGCTGGAGGTTGTCCGCCGCATTGACTTCGGCATGACGCTCCACAAGCAGGCGCACGACTTCGTTGTTCCCGGCACGCGCCGCCACGAGCAGGGCCGTTTCGCCCACTCCGTTGCGGGCATCAACCGCCGCACCGGCTCTGAGCAGCGCCTCCACAAGAAAACGGGTGCCGGCCTGTGCCGCCCAATGCAGCGGCGTTGTTCCGTCGGGCAGCGGACGGTTGGCATTGGCTCCGGCGTCGAGGAGCATCCGGGCAATGTGCAGATTCCCACGTCCACACGCCACCAGCAGCGGCGTTTCGCCCGCATCGTTCGGCGCATCGAGCTGCGCTTTCGAGGTCGCAAGTAGCGTGCGCACGACTTCTGCCTGATCGTTGTAGACGGCCTGGTGAAGCGGCGTGTTGCCCTCGGCATCACGCGCCGCGCCGTCTGCCGCATCGGTTTGCGTGAGGTGCACGACCACCTCCGTCAGCCCGAGTGCCGTGGCGTAGTCCAGCGCGCGGTGTCCCGTCTGGTCCGTAGCCTCGGTGTCGACTCCGCGGTCGATCAGCCACAGAGCGGCATCCGTGCGGCGGTTCTCTACGAGCCGCATCAGCGGCGTGCAACCCTCCCGGTCCGAGGCATCCGGGTCGGCGCCGGCCTCCACGAGACGGGCGATGATCTCGCGGTTGCCGCTGCGGGCCGCGGTATGGAGCGGCGTTTCGCTCCGGTTGTTGGCCTGCGACGGATCGGCTCCCCGGTCGAGCAGCAACGCGGCCAGATCGCGAAAGCCCAGCCGACAGACGTAATGGAGCGCCGTGTTGCCCTCGGCATCGCGCCGGTTGAGGTCAATGCCGCCCCGTTCGAGGAGAAGTTTGGCGATGCTCTTCTGCCCGTTGCGGCAGGCGTTCAGAAAGGTCTGGAAGGTATCCATAGCGTTGATTTCAGACGTGTTTCAACAAAAATTTCACGAGCGATTCGTTGTTGCTGCGCATGGCGATGTCTATCGGCGTGCGACCCTCATTGTCGGCGGCCGAGACGTCGGGTTGCCCGAAGTCGAAAAGCAGTTCGGCCGCCTGCCGCGCCGCCGCCTGCGTGTAGCCCTCGGCCGCATAGTGCAGCACGGTGCGCCCCACGTTGTCCGCGGCACAGGGGTCGGCACCGGCCTCCAGCAACCGCTCCAACATCTCCGATTGATACGGCCCAGCGCTGTGCGGGCCTAGCAAATGCATCAAGGCCGTGCGGCCCAGCGCATCGCGGGTATTTACCTCGACCTTTTGTTTCAGCAGGCGCCGCAAGGTCCAGATGGCCAGTTCATAGTCATCGTGCTGACACACTAGCATAAGGGCCCGTTCGTCTTTCCCCGTTTGCGGGGCGTCGGGGTGCCATCCCCGCTGTTCGAAGAGATCAAATAGCGGCGCATAACGCTCCATGCCGTCCGAAATGCGGCAACCCCGCTCGATCCAGACGGCAAACGGAGACACACCTTTCGAGGTCCGCTGATCGGGATCGGCTCCGGCCCGGAGCAGCATCGCCGCGATTTCGGTCTCGCCCCACTCCAGCGCACAGACGAGCGGCGTCTTGCCCGTCCAGTCGTTCATTTCGCGGTCGTCGCACTCCGTGTCGGGATCGGCACCCGCCCGCAGCAGGGCTTCCAGCGCTTTGCGGTCCTTTTTGCGCAGTGCCTGGAAGAGGTCCATCCCGCCGGTCTCCATCGTGAGTTCATCGAACGGATCCTCACCCGAAAGCAGGGCGCTCACCCATTTGGCTCCGCCTTCCATGGCGAGGTCGAACGCACGCCGACCGGCCGAGTTCTTCTCGTCGGGGTCGATCTGCCCGCTGTGGAGCAGCAGTGCCGCCGTCGCATAACAGCGCATCTGTTCCGCCTGGAGCTCCTCCAGCTCCTCGCGGGCCTCCCGCTGCTGCTTCTCCGAGACCCATCGTTCGCCGAAGCTGGCGATAAAACGCTCCTTGCCGGCGATCTCCCTTGCGGTATCGGCGGCGCGGCGGCAGAGAATGTGCAGGGCATTGTCGCCGTAGCTGTTCGCGGAGTCGAGCCGCTGCCCGGAGTCGATCAGCACGGCGGCCATTGCGTGGTGGCGGTTCTGCACAGCCTCGATCAGCGCCGTCGTGCCGCGAGCCGAACGCGGAAGGTTCGCACCCCGGTCCAGCAGCAGCCGTGCTGCCGTGGCAATCCGATCTTCCAGGGCGGAGATCCTGCTGCGGCGTGAGGCCAGGCGGAAGAGCGGCGTGTGCCCCTCTTCGTCGCGGTCGTTCACCTCGGCCCCGCGGTCGAGCAGCGAAGCGATGGCCTCGCAGTCGGCAAACTCCGCTGCAATATGCAGCGACGTGCGGCCGTAGTTCTCCTCGTCGCGTGCGTCGGTCGGAATCTCAGCGAGGAGTTGTCGTCGGCGCTCCTCCTTTGCAGGATTCGGATAGTAATAAAGGTCGTAGAGTTCCCGGAGCGGTGTCATCGGTCGATCGTTTTGAGCAGGTTTTCAAGATGTTCGTATCGGAGTCCGAGGTGGGCGGCAATCGTCCGCACCTCCTCGCAGCGGCCCAGCCGGAAGGCAGCCTCGGCTCGCAGGCGGAGGATCAGCGTGAGGGCATCGTCGCGCGGCGTCTCGGGAAGCAGCGGACAGCGGGGCAATTCGCTCGCGGCATCCCAGTGGCGGAAGGCCTCGGGAGGCTGCCGCCGCGACATGGACGGGACTCCCGGGCAGGAGCCTTTGCCCAGCTTGTCGTCCAGCAGCCGTTCGGCCTCTGCGAGCAGCCGGTAGCTCTCTTCGTACCACCCTACATGGAAGCAGCACAAGGCCAGATTGTAGCGCGTTGGAGTATCCCCGTTCGCACAACGTACGAAGCAGTCGTAGGCCAAAGGCCATGCTCCGCAACAGATGTAGGTGACTCCGGCCGCAAAGAGTCGTCCGGAGTCCGCTCCCGCAGTCGGCGGGGCGCCGCCCAGCAGTCCCATTTTCGCTTCGCTAATCGTCGATGGCAACCTCGCCCGCAGCGTCGGCCGTGAAGGCGACGGTGTAGTAGTTCGTCACGGTGAAGCGTCCCTGATATTCGGGAGACTCGCTCTCGTCGACGTAGTTCAGTTCGAACTGCACCTGCATCTGCTGCGACTCCGCGCGGTACTCCTCGCTGCGGTTCCAGCGGTCGACGTTGCTCAACGATACCGGCCAGACACGGAAACGGAACATTCCGGCCGACTTCAACGTCAGCGTCTTGCCTTCCTCATCGGACATTACCAGTGCATCCGCCTTTTCGCCGATTTTCTGAAGGTAGTCAAAGTCGATGGCCGCGAGGTCAAGCGGTGTCGAGCAGGCGTAGGAGTTGGTCTGACGGTCGTTCCGCTCCGGGCCATCGGTCGTGAACTTCCCGTTGGTGAGTTGGAACGCGAGGTGGTAATTGTTGTTGTCGGCGTCGATGTAGTAGACGTCGATATACGTGAGGATGTTCTCCAGTTGGCGGTCGCCATTGTCCTCGCGCCACTCCACCGTGTGAATCTTATATTTCGAAGTGTCTACATGCTCCGCAACGAGCTCCTTGATTTTGGAAAGTCCCTCGTCGGAGGCCATTGGGAAGGTTTCGCCTGAGCCGCAGGCCGTTAGCATAAAGGCGGCGACAGCAGCCGCCACGGCAATTTTCATAAGTCTGGTAATCATGTTCCTATGTTTTTGTATTTATTATCCCAGAAGTGCGCGAAAGGCTTCGAACTCCTCTTCGGAGTCGAAATAGCGTGTCTCGAAGATGATGTAGTTGTCCGGCGTCTTGACCTTGCACTGGTGTTCTTCCTCGTCATCCTTCACATACTCAATGTCGGAGGTGAGGAACGAGCGGTATTCGACCTTCCCCTTTTCGACCTCGGGGTAGGTTACGCGCGTGCCGTCTACGGTGATCTTTCCTCCGACGGCTTTCAAGGCCCGGGCATTTCGCATGCCCCGCCAGGTGAAGAAGAGCAGCAGCACGCCGCCTACAATCAGAATGGTCGAAAAGACTGCCGGCGAGAGAATCCGCAGGTGGCGGATACGAAGGCCGAAGGGAAAGAGGGCCGGAATGACAATCATTCCCACGCCAAAGGCCAGGTTCGACCATTGGTTCGTGAAGATGCTCTCAGGAGTGTAGTTGAAACTCCTTTGGATGCGTTCGAAAGGTTTGTTTTCCATAAAAGTTACCGGTTGGTCAGTTTTCATGGAGACAAAGATAGCATAAAAAAGCAAAAATATGACCACGCGGTCATATTTTTGCTCCAAATCGTGAAAAAAACTGCTGAAAGCCTGCTCAGCGCTTCAGCAGACCATATATATAGAGGAAACGCTTTCGGAGAATCCCGACATCGAGGCCGTCGGAGAAAGACATTTGGTATGAGAGTCCGATGAATACCTGCCGGAACAGAGCGGCAGTTTCTTGAACGTCGATCTCTTCACGCAGTTCGCCGTGTTCGACACTTCGGCCGATGACGTCGCACCAGAGCCGGAACTCCTTTTCCATCCATTCGTGGAGCTTGTGCTTGCCGTCGGGATAATAGAAGAGCACCTGCTGGAAGAGGTGAAAGTAACCGGCATTGGCCAACTCTCCGGGCATTTTCTCGCGTTGAATATTGCCCAGCCGCACGATCTCGGACATGGTGCGCTCCACACCCTCGACGTATTTGTCGATGAAATCGCGCAGCGACCCGTCTGAAGGTGCAAATTTGTTTTCAGGATCCTGGAGATGGAAGAGATAGCGGTCGGCCACGGCGATGAAGAGGTCGAGTTTGGTGGGATAATAGTTGAAGATCCCGGTTTTGGTCAGCCCGACGCTGTGGGCGATCATTTGCAGGCTGACTCCCTCGTAATTCTTCGACATAAAGAGTTGCAGGGCATTTTGCAGAATCTCTTCCCGATTGGTTTTCATGGCCGTTAGTTTTTCGATTTCAAAGATACGTGCTATTTCGGGGAAAAACGAAGATTTCCCAAATTTTCATAAGACAATCTTGAAGAACTCGCCCTGATAGACATTTTTTGGCTCATGAATGGAAAGAGATGTATCGCTCAAGTGTCGCTTTTACCTTTTATTCCGCCCTTCCCGTTTGGTAGCGACAAGCCAAAGCCGCCGGAGGGACTTTGCGCAAGGTTTGCCTGTGGCAACTCGTCCTGACCTTGCGTTGTCCGTCCGGCGGCATCTCTTTGCGGCAGAAAGGGAAGGGCTACTTGTTTTTTAACTTCGCTGCGTCACGTTTGAGTTGCTCCGCCTCCTGGGCTTTCAGCCGTGCCTGCTCGTCGAGGGCCGCCCTTTTGCGTACCAGCCGTTCGTACTTCTCGACATCCCTTCGCATTGAGTCTATACGCCGCTGATTCCGCTCGACTTCGAACAGTTCCTCCAATTCCGACAGTCTTTTCGGCGATGCCTCACCCTTCATCAGCACATAGCGATACTTCAGATCGTTGTCATACCGGCCGTGGTCGGGTCGCCACTCCAGATAGAGTCCGATAGACTGCACCGCAATCACGATAAACATCGACATGAAGAGCCAGAAGTTGCGCGTTGCGTCAAGAGAGAGCGCGAAGCGGTGCTGAACTATCCGCGGCGGCAACTCCTCGGGAATCTCCATCCCGGCCACTTTCTCGTCAACCTCCGAAATCTGCGTTCCGAGGTCTTCGCTAATCTGCTCCTGCCGCTCGGAGATCGCTTGAAGCCGTTGTTCGATCCGATGACCCCGTTCCTGCTGTGCCTCGCTTATCCTTGTCTGTGTCTGCTCCAGTTGCAGAATCCGAATCTGCAGTTGCTTGATCGCGTCCGTATCAATAGTTGCTGCCGGTTGTGATCGGGCCTCGGCCAACTCCGTGCGGAGCGTCTTGATAAGGGTCTCCTTCAACTCCTCATACATCTCGAAGGAGAGCTTCAGGGTGTTCTCTTTCATCTTTTCGTATTTTAGGTTTGTTATCCGATTTTGCGGGAGCGTGCCTCCATGCGGCGCTTGCGCTCCATCAAGGCTACGGCCATCGCTTCGGCCGCCTTGTTGATTAGTGCCGTAATGCGGGCAATATGCTCCTCGGGGCTCTCACCCTCACGCCGCTGCATCATCTCGGGCGAAAGGGCAAATGGCGAGTCGAACGGTGGTAACGGAATTGACCCGGCACTGCCGAGCGATACCGACCCTGCGCTATGGCTTCCGCCTCCTCCACCGCCTCCCGCTGCGGAGAAGGGACGCCCGCCTCCGAACAGCCCTGCAAAAGCAGCCCGGAAGCTCCCGGCTGCCGTCTTGAGTCCTGACATCTGGGTCGTATGCCGCTGCTGCACCTGACAGAAGTGGCGATCCAGCTTCGAAAAACTGAAGGCTCGGTCCACCTTCGAGCCGGAGAACACAAAGCCATTACGGGCGAACTTTACTCCTTCAATGATACCCTGTGCCCCTTTTCGCTTGAAGATCGTCTTGATGCCATGCCGCTTCAATCGGTCCCGCAATTCGTTCCAGTTGCGACAACGGGGAAGCTCCTGCCGAATCGTATCGTAAATCTCGTACCGGGTTCGGTCGGGCTCACGAAGCCGCTCCCGCCGGACGGCCTCCTTGCCCGGAGCCAGATGCAGCCCGAAACGTTCGGTCAGCTCGCGGCATACCTTCGCATTGAGGAGTTTGATGTTGCGGTCGGAAATGGTCTGCCCGTGATCACCGATCCGATTGTAGACCAGATGACAATGGGGATGGGGCTGGTCGAGGTGCCGCACCAACAGAAACTGCGTGTTGACAATTCCCATGCGCTGCATGTACTCCTTTGCGATCTGCGTCATCAGAGTATCGGTCATCCGCGGGGCATCCTCCGGCGAGAACGACAGGGAGATATGTCCGACGTTCTGCCGCAGACGGGGATTGAGGCGCGCCTGATCCTCGAAATCCTCGACCATCTCCCGTACACCGGGCGGCTCGACACCCCGTGCCTCCAGCACGCGCGACTGCTCCTTCATCACATAGCCGACCGTGCCGCCGAACGATCCTCCCGAAATGACCTTACCGATCACGGCGCAGGGCTTCGATCATCCGCACCAGCTCGGCCTGAAGCGTCGCATGGCGCGCTGCGACGGCGGCGAATCCCTGGACGTGGGCCAGCCGGGTCAGCTGGTTCAGATTGCGGGCAAGGCCCTTGAGTTGGGCGAGCCATTCGAGGTGTTCACTCCGCAGCCGCTCGCGGACCGAGCCGTTGAGAATCAGTTGCCGCAGCACCTCGGTGCGCGGAATGCCGGCTGCACGGGCCAGTGCGCGTAGCTTGAAGTTGCAGGCGGTGTTGCACCGCAGGGTGATGCGGTACTCCTGTTTCCGGGCGCGTCCCAAAGGCGGACGGCCTCCTTTTTTCGGTGTGTTCATGGATTGGAATTTTTGAGTTGAGACCATCGGGATAGGGCCTTGCGGCCGGTTTTTGGCTGACAAAAACACAAACTTGCCTCTGTTACCTCTGCTATTCGAATGCTCGGGGATCTCCCCGGCATTCTCAATCGACTATTTGCACTCCCGCTCACCGAGAATCCGTTGAATATCCGATGTGCGATATCGGATCTTGTTGCCGATCTTGACGGCCTTCAGATAGCCCTTCCGGTTCCAATGCCAGAGCGTCGCATCGCATACGCCGCACAGCTCCTTGACCTGCTCCTTGGTCAGGAAGCGTACCTTGCGTGCCTCGGCGACCTGGGTGGCCAACTCCTCTTTGGCGCGATTGATCAGATTGCTGGAGAAGGCCAGCAGATCCTCACCGCTAACCTCCAGACGAATGCTTCCGGGCGCTTCGTGGAGGATGGATAATAAGTCTTTCATAAGTTGTTGTTTCCGCACGGGTGGGACGGCGCTTTCCGGCGGAATAAAAAGCGACGCCGTCGCCCGGATATCCGAGTGACGGCGCAAATATAATAACGTGATTGAACGATCTTTAAGCGTTTAATTCGCGACGGGTTCGGACGAATTAAACGAGTTCGTTTCGGATAGAAAATCCTTGATTTCGCGAATGGCGACGGCTTCCGAGCCTCGATCCCGGACCGCTTTTCCGGCAAGCAGCGGTTCGGTCAGCCGGCTGTATGCCTCCTGAATGCCGCGTTCGTGGACGATGCGAATCTCTTGGCCGTATTCCTCCTGCAGTGCGTCGCGGAACGGTTTGATCGGAATCGGGAGCGTTAGGTAACGCAATTCTTCGAGAGCTATCTTCAGTCGGGCAATATCGGTTTGTGTATGCCGGGTGAGGAGATACGTCCCGATCCTACGCCGCAACTCCTCGGGACGGGATACCGTCGGGGCGAACATCTCCGTCAAAGAGCGGGTGGCTCCGGGACGCCCCGGCTTGCGCTTTGAATCGTTCCTGTCGTCCGACGACTCCTCCATGGCCCAATCCAGCACCTGATCGCTTTCGGCCAGACGCATGGCTTCGCGGTGGGCTTTCCACTCCTCCCGGGTCCGAAGCCCCAGTTTGATGGAACGGGCAATCAGCAATCGGATCGTGGCGCTCATGGTGATCTTCTGGAAGTAGCCCAGGTCAGGAGATCGGCGTAACTCTTCACAATGCTCCACCATGCGTTCGAAGCTCTTTCCGAAGTAGAGCCAGCATAGCATTGCCGGAACCGGCGACCCGGCGACCGGCTGCTCACACTCTCCAATCAGTTTGCGGGCGAGGTCGTTGTCTTGGGCGGCTTGTTCGATCTCGTCGACATGGTCGAACAGCCCCTCGTTGGCCTTGGCTGCCGCGAGCTTCCGATATTGCGGAATAAGGGCGATGGCCTGAAGCAATACGGCCTGACACCCGGCCATATCCCGGGTGTTCATCGACTCTTCGAATGCGGCATATTCTTCGGGATGGGTCTCCATCCACTCCCGCAGCTTTGCCTTGAAGGCTTCGTATTCCGCCTGACCCATGGTGCAGTTGTTTGAAGTTGGTAATTGGCTCGTTGAGCGAGCTTCTTATGACAACAAATTTACTAATTCTTTTTTCATTTCATCGTCGATGGTGCGGTAGCGGGCAAAGGCCTTGCTGCCCTCCTTGTGTCCGCTCAGAGCGCCGACCAGATTGGGATCCTTGGCCTGCCGGTAGAGATTGCCGACAAAGGTCCGACGTGCCAGGTGTGACGAAGCAATCTTATACAACACCCGCTTCTCCTCCTCGCGGGTCGTCGGATTGATGACCGTAACCAACCGCTTCAACCCGGCCGCTTTGAAGATCCGCTTGATGGCCAGGTTGTATTTCTGTTCGGAGATGAACGGCAGCAGCTTGTCGCTGTCACAGGCTTCATACCGGGCAAGAATCTCCGTGGCCATGGCGTTGAGCGGCACCCGCACCGTCAGCGGACGTCCCTCCTTGGTCTTGCGCGGAATGTATTCGATGGCGCCGCCGATGAGATTCGATTTTGTCATCTTCAGCAGGTCGCCTACCCGGCAGCCGATCAGACATTGGAAGACGAAGATGTCCCGCTGGATGGCCAACTGGGGATGGCGCTTCAGATTGGTGGCGTAGATCCGGTGCAGCTCCTCGATGGTGATATAATACGGCGTCCCGTAGGTACACTCCTCCAGCGGGAAATCGTCGAACGGCCGGTTCCGGCTCTTCTTATGACTGTTGCACCAATAGAAGAAGGTTCGGATGCGCGAGAAGCAGTCCAACAGCGTGTTCTTGCCTCGGGGTTGCGGTGTGCGGGCCTCGGGAATGGCCTCGTAAATCTCGGGATAGATGGCGCAGTAGCGGTACTCGTTTTCCAGAAAGTTCCAGATGTCCCGCAGGGTGTCGGCCGTTACCCGGTCCACATCCAGTGTGAAGTCCTCCTTCCCCATCTGGGTAGCCCGGATGTAGAGTTCATAACGCTGCAAAGCCCGTTTGATGACGCGATAGTTCTTCTTGCGAACCTCCGAAAGCCGGTGCTTCTCGAGAAACTCGTCGAACAGCGCTGTCAAGGTCGGTTTGATGGCGGATACTTGCTCCAGGTTGTACTTCTGCGGATTGTAATATTGGTCCAGCGCCTCCTTCAGCCAACCCTTTGACACCGTCTCTTCGGGACGGTTCTGATAGGCTCTCTCGATGTAGGTTTTGAGCCTGCGGGCCTCGTTGTTGTAGCGGGTGCGCATGGCCTCGTCGCAGACGACTTTGCTCTTGACCTGCTCGGCCTTGTCATCCCAAAGATTCGGATTGATCGTAAGACGGGTCGGAGCGACCAGATCGAGTTGCCGGCCGTCGCGCAGACGCGCGTAGATGGTTGCCTGGGACTCCGTGTCGTAACGGGTGACGCTCTTTTTGAGAATGAGGGTTACTTTCATGGTTCAGCAAGATATAGGGGCTAGTGGCAAAGATAGGAATCTTTCCCCACATTTTCCCCACACATGCTGAAAAATCTTCAATGCCCTTTTAGGGATTAAAACAAATGAGCGAATATATAATACTGAAAATAAGTGAAATATGGTAAAATTTGCTCATATATCCAATTATTCTAATTTAATGAGATTTACTATATTCAAATGCGGCTCCGGGTACTATGGAACGGAATTCGGTTTTCGACCGAAAATTTTCCGACAGCCTACTGCGATAAAGTATCCTGCGGGATACTTTATTTGTTTTTAACCAGGCCGTGCGACGGGAACAACAGCCGCACGCCTCAAAAACAACTGAATTATATAAAACATAATTACCCTACCCGCTATGGACGACGGTTATTATTATTGCCTGTATTCAGACCCTTAATTTCTAACTTATATTAAAGAATGAAAAATGTCAAGTTTTTCAGAGGCGAAGATCTGCCTTTGGAATTGCACAAAGTGCGCGTAGTACAAAAATTGCATCTCGTTCCTATCGAACGTCGTCTCGATGCCCTGAAAGAGGGCGGCTTCAACACCTTCCGTTTACAGACGACCGATGTTTTCCTCGACATGTTAACCGACAGCGGTACCAATGCCATGAGCGACAACCAGCTCGCGGCGATGCTCCGCGCCGACGACGCCTATGCGGGTTCGCAGTCTTTCGTGCGTTTGCAGAAAGCTGTGGAAGACGTACTGGGTAAGAAATACCTGTTGCCTGTCCACCAAGGACGCGCTGCGGAGAACATCATTGCGCGTACTTTCATCAAGCCCGGTCAGACGGTACCCATGAACTACCACTTCACCACGACTCTGGCTCACATCCAGGAGAACGGCGGTAAAATCGTGGAGCTGATCTCCGACGCAGGTCTCGAACTGCACTCCGACAACCCCTTCAAGGGCAATATGGACATTGAAAAACTTGAAAAATTCATCACCGAAACAGGCGTGGAGAACATTCCGTTCATCCGCATGGAAGCCTCGACCAACCTGATCGGCGGCCAGCCCTTCTCGATGTCCAACCTGATGGACGTGCGCCGCATCGCGGACAAATACAACCTGATGCTGGTACTCGACGCCAGTCTGTTGGGTGAAAACGCTTACCTGATCCAGCAACGCGAAGAGCACTGGAAAGAGAATTCGATGGCCGACATCATCAAGGCAATGACCGGACTGGCCGATCTGGTTTACTTCTCGGCCCGCAAACTCAGCTCCTCGCGCGGCGGCGGCATCTGCACCAACCGCAGGGAACTTTACAATAAAATGGAAGCTATGATTCCTCTGTTCGAAGGCTTCCTTACCTACGGCGGTATTTCGGTTCGTGAAATCGAAGCGATGGCCGTAGGCCTCTACGAAACACAGGACGAAACCGTCATCTGCCAGAGTATCGACACCATCCGCTACCTGGTGAACACGCTCGATCCGAAAGGCATTCCCGTCGTGACTCCGGCCGGCGTCCTGGGCGGACACCTGGACGCCATGAAATTCTGCGAGCATATCCCGCAGGAGGAGTACCCCGCCGGAGCACTGGCCGCAGCCCTCTACCTCTGCTCGGGCGTACGCGGTATGGAGCGCGGTACGGTATCGAGCGTCCGCGACGAGAACGGCAAAGAGATCCTGGCCGACGTCGAGCTGGTACGCCTCGCCTGCCCGCGCCGCGTATTCACGCTTTCCCAGATCAAATACGTCATCGACCGTCTGGAGTGGCTCTACGAGAACCGTCACCTGATCGGCGGTCTGCGCTTCACCTACGAGCCGCCCGTGCTCCGGTTCTTCATGGGCGGTCTGGAGCCGACTACCGATTGGCCGGCACGCCTGATGGAGAAATTCCGCAAGGATTTCGGGG
>OLWT01000287.1_pt1 | contig 35233 bp, 31 predicted proteins | sample 1674001 | NCBI WGS metagenome assembly OLWT01 (sample SAMEA103958137, study PRJEB25191) | human gut metagenome | biome: human-associated habitat [ENVO:00009003]; feature: intestine environment [ENVO:2100002]; material: feces | place: Germany | collected 2013/2015 | reverse complement strand
CCATGTGTGCACACAGACGGTGTGGCGGCATGCGGTCAAGGGGCAGTGGCAGATCGGTCGGGAGGAGGCGGAAAAGCAGATACTCCGGCGATGCCTGATGGCTACGGCAAAGCTGCTGGAGACGGCGGCTGCCGGGGCTACGGAACGGCTGGAAAGCGGAGAGGGCAGCCTGAAGGAGGTCAAGGAGCTGGGAGGTATCCTGCAGGCGCTGGTGGGGACAGCGGCAAAGATGTGCCAGAGCGAAAAGAACAACGACACGGCGGTCAACGAGATACGGGTGATCATGTCGGAGGAGGTAGAGGAGCTGAGCGGATGATATCCATGCCGGACCTGTTCATTTTTGCACAAGCATTCCCGGGAATTCTTGTGGGTTTCGTCAATTTCCCCGCGGGCTGCATTGTGGTAAAATTAACAATTAGAAAATTCAGCCTTCGTCGGAAGGGATAGGAAAGAACAGGGAGGAACAGGACATGGCTTTTGCTGATTTTCAGGCGCTGTACAAGCAGAAACTGACCACCGCGGACGAGGCGGTGAAGGTCATCAAGTCCGGTGATTGGGTGGACTATGGCTTCTGCGCCATTCATCCCCGGGTGCTGGACGAGGCGCTGGCCCGCCGTGCACCGGAGCTGGAGGATGTGAAGGTCCGGGGCGGTATTAGCCTGTGGAAGCCGGCGATCTTCGACATCGAGGACCCGGTGCATCACATCATCTTCAACTCCCACCACATGAGCAGCGTGGAGCGCCATCATATCGCCAGCGGCGCCGGGTTCCACGAGCCCATGCGGTACTCCGAGCTGCCCCGGTACTACTACGACCACATCACGCCGCCGGATGTGGCCATGTTCCAGGTGGCCCCGATGGACAAGCACGGGTACTTCAACTTCGGGCTCTCCGCCAGCCACGTGAAGGCGGTGTGCGAGATGGCCAAGGTGGTCATCGTGGAGGTCAACGAGAATATGCCCCGGTGCCTGGGCGGCTTTGACAACTGCATCCATGTCAGCGAGGTGGACATGATCGTGGAGGGGCGCAACGACCCCATGGGCGTCCAGCCCAGCGGCACGGCTACGGAGGTGGACCGGGCGGTGGCGAAGCTGATCGTGGAGCAGATACCCGACGGGGCCTGTTTGCAGCTGGGCATCGGCGGTATGCCCAACACCGTGGGCGCTATGCTGTGCGAGTCCGACCTGAAGGATCTGGGCGTACACACGGAGATGTATGTGGACGCCTATGTGGATCTGGCTATGGCGGGGAAGGTCACGTGCATGAAGAAGAACATCGACCGGGGCCGGCAGGTGTTCGCCTTTGCCGCCGGTACCCAGAAGCTGTACGACTATCTGGACGACAACCCGGCGTGCATGGCCGCGCCCATCAGCTACACCAACGACATCCGCACCATCGCGGCCATCGACAACTTTGTCTCCATCAACAACGCGGTGGATGTGGACCTGTACGGGCAGGTGAACGGTGAGACGGCGGGCACCAAGCAGATCAGCGGCGCCGGCGGACAGCAGGACTTTGTGCTGGGTGCGTATCTGTCCAAGGGCGGTAAGAGCTTTATCTGTCTCAGCTCCACCCACGCAGACAAGGACGGCACGCTGCATTCCCGCATACGGCCTACCCTGCAGAACGGTTCCGTGGTGACGGATACCCGCGTGAACACCATGTACGTGGTGACGGAGTACGGCTGCGTGTGCCTGAAGGGACTGACGGTGTGGGAGCGCGCGGAGAAGCTGATCTCCATCGCGCACCCGGACTTCCGGGAGGAACTGATCCGCGAGGCGGAGAAGCAGAAGATCTGGTATCCCCACAACAGAAGATAACGAATAACGAAAAAGAGCGCCGGGAGGCGCTCTTTTTGCATGAAAGAGGCGGTATCCGCGCAAGCTACGGCAAAAAGGAGGCGCGGATATGAGCAACGACGAAAACCGGGAAAAGAATGAGGAAAAAGCGGCGGTGCCGGTACAGCCGATCATTGATATGGGCAGCACTGTGGTGAAAAACAGCCGGGGGACGGTGCACTGCCTGACCATCGTGGGGCAGGTGGAGGGACACACGCTGCTGCCGGACAATCTGAAGAGCACGAAGTACGAGCACGTGCTGCCGCTGCTGGCGGCGCTGGAGCAGAGCGAACAGGTGGACGGGGTGCTGCTGCTTCTGAACACCGTGGGCGGCGACATCGAGGCGGGACTGGCCATCGCGGAACTGGCGGCGGGCATGACGAAGCCGGTGGTGACGCTGGTGCTGGGCGGCGGGCACTCCATCGGCGTACCGCTGGCGGTGTGCGGGAAGGAGACATTCATCGCGCCCACGGCGTCCATGACAGTGCACCCGGTGCGGATGTCCGGGACGGTCATTGCCGCGCCGGAGACGTACAGGTATTTTGAACGCCTCCAGGAGCGCATTATTCAGTTCGTGGCGGCCAACAGCCGCGTGACCGCGGAACGGTTCCGGGAGCTGATGCTCTCCAGCGGCGACATGGCCAACGACGTGGGGACGGTGCTGTACGGCGAGCAGGCGGTGGCAGAGGGTATCATCGACCGGATCGGTACACTGGGCGATGCGCTGGAGGCACTGTACGGACAGATCGAACGGCGGCATGGATAGACATTGGCGGAGGGCGGGGGCTCTCCGCTTTTTTCATGCCGGCGCGCGGGTTTTTCTTGAAAAACGGGGACTTCCATAGTATACTATCTTAGTTAAGGTATGCCAAAGTATAAGAGGTGACGCAGTTGTACTTAAAAGCACTTGAGATACAGGGGTTCAAGAGTTTCCCCGACAAGACGGTATTGAATTTCGGCGAGGACATCACCGCTATCGTGGGACCAAACGGGTCCGGCAAGTCCAACATCTCCGACGCCATACGCTGGGTCATGGGCGAGCAGAACAGCCGCCAGCTCCGCGGCGCCAAGATGGAGGATGTGATCTTCGGCGGTACGGAGAAGCGGAACCAGATGGGTTTTGCCCAGGTGACGCTGGTCATCGACAACACCGAGCATATCTTCCCTACCCGGGAGGAGGCAGAGGTGGCCGTGACACGGCGGTATTACCGCAGCGGTGAGTCGGAGTACTATATCAATAAGCAGTCCGTGCGGCTGAAGGACGTGAACGAGCTGTTCATGGACACCGGTATGGGCCGGGAGGGCTATTCCATTATCGGACAGGGCAAGATCGACGAGATACTGTCTGTGAAAAGCGGCGAGCGCCGGGAGATCTTCGAGGAGGCCGCCGGTATCAGCAAATACCGGCACCGCAAGGAGGAGTCCGAGCGCAAGCTGGAGCGCACCGAGGAAAACCTGGTGCGTATCAACGACAAGATCGCCGAGCTGGAATTGCAGGTGGAGCCGCTGCGGGCGCAGGCGGAGACGGCGAAGAAGTATCTGGTGCTGCGGGATGAGCTGCGGGTGCTGGAGATCTCCGTGTGGCTGGAGCAGCTGCAAAACCTGCGGACTGCCAAGCTGAAGCTGGAGAGCGATACGGCTCAGGCCAAGGAGGCCTGTGACCAGGCCCAGGCGGCGCTGGACGAGGCCTACGCCCAGGGAGAGCGTTTTACCGAGGAGATGCGGCAGAACGACGTGGCGGCTGACGCGCTGCGCGGTCAGGTGACCGAGGCGGAGTCCGCCGCCGGCGAGGAGTCTGCGGCCATCGCGGTGCTGCAGACCTCTGTGGAGCACAACAACGAGTCTCTGCGCCGGCTGGAACAGGAACTGACCAGCACAGACCAGCGGCGGGAGAATTTACAGGGACAGATCGACGGACAGCTGGCGCGTATCGCGGACATCGACCGCGGCGTGGCGGTGCTGGAGGCGGAGCTGAGCGAGCTGCTCTCTCGGGCGCAGGCGCTGACTGACAGCGCAAGGGGCGCGGCGGACGAGGCCGAGGCCCTGCGGGCCCAGGAGGCCATTGCTGTGGCCGAGGCCGCAGACGGGCGCGCCGCGCTGTCCGCCCTGCAGGCGGGCCTGGACGAGGCCGGACAGCGGCGGATTACGGTGCGGCAGGAGCTGTCCGAGGCACAGCGTAAGCTGGAGGAGAGCGAAAAGGACGCAAAGACCAATCGCCGGGCGCTGAACGATGCCAGGGAGGAGGCCCAGGCGGCGGAGAATATCATTCAGGGTCACAGCCTGCGAATGGACAGCCGCCGCCAGAAGGCGCAGAGCGCCCAGGACGCAAAACAGGAGCTGACCCGGCAGGTGAACGCCCAGGAGGACCGTATCCGTCTGCTGACGGAGATGGAGAAGGAGTATGAGGGCTTCAACAAGGCGGTAAAGACCGTGATGCAGGCGGCGGAGAAGAACACGCTGCGGGGCATTCACGGGCCGGTGGCCGGACTGATGACCACAGAGCAGACCTATGCCGTGGCGCTGGAGACGGCGCTGGGCGCGGCACTGCAGAACATTGTGGTGGAACGGGAGGAGGACGCCAAGGCGGCCATCCAGTTCCTGAAGCAGCGGGACGGCGGCCGCGCTACCTTCCTTCCGCTGACGGCCATCCGGGGCGACGAGCTGCGGGAGAACGCTGCGGGAGAGTATGGTTTTGTAGGCATCGCCAGCCGTCTGGTGCGGTACGACGCGCGATACGACCATATTTTTAAAAATCTGCTGGGCCGGACGGTGGTAGTGGAGGACCTGGACAGCGGTATCGCCATGGCGCGTAAGTTCCGCAATGCCTTCCGCATCGTGACGCTGGACGGACAGATCATCAACCGGGGCGGCTCCATGACCGGCGGCTCCGCCAGCCGATCCTCCGGCGTGCTGTCCCGGGCCAATGAGCTGGAACGGCTGAAGGCGGCACAGGGCGCCCTGCACGGTAAGCTGAACGAGGCCGCGCAGCAGGCCGAGGCGGCCCAGAGGGAGCTGCAGAAGGCTGAGTATGAATTGCAGGTGGCCAAGGACCAGCAGCGCAAGGCGGCGGACGAGGTGTTGACCTTACAGGGACGGCAGGACCACTATGACCTTCTGTTGGAAAGCCTGCGCCTGAGCTGCGAGACTATGGAGCAGGAGTTGTCCGGCCTGGACCGCCGGGAGACGGACGGCCGCGGGCGCATGGCCGGGATACAGGCGGACATCACTGCGGCAGAGGACCGCGCGGCCGCGCTGCGGCAGGAGATGCGGGACAAGCTGGCCGGCCAGACCGATCTGACGGAGCAGACCAACCAACTGGCCCAGGCCGTCAGCGACAAGAAGGCCGATCAGGCGGCGCTGAGCGCAGAGAAGGACAGCGTTCTGCGGAGCGTGGAGGACCTGCGGGGCTTGCAGGCGGATATGGTATCCGACCGCGCTGAGCGCGACCGGCGGGTGCAGGAGTACCGGCAGGCCAACGAGAAGGCGCTGGCTGATATGGCGGGCCATCAGGCGGCGCTGGAGGAGAAGAACGCCCGTGTGATACAGCTGCGGCAGCGGCTGGAGGATCTGGCCCAGGCCAAGCTGGCACTGGAGCAGCAGCGTGACCAGAACGGCCGCGACAGCCGTGCCTGCAACGATACGCTTTTGCAGACCATGCAGGCGTACAACAAACTACAGCAGAAGCTGGAAAACAGCGGCATGGAGGAGAGCCAGATCCTGGAGAAGCTGTGGGAGCGCTACGAGCTGAGCCACAGCGACGCCATGGAGCAGCGCATCGAGCTGGAGAGCGTACCCAAGGCCACGCGGCGCATTGCCGAGCTGAACCGGGAGATCAAGGCGCTGGGCACGCCCAACATCGGTGCCATCGAGGAGTTCGACCGGGTGAACACCCGGTACACCTACCTGTCCGAACAGCGCAGCGATGTGGAGCAGGCCAAGGAGGAGCTGCTGGGCATTATCGACCAGATCACCCAGCAGATGACCAGCATTTTTGCCGAGCAGTTCCAGCTGCTGAACGAGAGCTTTCAGGAGACGTTTCTGGAGCTGTTTGGCGGCGGCAAGGCGCGGCTGGAGCTGGAGGACGAGAGCGATATCCTCAACTGCGGCATCGAGATCAAGGTACAGCCCCCCGGCAAGCAGCTGAAGACCATCACGCTGCTGTCCGGCGGTGAGAAGGCCTTTGTTGCCATCGCGCTGTACTTCGCCATTCTGAAGGTACATCCCACGCCGTTCTGCGTGATGGACGAGATCGAGGCGGCGCTGGACGAGGCCAATGTGGTGCGCTACGCCCGGTATATGCGGCGGATCGCCGGAAAGACGCAGTTTATCGTCATCACCCACCGGCGGGGCACCATGGAGGAGGCGGACGTGCTGTATGGCGTGACCATGCAGGAAAAGGGCGTCAGCCGGATACTGACCATCAATCTCAACGATATGGCCAAGGAGCTGCATATCAAATAAGGAGGGCTTGTTATGGCAATGGGCTTATTTCAAATACTGAAGGAGGCGTTCACCGCCGTTCCCACCTTCGACGACCTGAACGACGAGTTCTACGACGGACTGGAGGAAGCGCTGATCCTGGCCGATGTAGGCGCTGATACCGCCGCTGATACCGTGGCCCAGCTGCGGAAGCGGGTGAAGGAACGCTTTATCGGCCGGATGGACGAGGTAAAGGACGCCCTGCGGGACATCCTGAAGAGCAAGCTGGAGGTGGGCGACAGCGCGTTGGTGCTGGAGGGCAAGCCCGCCGTGGTGCTGGTCATCGGCGTCAACGGCGTGGGCAAGACCACGTCTATCGGCAAGCTGGCCAAGCAGCTGAAGGGCCAGGGCAAGAAGGTCCTGCTGTGCGCCGGCGATACGTTCCGTGCGGCGGCCGCCGACCAGCTGGAGATCTGGGCGGGCCGCGCCGGTGTGGATATCGTGCGGCAGCATGAGGGCGCGGATCCCGGCGCGGTGCTGTTTGACGCCCTGCAGGCGGCCAAGGCACGGAGCGTGGATGTGGTGCTGTGCGACACCGCCGGACGGCTGCACAACAAACAGAACCTGATGAACGAGCTGGCCAAGCTGCGGAAGATCATCGACCGGGAATGCCCCAATTCCAACTGCGAGACGCTGCTGGTGCTGGACGCCACCACCGGGCAGAACGGACTGATCCAGGCACGGACCTTCAAGGAGACGGCAGGGTTGACGGGTATTATCCTGACGAAGCTGGATGGTACCGCCAAGGGCGGCATCGTCATCGCCATCGCCCAGGAGCTGGGTGTGCCGGTAAAGTTCGTGGGTGTGGGCGAGGGCATCGACGACCTGAAGCCCTTTGACCCGACTGCCTTCGTGCAGGACATGATATAAGGAGGGCGCAGCATGACGAGAGCAGACGGACGGGCATTTGACCAGCTGCGCCCGGTGGAGATGACACCCGGCTTTACGAAATTCGCCGAGGGCAGCGTGCTGATCCGCTGCGGCGAGACGGTGGTGCTGTGCAACGCCTCGGTGGAGGAGAAGACACCGCCCCATGTGGCGGAGGGCTGCGGCTGGGTGACGGCGGAGTATTCCATGCTGCCCCGGGCCAACCGGGAGCGCAGCCGCCGGGACGTGGACAAGCTGAAGCTGTCTGGCCGCAGTGCGGAGATACAGCGGCTCATCGGCCGCAGCCTGCGTGCGGCGGTGGATATGGCAGCCCTGGGGCCCCGGACCATCACCGTGGACTGCGACGTATTGCAGGGCGACGGCGGGACGCGGACGGCATCCGTGACCGGCGGGTTCGCGGCGCTGGCGCTGGCCTGTAAAAAGCTGGTGATTGACGGCGTGATCGAGAGGCTGCCGCTGCTGCACTATGTCACCGGTGTGTCGGCGGGCATCGTGGATGACACACCCCTGCTGGATCTGCAGTATAGCGAGGACAGCCGGGCGCAGGTGGACCTGAACTGCATGATGACGGAGCAGGGACAGCTGATCGAGATACAGGGCACCGGCGAGGGGCGGCCCTTTACCGTGGCCGAGCAGCAGGCACTGGTGGCGCTGTGCGCCAAGGGGTGCGGCGAGCTGCTGGCGAAGCAGAAGGAGATACTGGGAGAGATACTATGAGATTTGTACTGGCATCCCACAACAAGGGAAAGCTGGCCGAGATGCAGGCCATTCTGGGCGAGCTGGGCGTGGAGGTGGTCATGCCCTCCGACGTGGGCGTGGACGTCGACGTGGAGGAGACGGGGACCACCTTCGCGGAGAACGCAGCGCTGAAGGCCAACGTCATCATGGCGGCCAGCGGCCTGCCGGCTATCGCGGATGACTCGGGACTGTGCGTGGACTGGCTTCAGGGCGCGCCGGGGGTGTATTCCGCCCGGTACGGCGGGCTGGACAGCGATCCGGAGCGCTGCCGGCTGCTGCTGAGCAATATGCGCGGCGCCACGAACCGGGCGGCGCATTTCCACACGTCCATCGTCTGCGCCTTCCCCAACGGGGACACGCTGACGGCGGAGGGGGACTGCGCCGGGACCATTGCCTTTGCGCCTATGGGCGACGGCGGGTTTGGGTACGACCCTGTGTTCTTCGTGCCGTCCCTGCGAAAGACCTTCGCCCAGCTGACGGCGGAGGAGAAGAACGCCATTTCCCACCGGGGCAGTGCCCTGCGGGCCTTTGCCGCGGAACTGAAAACGTATTTGGAGAAGCAATGATATGGAACTGACAAGCAAGCAACGCGCGCAGCTGCGATCCCTGGCCACCAATCTGGACACCATCGTCCACGTGGGCAAGGACGGCATCGGCGACAATCTGATCAAGCAGGTCAACGACGCGCTGGAGGCCCGGGAGCTCATCAAGGGCCGGGTGCTGGAGAACTCGCTGCTGACCGCCCGCGAGGCGGCGGAGGAACTGGCAGTGGCTGCCCGCTGCGAGGTGGTGCAGGTCATCGGCAGCAAGTTCGTGCTCTACCGGATGCAGCACGACAAGAGCAAGCGGAAGATCGAACTGGTCAAGGCGAAGAGAAGCGTATGAACATCGGTATTTACGGCGGCACCTTTGATCCGCCCCATATCGGCCATGTGACGGCGGCCAGGGCCGCCATGGAGGTCCTGGGGCTGGACAAGCTGGTGCTGGTCCCGGACGCGCAGCCGCCCCACAAGGCGCTGCCGGAGGGCGGCGCCGCGCCGCGGCAGCGGTACGACATGGCGGTGCTGGCCACAGCGGCGCTGGGGAAGCGGGCGGAGGTCAGTGACATGGAGCTGCGCCGCAGCGGCGTCAGCTACACCGCGGACACACTGGCGGCGCTGCGGGAGCAGTATCCGGATGACACGCTGTATCTGCTGATGGGGTCGGATATGTTTCTGAGTCTGCACAACTGGCGCAGGCCGGAGGTGATCATGGCCATGGCCCACATCGCGCCCTTCAGCCGGGAGGCGGAGGATGAGTCCGCCGCCTTTGCCGCGCAGAGCGCGCGCCTGGAACGGGAGTTCGGCGCGCAGGTGACCGTGGTGCCCAATCCGCAGGTGGTGGAGCTTTCCTCCACCGAGGTCCGCGCCGCGCTGGCACAGGGCGGGGGAGAGGACCTGCTGCCGCCGCCGGTGTGGGGCTATATCCGGCGGGAGCACCTGTACGGTACCCATACGGACCTGACGCACCTGACGCCGGAGGAGTTGCGGCCCATCGCGCTGAGTTATCTCAAGCCCAAGCGTATGCCCCATGTGCTGGGCACGGAACAGGAGGCGGTGCGCCTGGCAGAGCGATACGGCGCGGACGTGACAAAGGCGCGCATCGCCGCGCTGCTGCACGACTGTACCAAGAAGCTGGATATGGACGAGCAGCTGGCGCTGTGCAAGAAGTATCACATTCCGCTGGACGAGCTGGAGCAGAAGGCGCTGAAGCTGCTGCACAGCAAGACCGGCGCGGCCATCGCACGGGATGTGTTTGCCGTGGACGACGATGTGTATAGCGCGATTCTGTACCACACCACCGGCAAGCCGGATATGACGCTGCTGGAGAAGATCATCTATCTGGCGGATTATATCGAGCCCACCCGGGACTTTCCCGGGGTGGAGGCGCTGCGAAGGACGGTATACGAGGATCTGGACCGGGGCCTGCTCATGGGTCTGACCATGACCATTGATGAGATGGAGGAGATGGGTAACCCCGTCCACCACATGACCCGCGACGCGCGGGACTATCTGATGAAAAGAGGGATATCATGAAAACACCGAAAGAACTGGCGCTGCTGGCCGCCCGTGCCCTGTCCGATAAGAAGGGCAAGGAGATCCGTGTGATGGAGATCGCCGAGCTGACCACGCTGGCTGACTATTTCGTTCTGGCCACTGGTGCCAGCAATACCCAGATCAACGCGCTGGTGGACAATGTGGAAAAGCTGCTGGCAGAGGAGGCTGGTGAGCAGCCCCTGCACCGGGAGGGCTATCGCGGCGGCACGTGGGTCCTGCTGGACTACGGCTGCATCGCCATCCATGTGTTCAATCAAGAGGCCCGGGCCTTCTACGGCCTGGAGCGTCTGTGGCAGGACGGCAAGAGCGTGGACCTGAGCGGCGTCATCGACGAGCACGAATGAAGTGTTTTCGGCGGTTTTCCCGGAAAACGGGGTTGACATTCGGCAAAAATGCGCTAAAATAGACTTCGATATTGTCAGAAGCGATGAAGGGAAAAAGACAGAGATCATCCACCCGAAGAGAGCCGGCGTATGGTGCGAGCCGGCGGGGACGCTCTGTTGTACTGGTCCCGGAGCTTTCCACCTGAACAGGGCGGGACGGGTGCGCGCCGTTACAGCGTCGTCTTTCGTAAGAAAGACACGGAGCGCCGCGGAGCGATCTGCGGCGGAAGCAGGGTGGTAACACGTCTATAACGTCCCTGGCTGCTGTAAGGCAGCCGGGGATTTTTATTTGCGGAAAACAAAATTCACATACAAGGAGAAGCGAGCATGAATTATGATTTTGCGGCCATTGAAAAGAAGTGGCAAGCCAACTGGGAGAAGACAAAGCCCTATGCCGCCATTACCGGTGACAATCGGCCCAAGTTCTATGGGCTGATCGAGTTTCCTTATCCATCCGGCCAGGGCCTGCACGTGGGGCATCCCCGCCCCTTTACGGCTATGGATATCGTCACCCGCAAAAAGCGGATGCAGGGCTATAACGTGCTGTTCCCCATCGGCTTCGATGCTTTTGGTCTGCCCACGGAGAACTATGCCATCAAGAACCACGTCCATCCTGCCATCGTCACGAAGAACAACATCGAGAATTTCACCAAGCAGCTGAAGATGCTGGGATACGGCTTTGACTGGGACCGCTGCGTGGATACCACCGACCCCAAGTACTACAAGTGGACTCAGTGGATATTCCTGCAGATGTTCAAGCACGGCTTGGCCTACAAGTCCACCATGCCCGTCAACTGGTGCACAAGCTGCAAGTGCGTGCTGGCTAACGAGGAAGTGGTCAACGGCGTGTGCGAGCGCTGCGGCAGCGAGGTCATCCGCAAGGAGAAGAGCCAGTGGATGCTGAAGATCACCGAGTATGCCCAGCGGCTGATCGACGATCTGGATGATGTGGACTATATTGAGCGCGTGAAGATCCAGCAGCGCAACTGGATCGGCCGTTCCACCGGCGCAGAGATTACCTTCGACACCAATGTGGGCGACCAGGTGACGGTCTATACCACTCGTGCCGACACCCTGTTCGGCACCACGTATATGGTCATCTCTCCCGAGCACCCGCTGCTGAAGAAGTGGCAGCCCCTCATTAAGAACTGGGATGCTGTGGCAGCCTATCAGGAGGAAGCGGCCCATAAGTCCGACTTTGAGCGCGGCGAGCTGAACAAGGAAAAAACCGGCGTGCGGCTGGAGGGTATCGAGGTCATGAACCCGGTGACCCACAAGCCCCTGCCCATGTTCGTCTCCGACTATGTCCTCATGGGCTACGGCACCGGCATCGTCATGGGCGTGCCCGGCCACGACCAGCGCGACTGGGAGTTCGCCAAGAAGTTCGGCCTCCCCATCATCGAGGTGGTGGCCGGCGGCGACGTGACCAAGGAGGCCTTTGTGGCCAAGGATGACAGCGCTGTCATGGTCAACTCCGGCTTCCTGAATGGCATGACCGTCAAGGAGGCCATCCCTGCCATGAAGAAATATGTGGTGGAGCAGGGCTTCGGCAAGGAGAAGGTCAACTACAAGCTGCGCGACTGGGTGTTCTCCCGCCAGCGCTACTGGGGCGAGCCTATCCCTCTGGTGAACTGCGAGAAGTGCGGCTGGGTGGCCCTGCCGGAGGAGCAGCTGCCCCTGGTGCTGCCCCAGGTGGAGAGCTATGAGCCCACCGATGACGGCGAGAGCCCCCTCAGCAAGATGACAGACTGGGTCAACACCACCTGCCCCTGCTGCGGCGGCCCGGCCAAGCGCGAGACGGACACCATGCCCCAGTGGGCCGGCTCCAGCTGGTACTTCCTGCGGTATATGGATCCCCACAACGACAAGGCACTGGCCAGCAAGGAGGCGTTGGACTACTGGTCCCCCGTGGACTGGTACAACGGCGGCATGGAGCACACCACGCTGCACCTGCTGTACTCCCGCTTCTGGCATAAGTTCCTGTACGACATCGGCGTGGTGCCCACCAAGGAGCCCTACGCCAAGCGCACCAGCCACGGCATGATCCTGGGCGAGGGTGGCGAGAAGATGTCCAAGTCCCGCGGCAACGTGGTCAACCCCAACGACATCGTAGCCCAGTACGGCGCGGACACCATGCGCCTGCACATCATGTTCATCGGCGACTTCGAGAAGGCCGTCAGCTGGAGCAACGAGGCTGTCAAGGGCAGCAAGCGCTTCCTGGACCGCTGCTTCAATCTGCAGGATATCGCCACCGCTGAGGAGTCCATCTCCGCCAAGAACGAGTCCATCGTCCACAAGACCATCAAGAAGGTCAGCCAGGATATCGACGAGCTGAAGATGAACACCGCTATCGCCGCCATGATGACCATGGTCAACGAGTTCTACGCCAATGGCTGCTCCAAGGGCGACGTGGAGATGCTCTGCCTGCTGCTCAGCCCCTTTGCCCCCCACATGGTGGAGGAGATGTGGGAGAACATGGGCTTTGCCGCCAAGTACGGCAAGATGGCCATGCAGATGGATTGGCCCGAGCACGACGAGGCCAAGACTGTGGACAGCCACGTGGAGATGGCCGTGCAGGTCAACGGCAAGCTGAAGGGTACCGTCACCGTCCCCGTGGACAGCGACGAGGCTGCTGTGGTGGCCGCCGCTATGGAGAGCGACAAGGTGAAAAAGGCCACGGAGGGCATGAGTGTTGTCAAGACCATTCTGGTCAGGAACAAGCTGGTGAACCTGATCGTGAAGCCCGCGAAATAAAGCGTTGTATCCCCCGGCACAGCCGGGGGATACTTTTTCTGGAGGGCGGACCGCCGGGACGCACACTTTTTTGCCGTTTTTGTAAAAAAACGACTTGACAAGCTGTGTTATCCCCGGTATAATACACCCGTTAGTCATGTAAATGGCTCTTAAAGAGCACCCAGGATCGAGCCGGGTGTATCGGAGGGAGGGAAACATAAATGTCCGAAGTCCATGTTAAGGAAGGCGAGTCCCTGGACAGCGCTCTGAAGCGTTTTAAGAGAAGCTGCGCCAAGGCGGGCGTCCTGGCCGAGGTGCGCCGCAGAGAGTGCTACGAAAGCCCCAGCGTTAAGCGCCGCAAGAAGTCCGAGGCTGCGCGCAAGAACCGCAACAAGCGTTACTATTAAGTGACAAAGAAGCCTGAGAACATAGGTTCTCAGGCTTCTCTTTTATCTATCCTGTCAGGTCCCGCAGTATGTCGGCGCACTCCGGCAGGGTCAGCAGACCCCGGTGTATGCCCAGGCGCTCGCCCAGAGCGATTTTTCTATGCAGGGTGTCACCGTCGTCCAGCAGGACGAACCGTGTCTCGCCGCCCCGGCGGTACGTGAAATACCGTGCGCCCAGCTCCCGGGAAAAGAATATCTGGCGGCCTGTTTGCAGGGCGGCCAGCTGTTCATCTGTCAGCGGTATGCCCTCACCAGTGGGACAGGGGAGAGGGAAGTCCATCCGCAGGCGCTGGAGGTCCAGCACGATACGGTCCGGCCCGAAGGCACGGCAGCAGGCGGACAACCGGTTTTCGATATCCCCGCCGGACAGGGCGGTGCATACCAGTACCCGCGCGCCGGGAGCCGTGTGGGCGCATTTCTCGTGGACCCACAGGGCGATGCCGGACCGGTGCAGGGGCTGGGCCAGCGCCTCCGTCAGTTCTGCGGCGGGGAAGGGGACGATCACTGTGCCGTATCTCCGGCGGCGGCACTCCTGCACCACGCCGGCTGCCGTTTCCGGGCTGAAGGGTCCCGCCGCGCCGGTGAGCAGCATGGCACCGCCCCGCAGGGCAGGCGGCATGGGCAGGGCACACAGCACTCCGTTTTCTATCCGGTAGGCCGCGTTGGCGATGGGCAGCTGTGTGCCGCAGGCCATCTGGCGAAGCGGCGGTGCGGCGGCGATCATCAGCTGCATAGGCGTACCCCCTTGCGAGACCACGATGTCCGTGGTACAATACTGCTGTACTTTATGAGAGGAGTCGGATACCTATGCCCATTTCCATGACGCCCTACCGGGTGTTTGACAGCTACCGCAGCATCACGCCCGCGTTTTTTATGCGGCACGGCATCCGGCTGCTGCTGTGCGATCTGGACTATACCCTGGCACCCAAGTCCCAGCCGGAGCCGGACGCGGACCTGCGCCGCTGGCTCTCCGATGTGCGGGCGGCGGGTGTGGAGGTCATGATCCTGTCCAACAACCGCAGCCCCGTGCGAGTGGAGCGATTCTGCCGCGATCTGGGGATCACCTACGAGGGCCATGCGGGCAAGCCGTCCGTAAAGGGCTTTCGCCGGGCCATGGTGCGCTGCGGCGTCACCCCGCGGGAGACGGCCATGCTGGGCGACAAACTGCTGACGGATATGCTGGGTGCCAACCGGGCTGGCGTGCTGCCGCTGATGGTGGAGCCGCTGGGCGGGCTGCTGGCTCTTGCGGTGGCAGGCTGGGTGAGCGCGGCTCTGCCGTGGCTCATGAGCGCCGCCGCCGGGTGCATGGTCTGCGTGACGGCTCAGGAGATGATACCGGAAGCCGTGGAGCAGGACGAACCCGCCGGGGTGGTGAGCATCGTGCTGGGGTTTGCCCTGATGATGGCACTGGACGTGGCACTGTAAAAAGTCATACCGTAACAAAATTCAGTCTGCCGGGCACAGAGCTGAAATGCTCGCAACGGGAACCGGGAGCTCTTGCACGGCCATGAACGAATAACAGAAAAGCAGAAGAGCCCGCTTCCGGATAAAACGGAAGTGGGCTCTTTTTGCGCGTGGATGCGATCAGTTCTTTTCGATGTAGACGCTGGTGGAGGGGAAGGCAAAATCCACGCCGTCAGCCTGCATGATGTCCATGATGTTCAGGTTCAGGTCGTTCTGCATCTGCAGAAACTCGGCGTAGACGTTGGTCAGCAGGTAGGCCGAGATCAGGATGTTGATGCTGGAATCTCCGAAGCTGGCCAGCTGCACGATGTTGGTGCCGTGGTTGGTGAGGGGGCTTGCATCCAGCATGGCCTGCAGGTCCTGCATCAGCTTTTCCAGCTGCGGGCGGGTGGTGCTGTAGGTGACACCCAGCGTGAATTTGTAGGGGCGCATGGTGCGCAGGGCGGCGTTCTGCACGGTGGCAGAGCAGATCTTGCTGTTGGTGATCACATTGACGGTTTTGTCCGGCGAGCGGATGCGGGTGGAGCGGAAGTTGATGTCGATTACTTCGCCTTCCACATCGCCCACGGTGATCCAGTCGCCCACCGAGAAGGGTTTGTCCAGCAGGATGACGATACCGCTGAACAGGTTGCTGGCGCTTTCCTGCGCCGCCAGCGAGATGGTCAGGCCGATAAGACCGGCACCGGCAACGATGCTGCCGATGGGGAAGCCGCTCTCCTGCGCGATGGTCGCCACGCCCAGAATGACCACCAGCACCTTATAGGTGGTGTCCAGCAGGGAGAGCAGCGTCTTATTGGAGCGGATCTCCTCGCCGCAGGATTTCAGCAGCAGGGTGGCGACATCCGAGGCGTGGTACAGGCCTTTGCAGATGCAGAGGGTCATGGCCATCTGGTAGACGACGAGCAGGAATTTGGGCACGGGGGCAATGGCCCAGGGCAGGCTGGCCAGGGCAAAGTAAATGCCCGTGAGCCAGACCATCCGCTCGGCAGGCAGCGCAAAGCTGCGGAGCAGGATGCCGGTGGCCTCAAAGTGCCAGCTGTGGGCCAGCAGCTTCGGGAAGATCTTTTTGCGGAGCAGGGCACGGGCCACAGCGCCCAGTGCCAGCAGCACCAGAGCGCAGACGCACCGGGCCGCAAAGGCCAGCCAGCCCTCCAGCAAAAAGCCGCCAATGGCAAAGCCCAGGTTTTGGATGGTGAAGATCATACAGAAATGGTTCCTTTCGGGTGGATTGTGTCGAACACATTGGTCTCAGTATAGCATACTCCGGCAGAGGGTTCAAATTTTCTTTGCCGCAGTGCAGGGGCAGTCGTCCAGAAGCAGACGTCACACTTGTGAAAAAGAAAACAAACTTTTGCGGATAAGGGTTGACAACAGCAGGCTGCCGCGCTATACTGTGTGCCAGAAAGTTCGTTTCAGGGCGGGGTGCAATTCCCCACCGGCGGTAAATGGCATTGCCACAAGCCCGCGACCGGCTGTTGATGCAGCCGCTGATCCGGTGTGATTCCGGGGCCGACGGTATAGTCCGGATGAAAGAAACGGAAAGCTGTTCTATTTGCTTTTCTGCGCCCTGTTGTAAGTATAGCTTGCAACAGGGCGTTTTTATTTGCAATTATCAGCCTCCCGAAGCTGTTACTGGCTTTCCAAATCATTTTATTTGGGGCCGCGCCCCCAGGGAGGTATTTTTTATGAAAACCAAATTCAACACCCGCGTATTAACCGGAACCGCCATGCTTGCTGCCGTTGCCACAGTATTGATGTATATGGAGTTTCCCATTCCCATCATGCCCGCCTTTATCAAGCTGGATGTTTCGGAACTGCCAGCCCTGATTGCCAGCTTTGCTTACGGCCCGGTTGCCGGTATTGTGGTATGCCTGATCAAAAACCTGATCAAACTGCCCAGCACCAGCACCGCTGCGGTGGGGGAGCTGTTTAATTTTGTGATGGGTGCTCTGTTTGTCGGCGTGGCCGGTATGGTATACCGTTTTAAGAAAACCCGCAGCGGCGCTATCCTGGGCGCAGTGCTCGGCGCTTTGGTTATGGCAATCGTCAGCGTTCCGTACAACTACTTCATCGTCTATCCGGCCTATGTGGTCATGTATCATCTGCCGCTGGATGCCATCATCGGCATGTACCAGGCCATTAACCCGAATGTCAATGGCCTTTTGAACTGCCTGCTGGTGTTCAACCTGCCGTTCACTTTCTTCAAAGGGATGCTGGATGCCGTAATCTGCTTTGCAATTTACAAGCCGCTTTCGCCCATTCTGCATGGCCGCAACAGCGGTGGCAAAAGCGTAACCGCTTAATTGCTGCTGATTGGGCAGCCATCATTGGTCATTTTTACCCGTTTTGACAAAAGTTCAATCCATTTTGTGCAAAGCTGACAATTTGCCCAACGCCACATCGTTGACTTTGCCGGTTGCCTATGGTAACATAAGCACGTTACATCAGAATAGCAACTTATCAAGAGTGGCAGAGGGAACAGGCCCTATGAAGCCCGGCAACCTGCGCGCAAGCGTAAGGTGCCAATTCCTGCGGGGAACCGAAAGATAAGCGTTCACGTGCGCTTTGGGTCCACACCCGGCGCGCGTTTTTTTGTTCTCGGCAAGTTGCCTTTCTGACCCTATATTTTTTAAGGAGGCAGCTTTTTATGTCCAAAGTTCTGTTCACATCCGAATCCGTTACCGAAGGCCATCCCGACAAAATCTGCGACCAGATTTCTGATGCCATTCTGGATGCCATCCTGGAAAAGGACCCCGGTGCCCGCGTTGCCTGCGAGACCACCTGCTCCACCGGTCTTGTCCACATCATGGGCGAAATCACGACCGACTGCTATGTTGATATTCCCGGTGTTGCACGCCAGGTCATCCGCGAGATTGGTTATAACCGTGCCAAGTACGGTTTTGACTGCGATACCTGCGGCGTGATCACCAACATTGACGGCCAGAGCCCCGACATTGCCCTTGGCACCAACGATGATGTTGCCGGTGCTGGCGACCAGGGTATGATGTTCGGTTATGCCTGCAACGAAACCCCCGAGCTGATGCCTCTGCCCATCAGCCTGGCCCACAAGCTGGCCAAGCGCCTGACCGAAGTGCGTAAGAATGGCATGATGGATTATCTGCGCCCTGATGGCAAGAGCCAGGTTACCGTCGAATACGATAACGGCAAACCCGTGCGCGTGGATGCTGTTGTTATTTCCAGCCAGCACAGCCCTTCCGTCAGTCAGGAACAGCTGCATGCCGATGTGATGGAGCATGTCATCAAAGCCATCATCCCCGCCAAACTGCTGGATGAGAACACCAAGTATTACATCAACCCCACCGGTCGTTTTGTTGTCGGCGGCCCGCAGGGTGATACCGGCCTGACCGGCCGCAAGATCATCGTTGATACTTACGGCGGTTATGCTCGCCACGGCGGCGGCGCTTTCTCTGGCAAGGACCCCAGCAAGGTTGACCGCTCGGCCGCATATGCTGCCCGCTGGGTTGCCAAGAACGTTGTCGCTGCCGGCCTGGCCGATAAGTGCGAAGTTGAGCTGGCTTACGCCATCGGCGTTGCCGAGCCCGTTTCCATCATGGTTGATACCTTTGGTACCGGCACCATCGAGCACGACAAACTGGAAGCCGCTGTGCGCAAAGTATTTGATCTGACCCCGGCAGCCATCATCCGTGACCTGGATCTGCGCCGGCCCATCTACCGCCAGCTGGCTGCTTACGGCCACATGGGCCGCGAGGAGCTGGGCGTGAAGTGGGAGAACGCCGACCGCGTGGAAGCACTGAAAGCCGCTGTTGCTGAGCTGTAAATCGTATTTATCCTGATTTTTTCAGATCCATTCAAGCCTGTACTGCCATCAAAGCTGTACAGGCCTTTTTATTTTACCTTGATTGATTCTATCAAAGGGGTTACAAAAATGAAAAAACTGCCGCTTTTCCTGCGCATTGCCTTGCAAACAGCGGCCAACAATAGTAAAATAAATAGTAAATATGTATTGGCGTTTGCTGCCTTTGGGGCGCTCCTGATTGCAGGTTACGGCAAGCGCTGCCTTGTAATGCTTTGATAACGAGGTGTAGGAATATGGTACTTAGTATGACCGGTTATGGCCGCGCGGAGCAGGTTTTGAACGGGCGCGATATCGTTGTGGAACTGCGCAGCGTCAACTCCCGCTTTTTTGAATATTCGTCCCGTGTGCCCCGAACCTGCTCATTTTTGGAAGATAAGCTCAAAAAGCTGGTGGCTGCCAAGGTTAGCCGCGGCAAGGTTGAGCTGAATCTGAGCATTCAGAATGTTGCGGCGGCAGATACCGTTGTTCAGGTCAACTGGCAGTTAGCCAAAAGCTACCAGACCGCCATGCAGGCAATGTCGGAAAAGCTGGACCTGAAAAACGATGTTACCGTCAGCACCATCTGCCGTTTCCCAGATGTGTTGACCCAGACCGCTGCGCCCGCAGACCCGGATACCCTGTGGGCTGATGTGGAGCAGGTTGCCCAGCAGGCGGTTGCCGCGTTTGTTTCCATGCGTGCGGTGGAAGGCGAAAAGCTGCGCACCGATGTGCTGAACCGCTTGGCAGCGGTTGAAACGCTGGTTGCCCAAATCGAACAGAACAGCGCCGGGCGTGTGCAGGCATATACCGAACGGCTGTACACCCGCCTGAAAGAGCTGCTGGAAGACCGCAACATTGACGATGCCCGCATCGTGACAGAAGCTGCTATCTTTGCCGATAAAACTGCCATCGACGAAGAGACTGTCCGTCTGCATAGCCATGTGGCCCAGTACCGCTCTATTCTGGAGCTGGACGAGCCGGTTGGCCGCAAGCTGGACTTTTTGACGCAGGAACTGAACCGCGAATCCAACACCATCGGTTCCAAGTGCCAGGATATCAACATCACCCGCCTTGTGGTTGAGCTGAAATCTGAGATTGAAAAAATTCGCGAGCAGATTCAAAACATTGAGTGAGGCCCGGCCATGAAGCTTATCAACATCGGCTTTGGCAACATGGTCAACGCGGACCGTGTGATCGCCGTTGTCAGCCCGGATTCTGCACCCATCAAGCGTATTGTGCAGGATGCGCGCGACAAAGGCGCGGCCATTGATGCAACCTATGGCCGCCGCACCCGCGCGGTGATTATTACGGATTCTGACCATGTGGTGCTTTCGGCTTTTGAGCCGGAGGAAGTTTTAGGACGTTTTGAAAAAGAACAGGATAAACCAACCGTGTAACCGCCTGTATAATATGTGTTAGGGGGATTTTGCATGAAAGGCGAAAAATATTTGTTTGTTGTCTCCGGGCCTTCCGGCACCGGCAAGGATACCGTTGTGGCAAAGCTGCTGGGCAGCCACCCAGAAATCGAAAAGACCGTTTCCGCCACCACCCGCACCATGCGCGAAGGGGAAGTGAACGGTAAAAACTACCATTTTTTGACCAAAGAGCAGTTTGAAACCGCTCTGGCAGAAGGCAATATTGTTGAGCACACCTGCTATTGCGAAAACTATTACGGCACCCTGCGTTCCGAAGTTGAGCGTCATATGGAGCAGCAGATTCCGGTTATTCTGGTGATCGAAGTGGAAGGTGCCAGCAACATCAAGCGGATGTACCCCGGTTCCACCACCATTTTTGTCATGCCGCCGGATATGAAAGAGCTGGAACGCCGCCTGCGTTACCGTGGAACCGAAGCGGAGAAAGTCATTCAGAAGCGCCTGCGCCGTGCCGAAACTGAGATTGCCCGTTCGGCTGATTATGACGAGCATGTGGTCAACGATGTTGTCGACACCTGCGCCGAAGAGATTTATTCCATCATCCAAAAGCGCATTGCCGAGCCCGATGCCGAATAATCCGCTGCCCCAAACGCCAAAACAGGAGGTGCGTGTTTGCCCTGCATTGCAAAAGTGGCGGTAAACGACGCCACCATCCATTTTGACAAGCTGTATTCCTATCTGGTTCCGCCAGATTTTTCGGAATCCCTCTGGCCCGGCAGCATTGTGTTGGTGCCGTTTGGGCGTGGCAATCACCCACGGATGGCTGTTGTTCTGGAAGTAGGAACGGAAGAAGCCCCCGATCCACGTTTAAAAAGCCTGCTGGCCGCCGCGCCGGAAAAAGCCCGCTTGACCCCGGACCTGTTGGAGCTCGTGCATTTTTTGAAAGATCGTTATTTCTGCACCTGGTACGAGGCAGTCAAGGCGGTCATTCCGTATGGCGCGCAGTACCAGCCCGGCATGGAAAACGGAAAGCCCGTATTAAAAAGCCGCCTAACCCGCACGCTGGAAACCGTTTACACTCTGGTTGGTGGGTTGCCGGAGAAACCAAAACCCGGCGCACGCCAGATTCAGGCCGTGGAAGCGCTGCGCGCAGGGCCTTGCACCAAATCCGCTTTGGAAGCGCAGGGGATATCTTCCTCCACTTTAAACGGGTTATGCCAGAAAGGCATTCTGAAAGCCGAACAACGGGATAAATCGCTGGATTTATTTGCTGATATTCCCTTTGACCCACAGCCGCTGGAACTATCGCCGGAGCAGCAAACCGCTTACGACCAGCTGGAACAGGATTTGCTGAGCGGACAGACCTGTGCGGCATTGCTGCACGGCGTTACCGGCAGCGGCAAAACCGCCGTATTCTTAAAGCTGATTGAAAAGACATTGGCGCAGGGCAGGCGGGCTCTGGTACTTGTGCCGGAAATCAGCCTGACCCCGCAGATGACACGTCGCCTGAAATCCATGTTCGGCAGCCGCCTTGCGGTGCAGCACTCCGCGTTGAATAACACCGAGCGCCTGCTGCAATGGCGGATGATCCAAAATGGCGATGCCGATATCGTGATCGGCACCCGCAGCGCTATCTTTTCACCGCTGCAAAACATTGGGCTGATCATCTTAGATGAGGAACAGGAACACACCTACCAAAGCGAATCCGCCCCACGCTATTCCGCCCATGACGTTGCCAAAAAGCGCGCCATGATGGAGCATTCGCTGCTGCTGTTTTCCTCCGCCACGCCGCGCACCGAAACCTATCACGCCGCCATAAGCAGCCGGATGCGGCTTGTTACGCTGACCCACCGTTATGGCGGTCGCCCGCTGCCAACGGTTGATTTTATTGATATGCGCGCCGAGCTTGCCGCCGGGAACCCGCGGGAAGTCAGCCAGCGGATGGTACAGGAACTCGCTGCCAATCTGCAGCGCGGGGAACAGAGCATTTTGCTGCTGAACCGCCGCGGCTACCAGACCGTTGGCATGTGCGGCACCTGCGGCCATGTGTTGAAGTGCCCCAACTGTTCCGTGCCGCTGGTTTATCATAAAGCGCAGCACGCGCTGCTTTGCCATTACTGTGGGCACCGGGTCAGCCCTGTACCAGGGCTTTGCCCGGAATGCGGCGGCAAAATCGTGTACAGCGGTTTTGGTACCCAGAAAGTGGAGGAGGAGCTGGCCGAACTTTTGCCCGGTGCGCGGATCCTGCGCATGGATCAGGATTCGACCATGCAAAAAAACGCCCACGAAAAAATGTTGGCCCGTTTTGCCAAGCAGGAGTATGATATTCTGCTTGGCACCCAGATGGTTGCCAAGGGCTTGGATTTCGGCAATGTCACCCTGGTTGGTGTGCTGGGCATCGACTCCCTGCTTTTTGGGCAGGGGTTCCGCTCCTATGAGAATGTGTTCAGCCTGATCACTCAGGTCGTTGGCCGCGGCGGCCGGGCGGAACTGCCGGGTCGGGCGTTGATTCAAACCGCCGTGCCGGATCACCCTGTGCTCCAGTTGGCCGCAGCGCAGGATTACCCCGCGTTTTACCAGCAGGAGATCATGTTCCGCAAGTTCTCGCTCTATCCGCCGTTTTGCTCATTCTGCGTGGTCAGTTTTTCCGGTGCGCAGGAGATGGAAGTATTTCAGGCTGCGCGGCGTTTTGCCGCCATTTTGGGGCAGCAGTTCGCTGCACACCCCGGCCAGCCGCTGCGTGTGCTTGGCCCCACCCCCATGAACATTGCCATGATCAGCGGGAAATACCGCTATAAACTAACATTGAAATGCCGCAACGATGCGGGGTTCCGTACCCTGATGCACGCCGCATTGGATGCTTACGCCGCCGAAAAGCTGCCCGCAAAAGCCGGGATCGCTTTGGACTTTAATTCCGACGGCGATTGAATTTTAAGGAGGATTTTTATTATGGCTCTTCGTACAATCGTAAAAGATGGTGACCCCATCCTGAAAAAGGTCTGCCGCCCCGTTACCAAATTTGATGACCGCCTTGCCACTCTGCTGGATGATATGCAGGATACCCTGGTGGATGCTGACGGTCTTGGCCTTGCCGGCCCCCAGGTTGGCATGATGCGCCGCATTTTCATCTGCCTGGATGACCGCAACCGCCCGGAAGATGCCCCCGCCGATTACAAAGATACTTTTATTGAGTTCATCAACCCTGAAATCGAATACCTGAGCGACGAAACCAATGAACTGTATGAAGGCTGCCTGTCTTTCCCCGGCCACAACGGCGCCATTACCCGCTCCAAAAAGGTCAAGGTCAAAGCGCAGGACCGCAACGGCAACTGGTTTGAACTGGAAGCCGAAAACATGCTGGCCCGCTGCATCCAGCACGAGAACGACCACCTAAACGGCGTTACCATCATGGACCGTGCCACCCATTTTTATGAGGATGACTACCCGGAAGATGCGGAGGATTGATCCCGCTTTGTACATCAATTTTCCCATACGCTTACGATAAGAAAAGGAATAACTTCTATGCGTATCCTCTTTATGGGCACCCCTGATATTGCTGCCGAAAGTCTGAACGCTCTGATTGCCGCCGGGCACGATATCTGCGCTGTGTTTACCCGCGCAGATAGGCCAGTTGGCCGCAAACAGATTTTAACCGCCCCACCGGTCAAGCAGACGGCTGAGGCCAACGGCATCCCTGTTTATCAGCCGCGCACCCTGCGCGATGGCAGCTCGGATGAGCTGATCAAAAGCCTGGCGCCCGATATTATTGTCGTGGTAGCTTACGGCTGCATTATTCCGCCGCAGCTTTTGCATGTGGCCAAATATGGCTGCATCAACCTGCATGTCTCGCTGTTACCCAAGTACCGTGGTTCCGCCCCCATCCAGTGGGCCGTGCTGAACGGCGATGCCGAAACCGGCGTGACTATTATGCAGTTGGACGAAGGGTTGGATACCGGCGATATTTTGTATGTGCAGCCGGTTGCGATTGACCCGGACATGACCAGCGGCGAGCTGTTTGACCGCGTAAGCGCGATTGGTGCCAAAACGCTGGTTGAGGTCCTGCCCAAAATTGAAGCAGGGAAGCTGACCCCAAAAAAGCAAGAAGAATCTCTCGCCACCAAGGCGCCGTCCCTGACCAAAGAGATGGCACAGTTCGATTTTACCCAGCCTGCTGCCCACATCCACAACTGGGTGCGCGGTATGAACCCATGGCCAATGGCGTTCTTTATGCACGATGGCAAAAAAATCAAAGTCACCGCCAGCAAGCTTTCTGAAAATCCCGCCAACGCTGCGCCGGGTTCTGTATTGGCGGTTAAGCCGTTGACCATTGCCTGCCAGGATGGCGCAATCGTGTTGGATTCCGTCACGCCGGAAGGCGGCAAGTCGATGGCGGGTACCGCATGGGCTGCCGGCCGCCGCCTGAAAGCGGGGGACAGCCTGTGACCGCGCGTTACCTGGCCGTCAAGGCCCTTATGCGGCAGGAGCAAAACGGCTATGCAAACCTTGTGCTGGATTCTGAGCTGAAAGCCTGCAAGCCGCCGCTTTCCCCGCGGGATGCAGCTTTTGCTTCCGGTATTTTTTATACCGTGCTGGAGCGCCGCAGCCTGCTGGACTGGATGCTGGCACAGTTTTCCAAGCGCCCGCTGGAAAAGCTGGATTCCCCTGTGCGGGCCATTCTGCGCGCCGGGCTGGCACAGGCCAAGTTTATGGATGTTCCGCTGCCTGCGGCTGTCAATGAATCGGTCAAGCTAGCCAAAGCATTTGGCAAAACCAGTGCTGCGGGTATGGTCAACGCCATGCTGCGCCGCACGGCCGCATTGGACCCCAAGCCGGAACATTGGCCGGATCTGGAAGAACGGCTGCGCACCTATTACTGTCTCTCTCAGCCGATTGCCGCGTTGTTTGCAGCACAGTATCCGCAGGATGCCGAGGCAATGGCTGCTGCGTTTTATCAGCGCCGCCCCACCGCCATCCGGGTCAACCCGCTGCGCACGACCGATGAAGCCCTGACGCAGACATTGCAACAGGAAGGTCACACCGTAACGGCTGGCCCATGGCCGCACTGTCTGCTGGTTATGTTCAACGGTAATCCCGCTGCATCCAAAGCATTCCACGCCGGGCAATTCCATGTGCAGGGGTTAGCCAGCCAGTTTGCTGCCTTGTGCTGTGATGCCCGCCCCGGTATGCGGGTGCTGGACCTGTGCGCCGCCCCTGGGGGCAAAAGCCTGACGATTGCCGAGCAGATGCAGGACCGCGGTGAGCTGTTCAGCGGTGAAGCCATGACAGGCCGCGTCAAACTGCTGAAGCAGGCCTTTGACCGCTGCGGCATTGAGCGCGCCAAGCCTTACCATGGGGATGCCACTATCCTGAACCCCGCCTTTGGCCTTGGCAGCTTTGACCGCGTGTTATGCGATGTGCCCTGTTCCGGCCTTGGTGTCATCGGCAAAAAGCCGGACATCCGGGAAAAAACGCTGGATGGGATTGAAAATTTACTATTAACACAGCAAAAAATCCTGCAAAACGGCGCAAAATATCTTGCCCCGAACGGCCGTTTGGTGTATTCTACCTGTACGGTGAATCATCACGAAAATGAAGCCCAAGTACGCCAGTTCCTGCAAGACAATCAAGATTTTTCCGTTATAGCGCCACAAATCATACTGTCCGGTATGCGGGTGGGGGAGTACGGCACACTGTTTCTGCCGCACGAAACATCCACAGACGGTTTTTTTGCCGCTATTTTGGAGCGCCAAAAGAACTGCTGACGCAAAATACACAAATCGTCTATTCAAAAATTAGAGAAAAGGTATATAATAATTGGAGGGAAAGCACCGCATGCAGCAAGCACATATGCAGCCACAGAACGAACCCCAGGCAGAAACCAAAAAAAACTGTCTGACGGACCTGACGCTGCCCAAGCTGACGGATTACATTAAATCCATCGGCCAGCCAGCTTTCCGCGCCAAGCAGATTTTTAAGTGGATCCACCAAAAGCAGGCTACGGATTTTTCTGCCATGACAGACCAACCCAAAGCCCTGCTTGCCCAATTTGCACAAAACTGCACCCTGGCTGTGCCCACCATCCGCCGCCGCCAGCAGTCCAAAGACGGTACGGTCAAATATCTGCTTCAGCTTGCGGACGGCAACTGCATTGAAACGGTTTTGATGCGCTACCATTACGGCAACACTGTATGTGTATCCACACAGGTGGGCTGCGCTATGGGGTGCCGCTTTTGCGCCTCCACCCAGGCGGGCCGCGTGCGGGACTTGACCTCCGGCGAGATTGCTGCGGAAATTTATACCGCGCAAAAGGATACCGGGGAGCGCGTTTCCCATATCGTCCTGATGGGCATTGGTGAGCCGCTGCACAATTTTGATAACGTGATGGACTTTCTGGACATTATCTCCTGCCCGGAAGGCGTCAATATCGGGATGCGCAACATCAGCCTTTCCACCTGCGGCCTTGTGCCGGGAATTGATAAGCTGGCAGAGCGCAAATTGCAGCTGACCCTTTCGGTATCCCTGCACGCGCCGGACAATGTGACCCGCAGCTCCATGATGCCGGTTAACGATGCGTTCCCGCTGGAAAAGCTGATCCCGGCCTGCCGCCGCTACCAGAAAACGACCGGGCGGCGCATCAGCTTTGAATATTCCATGGTCAATGGTGTCAATGATTCGCCCCAAATGGCAAAAAAACTGGCCGATCTGATCCGTGGCATGGGGGCCCATGTCAACCTGATTCCCATTAACCCGGTCGATGGCAGCCCTTACTCGGCAACGGATGAAGCCAATGTGCGCCGGTTCCAGAAAATGCTGGAAGATTTGGGTGTAAATGCCACCATCCGCCGTCGCCTTGGTACCGATATCAGCGCTGCCTGCGGCCAGCTCCGGCGCGAAGATGCCAAACAGGCCGAACAGGCAACACGGCAAACGATGAGCGAAAGGACCAACGCACAATGAAAATTGCAGCTCTAACAGATATTGGCAGCTGCCGCCAGGAAAACCAGGATAATTATTGTGCCCGTCAGTTGGTCGATGGTACTGGCTGGGGCCTTGTCTGTGACGGCATGGGCGGGGCCAACGGCGGGCGGGTCGCTTCCACCCTTGCCACCCAAACCATGCTGCGCTATTTTGACCATTCCCTGCGCACGATTGAAAACGGCGAAGAAAAAGCCTTTATGATGCGCGCATTTGATAATGCCAACCGCGCCGTATATGAAAAAGCGACCTCTGATCCCGAAGTGCTCGGTATGGGCACCACGGGGGTATGTGCTTTACAGCGCGGCAACCTGGCGCATATTGTACACGCAGGGGATTCCCGCGCGTACCTGTGGCATGGCGGAGCAATCCGCCAGCTGACGCGGGATCATTCCATGGTGCAGCAGCTGGTGGACAGCGGGCAGATCACCCGCGAACAGGCCGCCCTGCATCCGCAGAAAAATCTGATTACACGTGCCCTTGGCGTTTCGGCCAATATTGTGCCGGAATATAACCGCTGCGAGGTGGTTCCCGGTGACCTTTTGCTGCTTTGTACCGATGGATTAACCAACATGGTACCCGATGCAGAGCTTGCGCTGCTTTTGCAGGAGTCCGCCTTTTTTGACGCGCCGGGGGTACTGGTTGACCGTGCCCTGAAAGGCGGCGGGCAGGATAACATCACCGTCCTTTTGCTGGGCGTTGAAACTACGGAGGAAACAAATGGATAATCTGATCGGCAAAAAGCTGGATGGCCGCTATCTGATTGAAAGTCTGATCGGCGTTGGCGGCATGGCCAATGTTTATAAAGGCCGCGATGTCCGCACCGGCAACCAGATCGCCGTCAAGGTGTTGAAAGAAGAGTTTCTTGATAACGAAGAGCTGGTCCGCCGCTTCAAGAACGAATCCAAAGCTATCTCGATTTTGAACCATCCCAACATTGTCAAGGTGTATGATGTCTCTGTAACAGATCAATTGCAGTACATCGTGATGGAATATATTGACGGCATTACGCTGAAAGAATACCTGAAGCAACGCAACGGTGCCCTAACCTGGAAAGAGGTTGTCCACTTTGCCACACAGGTGCTCAGCGCGTTGGATCATGCACACTCCAAGGGCATTGTTCACCGCGATGTGAAGCCGCAGAATATTATGCTGCAGGCGGATGGCTCCATCAAAATGATGGACTTTGGCATTGCACGCTTTTCCCGTGCACAGAGCCAGACTGTCAGCGACAAGGCCATCGGCTCGGTTCATTACATCAGCCCGGAACAGGCCAAAGGCGACCATACCGATGCCCGCACTGATATTTATTCTGTTGGCGTTATGATGTACGAGATGCTGTCCGGCAAGCTGCCGTTCGATGGTACTGGGGCAGTTTCCATCGCCATCATGCAGATCAGTGAAAAGCCGAAGCCGCTGGCTGAGGTTGCCCCCAATATCCCGGTTGGGCTGCGCCAAATCACCGAGAAGGCCATGGAAAAAGATCCCGCCGACCGTTACCAATCCGCGCAGGAAATGCTGGATGCCATTGCTGCGTTCCGTCGCAACCCCAGCATCAGCTTTGAATACGAATATAACACGCAGGACAACCCGGATAAAACCATTAACCGTGTTGTCAGCAGCAGCACAGCCAAAACAGCGGGCAAAGCCGCTGTCAGCACCAGCCAGGCACGCCGTGCCGGCACCATGAACAGTGGGAAAGGCAAAAACGTGAAAAAGCAGAAAGCCAAGGCAGCCAAGGGGTTCAGTATGCTGCCCATCTTCTTTGGTATGGCGGTCGCCTTTGTGATCGGTGCTGCCATTCTGGTCTATCTTATTTTCACCAACTCCACAAACTCTTTCTTCTCCAAGCATGCTGACGTACAGCTCATCAATTTTGTCGGCATGACGGAGGATGAGTTCCGTGCATCGGATTATAATTCCAGCCTGCTCGCCAAGTGGGTGTACGAATACAACGATGCACCGGAAGGAACGATTTTTCAGCAAAACCCTAAGCAGGGCCGCACTGTAAAGGCAGGCCAGAAAGTGACCCTGAAGGTAAGCCTTGGCACCCAGTGGGTCACTGTGCCGGATGTAAAAACATATGTAAGCGATGATGCCAAAAAGACCTTACAGGATAGCGGCCTTCAGGTTGTAAGCAAATATGTGGAGGACGAGAGCGTTGCCGCAGGCACCGTTGTGTATACCGAACCCGCCGGAGGCGAAACGGTAGAGGGCGGCAGCACCGTAAACATGTATATTGCGCGCTCCAAGCGAGACAACATGGTTTCCGTTACCTCCGTGACAGGTTTGCAGGTCAGCGAAGGCACCGCCGACCTGCAGCGCCAGAACCTGGTGGTCAGCGTTGTGGAACAACCCAGCAGCGAGGCCGAGGGCACTATTCTGAACCAGGAACCCGCTGCAGGCACCCAGGTACGCATCCGCAGCACGGTGCGCCTGTATGTGGCTACCGCAATGCCGGAAGTTGTGCAAGACCCCATCACCTCTGATTCTCCGTCCTCTGGTGATGGTGCACGTTGGCCTCAGGAAATTACTGACGATAACGGTAATACATGGTGGGTCGATGTAGAACAGCGCGATGGCCATGTTTACCGCCTGGATACTGGTGAAATGCTGTGGTAATGACAAATTATATCACAAAGGGCATTGGCGGTTTTTACTATGTTAAAACCGAAACCGGCATTGTGGAGTGCCGCGCCCGCGGCATTTTCCGCAAACGCGGTATTACGCCGGTAGCGGGAGATCAGGTTGTATTAAGCGCCGACCGCACCACGATTGACGAAATTCTACCGCGCAAAAATGTTTTTATCCGCCCTCCGGTTGCTAACCTTGATGTGCTGTTTATTGTGGCAAGCACCACCCAGCCGGTGCCCAGCACATTGATTCTGGATGAACTGACTGCTGCCGCCGTTTATAAAGACGTGCAGCCGGTTATTGTCATCACAAAAGCCGACCTTGCCGCCGCGGATGCCTTGGAGAAAGCTTATGCGGACAGCACGATTCCTTTGATCCGGCTGGATTACGATACCGGCGAAGGTCTGGATCAAATTCGTGCGCGCATTGCAGGGAACTTGTGTGCATTCTGCGGCAACTCCGGTGTGGGCAAGTCTACACTGTTGAACGCGCTGGCTCCCCAGCTGGAACGCCAGACCGGCGGTATCAGCCAAAAATTGGGCCGTGGCCGTCATACTACCCGTGAAGTGGAGATTTTTGAGGTATGCGGTGGTCTGCTTGCCGATACCCCCGGTTTTGCCAGCCTGGATGCCAACAAGATTTGCCGCATTCCGCCGGAAGAGCTGCAGCATGCTTTCCCGGAATTTGAGCCGTATTTTGGGCAATGCCGTTTTACCGGCTGCTCCCACCGCAGTGAAAAAGGCTGTGCAGTGCGCGCGGCTTTGGAAGAGGGCAAGCTTTCGGATACACGCTATCAGAGCTACCTGACCATGTACGAGGAAGCCAGCCAGTTAAAGGAGTGGGAACGCTGATGCAGGATCTTACCAAACGTGCCGTTATTCTTTCGGCCATGCCGGTTACGCCCGCTTTGTCCGCGTACCTGCAGCCGGGGGATACCGTTGTTGCCTGTGATGCCGGGTACCGCAATGCGGCTGTGCTGGGCATTCAGCCGGATCTGATCGTGGGGGATTTTGATTCTGCCCCCAAGCCGGAAACCACCGGTGATATGATCATTCTGCCCCATGTAAAGGACGATACTGATACCCACTATGCTGCAAAGTGGCTGTGTGAACGGGGGTACCGTCATATCGTCATGCTGGGTGCCCTTGGCGGCAAGCGGATGGAACACACGTTTTCCAACGTATCCACCGCGTTATACTTGGCAAGCAACGGCGTTGATGTCACCCTTGCAGACGAGCACAGCGAGCTGCATATTTTGTGTCCAGGCAAGCCGCTAACATTGCAAAAGAAAGACTGGATGTATCTTTCCGTGTTCCCGCTGGATGGGCCGCTGGGCGGTGTATCGATTCACGGCGTGTTTTATCCATTGAAAGATGCAACGCTGACACCGGATTACCCCCTTGGCATCAGCAATGAATTTACCGCACCTGAAGCTGAACTTTGCTGCCAAAGCGGCCATGGTCTTGTGATTTTGACCCGCGCTGACGGGTAACATTGCCTGCACCTGCTGCATAGTATGGCTTACAAACCTGGAAGGGGGAATATGCCATGCAGATTGTTGTGGTAAAATGTCCGCATGCCCTGCGCTGGCTGCTGCGCGCTGTATTTAAGGTTTAATTTTTCCATTGTAGCCCTGCCGGGCCGTATGTCTGTACGGTTCCGACAGGGCTATTTTTTTACCCCCGCGCATATAGTACACAAGAGGCAATCAAAAACTTTCCCCGTATCGGGGCAAGGAAAGGGGTATACCGCCATGCAAAGCAAAGCCGCCAACCAACCGCTTACCATTGAAACCGGCCAGGCCCTTGCCAATACTGGCCGCTGGGAAACCCGACAGGAGCTGCCTGTTGAAACCGAGATTCTGATTCCGGATTACCTGCCTGCAGTGTTCAAAATCGTAAAGTGCCTGTTGGAACCCGTTATCATGCAAAACAGCGTGGCTGACCGCCGCTGGCAGTGCAGCGGCTACCTGCGCTGCACTGTGTACTATCAGTCCGATGAAGCCGGAACTCGCCTGTACCGCACTGAGCAGAAATACGCTTTTGAAAAAACCATTGACCTGCCGGAAGGCAATTATCTGCCCGGCGCCGCCCGCCTGTGGGGCGAACTTGAATACTGCAACTGCCGCTCTGTCAGCGAGCACCGCATTGACATCCGCGGCGCTTATACCTTAAATGCTGCTATTGGCATGGTTGAGCCGGTAGAGTTTATCACCAACCTGACCGGCTGCGGCGTTGAGCAGTGGAGCCAACAGCTTAACGGCATCATCTGCGCTGCGTGCGAGGAACGCACCTTTACTGCAGAAACGCCGTTTCCGTTGCCCGGTGAAGGTGAAACAGTCCTGGACATTACGGGCAGTTTTTTGCCCGGCACATCCAGCGTTCATACCGGCCAGCTGGATGCAGCCGGAACCCTTGCCATGCAGCTCTGCTCCCGCGCTGCCGGTACAGAACAGCTTACAATTCAAACCAAAGATGTTCCCGTCACCCAGACGCTTGACCTGCCCAACGCCGCAGAAGGCGACAGTGCGGTACTTTGGGGCGAAGTATTGGCCTGCACCCTGACTGCGACAAAGCAGGAAGAAGAGCCGCTTTTGAGCATCACATGGAAGCTGCACGCTGAACTCTGGCGCCCGACAGTGTACATGGCGGTTTCGGATGCTTATTCCACGATCTGTAACATGACGCTTGAAAAGCGGACTTTCAACCAGTTCATGCCTCTTGCCAGTGTAGATACCACTATCCCGGTTATGATCGAAGATGACCTGCCGGATGCCAATGTTTCCATTCTGGGCTGTTTTGTCACGATTGGAGCCCCACAGCTGACCGCCGCAGAAAAGGGTGATGTCATCCAAGTTGCCGGGCGCGGTACTGCGCACCTGATTTGTGCGGATGACCGCGGCGAACTGACCTGCTATGATAAAATCTTCCCCTGGGCCCTGGCGGAGACCTTCCACGGTTCTATCGGGCAAAGCATCCCGCACTTGCACGCAGCGGTACGGCATATTGCCAGCAGCCGCGCCGGAAGCAAAGCGCGGGTCGAGCTGGAACTGCAGGTAAGCGGCATTCTGCTGCAGGGGATTCCGCACGAGGTCGTTTTCTCCGCCACGCCGGGAGAAGAATACCTTAACAGTAAGGATGGGCCTGCGCTCTACCTGTACTATGCCCAAAAAGGGGAGGCCATTTTTGATATTGCCCGCCGTTACCATGCCCGCGCCAGCGACCTCGCCACGGCTAATCACCTGACCATCCCGGAAGGGCAGAGCGCCCAGGAGCTTACTGCTGACGCAACCTGCCTGCTGATACCGGCAGCTTTGTGAAAGGGGATGCTGCAATGACACAGGATCAAATTTATCAGAACATTGCACAGCGTACTGGCGGCGATATTTATATCGGCGTGGTCGGCCCCGTGCGCAGCGGCAAAAGCAGTTTCATCAAGCGCTTTGCGGAGCTGATGCTGCTGCCCCGCATCAAAAACGAAGCACAGCGCGCCCGCGCCAAGGACGAACTGCCCCAATCCGCCGCCGGGCGGACGATCATGACAACCGAACCAAAGTTTATCCCGGAAAAAGCGGTCAGCATTGACCTGAAAGCCGGCGGAAGCTTCCGCGCACGGCTAATCGACTGCGTGGGATATATGGTGGATGGTGCCCTTGGGCACGAAGAAAACAACGCCCCGCGGTTGGTCAAAAGCCCTTGGTTTGACCAAGCGGTTCCCTTTGACCAGGCAGCTGAAACCGGCACCCGCCGGGTCATCCGCGAGCACGCCACCATCGGTCTTGTTGTAACAACGGACGGCAGTGTGGCGGAACTCCCACGTGAAAAGTATCTGCCCGCGGAACGCCGCATCATTGCCGAACTGGATGAAATCGGCAAGCCGTATCTGATTTTGCTGAACTGCACAGAACCGGACAGCGAACCTGCCCATGCGCTTGCTGCCCAGATGGAAGAAGTCTATCATCACCCGGTTTGCCCCATCAATGCCGTCAACCTGACAGCGGAACAGCTAAACAATATCCTGCAAAAGCTGCTTTATGAGTTCCCACTGCGGGAAATTGCCGTTTCGATGCCGTCCTGGGTTACCATGCTGGAACCGGGGCACTGGCTGCAAAGTTCTGTCTACCAGGCCCTGCTGGAACTGGCCGGCAGCGTGCACAAAATGGGGGATATGACCCGCGGCAAACCCCAGCTGAACTGTGCCAACACAACCGGCGTTACCCTGACCGGCATGGACCTTGCCTGCGGCCAGGTGCAGCTGCAGGTTGGTATTGAGCCTGATATCTTTTTCAAGATTTTGGGCGAGGAAACCGACCTTCCCATCACAGATGAAGCCAGCCTTTTGCCCTGTATGCTGGAGCTGGCTAAAGCCAAAGCGGCGTATGACAAAATCAAAAGCGCCTTGGAGCAGGTTCAGGCCACTGGGTACGGCATTGTTATGCCCGGTATTGAGGAGCTGCACCTGGAAGAGCCCGAAATCGTCCGCCAGGGCGGGCAGTATGGGGTACGGCTTTCCGCCAGTGCCCCCAGCCTGCACCTGATGCGCGCGACCATCCACACCGAGCTTTCGCCAACCGTTGGCAGCGAGGAGCAGGGAGAAACACTGATCCAGGGGCTTTTGAAAGACTTTGAGAGCGACCCCAGCAAGTTGTGGAGCACCAATATTTTTGGCAAAAGTCTGAACGAACTGGTGAATGAGGGTTTACAGGCCAAACTTATGCATATGCCCGCCGAAGCCCGCACCCGCCTGCAGCAGACACTGGAACGCATTATCAACGATGGCTGCGATGGGCTGATCTGCATTTTGCTGTAAGGAGGTGCCGCATTGTTCAGGCAAAAAAGGCTGGCCAGAGCTGCACAAATCCGGTGTGAGAACACCCGCCGGGCGTTCCACCTCTCTTTGCAGCAACTACGCCAGAACGAAGCCGCCTTCCAACAGGCGCAGGAAGACTTTGCCATCGAACGCACCATTTATGAGCACGCCGCCTTAATGTGCCACTGCCGGGCAATCTTGCGAGAACTGAGGGGGAGTGGCACATGCCTGCATCTATAATCGCTGTGGGTATTTTCTGTCTGCTGGTCACTGCCCGCGCGGCTGCCTGCCGCCGCTGGCCGCTGCTTGGCATTTTTGGTGGGGCAGCATGCGGTCTGGCCGGGCTGGGGGCAGTGGCACTGCTTGGCCCTTTAACGGGCGTCGCTCTGCCGCTGAACGCCCTGACTGCAGGAACCGCCGTTATCTTAGGGCTGCCGGGTGTAATTCTATTGATGGTGCTAAACCTGTTATAGTATTACTTTTTAAGGCAATACCGCATAATTCCAAGTGCCGATACGGCGAGCGAGGTGCGGCAGCTGCTAAGCCAAAAGCGCAGATAA
>OLWT01000284.1_pt1 | contig 35325 bp, 26 predicted proteins | sample 1674001 | NCBI WGS metagenome assembly OLWT01 (sample SAMEA103958137, study PRJEB25191) | human gut metagenome | biome: human-associated habitat [ENVO:00009003]; feature: intestine environment [ENVO:2100002]; material: feces | place: Germany | collected 2013/2015 | reverse complement strand
GATTGTTCAGCGTCTTGAAGATGACGCCCTCCTCGATGGCGTGCTCCACCTCCTCATGACGGGCAGGCAGCTCCTCCATGCCCCGGCGATAGACCACGTACACGTCGGCGCCCAGGCGCTTGGAGCAGCGGGCGGCGTCCATGGCCACGTTGCCGCCGCCTACCACGGCCACCTTCTTGCCCTTCAGGTCCATGATGGGAGTGTCGGAATCCGGGCGATAGGCCTTCATCAGGTTGATGCGGGTCAGGAACTCGTTGGCGGAGTACACGCCCTTCAGGTTCTCGCCGGGGATGTGCATGAACATGGGCAGGCCCGCGCCGGAGCCCACGAACACGGCCTCGAAGCCGTTCTCCTCCATCAGCTCGTCGATGGTGATGGTGCGGCCCACCACGGTGTTGGTCTCCACCTTCACGCCCATGGCCTTCAGGCCGTCCACTTCCTTCTGGACGATGCTCTTGGGCAGACGGAACTCGGGGATGCCGTAAACCAGCACGCCGCCGGCCAGGTGCAGAGCCTCGAACACAGTGACCTCATACCCCTTCTTGGCCAGGTCGCCGGCGCAGGTCAGGCCCGCAGGGCCGGAACCCACCACCGCCACCTTGTGGCCGTTGGGCTGGGGCTTTTCGGGGGCCTCGGTGCTGTGGGCGTTGTGCCAGTCGGCCACAAAGCGCTCCAGACGGCCGATGCCCACGGGGTCGCCCTTCTTGCCCCGGACGCAGTGCATCTCGCACTGGCTCTCCTGGGGGCAGACGCGACCGCACACGGCGGGCAGGGAGCTGGTCTGGTGGATGACCTGATAAGCGCCCTCGTAATCCCGCTCCACGATTTTGGCGATGAACTCGGGAATGCGGACGTTCACGGGACAGCCGTCCACGCAGGGATGATTCTTGCAGTGGAGGCAGCGGGCGGCCTCGTCCAGGGCCTGCTCCTCGGTGTAGCCCAGGGCCACCTCCAGGAAGTTCTTATTCCGGACGTTGGGGTCCTGAGAGGGCATCTCGTTCTTATCCAGACGCATATTGATCTTGGCAGCCATGTTACTTTACCTCCTGCTTGAACAGATTGCAGACTTCCTCGTGCTTGCGCACCTCGAAGTCGTGATACATCTGGTTGCGCTTGACAGCCAGATCCCAGTCCACCTGCTGGCCGTCGAAGTCGGGGCCGTCCACGCAGGCAAACTTGGTCTCGCCGCCAACGGTCAGGCGGCAGCCGCCGCACATGCCGGTGCCGTCGATCATGATGGGGCTCATGGATACGGTGGTGGGCACGCCATAGGGGGCGGTGGTCTTACAGACGAACTTCATCATCACCATAGGGCCGATGGCGAAGATCTCGTCATACTGGTTGCCCTCGTCCAGCAGCTGCTTCAGGGCCTCGGTGACCAGGCCCTTCTGGCCATAGGAGCCGTCGTCGGTGCAGACCTTCAGCACGGAGGAAACGGCCTTGAACTTGTCCTCGAGAATGACCACGTCCTTGCTCTTGAAGCCCACCACAGCGTGGACCTCTGCGCCGCAGTCATGGAACTTCTTCAGAACGGGATACGCGATGGCGCAGCCCACGCCGCCGCCGACGACGCAGACCTTCTTCTTGCCCTCGGTTTCGGTGGGCTTGCCCAGGGGGCCAACGAAGTCGTGGAGATACTCGCCCTGCTGCTTGTGGCTGAGCTTTTCGGTGGTGGCGCCCACGGTCTGGACAATGATGGTAACGGTGCCCTTTTCGCGGTCATAGTCGTGGATGGTGATGGGGATGCGCTCGCCGTTTTCATCCACCCGCAGGATGATGAACTGGCCGGGCTGTGCCTTCCTGGCAACCATAGGAGCCTCGATCTCATACAGGATCACGGTGGGTTTCAACGCTTCTTTGGTCACGATGCGATACATGGTCGTTCCTTCTTTCCTAATTCATAAGGGGTACAGCCGTACCCGGAGCATAGGGCGGACCCAGGCCCGCCCTATGTCGTGTGTGTTTATAATATCACAATGTGCGGATTTCGTCAATCCGTAGTAAAAGATTATCAGGCAGCTTGCCAAAAGGGATTTTTGACAAGCTGCCTGACGGGTCAAAGGGGCGAGGAGAAGGTCCCCTCACCCCTTGGATTTCTGAATGTCCGGGAAAGCAGATCAGAACCAGGCGGCCCAGGCCAGGAAGCCCAGGCAGGCCACCACGCCCACAAACAGGGTGACGATGACCAGGTAGCCCATGATGTCCCGGGCGGACAGCTTGGCGATACCCAGGGCAGGCAGGGCCCAGAAGGGCTGGATCATGTTGGTCCACTGGTCGCCCCAGGCGATGGCCATGGCGGTGCGGCCATTCTCGATGCCCATAGCCGCGCCGGCAGGCATCATGATGGGACCCTGCACGGCCCACTGGCCGCCGCCGGAGGGAACGAAGAAGTTCACCACACCGGCTGCCAGGAAGGACAGCATGGGGAAGGTGACGTTGTTGGAGATATTCACGAAGAACTCGGAGATGACGCCCGCCAGGGACACGCCCTCGGCATTGGCGGCCACCATCATGCCCATGATACCGGCATAGAAGGGGAACTGCAGCAGCACACCGGCAGCGCCGCCGGCAGCGTCGGAGATGGCGTCCACATAGCGGCGCAGGTCACCGTGGAGCAGAATGCCCAGGAACAGGAAGATCATGTTCACGATGTTCAGGCCCAGGGTGAAGCCGTTCTGCACAAAGTAATAGACGATGTACACAAAGCCGCCCACCAGGGTGATGGCCCACAGAATCTTGGAGTGCTCCACCTTGTCGGCGGGAGTCTTGACCTCATAGGTGCGCTCGGCCTCGTCCTCCAGCAGAGTGGGGTCGATGCAGACGGTGTGGTCCTTGTCGGGGTGCATGGCATAGTTCACGAAGGGCATGGCAAACAGAATCACGCCCACCATGATCAGGTTCATGGGGTGAAACACGGTGTCGGTGATGGGAGCCTGGTACGCCACGCCGCCGAAGTCCTTACCGGCCACCAGGTCCAGGGGGATGGAGCCGGACAGGCCCGCGTGCCAGATGACGAAGCCGGAGTAGGCGGAGGCGATCAGCAGGGGATAGTCCACGGTGGGGACCCGGCGCACCACTTCCTTGGCCAGCAGGGTGCCGGCGATCAGGCCGAAGCCCCAGTTCAGCCAGCAGCAGATGGTGGAGATGAAGGTGGTGACCACGATGGCCTGCATATTGTTGTGGCACAGACCGGCGGCGGCCCGCAGGGCCTTTTTGCAGGGCTTGGCGGCGGCCATGGCGGAGCCGAACACCAACACCAGGGCCATCTGCATGGAGAAGCTCAGCAGACCCCAGAAGCCCTTGGAGTCGCCCCAGGCGTTGAGGACCTGCAGCGGGCCCATCTTTGTGGCGCACATGGAGCCGATGAAAACGATGATGCTCAGGATGATGGCAAACAGGAAGGCATCCGGCAGCCATCGGTTGACCACGCGAACGCAGCCGTTGGTGAATTTCTTGAACACAGACTCACTCTCCTTTAATATGTCCGGAGGAGGGGTCCCCTCCCCCGCTGTCCTGGCCGGGCCTCTGCGCGGGGCCGGGCTGTCTCTGCTTCTATTGTATAGGAGTGCGGTCCTGTTTACAATTAATGTTTCGCCGAAATTATAACAATCTTTTTGGTAAAGTACAACAATTTTACATTTTTCAAGTGTTTTTGCCGTAAATATGGCGTTAAAAATGCGCGCAACGTGTAAAGGCGCATTAACAAAGGGAGAGGGGGCGCGCCCCTCTCCCCTGTTTTTCAGAAAAAGTCTCGCAGAGTTTGCCGCCTGCGGGCGGCAAATCAACGGATTCCCACGTCGCTTCGCTCCTCGGAATGACAGAAACGTGTTTTTCGACAGCCCCTTGGTTTAGTGCAAATATTTTTTCAGGTACTGGCCGGTGTAGGACGCCGGGCAGGCGGCCACGGTCTCCGGCGTCCCGGCGCAGACCAGGGTGCCGCCGCCGGAGCCGCCCTCCGGCCCCAGGTCGATGAGCCAGTCGGCGGACTTGATCACGTCCAGGTTGTGCTCGATGACCAGCACCGTGTTCCCGGCGTCCACCAGCCGCTGCAGCACCTCCAGCAACTTCTTCACATCGTCGGAGTGCAGGCCCGTGGTGGGCTCGTCCAGGATATAGAAGGTGCGGCCCGTGGCCCGGCGGGACAGCTCCGTGGCCAGCTTCACCCGCTGGGCCTCGCCGCCGGACAGGGTGGTGGAGGACTGGCCCAGCTTCACATAGCCCAGGCCCACGTCGCACAGGGTGCGGAGCTTTTCGGCGATTTTCGGCACCGGGGCGAAGGACTCCAGGGCCTCCTCCGCCGTCATGTCCAGCACGTCGGCGATGCTCTTGCCCTTGTAGCGCACCTCCAGGGTCTCCCGGTTATAGCGCTTGCCGTGACACACCTCGCAGGGGACATATACGTCGGACAGGAAGTGCATCTCGATTTTCAGCATACCGTCGCCGCAGCAGGCCTCGCACCGGCCGCCCTTGGTGTTGAAGGAGAACCGCCCCGGGCCATAGCCCCGGGCCTTGGCCTCCTGGGTGGCGGCGAACAGGGTGCGTATCTCGTTGAACAGGCCCGTGTAGGTGGCGGGATTGGAGCGGGGCGTCCGGCCGATGGGGCTCTGGTCGATGCCCACCACCTTGTCCAGATGCTCCTCCCCCTCCAGGGCGTCATGCTTGCCGGGCCGGACCTTCATGCGGTTCAGGTCCGCCCCCAGGCGCTTGAAGATGATCTCGTTGACCAGGGAGGACTTGCCGGAGCCGGACACGCCGGTGACGCAGGTGAAGGTCCCCAGGGGGACGGATACGTCGATATGCCGCAGGTTGTTTTCCGCCGCGCCCCGGACGGTGAGGTATGCTCCGCTGCCCGGGCGGCGGCTCTCCGGCACGGGGATGGACTTTTTGCCGCTTAAATACTGGCCGGTGAGGCTGTTGGGGTTGGCCATGACCTCCTCCGGCGTGCCGGCGGCCATAACCTGTCCGCCATGGGCCCCGGCCCCGGGGCCGATGTCGATGAGGTAGTCGGCGGCGCGCATGGTGTCCTCGTCGTGCTCCACCACGATCAGGGTGTTGCCCAGGTCCCGCAGCCGCTTCAGGGTGGCCAGCAGCTTGTCGTTGTCCCGCTGGTGCAGGCCGATGGACGGCTCGTCCAGGATATACAGCACCCCCATGAGGCTGCTGCCGATCTGGGTGGCCAGGCGGATGCGCTGGCTTTCACCGCCGGACAGGGTGCCGCTGGACCGGGACAGGGTCAGGTAGCTCAGGCCCACGGATTGCAGGAAGCCCAGCCGGGAGCGGATCTCCTTGAGAATCTGGGCGGCGATGAGCTGCTGGGTGGGGGTCAGGGTCAGGGCGTTGAAAAATTCCAGCTCCCGGTCCACCGGCAGCTCCGTGGCCTCCATAATGGACAGGTCCCCTACCGTTACCGCCAGGGCCTCTGGCCGCAGACGGCGGCCCTTACACGCCGGGCACGGGCACTGGGTCATGAACTCCTCGATCTCCCGCTTGCTGGCGTCGGACTGGGTTTCCTGATACCGGCGCTCCAGGTTGTTGGCGACGCCCTCGAAGGGCTGGTACAGGGTGCCCCGGCCCCGGGGCTGGTCATAGTGCAGCTCCAGCTTCTGGCCCTTGGTGCCGTAGAGGATGACGTCCCGCACCTCCTCCGGCAGCTGGGCCACCGGGGTTTGCAGGGAGAAGTGATATGCCTTGGCCAGGGCCTCGAAATACATGCGGCTGATGCCGTCGGAGCGGATGGAGTTCCACCCCGGGGCCACGATGGCCCCGTCTAAGATGGACAGCCGGTCGTCGGGGATGATCAGCGCCGGGTCCGCCTTCAGCTGCATCCCCAGGCCCGTGCAGGTGGGGCAGGCCCCGAAGGGGTTGTTGAAGGAGAACATCCGGGGCGTCAGCTCCTCGATGCTGATGCCGCAGTCGTCGCAGGCGTAATTCTGGGAAAAGGTCAGGTCCTGTCCCTCCCGCACCAGGTTCACCACGACGATGCCGCCGGACAGATGGGAGGCGGTCTCCACGGAGTCCGTCAGCCGCTGGGCCCCGTCGGGGCGGACGATCAGACGGTCCACCACGATCTCGATGTTGTGCTTCTTGTTCTTCTCCAGGGGAATGTCCTCGGACAGGTCATAGAGGTTTCCGTCAGCCCGGACCCGGACATAGCCGGAGCGGCGGGCGTCGTCCAGCACCTTGGCGTGCTCGCCCTTGCGGCCCCGGACCACCGGGGCCAGCACCTGGATGCGGGTGCCCTCCGGCAGGGCCATGATCTGGTCGATGATCTGGTCGATGGTCTGCTGGCGGATCTCCTTGCCGCACTTGGGGCAGTGGGGGGTGCCCACCCGGGCCCACAGCAGGCGCAGATAGTCGTAGATCTCCGTCACCGTGCCCACGGTGGACCGGGGGTTCTTGCTGGTGGTCTTCTGGTCGATGGAGATGGCCGGGGACAGGCCGTCGATATAGTCCACGTCGGGCTTGTCCATCTGGCCCAGGAACATCCGGGCATAGCTGGACAGGCTCTCCACATACCGGCGCTGGCCCTCGGCATAGATGGTGTCGAAGGCCAGGGAGGATTTCCCGGACCCGGACAGCCCCGTCAGCACCACCAGCTTGTCCCGGGGGATGGTGACGTCGATGTTTTTCAGGTTATTCTCCCGGGCGCCCTTGATGAAAATATGATCCTGCATGGTGATTTGTCCTCATTCCACAATAATATCCGCCGTTTTGGCCCCCAGCAGGGCCAGCAGGTCCTTGGGGTCGCACTGGACCTGGCGGCCGATGCGGCCCGCCGACACCATGATGGTGGGAAGGTCTGCCGCCGTCCGGTGGAACACCGTGGGGAAGGATTTTTTCATGCCCACGGGACTGCACCCGCCGTGGACATAGCCGGTCAGGGGCAGCAGCTCCTTCTGGGGCAGCATGGCCACGGACTTCTCCCCCACCGCCCGGGCGGCCTTTTTCAGGTCCAGGTTCTCCGCTGCCGGGATGTCGAAAACGTAATAGCCGCCGCTGGCGCCCCGGGTCACCAGGGTCTTGAACACGCAGGCCGGGTCCTGGCCCAGGGTCCGGGCCACGGACACCCCGTCGATGGGGCCGTCGGGGTCGTAGGCGTGGGGGATATAGGCGATCTTCTTCTGGTCCAGCGTCCGCATGACGTTGGTTTTTTCTTCCTTATTCTTGGCCATGATGTGCCTCCTTATCTTACCAAATCAATCTGTAATACGGATTCTTGATTCAAAAAAATGAATCAAGAATCCTGTGTGCTGCGCGCACACACAGCGTGTGAAAACACGCTGTGACGTCTCATACAAAACCTGACGCACCTTCGGTGCTATAAAAAGCTTTTCAAGCTTTTTAACAGGTTTTGGTATCAATCAGCCACAGCACCAGCAGGTGGGCCGGGTAAAAGCCGTACCATGCCCACCGGAGCCAGGGGCCGTGGGGGCCCTGACGGCCCCGGTACAGCCAGATGGGGAGCAGGGCCGCCGTGGCCAGCAGCTCCACCGGCAGGGTGACGCCCCAGAGGGTCATATCGGCGCTGGGCAGCAGCCAGCCGTTGATCACCAGCATGGCCGCCAGCTCCGGAAGCCGCCCTATATGCCATTGGCGGCACAGGGCGAACACCAGCACCGTCAGCACCCCGGGACCGAAATAGTCGGATTGCAGCGCCTCCCCCAGCAGATAGCCCGCCGCGCCGGCGCACAGTGCCGCCAGCGGCAGGGGGATCTGCAGCCGCCGCTGCAGGGCCTCCATGGCCCACAGGGCCGCCGCCGCGATGCAGAAGGTCCAAAGGACGTTCTGGTACCCGGGGTCTATCGGTTGGCCGCCTATGGCCAGGTCGAAGGGAATCTCCGACAGCAGGCCGCACAGGGCCAGCCGCAGAAAATACCTCCGCCGGTTACAGGTCCTATACCATCCCTCGGCCACCTGAAAGGCGAAGATGGGGAAGGCCAGCCGCCCCACGCACCGCATCCAGAGGGCCTGGGGAAAAAACAGATAGCCGATGTGGTCCGCCAGCATGGCAGCCATGGCCAGCAACTTCAGGTCAAACGCGCTGAGGTCAAGCCGGTTTTTTTCCATGGCCTCTCCTCATACCCGCTTCCGGCGGCCCCGGGGAGCCGCGGCGGCCCGGGCCTGCTGGGCCAGGACGTATGCCTCCGGGTCGAAGGGCTCCGTGACGGAGTCCGCCCGCAGGTACAGGGGGTGGTGGGGATGCCCGGCCTTGGAGCGGCGGCCGCAGGTGACCCATTGGGCGCCGTATTCCCGGCCCAGGGCGATCATATCCTCCAGACAGGTCCAGAGGTAGGGGCGCTTTTCGATGATGGTCCCCCAGGCGGCCCACACCACCGGCCGGGGATTCAGGGACAGGGCATAGGCGAAGGCCCGCATATTCTCCCGGTGCAGCTCCGGGTTGCACTCCGGCTCCATATCGTCCGGGGAGGTGGCCCGCTGGGCGTAGACATTGAACATGATGAACGAGTCGAAGCCATTGTTCCGGGCCACCCGCTCCACGCTTTTCAGGGTGGGGTCCAGGTCCCCGGGCCGGGCGGTGGAGGGGTTGATGCCGATGCAGATCAGGGGCTTTTTCCCCCGGGTGCCCAGGATGTACCGGTACTCGGTGTATTCATTGGGGACGAACAGCCACTGCTGCACGTCATAGTCCGGACTGGGGGCCAGGGCCTTTTCCAGCTGGGTATCGAAGCGGATATCCCCCAGGCGGCGGATATCCACGGTGGGAACATGGGGCATGGCGCTTCCTCATTTCTCCCCCCGCAGGGCGATGATCTGATCGCGCAGCAGGGCGGCGTATTCAAACTCCAGCATCTTGCTGGCTTCCTTCATTTCCTTCTCCAGACGGCGGATGGTGGCCTCCCGCTCAGCGTCGGTGAGCTTGCGGCGGCCGGCCTGCTGCTCCTGCTGGGCGTCCTTGGAGATCTCCAGCACCTTGCGCACGTCCTTGCGGATGGTCTGGGGCACGATGCCGTGGGCCTTGTTATAGGCGTCCTGCTTCTCCCGGCGGCGCTGGGTCTCCTCCATGGCCGCCCGCATGGAGGGGGTGATGGTGTCGGCATACAGGATCACCAGGCCCTGGGCGTTCCGGGCGGCCCGGCCGATGGTCTGGATCAGGCTGGTTTCGCTGCGGAGGAAGCCCTCCTTGTCGGCGTCCAGAATGGCCACCAGGCTCACCTCCGGCAGGTCCAGGCCCTCCCGCAGCAGGTTGATGCCCACCAGCACGTCAAATTCGCCCAGCCGCAGGTCCCGGATGATCTCCATCCGCTGGATGGCGGCCACGTCGGAGTGCATATACCGCACCCGCAGGCCCAGGCCCTTCATGTGGTTCGTCAGGTCCTCGGCCATGCGCTTGGTGAGGGTGGTCACCAGGGTCCGCTCGTTTCTCCCGATCCGCAGGCGGATCTCGTCCACCAGGTCGTCGATCTGCCCCTCCACGGGGCGCACCTCCACCCGGGGGTCCAGCAGGCCCGTGGGCCGGATCACCTGCTCGGCCACCTGGTCGGCGTGTTCACGCTCATAGTCCCCGGGAGTGGCGGACACAAACACCGCCTGGTGATACCGCTCCTCAAATTCCGGGAATTTCAGAGGCCGGTTGTCGAAGGCGCAGGGCAGGCGGAAGCCGTATTCCACCAGGCTCTCCTTCCGGGCCCGGTCCCCGTTGTACATGGCCCGCACCTGGGGCAGGGTCACATGGCTCTCGTCCACGAACAGCAGAAAATCCTCCGGGAAATAGTCCAGCAGGGTGGTGGGCGGGGAGCCGGGCTCCCGGCCGGAGATCACCCGGGAATAGTTTTCGATGCCGGTACAGTAGCCCAGCTCCCGCATCATCTCCAGGTCATACCGGGTGCGCTGGTCAATGCGCTGGGCCTCGATGAGCTTGCCATGATCCTCAAACCACTTTTTCCGCTCCGCCAGCTCCTTTTCGATCTCCTCCGCCGCCCGCTCCATCTTGTCCTTGGTGGTGACGTAGTGGCTGGCGGGATAGATGGCCACATGCTGGAGCACCCGCTGGGCCTGACCGGTGACGGGGTTGATCTGGGAAATGCGGTCGATCTCGTCGCCGAAGAACTCCACCCGGATGGCATATCCGTTGGCGTACACCGGATAGATCTCCACCGTGTCCCCCCGGACCCGGAACATATTCCGGTCAAAGGCGATGTCGTTGCGCTCATAGCGGATCTCCACCAGCTTGCGCAGCAGCTGGTCCCGGGGGTACTCCTTCCCCTGGCGCAGGGAGATCACCATGTTGGCATAGTCGATGGGGTCCCCCAATCCATAGATGCACGACACCGATGACACCACGATCACGTCCCGCCGCTCAAACAGGGCGGCGGTGGCGCTGTGGCGCAGGCGCTCGATCTCGTCGTTGATGGCGGCGTCCTTTTCGATGAAGGTGTCCGTGTGGGGGATGTACGCCTCCGGCTGATAGTAGTCATAGTAGGACACGAAGTATTCCACGGCGTTTTCCGGGAAGAAGGCCCGGAACTCCTCGCACAGCTGGGCCGCCAGGGTCTTGTTGTGGGCCAGCACCAGGGTGGGCCGCTGGACCCGTTCGATGACCTTGGCCATGGTGTAGGTCTTGCCGCTGCCGGTGACGCCCAGCAGCACCTGGTCCCGCAGGCCGTTTTCGATGCCGCTGGCCAGGGTGTCGATGGCCTGGGGCTGGTCCCCGCTGGGGGTGTATTCCGATACCACCTTGAATTTTCCCATAAGCGCCTCCCGGATGCAGTATTCTGTCGTAGTATTCTATTGTAGCACCATTATTTTTATCTGTAAACAGATTTTTTCAAACAAATGTTCTGGATCTGGCCCAGGGCGGCAGGCATGTGTTGATAAGAGCAGCAGGGACGCGGCAGAATGGCCGCGTCCCCGCTATGCTGTTTCTCTATTCCGGCCGGTCACGCGGGCGATTGGGTGAAATTAGGTATCGCCGTACCCGGAAGTCTTTCTAAAAGTTGATAAAACGCCATAAACCCTGATATATCAACGGTTCTAAAGATTCGAAAATTATAAAAATCTATATAACTCGATATAGATTTTTACGCGTTTTGTACAGAAATGGTACAGTAAATTTGCGTGGTTTTTGAGGGAAAATGAGCCCGCTGCAACGGGGTGAAAAAGGCCGGAGGACGTGCGTCCTCCGGCCTTCGTTTGGGCTGTGATGTCAGGTGAAGCCGGTGAGATCAAAGTATCCGATCATTTTCGTGAGGTCACGAAAATGATCGTACCGGGAACAGCTCGAACGGGAAATCAAGGGCTATATGCAGCATTCCCGATTCCAGCGATTTGAAATCTCCCATCCGATGCGCTACTCACAGGAGCACCCTTTGCACTTTACGGAAACGAAAACGACCACGCCGAACCGCACAAAGTCACGCGAAACCGCGCATGCCGTGCATGGTTTGCAGAAGCGTGGAATGGTGAAATTCGTTTGCGTGGTAGGAAATTTCTTTGCTATTCGGGCAGGGATTGAATCTGCACGAGATTTTCGGGGCTTTTTCCCGCCAAACATCCCATATTTCAACAGAAGGGCTTTCCGAAACGGACGCCCTTCTGCTTATTTCTTCTCATCTATAATCCCATACAACTTCATCAGCTCGATGCGCTCTTTTGCCAGCTTGATGGAGCCGGACGCGCTGTTGTCCGCGCCGGACTGCTCTCCGGCGTAGTGGGCGATGCGCTGCACCCACGCCACGGGCAGCAGGTACGGACGCTTTTTCAGGTACGGATAGCGCCGCTCCAGATACGCCCGCTTGGGGAACACCGTGCGCAGGACGCTGCTTTTCTCGCCGGTGCGGCTGGCCTTGACGGCGTTCAGCGTCACGGTGGACGAGTGCAGCCGGGTGTAGCTGTTGGAGCCGTACACGCCGCCGCAAAGGGTGTCGTGCAGCAGCGGCTCCACGTCTACATCGCCGTCCCACAGCCCGGGCAGATCAAAGTCGATGCCCAGATACGTCCGGGCGATCCGGAAGGCCGCGGCGGCGAAGGTCGCCGCGTGGACGCTGGCGCACTGGTCATGCAGGCGCTGCCAGTCGATCTGATCGTGGTACGCCTGCGCCCAGAGGCCGATGTCGCAGAACTGCCGCAGGCCGATGCCGCTGTACACAAAGTGCTTGTAGGCGTGCAGAATCAGGTACAGCAGGTGCTCATGGGGCGGCATAGTCAGGAAGCCGTCCACCTCCACGGGGGCGATGTCCACAAAGAAGTGGTTCAGTTCGTCATGGGCATCCTGGGCGGAATCGAACAGGTGGCGGTGCAGCTCGATGTAAAGCGGGCTGTCCTTTTTTGTGTAGGAAACCTCGTCTGCCGTGGGCAGCTCATCGGCGGGCGTATCGGTGGTCAGGCCATTTGCCAGCAGCGCCTCGTGGCAGACAAAGAACTCGCCCTCCGGGATGAAGAGGTCGTCGTCCGCACTGATGCGTTGATCGCGCAGGGGGTAAAGCCTGCTGCAAAGCTGCCCCTTGACCACGACCGGGTGCAGTCCCGCAGCGCGGAGCTTGCGATAGAGGTCGGTAAATTCCGCCGAGCGGACGGTCTGATTCAGCACCTGCCCGATGACCTGCCGCTTGATGGCCGCGAACAGCGGGGCGTTCTCCCCGGCGGCAGGCGTCTTGCGGACGGTCTCGAAGAGGATGGGCAGCAGCTTCTGCTGGTTTGCCAGCGTGAATATGGCAGGCCAGTCCACGGCCTCCGTGGGCAGCTCCCCGCCGGAGACGGCAGTCTTGGCGATATGCAGAAATTGCGTTTCTGTGGCAGTCAGGGTCATGGTCGTGGGCCTTTCCTTGTGTTTTTCCATGGCGTGGGCCAGCAGCAGCGAGGCCGCGCCAGCGAACGCGCCCAGCGTGTTGCAGATCACGTCGTCCGTCTCCGCCATGCCCAGGGCGAAGCGGTACTGCGCGTACTCGATCCCCGCGCTGAGGATGCAGCCGGTCAGCGTCGTGAGGGAAATGCGTAGCCAGCGGTGCCACTTTCGCGGCAGGGCGTTGGACAGCGTCAGCCCCAGCGGGAAGAAGAGAAAGACGTTCATCAGCATCTCCCGGTAAAGCTCCGGCTGCTGCCGCGCGGCCGCAAGCGCGGCGAAGGGGGTGAGGACGGCGGCGTAAGTCCCGGGCGTGCGGGAGAGGAGGGTGGCGTGGAGGATGATCGCTGCGGACACGCAGAACAGGATCACATTGACTGCGATTCTGACTTTTGTGCGGAAGCAGTTGCAGAGCACCGTCCATCCAGCGAACGTCAGCAGCATCAGGAGGCACACCGTCCATGGATTCATCGCATAGATTTGGCGAAATATCATATTTATCGCGTCAGGCGGCGAATCGCGCGGGCCAGAAGGCTTCTATTCCAGCGTTCCTTCGCCGCTTCTTCCTTTGTCGGTTCGCAGCAAGCAGAAACCAGTTCCGCAAGCGTTTTCTGCCCATATTCCGCCCAGAATTCATTGTACCGCGCCGGTTTCTGAATAGGCCGGAGCATGGCAGAATTCCATGTAAGTGCGCCCTCTGCGGCAGGACAGATTTGCAGCCTATCCTTGCAGCGTTCCAGCAAAGCGCGGCCTTTCTCGCTGTGCAGCAAAACAAGGGATGTCCCCTGCGGATGGTAGGCTTCCGGCTGAATACCCTTGACGCCCCAGTAGTCCGCCAATGTGATATCGCTGCACCGCTCGATGCCCTTGAATTTACAATCAAAGCAGGAGCCGCGGGAATACAGACCTTTGATAAATCCACGCTGATACGGATTCTTAGCAGCGAGCTGTAAAAATTCTCTGCCGTTCTCAAATGCAGCATGGATATGATAGTTCTCCCATCCGGTTGCTTTCTTGCGGAATGAGAACGATTTCAATTTACTGCCGTTCTGCATTTCCAGCGCGGAGCGGTAATTTTTCCAGACCATAGGGGATGGTACACTGTGGCAGGCGGTATCCTGCGTGATCAGCGTCTCATACTCCCGGCCGAGGTAATTCTTTAGTCCGGCCACCTGACACGGCATTCCGCTGAAGTAGACCCAGCGTCCGGCGGTAAGCGCCGCCTTCACCTGCGCATAGATGCCTGACGGAATGCTGCTCTGTACATATTTGGAGCTGCAAAGCGCAGCAAGCTCCGCGGCGCTCTCTGCGGCAGTATGTGCCACGTCGAAGTTTTGATCGAACGCCGCGCCGAACACGATACCGCCACGGCGGATGATCTCGGAGGCCAGCACTGGGAAAATCGCGCCGGAAGAGGAAGCAGGCAGGAGCGCTTCGTCGTTTGCATATCCGGTCAGGATCTCCGTGTGGGCCGATACCTGCGGCGGTGTGGAAACCGGGCACTTGCAGGCGCAAAGGCCGCAGTCAGTACACGCTGCGGCGTCAACTGCCGGATGGAGAAAGCCGTGTTCATCCGGCTGCATCCGGATCGCGGCAGACGGACAAACGGCAACGCAACTGCCACAGCCGGTGCAGATATCAGAAATTTGAGAGATGTTCATAAACAAGTCCTCGTTATGCTTATCGTTCCTTGCCGTTTTTCAGTCTGCTCAGTACTTTACGCAGCGGTGTTTTAACGAAGTTCTTTTCGTAATCGTTCATCATAAAAAAGTATGCAAATACCCAATAGAGAACGGTATACGCCGCGGCAAGCGTGAAAAAGGTCAGCCAGTTATGGACATCCAGCCAATTCAGCACAAGCCAACCGGTAGTTCCCATCAGCAACATAACCGGGCACATGCGGAGGATATTCTTCCAAAACAGCGGAATATCGATACCGATTTTTTTATAGTAGTACCAGTTGATGATCAGAATATTGCCGATTACATAGGCAATACAGGTTGCCATCGCCGCACCGATAATGCCATACGTTTCTACCCACCAGAAGGTCAGGCCAACATTCAGCACAGCAATGCAAAGATAAACTACAGAGCGGAACTGGTGTTTGTTCATGGCATAGAGGATATTCAGCCCGGCATTCTGAATCAGCGGAACCGTCACCGGGATCATTACCAGCAGCGCGACATAATAAGATTCTTCATAGCCCGCACCGGCCCACAGGGCAATAAACTGCCGCCCGAATGCCACGAATGCAGATACGATAAAGGAAATCAGGAGGAATTGCAGGCGTCCCACTTTAATGAACAGTGCTGTAAATTCAGAAGGCGGCGTGTCCTTCACTGCCATCTTTGTAACCCTTGGCATGAGAACGCCGCTGATTGCTGTGGAAAGACTGGTAATGTAGCCATTGAAGGTTGCGCCGATATTATAAACAGCTGTCGCTACGGAGCCAATCGCCCAGCCGATAATGAGCTTGTCTGTAGACCAGAACAGGATATCCACAATATTCGCGACAAAGACAAATAAGGAAAAGCGGATGATTTCTCTGAGCAGCCCGCCGCCCGCGCGCTGGAAGCTGGGACGGATGCGAAGCGTCTGAATGACATAAACGGTATAGATCGTGTAGCTAACGAAATTCAGTACTGTAGACGCAAGTACAAGTCCAACCGAACCGAAACCAAGAAACAGCAGCACAAGGTTCAGGCACGGGGATAGAATGCTTGTTATCAGCGAAACAATCTTGCTGAAAATAAACTTTTCATGCGCCAGAATCATGGAGCTGAACACATTGAACGGCATAAAAATCGCCGTATTCAGTGTCATCAGCCGCACCAGCCGTTCCAGCAATATCAGCTCATCTGCTGTTAGAGAGCGTCCATACGCGCCCAGATGGAAAGAGCAAAATGTGCCGACCAACAGAATCGCTGCACCGATCACAGAATAGATCTTGATGAACAGGCCGAAGACGCGCCTCTCGCCGTCCAAATCGCCCTCTGCACGATACTTGGACAAATAACGGATAATGGACCCGCCGATGCCAAAATTCAGCAGTCCAATATATCCCATGACAGATTGTGCGATCCCGTAAATACCGTACTCTGCCTGCCCCAGCATCCGGAGCATGATCGGCGTATAGATAAATGGGATCAGGTTTCCAATCAGCAGGTTCAGATAGGACAGCAGTGCGCCTGCCTTGATTTCATCTTGTTTCATGCGTTCGCAAGTTCCTCCAATGCTCTGCGTGCGCCATCTGCGCGGGCAATGTACGCAGGGAGTATCGTTTTCAAATGTGTCCGGATGCTTTCGCTCTTTTCATACAGCTTTATAAATGCCCGTGTCAGTTCGTCGCTTTCCTTCAGCTGCTGCACCGGCAGAACATAACCTTCTTCCGTTCCAAACAGATCGCGGGCAATGCCGCGCGCCTTGACAGAGTAACCGACCACCAAAGTCGGAACGCCTGTGGAATACGCCGCTATGGTAGCATGGGTCCGCGCACCGACAAAGAAGCTGCATTTGGAAATTATATATTTCAGCTGCGGCGCAGTATGGTCATCTACAAGAATCAGGCGCGGGTCATGATTGAAGTCGTCATAAAGCTGTTTCAGCGGAATGCGATCATCATTGCTGGCCCAGACCACATGAGGAATCAGCGCAATATAAGCATCGGTGTTGTCCAGAATATATCGGATTAGGGTTTTGTAGTTGGCATAAGCTGCACCTTGCTGGTGCTCACTGGCTATAATATGAGGGCTGATGTTTATGCCAATTACTTCATTTTCAAAAATGTGGTCATCACTATCGCATCGCTCCGGTTTCATGCAAAATGCCGGATCGGGCATCAGAATAGCATTGCATTCAACCGCTCTAGTGGCATCATATGTAATACTTTCTCTTGCGGCAATAAGGCCATACTGTTTAAGATCATCTGCAACATCAACTTTTTTTACTATATCGGGTTCGATAGAACAGCCCCATAATGCCGTTTTTATATGGTTCTTTCGGTATGCTGCATTCAAATATTTATAAAGTTCCGTGTTGCCATAGCAGTAGTTATCTCCGCCAACAGAAAGAGCGACATCGGCGTGTCCCCGAAGTCTCTGAATTGCCGGAAGGTAATACAGGCCGTCCATATCGGTATAATTTCCGGTCAGTTTCAACTTTGTATAAGCTTTAAAAAAGGAAAAGTTGCGGGCCCTCTCTGTTTTTGCCGGAATCAGCTTTGAGATGTCGGCAAGACCATATCGGATATCATCATCCAAATTTTCAGACAGGATCGTATACGGTATATCCCCAAGAAGTTGTACTGTTCCGCGTACAATTGCCTCGCAGCCGTGGTTTCCGCTGCTGCCATTACCATAAAATAAAACTCTCATAACAATTCATCTATCATAGCCAATGCCATCTTCCAGCGCAGCTTTCATTTCTTCCTTTTCAGCATCGGATTTATCAGCCCAGTAGGTTGAAAAAACAGGGCGATGTCCCATATTGGTTCTATGTCTCTCAACGAAGTCAGCATAGCTTCCAACAACATGTGCAGGATTGCCGACCGCAACGGAATTAGAAGGAATATCTCGGGAGACAACCGAACCGGCTCCAACTACACAATTATCCCCGATGCTTGTACCGGGCAATATAATGGAACCATGTCCAACAAACACGTTATTACCAATCTTAACCCTTCCGACCTTGCTGACACCAAGCGGTATCTGTGTGCTGGCATCATGAGCCAATATCGTAACGCCTGTCAACGTCACATTATCTCCAATAGAAACCAGAAAACCGTGGCCAAAGTCGATGTTTGTGTTAAACAGATGGACATTTTCTCCAATCTGTACACCTCGTGAGCGAAGGTATTCGATGCTGTTATAATCGACTGGTTTCCTGAAATGTAATTTGATAAGAACACGCTCTAAAAAATTCATAGCTGCTTTTCTCCGTCAATCAACGCTTCTATCTGTTTCATAACACGCTCCGGACTGAATTGCTTAGGGCATTTTGTATTTTCCCGAATGCGCTGATACAGCGCCTTGTCGTTCAAGATCTCAAGAACCCTTGCCGTCAAAGACTCCGGGGACTGCTCCGTCAACAATCCGTTGACGCCGTCTTGGATGAATTCGCAAGGGCCGCGGGATTTTGTTACCACGCACGGAACGCTCAGCGACATGGCCTCCAGTACTGTCAGGCCCTGTGATTCCACATAGGATGGGTGAACGAAAAGCTGCGCATACTTCATATACGGATAGGGATTCATTTTGCTTCCTTCCAGAACCACATGGCTTTCCAGACCGCTGTCTGCGATCAATACTTCCAATTTTGTACGTTCCGGCCCTTCCCCGACGATATGCCATACAAAATCAGCGCCGGCTTCCCTCAGCGCCTTTGCCGCAGGAATAACGTTCTCAAAGTGTTTTTCCGGTGCCAAGCGTCCTACGGAAACGATGTGCAGCATGCCATCAGCATAGGGGGAGTTTAATGCTTTCTGACTGATTGCTTCTGCATCCAGCATATTCGGAATGCAAACCATCTTGTCCGCAAATCCCGGCAGGATTTGCTTCAACATTTCTTCACATGTTTGCGACACAACCGCAAGCGCATCCATTCTCCCGCACATGTTGGCGTATGCCGTCTGGTCAACATTGAACTCGCCGTGATGCCACCATGTAATTTTTCGTTCTGCCTGAATGGAATATGCTGCCAGGTCAGAGCAGATACCGGGGCGAAATCCGATGACGCAATCATAATGGTACTTTCCCAGCAAAATCTTCGCCGCAGGCTTCAGGGCACGCTCCCCGATCCATTTTCGTAATAGGAACAGCAAGCGCAAGCGCAGGCACATCCAGTTCCGATGGGTGATGCAGCGGCGAGGCGACGATAGAAAGCTCCCATAGGTGTCGTGTATATCACGGAACAGCACAGAAACTCCCGGAGGAAGTTCCTCCAGATAATCGCCCTTCTCCTCTAGAAGCAGAATGTCTACCGTATATTTCGTATCATCCATGTGCCGGAGAATGTCTACCAGTGAGCGCTCCACCCCGCCGGTATTCAAATGTCCGTTGATAAACAGCACATTTTGCATAATTGTCTTACCTTTTAAGCATCATCACTGCAGGACGGAGGTACTTTTTCTTGTAAATCAAAGTGATAATTTTGAGTTTCCATGAAATGTCCAACTGGCTGACCTGGATCTTGCCAAGTGATTCGTGAACCAACGGATCATCCAACACCTCGCTGACCTCATGGAAAAGTTCTTTTGCTGATAAGTTTGCAGAAAGCCTTTGATTCATTGCCATGTAAACAAAAAAAAGCATGCAGCGCTGAATCTGCGGTGTGAAGTCATAATCCGTTTTTTTTCGGAAACTTTCAGCAATCCTGCACCAAAGTTCTCTCAAAAGAGGCCACTTGTCCTTATATTCCGTATGCGTTACAGACTCCGGATTTTGGCGGTAATGGTACGGAGTAAAGCCTTTCAAATAGGTCATGCTTCTTGCATGATAACCCACCTCAGCCCCAAACAGAAGATCTTCTGAGAAACGCATACCGATTGGAAAAGAGAGATGGTTTTCCGTAATCACAGTATGCCGAATCAGGAGAAGCCAGTTTGAAATTGTAACTGGGTATTCCATAGTATCCGGCATTAGAAGTTGGGGATAGTACACCGAACGTATACGATCACAGCCATATGTGCCGGACGGAAGCGCATGTGTATAAAGTTGGCTGCCTCTGTCGGATTCCTTCAGGCAGTCACAAATCACAAGCTCGCTTTTATCTAACTCGGCAGCAGCAAACATCCGCTCATACATATCTGCATCAATCCAGTCATCACTGTCTACAAAAGCAACATATTCCCCCTGTGCAATGCCCAGACCATGGTTTCTGGCTGCCGCTGCCCCTGCATTTTCCTGATGTATTACACGTACCCGCGCATCTTTGGCCGCGTACTGATCGCAGAGTGTCGGGCTGCTGTCGGTAGAACCATCATCCACCAGAATCAGTTCGATATCAGAGAGTGTTTGGCACAGCACGCTCTCCACACACTCCTGCAAATATTTTTCGGCATTGTAAACCGGAACGATAATACTGACTTTCGGCATATGTATCTCCTCTAGTTATGGATTGCCTTGATCATTCGTCGGGCAATCCGCCCGATTCTGGCTTTTAACCGTGTTCTTTTCGGCAACCAACTCATAGAGTACCAGTGTATGGAGTATGTATTCTCCGTTTTGGTCAGCTTCCCTGTCACGCTATCCAGCGGGTTGAAAAAGTCCGCCGGGTAGACATGGATACCGGCTACGGTTTGCTCCTGCCCATTTCGGACAAGGCCGTAGCGCTCCATGATGTCCGTATTCAGATGCGGACACCCCACCGCGTTCGTCGTTCCGTCTGCATTGGTGAAATGCAGCTTCCGATACTCCTCAATCATCGCCTGCACAACCGGATGATGCGGCACGGATGCAATGGTCAGTCCTGATGCGACATATTGGTCGTTTTCAAATCCGATGAAGCCCTCGTCATCCATCAGCGGCGCGATATCCCGCACGGCCTCTACGTCAGTGTCAAAATACACACCGCCGTACTGCTCCAGCACCTTCCCCGCATGGACGGAGAGAAACGCCATGATGTTGTACTCCGTCTGAGTCAGGTCGATCTCTTCTTTGCCAACAAAGACCTGCCGCGTATCATAGTCGATCAGCAGATCCTGAAGGCGGAATTTTCCGCCGGGGGAACGTTCCTCTTCTTTGCTGTGCCGATGGCTGCGGAGAACGGCGCGGATACGGGCCAGCAGTTCCTCCGTCCCAAAGGGCTTGGTAATATAATCATTCGCCCCCAGATCCAGCGCCTCCACCTTATCCCGCTCGTTGGAACGGGCGGAGAGCACAATGATGGGCACGGTGTCCGATTCCCGGACTTTCTGAATCAAGTCCAAACCATCCCGATCCGGCAGGCCGAGATCCAGAACGATGAGATCCGGACGATGGGAGGCGTACATCATTATGCCGAGCGCACAGGTCTCCGCGCAGAGCACCTGATAGTCACTGGTTTCCAGATTGGCTTTGATAAAGCTTCGGATGTTGGCCTCGTCCTCTACGATCAGGATCTTGTACTTGTTATTGCCCATCGTCCTCACCCCCTCTTTCCAGCGCAAAGCGGAATACCGCACCGCCGCCCTTCCTGTTTTCCGCGGTAATGTCACTGCCGTGCGCCTTGACGATGGCAGCGCACACAGATAGTCCGATCCCCATATTGCGGCGGGTCCCGTCCACCGGCGCGGCGGACTTTTCATAGCTTCCGCTGAAAATCTTTTGAAGCGCATCCTCCGGAATGCCGCAGCCGTTGTCGGCGACCTCAAATACCGCCTTGTCCCCCGCAAGGGAAACGGAAAGTATCAGTTCCGTCATGCCTTTTGCGTGGAACACGGCGTTTTCCAGAAGATTCAGCAGCACCTGCTCGATGAGAAGCGAGTCCATGGGAATATCCACAAACTCGTCCGGTATCTGCGTGATGACCTTCTGGTTCGGATGCTTTTTGGAAAACTTCATGAGAACCGAGTCGATCAGTTCATCCAGAACAGTCGGCGTCTTCACGACCTTGACCTTTGCACCGTCGATCCTTGTGACGGACAGGAGATTTTCGACCATGCGGATGAGCCATTCGCTGTCCTCCTGGATCTCTCCCAGCAGCTTGAGCTGCTGTTCCTTCGGCAGCTCATCATACTTGGAGAGCAGCGTGGAGGATGACCCGTATATGGAGGTGAGGGGCGTGCGCAGGTCATGGGAGATCGCCCGCAGCAGATTGCCGCGCATTCTTTCCTTTTCGTTTTCTGAGCGCAGCTTCTCCTGATCGCGGATGCGAATGTTCAGCGTACTGGTGGAAACGGCGACGACCATCATGATGACAGCGGATAGGATACTTTCTTCTACGAAAAAGCCAAAGACATAATAGGGATAGGTGAAGGCAAAATCCACCGCAAACACACTGACGATCGCCGAAGTGATGCCATAGCAATACCCATGCGTTTTCAGCGAGATCAAAAATACGCCGAACACAAAGATCATGGGCACCAGCGTCTGCGTGGTAAAGAGCTTCTGAATCAGCAAATTGACGGCAAAAGCGCTGCCAAAAATAAGGATTGAAAATAAAATATCCTTTTGTCGTTGACGGTTCTTCATCATGTTTCTCCTGTACGATACTGCGACATTATTATACCGCAGAAACGGAAACGCTTCAAGATTTCTCACAGGGGGATATTGCGCCGCACTTGTTTCTTTACCGAATCTACACCGGAGAAATGCTATGATATAAGCACATAGCAAAAAGGAGGAAGAATTTCGTGGAAAACGACAGTAGCGACGATAACGGTAACAGCTCCTATATGTTCTGTTCATGTGTGGCATATCTACGCCCTTTGCTGCGGTATCGGGTATAGGCGTGCCTTTTTTTGCTTGGTACGATAATACGAACAGAACATAAAGGAGTTTGAAATGAATTATTTTGGAAGCATTTTCGCAATGGTGGTCTGCATTGCCATGTCCGCCTATTTCAGTGCCACAGAAACGGCGTTTTCATCCCTGAACAAGACCCGCCTCAAGGTGTTGGCGGACAACGGAAACAAGCGGGCAGCGCTGGCGCTCAAGCTGTCCGAAGATTATGACAAGCTGATCTCCACCATCCTGATCGGCAACAATATCGTCAATATCATGGTGGCGTCCATCGGCACGCTTCTGTTCGTCGGACTTTACGGCGACATCGGCGCGACCGTTTCCACCATTGTGGTCACGGTCGTTGTCCTGATCTTTGGCGAGATCACCCCCAAAAGCGTTGCAAAGGACACGCCGGAGCGCTTTGCCATGTTCAGTGCGCCCTTTATCCGGCTCTGGATATGGGTGCTGACCCCGCTGAATTTTCTCTTTTCCCAGTGGAAAAAGCTGGTTTCTCGCTTCTTCAAGACAAATGACGACGCAAAAATGTCCCACGAGGAACTGCTCCTTTTCATGGAGGACGTGGAGCAGGACGGCGGCATTGACGAAAATGAGGGTGAGCTGCTGCGCAACGCCCTTGAGTTCCGCGACCTGACGGCGGCGGAAATTCTGACGCATCGCATCGAATTGGAGGCCGTGGACATCGACGAGAGCCACGAGGAAATTGCCAGAGCCTTTACACAGTCCCGCTTCTCCCGTCTGCTGGTCTACCGGGATACCATCGATCAGATCGTCGGTGTTCTTCATCAGAAGGACTTCTATATCAACGGCAAGATGACGGATCAGCCCATTACGGCAATCATGACGGAACCGTTGTTCGTCTATCAGCACACGAAGATCCGCGACATTCTAAAAATGCTCCAGCATCAGAAGTCCCATGTCGCCGTTGTTGTAGACGATTTTGGCGGCACGCTCGGTATTGTTACGATGGAGGATATTCTGGAAGAACTGGTTGGTGAAATTTGGGACGAACACGACGAAGTGGAAGAAGATTTTGAAAAGCTGGACGAGAATACCTACCGTGTGGACTGCTCCGTCAGCTTGGAGGATTTTATGGAATTCTTTGACGTCAAGCTGGACTCGGACAGCGTTTCCGTTGGCGGCTGGGTCATGGAGCAACTCAATAGAGTCCCCATCAAGGGAGACTCCTTCACCGCACAAAATTTGGAGATCACGGTCTCCGGGCTGAGCGCGCATCGGGTGTCCTCTGTCACAGTCAGGCAATGCGGCGTGTGTTTGGCCTGCGCACAATAAATCTATCGCGCAATTCACAAGGAGTGAGGATGATGTCAGAAGAAATGGTTTGCAGAAAGCATCGTCTTTCGTCTTTTCAAATCATCATATTGGGCTTTGCAGGGGTAATCCTGCTGGGCGCGCTGCTGCTGATGTTGCCAATTTCTGCGACAGCTCGGTGTGTAACGCCGTTTCATGAGGCACTGTTTACCGCGACCTCCGCTGTTTGTGTAACGGGTCTTGTGGTGCAGGATACCGGCAGCTATTGGTCGGTCTTTGGGCAGGCTGTAATCCTGACGCTGATTCAGATAGGCGGGCTTGGTGTTGTCACCGTGGCGGCATCGTTTGCGCTGCTGTCCGGGCGAAGGATCTCTCTGATGCAGCGCAGCACCATGCAGGACGCCATCTCAGCGCCGAGGGTCGGAGGGATCGTCCGGCTGACACGGTTCATCCTGCGGGGAACATTTCTGATCGAACTGATCGGCGCGCTTGCCATGCTGCCGGTGTTTTGCCGGGACTACGGATGGCGCGGGATCTGGATGGCGGTATTTCACTCCATCTCCGCCTTTTGCAACGCGGGGTTTGACATTCTGGGAACGAACAACAACTTGTATCCGTCCCTTACCGGTTATGTCCAAAATCCGGTGATCAATATCACGATCATGCTGCTGATCATAACCGGCGGCATCGGATTCCTGACATGGGATGACATTTGCGAAAACAAGCTGCACTTCCACCGTTATCGAATGCAGAGCAAGGTGATTCTTGTCACGACACTCACGCTGATCGTCCTTCCGGCGCTGTTTTTCTTCTTTGCGGATTTTGATGCCCTTCCCCTCGGAGAGCGGATTCAGGCAGCCCTGTTCCAATCGGTCACGCCGAGAACGGCGGGCTTCAACACAGTCGATCTACCCGCCATGTCCGGCGCATCGCTGGGCGTGATGATCCTTCTGATGCTCATCGGCGGTTCTCCCGGCTCCACGGCAGGCGGCATGAAAACCACAACGCTGGCTGTTCTGCTTGCCAATGCTGCCGCAAGCTTCCGGCAGCGGGACAGCGCTCAATTCTTTGGGCGCAGAGTCGATTGCAGTGCCGTCAAAACCGCCGCGACCATTCTGACGATGTATCTTGCCTTGTTCTTTGGCGGAGGCGTTTTTATCAGCGTATATGAGAATCTTCCGCTGTCCCCCTGCCTATATGAAACCGCGTCGGCGGTGGGCACCGTGGGACTGACTCTGGGTATTACGCCGCAGCTGCACATTCCCTCGCAGGCGGTATTGATCGCGCTGATGTATCTGGGCAGGGTCGGCGGGCTGACGCTCATTTATGCGGCGGTGTCCAGCAAAAAAAGTGGCAATGCAAAGCTGCCACAGGAAAGAATCACGATTGGATAAGCAAAGGAGTTGTCTATCCCATGAAAAATGTTTTATTGATTGGAGCAGGCCGCTTTGGGCGGCATATCGCCATGCAGCTCTCTCCACTGGGGCATCAGGTCATGGCAGTCGATACCAATGAGGAACGGATCAACAATGTGCTTCCGTTTGTCACCAACGCACAGATCGGCGACAGCACCAATGCGGAGTTCCTGCGTTCGCTCGGCATCGGGAATTTTGATGTTTGCTTTGTGACCATCAGCGGCAACTTCCAGAACTCGCTGGAAACCACCTCGCTGCTGAAAGAGCTGGGCGCAAAATACGTGGTATCCCGCGCCGAACGCGACGTGCAGGCGAAGTTTCTGCTCCGCAACGGCGCAGATAACGTGGTCTATCCCGAAAAGCAGATGGCAAAATGGGCAGCGATTCGATTCACTGCCGACCATATTTTTGACTATATAGAGATCGACGAGCAGCACGCCATCTTTGAAGTTCAGGTGCCAGAGGCGTGGGTCGGGAAAAGCGTTGGAGAACTGGATGTTCGCCGAAAGTTCGGCATCAATATCCTCGGCATCAAGCGTGCAGGAAAAACGGATGTTTCCGTTACGCCGGACACTGTATTGTCCGATGACATAACGATTCTGGCAATGGGTGAGTATAAAGCGCTGCAAAAGTGCTTTCGGATTTGAATGGGCCTGTACACAATAGTGGAAAGGAAGAAACATGGCGAAGAAACCGCAAAACACAGCCGGTAACAGAAATGAGGATTCCGCGCCGCAGGAACGCAAATGGCCGGACAAGGCGATTATTCGTTACATTATCCGCGCATTGGTGCTGCTGATTGTATTTGCGTGGGCACTGGTAAACCTTGACGCTGTTTTGCGTTTTCTCGGCACGGTGCTTGCGCTGTTCACGCCATTTCTGATCGGTGGCGCGATTGCGTTTTTGATCAACGTAGTCCTTCGACCGTTGGAATGCTGCTGGAACAAGGTGTGCCGAAGGGCTCCTGAAAAGCTGACCCGCCCTGTGTGCCTGAGCGCAAGCACCGTGCTCGTTCTTGGGATTCTGTTTGCCGTGGTGTTTATGATGATCCCCAGCCTGCGGGAGTCCGGCGACGAGTTTATTCAAAACATTCCGGCCTATGTGGAGGAAATCGGGCGGTGGTGGACAGGCGTTGTCCGGTTTGCTGCAAAATATAACATTGTCCTGCCCGAATACGCCATAGACTCCGACCTGTTGATCGAGAAGGTCACCGCCTTGATCAGCGATGAGGGAAGCGGCATCCTCACCGTGACGTGGGGCGCGGCAACCTCTGTCCTGTCGGCTTTGGTGGATGTTCTCTTGGGACTTGTCTTTGCGCTGTATCTGCTTGCAAAGAAGGAAGTCGTCGCGGCACATTTGAAAAAACTCATTGTAACAGTCCTTCCGCAAAAGAAGGCACAGCGGCTTCTGAGTATTGCCTCTCTGACCAACCAGACCTTCACAAATTTTGTCAGCGGACAGCTTACCGAAGCGGTCATCATCGGCGTTCTGTGCTTCTTTGGAATGCTGATTCTTGGGATCCCGTATGCCGGTGCGGTCTCCGCGTTTGTGGCCGTTACTGCGCTGGTGCCGATTTTCGGCGCATGGATCGGCGGCGGTCTTGGTGCGTTTTTGATCCTGCTGGCAGAACCCGGCAAGGCTCTGTGGTTCATTCTCTTTCTGCTCATTTTGCAGCAGGTGGAGGGCAATCTGATTTATCCCAAGGTGGTCGGCAAGTCCGTTGGGCTTCCCGGACTGCTTGTGCTGATGGCTGTTACAATCGGCGGCGAAGCATTCGGCGTCTTAGGGATGCTGTTCAGCGTACCCGTCTGTGCTGTGTTGTACAGTCTTTATCTGGAGTTCATGAAGAAAGCAAGCACCAACCACTGAATGATTCATGATCGGCTGCCTCCTGAATATAAGGCTGCGAGCCAAATGCAAAGGGCTTGGGATATTCCCAAAATTGCCGTGTGTCCGGACAGCGGCTGTGCTTGCTATTCTATCAAATCCCAATATCCGCAGATCGTGATGTCCCCGCTTTTTCGAAAGCGAGGACATTTTTCTTCTCTGATACTTAAAAAACGGCAGAGAAATGTCCGTTGTAAAGTAGAGGGGAAAGCGCCCGTGAGACAACAGTATGCTGAGAGCGCCCAACTGCCCCTTCGTCTTGTTCGTCGGGACGAAAAAGCTGGTGAAGCGCCGGGAGTTTGAAGAGTACATCAGTCAAAAGCTGGTGATCTGACAGCAAAAGATAATTTGTAAAAACAGCTTGAGAGAAAAGAACCTATCTGCTATAATTATGTTGTTGCAGTAGGCTCTTTTCTCTCTGCGGGAAAGGAGTATACAATGGGCAAAAACTTAAAAGGCAAAGAATGCGGTAGGGGTATCTACCAAAGAAAGGACGGATTATATCACGCACGTTTTGTAGTCAAAGCAGGAAAACGACATGAGAAATATTTCCAGACGATTCCCGAGGCGCGCAACTGGATCGAGCAGGCGAAATATGCCGACAAGCACGAAGATATGTTTTGTCCCTCAGACACGACGGTTGACGCATGGTTTTCATTTTGGATCGAGAACATTGTGGGCGATTTAGCCCCCAATACGCTTCGCAACTATCGGGAGCGGTATGTTCACAATATTCAGCCTGTTATGGGCAAAATGATGATTGCCAACGTCAAGCCGATGCACTGCAAAAAGGTGTTCATACAGATGGATGCTGACTATGCGGGTTCCACCATCCGTCAAGCCTATATCACAATGGGTACGATGTTTAAGGCTGCGAAGATGAATGATCTGATTGCCAAGCACCCAATGGACGGTGTGCGGTTTACAAAGCCGGTTCGTACGACAGACGATATTAAGTTCCTCACCCGTGATGAGCAGCGTGTGTTTCTTGAAACAGCGAAACGCTCCCGCAACTATAATCAATACGCGCTGATCCTTGAAACCGGCTTGCGTACCGGTGAGATGATCGGGTTGACGTGGGATGCGATTGACTTTGAAAAGCGCACGCTCACGGTCAACAAAACGTTGGAGTTTCGACACGGTGAACAGTATTGGCGTGCGGGTCCACCGAAAACGCAGCACAGCTATCGTACCATCCCGCTGACAGATCGGGCCTATGAAATTCTGAAAGAAATCAAGGATAAGCGTCCTTGGCAAAAGGAATCTCCGCTGCTCTCGCAAACACTGGAATATATTGATCGGAGAACGGGGGCAATCTCTCGGCTGGTCATGCGCGATCTTGTCTTTATCAACTGGCGCACCGGGGAACCGGCGAAGAACAGTTCCTATGATACCCACTTATACCGGCTCTGTGATCAGGCGGGCATCGAGCATTTCTGCATGCACGCCCTGCGCCACACCTACGCCACGAGAGCAATCGAAAGCGGTATGCAGCCGAAGGTGCTGCAAAAACTGCTGGGTCATGCCAGCATCAAAACAACAATGGATCGGTATGTTCATGTGACTGCCGAATCGCTGGATTATGCCATCAAGCAATTTCAGCAAAATGGTGTAGTCTGATGAAATCCAATAAAGCCAAATGCGAAAATGGTGTAAAAATGGTGTAACAGCCAAGACACCAAACGCTGAAACCCCTTGAAAATCAAGGAAAATCGAAGGAGAATGAGTACAAATGAAATTAGGTATCGGAGGACCGCTACCTGATTTTATATCTCAATAATCCTCAATAAATACGAATATTACTTGATTTGAAGCGGATTTTGGAACAAACCAACCATATATAACTTCATGTTTTCCTATGCTACTCTATACGAAAATGGCGTAAAAATGGCGTAGAGAAAACTTACACGAGGGATATAGGTACGCCGCTGCTACAAATCAGTTTTCCAACAGGTGTGGGACGCTAACAACTCCCACGCCTGTTTTTTTGTTGTCCTTCGGGGCAAATATCGGGGATATTATCGCTTGTGCGCCGTTTATTTTTCTCTGCCATATTACCACCCTACATTTCACTTATCTGCCCCTTGTGCGTTACAATCTGCAAATACCCGCCTTTATTTAAGCAAGGGGCAAGCCCATAATGAGCTTGCCCCACTGTCATTCGGAAGTTCAGACGGTGAACAATCCGTTCACCGATTTATTCCTCGCTTTCATTATCGCTGGCGGCATTTCTATAATCCTCCTGCACACCCTCGGAGAGGTCAAAACACATCGTTTTTGCGTCTGCGACCCAAAAGCCACGCACACGATAGCGTTTATCGCTTTGCCAAACGCCCTCCATAGCGGCACGAATGGGGTCAACCAGATTCTTGTTGGTGATGCTGACCGTGGCCTTCTGCTCACCCTTCGGCTTGGAGAACTTGTAGCCCCTCTGCTCACTACTCTTACACATACGAACCGCAAAAACCTTGTTTTTTGCGTCAAGCTGGCACAGGACAAAAGCAGGATAGTTCAGGTCATCAAGTACCTTTTTCGTAAAGGTGACACCGTTCTGGTTAATGAAAATGTCGGGGTATGCGTTGGTGTTCGCATCAAGGATCTCAAAGTTCAGTGCGTTAAAATCAAATTTCATAATGGATTTTCCTTTCGGTATTAGAGATTTTTCAGCTCTTTCAGCAGTTCGCGGCGTTCCGAAGCTGTCCAGCGCGGGTCTAAAATGATATACCCTCTGAAATACTTGTCTTTAGAACGTGTGACCGTGAACCGCTTTGGCATAGCGTGTAGCCTTGCCGATTTGCCGGGTAGTGGCTTTTCATCTAAAATCTGTTGCACCTTCTGCCAATCGGATTTTTTTATGATTGCTGTGTGGTGTTCCTCTTTGAAATACTTGTTGAGCATAGTGTTTTTCACTGACTTATGCTCCCGAAAATCAATCGTACAAGTTTTCTGCATGAGTGCGTCCCCGCAATATTTCTCGTTCCGGAGAATACCGCGAATAGTAGCAGCCCGCCAAAAATCTTTCCCTTTAGGCGATTTGATGCCTTGCTCGGTCAGCGCGGCGGCAATTTCTGCGGGGGTTGCACCTTCCAAACAGCTTTCGTAGATGTACTCAACAATCTTTGCTTCTGTTGGCTCGATCAGCAATCGTCCGAAGTGGTCCCAATAGTAGCCAAGCGTGTTTATCACCGAGAATTGGTAGATACCCTCTGCCATGCGCCAGCGAATACCGTTTTTGATGGCTTCGCTCTTTTGCTGTGATTCCAATTCTGCAAGTGCTGACAAGACCGCTATCAGTAGATTGTTGCTGCCATCCCCGATAGAGGACAGCCCTTCGCTTTCAAATCGCACCGGGACAGGTGGAGTCAAGGCGTTCAGAGTACGCAAATTGTTCAAAATATCAACCGTATTTCTACCAAAGCGATTTATGCCCTTTGTCAAAATTAGGTCAATCTTGCCTGCTTTTGCGTCATCAATCATGTCCTTAAATCCCTGCCGCTTGTTCGTGGAAGTGCCGCTTACGCCGTAATCTTGATAGATTTTTACTAACTCCCAATCGGGATTGCTCTCAATTTTGGATTTGAAATAGACAATTTGCATCTCAAAACTGCCTACTTGCTGTTCTTCCTGTGTGCTGACACGGACATAAGCTGCAACACGCATTTTTCGGGGAGTCTGCCCTTGCGCTTGTACGGCTGGGGGTGGCGGTATTATAATTACACCGCCGCTTTCCCGATTCTTGCGGATTCCGTCATGTATGCGCTCCTTGCGTTCCTCCCGATTATCGGCGCGAGTCTTTTTTCGGCGGGACTGCTCTATCTCTTGAGGGTCAAGTTTCTTTGCCATATAAGCCCTCCCTTGCAGATATACGGATATTCCCGATGTGGTTCATAGGCGGCGCACCTCCTCGCTTACTGTTTTTCATTGGACAATTAACCTCCTTGCTGATTGTTATTTATGACTACCCTGCGGCGCATGAGCCAGGGGGTCACACAAAAGAAAACGAGCAGCAGAATTGCTCCTGCTGCCCGAATCGGCACTGCTTCTTATCGGGGGTAGATTTTATCGCCCCCTGCAAGTGACGGATATATGGTTATTTGATTTACAATGCCTTAACCGTGTCGATAAACTGGCTCATGCTCACCGCACCCGGCAAGAGGTTTTCCTCATTCTCAAACACCATGTAATAGCGGAAATTCTTGCCCGCTGCTGTGCGCCACGCTTGACCGAGTGCGATTTTCTCCCGGCTGTCATCATTTTTCAGATGTTCGCCCTTAGTTTCCGCACAGATGAGCTTGCCGCTCTGGGTCATAATCAGAATATCGGGGTAGTGCTTGATAAAGCCGTTAATTGCAAAGCCTTGACGTGCAATATTTCTGTGCCACCAGCGGACATTCGGCAGGGCGGTCAACTCTACAATCAACTTCTGTTCCAGTTTGTTCATGTCACCGTCCTCTGCTGCATACAGAGAACGGGCATATATGTCGGTATATGTGGCAGGATGGATAGAGGGGCGCAGACGGAAATAGGGCTTGCAGACGATGCGCTCCGTTTCCAGCCACCTTTCAAAGTTTTCTCGATAATGGGATTCCAGTAGCGTTTCAATTTTGGCGCGGATCTTTGCCGCATAGCCCAGCGGGGCTTTCTCCATAGCGGCAAGCTGCGCCTTATCCATATCGCTCACAATGCGGTCTATGTAGGCTTTCAGTTCGGCGGCGTCCACCATGTTCAGCTTGTTAAGCTGATTGAACATCATTTCCTTGCATTGACGTACCCGGCTTTCCGGCGGCAGATTGTTGAACCACTCTTTGAAGTACCGCTGTTCGGCACTCTCCATCTTGAACACCTTTGGCAAACCGCCGTCCTGCTCCCGCACGTCGATTTCGCGGATTTCATCGTCTGCGGCGGCAAAATCAATATCGTATGCCTTGCCCTTGAGGGTAAAGCCCTCTGCCAGCATTTCCTTGTCCAGCAGTTCAAAAGAACCGTCCGTAAACAAAGATTGCTCAACTTTCAGGAAAAACTGCGGGATTTGCAGCGTTTCAATATCCTCCCGGAACTGCGGGTTTACCCCAAACGATTTCACTTTATCCCGCACCTCCCACGGAAGATTGTCCATCATCGGGTCATTGTCTGTCTGCTGGATAGCGTCTGTATATGCCTTTTCGACCTCTGCGGCAGCGTCCAGCATGGTGTCGGCTTTCGGGGCGATTTCAGGCGTTTGCGCCTGTTCTCTGCGCCGCTCCAACTCTGCCCCGATAGATTTCCCATCCAGCCCCGAAAAATCGTCCTCTGCGGTTTCCAAAGGGGTTTCCATTTCAGGACACCCTTGTTGATCAGGCAGCGTGATTTGTTCCGTTGGCTGTTCGGGAACCTGCGGTTTTGCGGACTCACCGATCCGATAGTCCTTATCGCTGAATCCCGCGCTGTTCAAGCCCTTGACGATATGCGCCACGGTGTTATTGAAATCGTTGGAAGAAGTCAGCACATAGGACATATTCAAAGCCGACTGCGTGTGCTGGCTCGTATGGGGCAAACGGAGAATCCGCCCTAAAATCTGCTCCACGTCAACCTGACTTGTCTTATTGGCAAGGGACGCAAGGATATAGGCAAAGGGGCAATCCCAGCCCTCTTTCAGAGCATTGACCGTGATAATATAGCGAATCGGGCAGTTTGGGGACATCAAATCGGTGTTTTTCAGTTCGTTCACATCGGCGGTACGAATGGCAATTTGCTCGGCGGGAATCCCGGCATCCACCAGCTTGTCCCGCAGTTTTTCAAAGGTGGTCGCGTCCTCCTTGCCTTTCGGCTGTGCCTGAAACAGCGCGATTGGACGGATATATTTGCCCGTCTTGGCGTACTCCGCATCTGCGATTTCTTCCAGCTTGTTCCGCAGGTCGATTGCATCAATCAGCACCTCGGATTGGCTGTCCCGGTTATAGACGATCACGGGCAGTTTGACCATGTGTTCGTTTTTCAGCTGCACCGCGTCCACATAGGAGATGATATTGCTCTCCTTTTTCGGCGTGGCGGTCAAATCCAGCACAAAGCAGGGATTGAAGTTTTCCAGCATTTCAAGGCTCAATTCCGACCGGGCATGGTGGCTCTCGTCCACGATGACAAGCGGGTTAAGCTGGTTGATGATCTGGAACAGTGCGGTTTCATCCGCTTTTTCAATGGGGCTGTCGGGCTTACCCAGCACCTTTGCAAACTCGGCAAGGTTGCTGTTCTCCTGATAGGCTTTCAAGACCTCCTTGCCGCGCCCACGGAACGAATCGTAGGACAGCACCATAACCGACAACTGCTCCGTTACGGCGGTGGGGTTGAAGTTCTGACCGTTCAAAAGCTCCTGCTTGGTGTAGACCTCCACACGCCCGCCGAAATCCACGTCGATTTTTTGACGGTAGGGGTGCTGCGGGTTCTTCAGTGATTTTGCCGTTTGCGTCAAAATCGCGTCCGACGGAACAAGCCACACGACCGCCTTTGTCTTGGTAGCGGGGAGCGCGTCAAAGATGGGGCGAACGGCGTTGCAGGCAATAAAGGTCTTGCCGCCGCCTGTCGGCACCTTGAAGCAGAGGTTTGGAACACCGGGTATAACGTTTTGGTATAGCCCTAAAGTCGGGGCTGATTTTTCCTGCCAAAACAGGCGAAACGCCGCTGCGTCACTCTTTGTTTCGTTCAGCAGTTCCAGATAGCGGGTCAGGTCCGCTATAACCTTTTTCTGATATGATTTCAGTTCCATACAGCGAACACCCCCTTACAGTCTGCTAATATCGCGCGGAATTTTCTTAAATGTGATGCCCATTTTTGCCAGCTTATCCTCGCTGATAGAGCAGCGGTCGGCGTAGATCACCGTCCCATCAGCTTTTTCCGTAATGGTGGAGAGAAACGCATAATCCAGTACCGTCACGCGCTGCGGCTCGTAGTAGAAGTAATAGCCTGTGCTGTTGTGCTTGCCGAGGTAATACGGATTGTCGCCGATAGGTGGGGCGTAGGGCTGCTTGGTTTCCATGAACCAGATGTATTCCCGGATTATCTCTGGGGCAACCGCTTCATTCAGGCAATCGCCCACAAGCAGCGGTTCGCCCAAGTCATAAAAGCTGAAATTGCCGCCCGTACCCGCCACGGCATTCTTGCCCTCGCCGTAGCCATTGATAACACGCTTGACGCGTTCGGCGGTGATGCTGTCAGCATAGTCTCCCATTTCAACAAGGATGATTCTTCTGCATCCACCATCATGCTTATTCATGTTAAGAACCGCTTGCGCTGTTGTACCAGACCCAGCGAAAGAATCAAGTACAATCGAGTCTTTTCTTGTAGCAATTTGAATTATACGCTGTATCAATCGAACAGGTTTTGGATAGTCAAAAGCTGTTGGCGTACCGAAGATTTTTCCAATCTCTTTTGTAGCTTCCTGCGAATGCCCGACGCCCTTGTTATCCCACCAAGTCCAAACGTTTTTACCCTCCCGTTCAGATAAGTAGGTCTTTCGACGCGGTATGCCCTTTCCGTCAGCTCCAAACCACATTCGTCCTTCATCACGTTGCTTGATAAACTCACTCTCCACGTTTTTCCAACAACGACCTTCTGGGGGAGTATATCTCGCTCCGCCTGGTGTAATAATTTCATACATCTGGTTCGGACGAAAACCCTGCGCTGTAAAATCGCTCGATGCCCACGGACCACGGGGGTCATTATCTGGATTTTTATAATTCTCGGCATCTTCTTCGCTTAATGCAACTTTGCTTATTGCGTTAGGGAGATAAGAGATGTCTTTACAATACGCGCATACATATTCGTGGGCGGTACTTACCAATTTACGCATATCGGGAGAGGTGCGTTTTTGCCAAACAAATTGTGCCAAGAAATTATTTTCACCAAAAATTTCGTTACATATCATCCGTAGTAATACTTGCTCTCTGTCATCAATGCTGATGAAAATAACACCATCGTCCGCCAGCAGCTTTTGCAGCAGCTTCAAGCGCGGGTACATCATGCACAGCCACTTGTCATGGCGGGTCAAGTCCTCGCCCTCTTTGCCGACAACCTCACCCAGCCACTTTTTGATTTTCGGATCGTTGACGTTGTCGTTATAAACCCAGCCCTCGTTGCCAGTGTTGTAGGGCGGATCGATGTAGATGCACTTGACGCGCCCCTCGTACCGGGGCAGCAGGGCTTTCAGGGCTTCAAGGTTGTCACCCCGGATAATCATGTTGTCGCTGCCGTTGTCCTCGCTATGCTCCCCGTTTTCGTCAAAGCTATACTTGCGCTCCAACACCCGGAACGGAACTTCCTGATGATGATTGATAACCTTGCTCTTTCCAATCCATTCAAGTGTTGGCATGGCTGATTTCCTCCATAATCGTGTTATCCTCATTTCAAATGAGGGTTTTTCTACCCTGACCCTCATCAGTAATGAGGGTCACTCCTGTCTATGTCTGTGCAGTGGTTATTGTGGTGAAAGACCTATCCTGTCTCGGAAGGACTAAATCTTTGTCAAACACTGTCATCGTTTGTC
>OLWT01000283.1_pt1 | contig 35327 bp, 28 predicted proteins | sample 1674001 | NCBI WGS metagenome assembly OLWT01 (sample SAMEA103958137, study PRJEB25191) | human gut metagenome | biome: human-associated habitat [ENVO:00009003]; feature: intestine environment [ENVO:2100002]; material: feces | place: Germany | collected 2013/2015 | reverse complement strand
AGGGTGCAAGAGATTATATCGTACCATCTAGAAAATTCAAGGGAAAATTTTATGCACTGCCACAGGCACCACAGCAGTACAAGCAGCTTCTGATGGTATCCGGATTTGATAAATATTTCCAGATCGCACCTTGTTTCCGTGATGAGGATGCCAGAGCCGACCGTTCACCGGGAGAGTTCTATCAGCTGGATTTTGAGATGAGTTTTGCCACACAGGAAGATGTATTTGCAGTTGGTGAAGAAGTTCTTTCGTCTGTATTTGAAAAGTTCGCACCGGAAGGAAGCGTTGTGACCAAGGCTCCATATCCGATTATCAGTTATAAGCAGGCAATGCTGGAGTTTGGTTCCGATAAGCCGGATCTGCGTAACCCGCTTCGTATTATCGATGTGACCGACTTTTTCCAGAAATGTACGTTCAAGCCGTTCATCGGAAAAACGGTTCGGGCAATCCGTGTACACACCGATATGTCCAAAGGTTTCCACGAGAAACTCCTTAAATTTGCAACCGGACTTGGCATGGGTGGTTTAGGATATCTGGAAGTATTGGAAGACGGCTCTTACAAGGGACCAATCGACAAGTTTATTCCGGATGACTGTAAGGAAGAATTCCGCACACTGGCAGGACTTGAAGTTGGCGATACAATTTTCTTTATGGCAGATAAGGAAGAACGCGCTGCATATTACGCCGGAATGATCAGAAACGAACTCGGTGAGAAGCTGGATCTGATCGAGAAGAATGCATACCGTTTCTGTTATGTCAACGATTTCCCGATGTTTGAGAAAGATCCGGAGACAAAGAAGATCGGATTTACCCATAATCCATTCTCCATGCCACAGGGTGGCTTAGAAGCACTTAATACCATGGACCCGCTGGATATCCTGGCTTACCAGTACGATATCGTCTGCAACGGTGTGGAATTATCTTCCGGAGCTGTGCGTAACCACGATATGCAGATCATGGAAAAAGCATTTGAGATTGCAGGTTACGACAAAGAAGTGTTAAAGAACAAGTTCGGCGCATTATACACCGCATTCCAGTACGGAGCACCGCCACACGCAGGTATGGCTCCTGGAGTTGACCGTATGATCATGCTTCTTCGTAACGAGGAAAATATCCGTGAAGTCATCGCATTCCCGATGAACGGAAACGCACAGGATCTGATGTGCGGTGCACCAAACGAAGTCACCGAGCAGCAGCTGCGTGAAGTGCATATTAAGGTTAGAGATTAAGGAGAAGGGAACAAAATATGGCAAATGTAATCTCAGACGAGACAATGGAATATGTTGGAATCCTTGCAAAGCTGGAATTGTCTGACGCGGAAAAAGAAGCTGCGAAAAAAGACATGGAGAGCATGCTGGATTATATTGATAAATTAAACGAACTGGATACCTCCAATGTGGAACCGATGTCCCACGTATTTCCGGTACAGAATGTGTTCCGGGAAGATGTTGTGGAAAACGGCGATGGTGGAGAGGACACACTTGCGAACGCACCGGAGCGCCGCGACCGCGCATTTGTAGTTCCAAAGACGGTAGAGTAAGGAGGGGCAGCTATGAATTTATTATCGCTCACAGCGGTAGAGCTGGAAAAGAAAATAAAAGCGCATGAAGTGACCGTTGAGGAAGCAACAAGAGCTGCTCTTGACGCGATCCGTGCAAAAGAAAAGGATATCAACAGCTTTGTCACCGTAGATGAAGAGTCGGCGATGATCCGCGCAAAAGAAGTACAGAAAATGATTGATGACGGGACACTGACCGGGCCTCTGGCAGGTGTTCCGGTTGCCATCAAAGATAATATGTGTACAAAGGGAATGTTAACGACCTGCAGTTCTAAGATTTTATATAATTTTATTCCAACTTATACAGCGGAAGCAGTGATCAATCTGGAAAAAGCGGGCGCAGTCATTCTCGGAAAGACGAACATGGATGAATTTGCCATGGGAAGTACCACAGAGACTTCTGCCTATGGGGAGACAAAGAATCCATGGAATACCGCACATGTACCGGGCGGTTCTTCCGGTGGAAGCTGTGCGGCAGTGGCAGCAGAGGAATGTTACTATGCACTCGGATCGGATACCGGAGGATCTATCCGTCAGCCAAGTTCATTTTGTGGCGTGACCGGAATCAAACCAACTTATGGTACCGTTTCCCGTTACGGACTGATCGCATACGGTTCCTCTCTGGATCAGATCGGACCGATTGCAAAGGATGTGACCGACTGTGCCACAATTCTGGAGACAATTACTTCTTATGATAAGAAGGATTCCACATCGGTAAAACGAGAAGAAACCGATTTTACATCAGCACTGGTGGATGATGTAAAGGGAATGAAGATTGGTATTCCGCGTGACTATCTGGGCGAGGGACTGGACCCGGAAGTAAAGGAAGCCATTCTTGCAGCGGCAAAGACGTTAGAAGAAAAAGGCGCAATCGTAGAGGAATTTGATTTAAGTCTCGTAGAGTATGCGATTCCGGCTTATTATGTCATTGCAGCAGCAGAGGCAAGCTCCAATCTGGCACGTTTTGATGGAGTAAAATACGGATACCGCACAAAAGAGTACGAGGGACTGCACAATATGTACAAGAAGTCCCGCTCCGAAGGATTCGGACCGGAAGTAAAGCGCCGTATTATGCTTGGATCTTTCGTGTTAAGTTCCGGATATTATGATGCTTATTATCTGAAAGCACTGCGCACCAAAGCCCTGATCAAGCAGGCATTTGACAAGGCATTTGCAAAGTATGATGTGATTCTCGGACCGGCGGCACCGACCACCGCTCCGAAACTGGGAGAATCTTTGAGTGATCCGCTGAAGATGTATCTTGGAGATGTATATACCGTTTCGGTCAATCTGGCAGGTCTGCCGGGAATTTCCGTGCCGTGCGGTGTGGACAGCAAAGGACTTCCGATCGGTCTGCAGTTGATCGGGGATTGTTTCAAGGAGAAAAACATCATCCGTGCGGCCTACAGTTTTGAACAGACAAGAACGTATCAGCACAGTCCGGCAGCAGAAGCGTAGAAAGGAGAGAAGAGATGTCAAAAGAATATGAAACCGTCATTGGACTGGAAGTCCATGTAGAATTAGCAACCAGGACAAAAATCTTCTGTGCCTGCTCCACTGCATTCGGAAGTGCACCAAATACCCACACCTGTCCGGTATGTACCGGTATGCCGGGATCGCTTCCAGTCTTAAACAAAAAGGTGGTAGAGTATGCCATGGCAGTTGGTCTGGCAACAAACTGTCAGATCAATCAGTACAGCAAATTTGACCGGAAAAATTATTTCTATCCGGATAACCCGCAGAACTATCAGATTTCCCAGCTTTATCTGCCAATCTGCCATGACGGAGGGGTAGAGATCGAGACGGAATCCGGCGGGAAAAAGACCATCGGTATCCATGAAATCCATATGGAAGAGGATGCCGGAAAGTTAGTACACGATGACTGGGAGGGGGTATCTCTGGTGGATTACAACCGTTCCGGGGTACCGCTGATCGAGATCGTATCCGAGCCGGATATGCGCTCCGCAGAGGAAGTCATTGCATATCTGGAGAAACTGCGTATGACGATTCAGTACCTGGGTGCCAGTGACTGCAAGATGCAGGAGGGTTCCATGCGTGCGGATGTCAATTTATCAGTTCGTGAAAAGGGCGCCAAAGAGTTTGGTACCCGTACCGAGATGAAAAATATCGGTTCGTTTAAGGCAATCGCACATGCCATTGAAGCCGAGACAGCCCGACAGATTGATCTGATTGAATCCGGGGAGAAGGTTGTACAGGAGACCCGCCGCTGGAACGATGATCAGGGATATTCCTATGCGATGCGTTCCAAAGAGGATGCACAGGATTATCGTTATTTCCCGGAGCCGGATCTGGTACCGATCGTTGTCAGTGACGAATGGCTACAGCAGATAAAGGATAACCAGCCGGAACTGCGGGATGAGAAACTGGCACGCTACGAGGCAGAGTTTGGTCTGCCGGAGTATGATGCACAGATTCTTACATCGGAGAAAAAGCTGGCAGATCTCTTTGAGGCGACTTCTGCGATTTGCAATAAACCAAAGAAAGTATCCAACTGGCTCATGGGAGAAACGATGCGTCTGTTAAAGGACCGGGAAATGGATGCCGAAGATCTCCGTTTTTCACCGGAGCATCTGGCAAAAATTATCGAATTGACAGAGGCCGGAACGATTAATAATTCCGTTGCCAAGGAAGTATTTGAAAAAGTCTTTGATGAGGACATTGATCCGGAGCGTTATGTGGAAGAGCATGGCTTAAAGAGTGATAACGATGAGGATGCACTTCGCGCAACGATAGAGCAGATTGTCAAAGACAATCCGCAGTCGGTGGAGGATTACCACAACGGAAAAGAGAAAGCAATCGGATTTTTGGTCGGACAGACGATGAAAGCAACCAAAGGCAAGGCAAATCCGGGAATCGTAAATAAAATCTTAAAGGAACTGCTTTAAATCTTAAAGAAAAATGAAAAAACAGGGGAAAACTTGTCTTTACAGGCTGAATATCGTATAATAATTTTGCCGTCGCTTACTGCGGCGGCAATGTTATATGTAAAAAAGGAGTTTATACGATGGCGGAAGACCAGAATAATAAAGAAAATACCACGACATCCGATACAAACAATACAAGTGAATATGAAGATGTCTGTTACATCTGCCGCAGACCGGAGAGTGTTGCGGGAAAGATGATACATATCCAGAATGATATCTGCATTTGTCAGGACTGTATGCAGAAAACATTTGATACCATGAACAACGGCACCTTTAACATGGGCGATTTCATGAATATGAACATGGGAAAAATGCCGAATATCAGTATGATCAATCTGGCGGATCTACAGAATGCGGTTCCGAACAAACAGAAGTTAAAGAAAAAGAAACCAAAGGATGAGCAGCCGAAACCGGAACTGGATATTCATTCCATTCCGGCACCGCACAAAATCAAGGCGCGTCTGGATGAGTATGTTGTTGGACAGGAACATGCCAAAAAAGTGATGTCCGTTGCCGTTTACAATCACTATAAACGTGTGATGGAAGACACCAATGACGGCGTGGAAATCGAAAAGTCCAATATGCTCATGATCGGACCGACCGGATCGGGAAAGACGTATCTGGTAAAGACACTGGCACGGCTTTTGGATGTGCCGCTGGCAATCACAGATGCGACCTCTCTGACCGAAGCCGGATATATCGGTGATGATATCGAAAGCGTAGTCAGCAAACTTCTGGCTGCAGCTGACAATGATGTGGAGCGTGCAGAGCACGGTATTATTTTCATTGATGAGATCGACAAGATTGCAAAGAAGCGCAATGCCAATCAGCGGGATGTAAGCGGAGAGTCGGTGCAGCAGGGAATGTTAAAGCTTCTCGAAGGCGCAGAGATTGAAGTTCCGGTTGGAGCAAGCAGCAAAAATGCGATGGTTCCGATGACCACGGTAGATACGAAGAATATTCTGTTTATCTGTGGCGGTGCCTTTCCGGAACTGGAAGAGGTTATCAAGGAGCGCTTAAACAAGGAGGCGTCCATCGGCTTTAAGGCAGATCTGAAAGATAAATACGACAAGGAAGAAAATCTTCTCTGTAAAGTGACAGTGGAGGATGTCCGTAAATTCGGAATGATTCCGGAGTTTCTGGGACGTCTGCCGATTCTGTTTTCACTGGAAGCACTGACGGAAGATATGCTTGTGCGTATTCTGACAGAGCCGAAGAATGCGATTGTACGTCAGTACAAAAAGCTTCTGGCGATGGATGAAGTGGATCTGGAGTTTACGGAGGACGCTTTGCATGCAATTGCAAAGCAGGCGAAAGAAAAGAAAGTCGGTGCCCGTGCACTGCGAGCCATTATTGAAGAGTTCATGCTGGATATCATGTATGAGATTCCAAAGGATGACAATATCGGAAAAGTGACGATCACAGAGGATTATGTGGAGAAAAAGGGCGGACCGCTCATTGAAATGCGTGGAGTTGCGGCACTTCCGGAACAGGAAGCAAACGCATAAAATGTAGAAAAACCGAAATAAAAGATCTGATGCCGGAGGGCATCAGGTCTTTTTCTTTTCCCTATTGTATGATATGATAGAAACAGTATTGTTTTGTTCGTAATTCATAAGGAGGATGTATGAAAATCATTCATTGTGCGGATCTGCATCTGGATTCCCAGATGACAGCAAACCTGACAAAAGAGCAGGCAAGAGAGCGCAAAAGAGAAATCATCCGTACGTTTACACGGATGGTCGAATATGCAGAAAAGACAGGGGTGCGTCTGATCATGATATCGGGAGATCTGTTTGATACACGAAATGTATCAGCATTGGCGCGCAACACCGTAAGGGACATGATCTGTACACATCCCCAGATTGATTTCTTATATCTGAGAGGAAACCATGACAGTGACAATTTCCTTTCCAAGCTGGAGGAAGTACCGGACAATCTGCTTTTGTTTTCCGATACATGGACTGCATACCGGTATGGAAATATTGTGATCAGCGGAATCGAGCTCTCGGAGAACAACCGGGCGACCGTTTACAATTCCCTTGTGCTGGGGCATGAAGATTTCAATATTGTCATGATGCACGGACAGGCGGGAGATTATGCATGTCGCTCACAGGCAGAGAATATCAGCCTGAACCAGCTGAAAAATAAGAATATTGATTATCTGGCGCTGGGACATGTACATACCTTCATGCAGGACAAGCTGGATAACCGCGGTACCTGGTGTTACTGTGGATGTCTGGAAGGACGCGGATTTGACGAGTGTGGACCGAAAGGATTCGTTTTACTGGATGTGGACGAGCAGACCTGCCGTGCCCAGATGCAGTTTGTTCAGATGGCAGCCCGCACACTGTACACGCTTGAAGTGGATGTGAGCAATGTCATGACGACAAGGGAAGCGGCGGAGCGGATGGAAGAAGCTGTAAAACAGGCGCAGTATCCGTCGGGAAGCCTTGTCAAATTTGTACTGACCGGTGAGGTGGAAGTGGATGCGGAGATCAATTGCGAGTATCTGCAGAATCTGTTCTCGGATTATTTTTATTTTGAAAAGGTGAAAGACCGGACAACCCTTCGGGTCGACTACAGTGATTATGAAAAAGATGCCTCGTTAAAGGGGGAGTTTATCCGTATGGTACTTGGATCTGAACTGTCACAGGAGCAGAAGGCAGAAGTGATCCGCTGTGGAATTTTGGCATTGTCCGGGGAGGAGATATAGGATGAAATTACGTTCCTGTCATATCGACAATTTTGGAAAACTATCGGATCTGCATCTGGAATTTCAGGACGGGGTCAATCTGTTTCACGAACCGAATGCATGGGGAAAAAGTACACTGGCCGCTTTTTTGCGGGTGATGTTTTACGGGTTTGACTCTAAGAGAGAATCCGGACTGTTTGATAAAGAACGTGTGGTATTCCGCCCGTGGCAGGGGGGAACGTATGGAGGCGAACTGGATTTTTCCTATCAGGGAAAAGAGTACCGGATCAGCCGTACATTTGGAAAAACAGAAAAAACAGATGTTTTTCATTTATACGATCTTTCCACCAATCTGGAATGTCATGATTTTTCTTCCGAGATCGGAAGTGAAATTTTCGGACTCGACAGTGCGTCGTTTAAAAGGAGCGCATTTATTGCACAAAATGACTGCGAATGCTGCTCGACTGATGCGATCAATGCCAAGCTGGGAAATCTTGTGGAGAATACAAACGATATCAATAATTTTGAGACCGCTCAGAAAAAGATTCATGACCGGATGAATAAACTTTCGCCGGACCGTGCAACAGGTTCCATGAAAAAGCGGACGAACATGATCACGCTTTTAACGGAAGAACTGCGTGGCTATGATGCGGCAGAGGCGTCTTACAAAAAGATTACCGAAAAACTTACCGAAAAACAGGAGCAGAGAAAAGAACTGGCCGGGATTCGGGATCAGTATGCAAAAGCATTGCAGGTGGCGAGTGAAGAGAGCCGCAGAGAAGGAATCAAGCAGGCCTATGCGGCCACCAAACAGGAGGAACAGGAAAAGAAAGCGGCACTGGATGCTTTTGCGGATGTATTTCCGGGACAGGTGCCGCAGGATGAGGAGTTTGCAAAGCAGAACCAGGATGTACAGATGCTTGGGGTGTTAAAAACCACTTTGTTTAATCTGGGGCTGACCGAGGAAGAAGAGAACCGCCTGCAGGAACTTGGTGATAAGTTTGAAAACCAGATTCCTTCCGAAGAAAAAATAACGGAAATGGAAAAAGAGCAGGAGCGTTTTGCAAAACTGAAAGAGGAAAAAACGCAGCTGGAAACGAAAATGTCCTATTTTGAAGCGATGGCAATGAAGCGGGAAGAACCGGATTATACGGTAAAAAATCGTCTTCCGATGATGATCTGCGGCATTATCCTGCTGGTGATCGGTGCTGCCGGTGGTGTGTTGTCGTTTCTGTTGCCACAGGTGCAGAAGATGTTTCTTCCGCTTTTGGCATCGGCAATTGCAGCAGTCGTGGCAGGTATTGTGCTTCTTGTGGTGCGCAAGGTGCAGGTATCAAAGGAAGAAGAAAAGGTGCGTGCACTCCGGGTAAAGCATCTGGAAGAGGAGCGTAAGCTCCGCGGACCGGTGGAGGAAATTCAAAAAACCATGGAAGAGGCTTCGAAAGAAGCTTCGCGCATCGAACAGGAGACCAAGGGTTTTTTGGAGCAGTATCAGATGGTTCCGGGAGAAAAGGATGCCAGAACCTGCCTGTATGAACTCCGCAGCCAGCTGCAGGAATATGAGCGTCTGCGCAGCCGTGCCGGAAAAAGCGATGCGGCAAGACAGGAATTTGAGCGGAAACAGAACTCTTTGCTTGCATTTGGAAAAGAAGCGGGAATGGATTTCGGAGAAGATCTTGCAGCAGGAATCAGCCAGTTACAGATGAAGGCAACCGAGTACCGGATCGCACAGAAAGCATACGCAGAGGCAAGAAAAAAGAGAGAACTGTTTGAACAGGAACACAATATGAAAGAACTGGCAGCGGTGGAAAAATGTCCATATTCTCTGGACGAACTCAATTCCATGATCCGTGATGTGGATGAGCGGAGCGAGGATATCCGGGAAGCCATCGAGCAGTACCATCATCAGCTCGAAGATCTGCAGGATCAGCTGGATATCCGGGATGAAAAAGAACAGCAGCTTTCCATCTGCAGACAGGAACAGGAAGAAGAACAGCATTTATATGAAACCCTGCGTCTGACGGGAGAGTTCCTGCAGAATGCAAAGGAGCAGTTTTCCGCGAGATATTTGGGTCCGATCGAGAACGGGTTTGGAAAGTATTACACGCTTCTAACCGGGGATAAAGAAAAAGACTGGATGGTGGATGCCAACATCGAGGTGCAGATGAAAGAGCAGGGCGAGATGCGGGAAACCAAGTGGCTGTCTGCTGGATATCAGGATCTGCTGGGAATCTGTATGCGTCTGGCGCTGGTGGATGCGATGTATCCGAAGGAAAAACCGTTTCTGGTGCTGGACGATCCGTTTGTCAATCTGGATGAAGAAAAGATGGCACATGGCAATGAACTGTTTGGAAAAATTTCCGGGGAGTATCAGATTTTATATTTTACCTGTCATGCAAGCCGGAATATAGAAAACGCAAAATAAAGGGAGAGGAAACATGGAGAAAAAGATTTTATTTCCGCAGATCGGCGGAATTATGCACGGAGGGGATTACAATCCGGAACAGTGGCTGGACCGGCCGGACATTCTGGAAGAAGATATCCGTATGATGAAGAAAGCTGGGATGAATTGTGCAACACTTGGGGTATTTTCCTGGTCAACCTATGAGCCGCGGGAAGGGGAATTTCATTTCGCATGGCTGCATGACATCATGGATAAGTTATATGCCAATGGCATTTATACGATACTGGCGACACCGTCCGGAGCGCGCCCGGCATGGCTGGATGAAACATATCCGGAGTGCAGACGCGTGGATTCTTACGGGGTGCGTGAACATCACGGGGTGCGGCACAACCACTGTATGAGTGCACCGGTTTATCGTAAAAAGGTTTCTGTGATCGTCAATAAGCTGGTAGATGAATTCGGAAATCATCCGGGACTTCTGATGTGGCATATTTCCAATGAATTTGGCGGGGAATGTTACTGTCCGCACTGTGTAAAGCGGTTCCAGGATTATCTGGCGGAAAAGTTTGACCATGATATTGAAAAACTGAACAAGGCATGGTGGACAACGTTCTGGAGTCATACTTACAATGATTTTTCCCAGATTGAACCGCCGTACCGCAACGGAGAATTCAGCATTATGGGATTGAATCTGGAGTGGAAACGGTTTACCACCTGGAATATGACGGATTACATGAAGGCAGAGATTGCCATTTTAAAAGAACGTACCCCGCAGATTCCGGTGACAACGAATTTTATGAAAGAATATGACGGATTGGACTATCATAAAATGCAGCAGCCTCTGGACGTGGTGTCCTGGGATTCTTATCCGCGGTTTCACAATGATGAGGAGTCGTTTTCAGATACGATGACAGAAAATGCGTTTGATCATGCCATGATCCGTTGTCTGAAAAAAGAGCAGCCGTTTATGCTCATGGAGAGCGCGCCGGGGCTGGTCAACTGGCATCCGTTTAATAAAATGAAACGTCCTGGCGTACACCGGCTGGCTTCGCTGCAGGCAGTGGCTCTCGGTTCCGATACGGTGCAGTATTTCCAGTGGCGGAAAGGAAGGGGATCGTTTGAGCAGTACCATGGGGCGGTTGTGGATCATCTCGGAACGGATGATACCAGAGTTTTTCGTGAAGTGGCAGATCTTGGGGGAGAATTAAAGAAACTCAAAGATCTGGCAGGGACAGTCGTAAAAGCACCGGTAGCCGTGTTATACGACTGGGACAGCCTCTGGGCAACGGATGGAATGAAGGGGCTGGCAGAGTCCACCCGTAACTATATTAAGACCTGCAGGAAAGCATACCGCAATCTGTCGGCACTCGGAGTGGATGTGGATGTGATTTCCAGTGAAGAGGATTATAGCGGTTATTCTGTGATTGTGGCACCAATGCTGTATCTGCTGCATCCGCATGTCGGGGAGCGCATGAAACAGTTTGTGGAGCAGGGAGGTCATCTGATTGCAACCTATGTGACCGGATATGTGGATGAAAACCAGCTCAATTATCTGGGCGGATTTCCGGGAGACGGATTAAAGGATCTCTTTGGCGTGATCAGTGAGGAAATTGATACACTGTATCCGTCCGACCGCAACCGCGTACATTTTGCCGAAATGCCGGAAGGGGAAGTACGGGATTATGCGGAAGTTCTGCGTGTGGCAGATGGCACAAACGTGCTTGGTACCTATGAACAGGATTATTACAAAGGAATGGCAGCAGTAACGGAGCGCACATGTCAAAACGGCAGTGCCATGTATATCGCGGCCCGGCTGGATGATGCTTCCATGCAGCACCTGTATGCGCGTACACTGAAAAAAGCGGGAGTTTCGATGTATAAACTTCCATATGGCGTGGAACGTCACACACGCGAAGCGGATGGTATGCGGTATGTATTTTATCTGAATGATACGACCGGACCGCAGATTGTTTCCGGGGTAGAGGGAATTGATCTTCTGACGGGAGAGGTGATCAAGGGAATTCTTACACTGGAACCGTATGGCGTGGCATGTGTAAAAGAATAAGTTCTATTCTGAAAGTTTTGTGCATATAGTTACGGAAAAGAAGTGTGGGAGCTTCTTATGGATAGAAATTGTGATGCATTTATCCGCTCCAACAATACCTACGATATCCTGATTGCCAGAGAGTCTTTGGAGATTTCTGACGACCGGGCAGAATGTATACAAAATATCGGTGAAAAATTTGTGGCAGAATATTTTGACCGGGACGAGGTGCCGCAGCTGAGCATTAAGACATACGGATATTCGATTATCCCAAAATGTTTCGGACTGCTGGATACGCTTGCACTGGAGACAACCGGTATCCTGCAGCTGCAGAATCAGCCAGCCCTGTCCCTTCGGGGACAGGGTATTTTTATTGGATTTGTTGATACGGGAATTTCCTATGAACTGCCCTGTTTCCGGAATGCCGATGGAAGTACAAGAATCCGCTCAATCTGGGATCAGAGTATTCCGGCGGGGGAGAAAAATACCCCTCAGGGATTTTTGTACGGAACGGAATATACACAAAAAGAGATCAATGAGGCACTGGAACAGGAACATCCGCGGGAACTGGTTCCAGTGACGGATGAAGATGGGCACGGAACCATGCTGGCAAGTATTGCCTGCGGAAGTGAAGATCTGCAGGCTGGTTTTACTGGGGCGGCTCCTTATGCGGAACTTCTGGTTGTAAAGTTAAAACCGGCAAAACCATATCTGAAAGACTTTTTTTATATTCCGCAAGAGATGCCTGCCTATCAGGAAAATGACATTATGGCGGCAATTGAATATCTCGAAGAGACTGCCAGAAAACTGGGGCGGCCCCTTATTCTGTGCCTTGGTCTCGGGACAAACAACGGAAGCCATTCCGGTGGCAGCAATCTTTCGGAACTTCTTGATGATATTGCGGGCAGATGGCGCCGGTGTGCGGTTGTGGCAACCGGAAATGAGGCGAATGCCAGACATCATTTTTACGGGAAAAGTGATGGAAATTCAATGGTTGCGGTAGAGGTGAATGTGGAACAGCGGATGCGGGGATTTTATCTTGAGTTGTGGGCCAGTGCACCGGAATTGTTTGTGGTGGCGGTGCGTTCGCCGGGAGGCACTCTTATGCCGGCGCAGAATGTGCCCGGAAATTCGCATCAGGAACAGGAATTTATATTTGAAGGGACAAGAGTGGAAATTGATTATGCACAGGTGGGACGCACGCGGGGGGATCAGCTGGTGTTTATCCGGTTTGAAAACCCGGCGGCAGGGATCTGGACGCTGTATGTTAATCCGAGTACCACGATCACAGGACAATTTCATATCTGGCTGCCAATGAGTGGAATGTTAGAAAAAGACGTGGTGTTTTTGCGTCCGGATCCGGATGTGACACTTACCGTGCCGTCTTCGGCAAAAATTCCGATTGGGGTGGGTGGAATGGATCAAAAGAGTGGTATTTTATATCTGGATTCCGGGAGGGGGAATACCATTGCGTCGGTTGTAAAACCGGATTTTGTGGCTCCGGCTGTGGGCGTGCAGGCGATAGGAAGGCTTGGAAATTATGTGACACTGACGGGAACGAGTGCAGCTTCTGCAATTGCGGCAGGAGCATGTGCACAGATCATGGAGTGGGGAAACAGCCGTGGGAGAAGACTGCTTTTAAATTCGGTGCAGATCGGAAATATTCTGATTCGCGGGTGCGAAAGGAACCCGGATGTATCCTATCCGAATACCGCCTGGGGGGCTGATGATATAATAGTGTCAAGTTAGTAAGGAAGCAATAAATTCAAGGGTTTCCGCTGATTTAGTCCTAAGAAAAAATGCTGTGAGAACAGCGAAAAATGATTAGGATGAGCTCATTTTTAATCTTGAAAATTGAAAACCGAGCAACTTGACACTAAATTACCATCAAATATTTGGATGGTGTATGAAGTGAACCTTAAAAGAGGTGATAATTTAATATTTGATATTTAGGTAGGACTAAATTAGCTCTTGTGTGGACAAGTTCCATAAAGCTGACTTGGTCCTACTTTTTTATTGTAAAAAAGGAGGATGCAGGATGGCAATGACAAAGCGAGAGTTAATTCAGTTCATGGACAAGCTGGTGGAGTTAGCCAGTGAGGAGAACAAGACAAGAGCAATCTTGGTAAAAGAAAAATTCATTAGTGATTTTGAGAAAAGTTACGAGTATGAAAAGGAGGTTCAGACAGAGGTTTCCTGTCTGCCGCCATATTATATAGCAGCTATGCCGGATGATGTGCAGGAAGAAATAAAGCAGAAAGTAATAGCGGCACTTACCGAGCATGGTGAGTGTACCCCGGAAAACATTGAGAATGCCATGTGTTCCAAAATCTACGACTTGGAAGATCTGATTGATATTCGGGAGTATGTAGAGAGGATGGAGGAAGAACAGAGAAAGAAGCAGGAACAGTCGGGGAGGGGCGGCAGATGATAGGAATAGGGATATTGACAGCACTTGTAGGGTTAGTGTTTTATGCGCTGATCAGGTCGGCAGGAATGGCAGACCGTAAACTTGAGGAAATCCAGAGGCTTACCGCCGAGAGAGAGGCGGGTGGCTCAAGTGGGAATTAACGTCAGGGTACAGAAATCTCCAAAGCCTTTAGATGTTATTGAAGTACAGGCAAAGTTAGAAAGAGATTTGAGAAGCTGTATGCGGTGCAGATTCTTCTACGGAAACAACAGACAGTGTATAGCAAAGAAATGTGTAAAACAGGACGCACAGCCTAAAGCAGTGGAGCAGAAAAAAGAAGATGAATGTATCGGGTGTCCGTACAGACAGTCAGAAAGATACTGTTTTCCATGTATGAAAAAGCTGCTTGGAACAGAGGAAAAGGAGCATGAGAAAGAAATTGTTTTTGAACAGGAGGAAAAGAAAGATGGATAGACATATTGAAGTAATCGGAATCGACCACGGCTGGTCCGGCATGAAAACGGTCAGTCAGGTATTTACCACCGGAGTAAAGGAGATCACAACGGAGCCTGCGTTTTTTAACAACGTGGTGGAGTACAACGGTTCCTACTATAAGGTAGGCGGCAGAAGATTAGAGGTAAGGGACTTGAAAGTCGAAAATGACAACTTCTATCTGCTTACGCTGGCAGCGGTGGCAAAAGAGCTGAACAGACGGGGAATGAGAAATGCAAATGTTCTTTTATCCGTTGGGTTACCGCTCACCCGTTTTGGAGCAGAAAAGCAGGACTTCATCGACTACTTATCGAGAAATAAGGAAGTGACCTTCCGGTTTGACAACGAGCAGTACCGGATGAACATTGCAAGGGTATCGGTATTTCCACAGTGCTATGCGGCGGTTGCCGACAGAATGAAGACTCTCCCGAAAAGAGTGGTAGTCGTGGATATAGGAAGCTGGACGATTGACATTATGCCGATTGAAGATTCCGCTCCAAATGAAGCAGAGTGCATCACAATCCGGGAGGGACTGATCAAGTGCATGAGAACCATCAACGAGGAATGTATGAGGCAGTATGGCAGGGAACTCTCCGAGGAAGATATACAGGAGGTCATGAGAAACGGAAAGAACGATAAGCTGCCACAGAAGTACATGACGATTGTGGAGGATGCCCTCAGAGCTTATGTGGAAAAGGTTTACAACATTCTTTTAGAGCATGGATATACCCTTGATGTGACAGAAATCGTCTTTGTAGGCGGTGGTGCAACCGTGGTAAAGCGTTATGGAAGCTATGAGGGGAACAATATCCAGTATATTGAGGATGTAAAGGCAAATGCCAAAGGATATGAATATCTTGGAAAGCTGTATCTTTCCACCCACAAAAAAGAGTTTGGATTGGGGTGATTGTAGATGGGCAAAGGAAATATTGTATATCACAATCTCAGGATGAATCTGGATAATGAACAGCACAGACGGGTACATTCGGTTTTAGCTGAACTGAATACCGATGTTCATAAATCAGTCAACCAATTCCTGATAGATGCGGCAGACAGCTATATCAGCCACCTTGCAGGAAATGAGCTGACAAAGGAGCCGGAGCAGACGGGAGAATGTCTGTATGTTAGGCGCGAGGAACTGGAACAGATACGAAGGGAAATCAAGGACGAGTTGCAAAGAGAAGTCATTGTTACGCTGGGGACAGCTCTCGTAGGCGGAAAGATCATTCAGATACCGCAAACTGTACCTGAAAGGGCAGTGGCAGAGCAGACGGAAAGAGGAATTGAGACAGAGGCAGACGAAACAACATTGGGACTTGCTTCATCATGGGGCTAGTGGAAAGGAGGAATATTTATGGCAGGAATGATTTTGAGAAAGACAGGCGTGGTATTACTTACCATACTGAAAGGGCTGCTTTATGCGGTACTTATGATATTGAAACTGTTGTGCATGGGATTAAAGTTGTTTCTGCTCCTGCTTGCACTGGTCGCAAGAGTGGTATTATCCCTGGTCGGTGTGTCTGTCGGTGATTAGGAAAGGAGGTGCCTGTTATGTTCAGATATAAGTTTTATCAGGCGTGCAGAAAGAATGCCAGAGCGAGAAGATTGATGGCATACTACAACAGAATCAATGTACAATAGCAGGAGGATGAAATGAACAGAATACGGGACAGTCCCTTAGCTCTTTGGAGCAGATTAAGAGAGCTGATCAGAGGAGTTCCGTAAATTGCAGATACAGATAAATACAGTTTACCCACGAGGGTAATGCCGCAGATGCGGCAGGGCAGTTTATGGAACGTAAGCCTGTCCCTCGTGGGAGAGAGGACAGGTGGTATTATGAGGAAACAAAGATTATTTCTCCTTTTATCCGTAACCATCCTGCTTCTTGCAGGATGCGGGGGAAAGGGAAATCAGGTAACAGAAGAACAGAATGTGGGGACAGAAACGCAGACGGTTTTAGAGGCTTTGGAAGATATTTCTGAGGAAAAAGAAACGGAAACTATGACAGGGCAGCCAGAGGAAACACTGGAAGCCACAGAACCGGAGAAAAGTGCCACAGCAGAGGATAACACGGCAAAAGACAATAGTCCAGAGGGACAGGCTTCATCTGCAACAGAAAAAGAGCAGGACTCACAGAATCAGAGTAATGCACAGAATGAACCGTCTAAACCTCAGACAACCGAACCGGATACCAAGCCGGAGCCGGAACCGGAGGCACCACAGGAACCGCAGACACCACAGGAACCACAGCAGCCGTCACAGCCGGAGCCGGTTTCTTTCAGTCCGCAGAGGGTTGTTCAGCTTGCAACGGAAAAGACGAAGGCAGCCGGGAAGATCTATATTCCCGATGACCTTGACCGGATGCTTGCAGAGGGAACCATTACGCAGGAGGATTACAACGACTGTTATCCGACAGACGGGGCAGGATACCTTGAGTTTTATGTGGCAACGGATTTGAATGAAGCAAGGGATGTCAGCGGTACGGTCAAATTTAACAGTGAGGATGACATTGCGGCGAATATAGCAGGAATGTACAGCTCACTTCCACAGCAGTATTTCTATATCGAATACCACGGAACGGTGATGTATGGAGATAAAGAGTGCTATGTGTTCTATTGTTACAGGGCATAAAAAAAGAATAAGAGGTATGAGAAAAGCAGGCTGAAAAAGACCTGCTTTTTTCATGCCCAAAATCAGGAGGACATTATGAAGCAGAAGTTTAAAAGATGGATGGCAGGTCTGCTTGCTGTCTTAACGGTATTCACTTCTCTGTTTGCCAATGGGACAACTGCATTTGCCGCAAGTGCCAGTGCAAATATCTCATTCTGGTATGCTTCCACAAAAGATTCCGGGGAGGTAAGTGAGTTAAAGGCAGGATACAGTCATGGAAAGGTATTGTATGCCATGATTGACGGGCATTCCGCTTATTGTATGAACTTTGGTCTGGCAGCCAAAGGCGGGCAGCTTATGAACAGCTATGATAATTCCAGCACAAGCCTTACCGATACGCAGGCTCTATATTTAAGATACTGCCTGTACTATGGCTTTTCATCCACAAGTACATCGGCACCGAGCAATGACCAGTGCGATCAGTACATTGCAACGCAGTCGATGGTGTGGATTATCGAGAAAGGCATCTACGGGACAGCAAGTGCGGATTCCGCAGCAAAGAAACTGTGTGACACAGCACCAAACCCAACAGCATCATATCAGTATTATGCGACCTTAAAGAGTAACATTGATGCAGGTATCAATGCTGTCATTCCCAACTTTGCAGCTTCCAGAAAAAGTCAGGCTCCGACCTATGAGCTGAAATGGAATGAGACGAACCAGAGATTTGAAACCACTTTGACAGACAGCAACGGGGTACTGTCTGAGTTTGACCTGTCACTCAGCGGATATAGTACAAGCAGGAATGGAAACAGCCTTACCATTTATTCGTCAGAGGTTAATACAAATGACACAACAGGCACATTTATCTCCAACAGCGGTAAGGTGGAAGTGACCGGAAGCTGTGTGTTCTGGCTGACCGGAAATTCCGGGGATCAAGAGTTCGTGTCAGAAGTTCCGCATGGTGATCCTCTCCCTGCCTATATCAAGGTAAAAACGGAGAATATCGGATATGGCGAGCTTTACAAAAAGGATGAAGCAAGTGGAGTAAACTTAGCCGGAGCGGTGTACGGAATCTATTCTGACAGTTCCTGCAAAAATCTTGTGCAGACCATTACCACAGACAAGAATGGTTATGCAAAGTCCGGGGCATTGGTAGCAGGAACCTATTATATGAAGGAAATCACTGCACCGAATAAGTATGTGGTAAGTGACAAGGTTCATACTTTGCAGGTAAAGGCGGGCAAGACAACAACCGTCAATGCCACAGACAAAGAGCAGCTCGGAGCCATTACCATTTACAAGGAAGGAGAAGTCCTGACAGGATGGAACGGTTCCAATTTCACTTACGAAATGAGAAAGCTGCCGGGAGCGACCTTCAAGGTAACTGCCGGTGCGGATATTTACAAGGCGGATGGTACAAAGGTGTATAACAAGGGTGATCTGATTGCAGGAAACCTTGTGACCGGAAATGACGGAAAGGTGCTGTTATCCAACCTTCATTTAGGAACCTATGTGGTAACAGAAACCGCAAGCATTAACGGATATACCATCAATACCACACCTCAGACAGTCAATATTGAGTACAAGGATCAGACCATAGAGGTACAGTATGAGGCAACCAGCATTTACAACAGCAGACAGAAAGCTGCTGTCAGCGTGACAAAGAAGGATGCCGATACGGAAAATCCTCTGGATGGAGGAAAGTACACTCTGTATGCCGGAAATGACATTAAAAATTATGATGGCAGCGTGATTGTAACAAAGGGTACAGCTTTGCAGACCGTTACAACAGTAGAGGATGGAAATGCAGCATTTACCGTAGATTTGCCGATTGCAAACAGTTACTATGTTTCCGAAACTCAGGCTCCTTACGGATATATCAGAAATTCGGAGGATGTTTACTCCTTCAATTTCAATTATCTGTCAGAGACAACGGCAAGTGCATCCTTTTCCCATACCTTTGTAAACGACCATACCACAGCCAAAATCCATCTTTACAAAGTTGATAAGGAAACAGGAAAAGCAGTTCCACAGGGAGATGCAAGCCTGACAGGGGCAGTTTACGGAGTATATGCAAGAGAGGATATCGTACATCCTGATGGTGCAACCGGAGTCATCTTTAAGGCAGGCGATCTTGTTGCAACCATTACAACCGATGAAAATGCGGAAGCCGAGATTAACAACCTTTATCTTGGAAAGTATTATCTGAAGGAGATTCAGGCACCGGAAGGGTATTTGTTAGACGAGGCAGAACATGATGTGGTGTGTGACTATGAGGGCGATTTAGTACCGGAAGTGGCAAGAAGCACAAAGTCCGAGGAACAGGTGTATAAGCAGCCTTTCCAACTCATTAAGGTTTCTGACAACGGAGAGGATACAGAAGCACCACTTTTAGAGGGTGCAGGCTTTACCACCTATCTCAAATCTTCATTAACCGTAAAGGAAGATGGAAGCTATGACTTTGACAGTGCAAAGCCTGTTGTGATTGGTTCAAACGGGGAAACAACCCTTTATACGGACAGCAAGGGGCATCTGGTGACACAGCCTATTCCTTACGGAACCTATGTGGTTGTGGAAACGGTAGTACCTCACAATGTAAAGGAAATCAAGCCTTTTGAGGTTCACATCACAGAGAACCACCCTACCGAGCCGCAGGTGTGGAGAGTATTCATTGACCGTGAATTTACAGCAAAGCTCCGTATCGTAAAAAAGGACAGCAAGACCGGACAAACGGTGCTTGTTCCAAATGCTGAGTTTAAGATTTACAATCTGGACACAAAGGAATATGTTGTGCAGTACACCACTTATCCTACAAAGGTGAAGCATACTTCTTTCTTCACTGATGGGGACGGGGACTTAATCCTGCCGGAAACATTGAAACTCGGTAATTACCGCATTGAGGAAGTGGCAGCACCGGATGGATATGTGGTAAATGAGGACTATATCACTTTTGCGGTGGATACAGATACCGCTTATGAAACTGATTCTGACACCTACGAGGCAATCATTACCGCTGACTATGTGGATCAGTCTGCTGTTGGTGAGCTGACTGTTGAGAAGAAAGGCGAGGTTCTGGATTCCTACAAAGGCGGTCTGTTTGCGGACGGCGAGGAAAAGGAATTTGTCTATAAGGAAGGAAGCCTTGCAGGAGCAGAGTTTGCAGTCTATGCAGCCGAGGACATTTATACCAACGACTACCAAAAGGACGAAAACGGAGAGCGTACAAAGTATTACAGCGAGGGCGATCTGGTGGCAACTCTTGTCACAGATGAAAACGGAAAGGCAGTTCTTTCCGACATTCCTCTTGGAACTTACAGGGTTGTGGAAACAAAAGCTCCTTATGGATATGTTCTGAATAAGGAGGAGCAGACAGTAACTTTTGTCTATGTGGATGACAAAACTCCGGTCATCAAAGAAAGCATGACATTTGAAAATGACAGACAGAAAGTGGACTTATCCGTTTTGAAGCTGGATGAGGAAACAGAGCTTGCCATTGCCGGGGCAGAATTTGGCTTATATGCGGCAGAGGATATTGAAAATGCAGACGGTGAAGTGATCATTGAGAAAGATACACTGCTTGAACTTGCAGTATCCGGTACAGATGGAAAAGCAGAGTTTGTTAAGGACTATCCGCTTGGTTCTTACTATGCAAAAGAGACGAAAGCTCCGGAAGGTTATGTATCTTCTGAGGAAATCGTGGATTACGGTGCTTCTTATCAGGGACAGGATATTCCGGTAGTAAAGTTACAGTCTGAATTTATCAATACACCTACAACGGTGGAAATCATAAAGACAGACATTACAAGCGGTGAGGAGCTTTCCGGTGCCACACTTTCCGTGATTGACGCAGAGGGAAATGTGATTGACACATGGACATCTGTTGCAGACGAGGCACACGTTATTAAGAGACTCCATGTAGGAGAGGTTTATACGCTCCGTGAAGAATTTGCTCCTTACGGATATTTGCAGGCAGAAGAAATCCAGTTTACCATTGCCGAAACGGAGGAAGTCCAGACAGTAGTGATGGAGGACGAAGTACCGACAGGAACCATTATCATCAATAAAGACGGTGAGTTCTTATGCGACATCAATCTGATCAGGGAACACTGGTATGACTTTATCTTTGACTATTTCAAGAAATCCCTTGCGGGCGTTACCTTTGAGGTCTACGCAGCAGAGGACATTGTAAATCCTGACGGTCTTGATACCATTTATTACGAAAAGGACGAGCTTGTTGCAGAAATCGTGACCAACGATAAGGGAATTGCAAGCATTGATAACCTGCCACTAGGCAAGTATTACCTTGTGGAGACAAAGACCTTAGAGGGATTTGTTCTGAATGAGGAACCGATAGAGGCAGATTTATCCTATGTGGATCAGCACACTAAGGTTGTCTATGCAGGCATGGATATTACCAACGAGAGACAGAAAGTGCAGGTAACTGTCATTAAGACAGATGCTGAAACCGGAGATGAGCTTGAAGGGGCAGTATTCGGTCTGTATGCGGCAGAGGACATTGTAAATGCAGATGGTAAGGTTGTTGTGGCAAAGGATGCCCTTGTAGAGAAGGCTGTTACCGGAAAAGACGGAAAGTGCGTATTTACAAGTGACCTTCCTCTTGGTCAGTATTATGTGAAGGAAATTGAAGTACCGAAAGGTTATGTGCTTAGCGAGGATATTTTTGAACTGGATGCTTCTTACCAGGGCGATGATGTGAAGGTCATTGAACTTGAAGCAGAATTTGAGAACTATCCTACAAAGCTGGAAATCTCCAAAACAGATATTACCGGGGAGCATGAGTTAAAGGATGCAACCCTTTCCATTATCGACAAGGACGATAATGTTGTGGAGACATGGAAGTCTGACGGAAAGCCTCATGTTATTGACCGCATTCCGGTGGGTGAGTATATCCTCCGTGAAGAAACAGCTCCTTATGGTTACAAGATTGCAAACGAAGTGAAGTTTACCGTGGAGAACACCAAAGAACTTCAGCAGGTATTCATGAAGGATGTGCTTGTAAGCGGCAGGATTATCATTGAGAAAACTGATTCAGACACAGGAAAAGGCATTGCAGGTGTGGAATTTGAAATCCGTGACAAGGACGGAAATGTGATTGAAACACTTGTAACTGACAAGAACGGTCATGCTGAGTCAAAGGAACTTCCGATTGCAGTATTCAAGAATGGTAACTATGTAGAGGATATTAAGTATTATGTTGTGGAAACAAAAGCAGCAGAGGGCTATATCCATGACAGTACCCCGCATGAAGTCGTATTGCAGTATGACGATGATGCACCGGATGTTGTCGAGTACACCTTGAAATTAACAAACAAGCCGACAGAACCGAAGTTGCCACAGACCGGGGATAACATGAACCCGTGGTGGTTTACTGGAGTAGGATTAGTGACCATTGTTGCAGGGATAATGGTATTTAGAAAAAGAAAAAGTAAGGAGAAATAAAGTAAGTTGAGTCATAGTGGATTATATTCTTAGAGATGTAATCCACTATGAATTTGGGATATGAAAAGAAGGGATGATGTGATAAACTTGTAGTATAAATTTTAGCTATGTGGAGGTTGCATTATGGGAACTTCAGTGAGTTTAAAGAAGAAAGTTTATTTATGCTATTCTTATTCAAATAGTATGTATATAAATTCGTTATGTGAGAAAATAAATAAAGAAGGTTTTCAAACGATAACAGATGGAACTGAGCTCATGCCTGGAGAAATGATTTTGTCTGTCTCTGAAAGTATAAAAAAGTGTGACTATTTCGTACTTATAATTTCGGATGAGTTTGGGGAACACATGCGTGAAGAGTACCATACAGCATTAATTTATGGAATGGATGTCATGGTTTTTATAAAATCAGAGTTATATAGAGAAGAAGGGATAAATAACGAATTTAAAGATAGACTGGTTACACTATGGGAAAATGAAACTGAACTGTCAATGAAAGTAATAGCAACAATGGAAGGGGTTCGATATAAATACCCAGTGAGAGGGTATCAGTTAGAAGCATTAGTTGAAGATTTGTTTAAATTTTATGGATGTGATACAAAAAGAACTGCATATACACAGGATTCAAATTATGATATTTATGCTGAAAAAAATGGAAAGAAGTTTTTTATTGAAGTAAAGGCGGTACGTTCCAAAATAATAAGTAAATCGTCCATTGCTAATACAACAGTAGTGGCTGATTTGATGTCACTAAAAGATGATGAGTATTTTGTACTTGTTACAGCCAATATGATTCCAGATTTGATAAAAGAATACATTAGGACAAAAGATAAATTTCTTGTGATTGATATAAGTGAATTATTATATCTGGTTCAAGATAATGAGGAATTAAAATACAGACTGCTTTCTCTAGTTGAATTTACAACGGAAGATATTGAATTAAAAGAGCCAGAAGAATTTCTTAGACTGCTTGATGTAGTTGAAGATGAAACTTTAGATTCTTTAATAGATGATAATGAGAAGATAAAACAACTGTTACAAGAAGTAAAGGATTGGGAACAAGATAAGAAAACAAGTACAGAGTATGAAAAGTTTTGTACAAAGGTTTTGAAGATTTTGTTTTCAAACGATTTAACATTATGGAGAGAGCAACAGAAATCAAATGACGACCTTTATAGATTTGATTTGATATGCAAAATAAAGGACGATGTGAAAAGTGCTTTTTGGAAATTTATTGAAGAATACTTCAGGTCAAAATACATCATATTTGAATTTAAGAATTATAAAGATGTTATTACTCAAAAAGAGATATATACTACAGAGAAATATTTGTACGCAAAAGCTTTGAGATGTGTGGCGATTATAGTGTCGTGTAATGGCTCAGATGAGAACGCAAAGAAGGCAATAAAAGGAACTTTGAGAGAAAATGGAAAATTGATTTTAAATCTTTCAAATAGAGATTTAGTGAATATGTTAGAATATGAGCTTAATGGAAATTTAGCATCTGAATATTTATACAATGTTTTAGATGAAATGCTTATTGAACTTGAAAAATGATATATTCATCTTTAAGAATGGAGGCGATTCAATGAAAATCTTTGTTGATACAGGTGAGATGGATCAATCTGCACATTTTGGATGGCAGAACAAGGATGAAGCATTGTATGGTTTGCGGGAAGGTTATAAAAATAGTGCAGATGAGTTGGTAGAGATTGCTGTAAATAGTGGAGGAAATCCTAAGATACTCGATACCTTCATTTTTCCTATTTTGTTTTCGTACAGGCATTGTTTGGAAATCTTATTAAAGCATATATACATGAGGGCATGGGGAAAAGTACCGTCAGGTGGACATAATTTATTGACTTTATGGGATATTATTAAGACTGAGATTATAGATAAAATGATATGCTCAAAAGAGTTCGTTGAGGAAGTAAAAGAATACAAGGAGCATTTTATTCAGTACAATTTGGATGGGATAGAATGTAACAAAATTCGTTCTATGATAAAGGAATTGCAGGAAGCAAATCAAAGAGATATCGAAATAAATCCTGCAAAAAAGCAGGTGGATCAAAATGCAGAAGTATGGAGATATTTAATATCTACAGATGAGAATTTGTTTTTTACTAGAGGTCATTCGATAGATTATTTGATTTTAAAAGAGGGAATTAGTTACATATATGGGGTGTTAGATTATATTTACCATATTGTAGATGAGTATTTGTCATCTTAAATTTGCATAAGGTTTGACGATATATATAGTGTTATATTATTAAGTTTAATACAATGAAAGTCATTAAGATTATAGACAAGGAAGGTGTATTTATGGCATTTAAAACACGAAAGAAAGAAGATTTTTCATATTCTTCACCGCAAGAAATGTATCAAGATAATAAATTTAAGAAAATTATGGGTCCTTTAGATTATCAAGCAGCTATGCTAAATTTGTATATTGAAAATGCGGATAAAAAGACGGTTGCATTAGAATTGCCAACAGGAAGTGGAAAAACATTAGTAGGATTATTGATTGGAGAATATAGACGAAGAAAGAATAAAGAAAAAGTATTGTTTTTGTGTCCAACAAATCAATTAGTGCATCAGGTTGTCGAGCAGGCAAATTTAAAATATGGGTTAAGAGCAATTGCTTTTTGTGGGAAACAGAAAGATTATCTGCCGAAGGATAAAAGCAGTTTTTTGATGGCAGAGGCTATAGGAGTTACGACATATAGTTCTTTTTTTGCATTGCATTCTTTTTTTGATGATGTGGATATTTTAATCATGGATGATGTGCATTCGTGTGAAGACTATATAATGTCAAATTGGACTATTCAGATTGATAGTGGAAATACTGTATTTTTAGAAATAGCAGAATTGTTAAAACCTTTTATCAGTGAAACAGATTATAAATATTTGTTAGAAGATGAGTATATTCCAGAGGTGGCATCATGGTGCAATATGTTACCGATGCCTTCGATAATGGAAAAACTTGATGAGCTTCAGACAATTTTGCAACAAGGATTAGAAGCAGGATCATCCAATTATTATGCATACTCAAGAATATCGGAGAATTTGCAAGAATGCAATATTTATATTGCAAATAGAAAACTTCTTATACGTCCTTGGATTGCACCAACTATGTCTTTTGAAGCTTTTGCAGGTGCAAAACAAAGAGTATTAATGTCTGCAACGTTAGGAAGAAGCGGTGAGTTAGAACGAATTACTGGTATAGAGAAAATATGTCGTTTGCCAATAGTAAACGATTGGGATAAAAAGGGATTGGGAAGAAAATTTTTTACTTTTCCGGATTTGTCTTTGGGAGAAGAGGAGCAAGGTAATGTAGTTATGGCACTTCAAAATTTATGTAAAAAAAGTGTTTTTCTTGTCCCAGATTCTCAATCTGCAGAGGCAATTAGACAGTTTTATGCAGAGCATATAGGAAGCACAAAAGTTTTTGAAGCAAAAGATATAGAAGAGTCAAAACAATTGTTTGTAGATGCACCGGAAGCAACTGTTATCTTAGCAAATCGCTTTGATGGCATAGATTTTTCTGATGATGAGAGTAGATTGCTATTTATTTGGAATCTTCCGAAAACAACAAATCTGCAAGAAAGATTTTTGATTACCAGAATGGGAGCTTCAAAATTATATGCAGAAAGAATACGGACAAGGATAATTCAAGCTGTAGGTAGATGCTCTAGAAATCCAAGTGATTATTCTATCGTTTGTGTAATTGGAGATACTATTCAAAATGATTTGACAAAACCGGAAAAAATTAAGCAATTTGCTCCAGAATTAAGAGCTGAAATTCAATTTGGACTAGAAAATTCAGTGGATTACTCAAGTGTGGATGATGTAATAGAACAGGCTAGAGATTTTTTGGAGAGAAATCAAGTATGGCAAGGAGCAGAAGAGTATATTGTTGATTTAAGAAATGGATATTGGAATGAAGAAAATAAAGTAGAAAAGCAGATAAATGAAAAACTACAGGAATCAGCAATTCAGGAATTAAAATTTCAATATGCGCTATGGAAAAAGGATTATAAAACTGCGTATGAACATGCTTGTAGTATTGTTGGAATTTTAAATGCACCAGCATTAAATGGATACAAATGCTTTTGGAATTATATGGCAGGTTGTATGGCATATTACTTATTTAAAAATGGGCAAGTGGAGTACAAAACTGCAGGTATACAATATTTGTCGGATGCTTTAAAAGAAAACATAAGTATAAGATGGTTGTCGGGACTTCCAGAGAAATTGTTTTCCATTGAAAGTAGAACTGTTGAGGATGATGATTTGTTCTTTGAATGTATTGAACGGATAGAAAGTATCTTTACATCAATACCAACGACACAAAAGTTAGAGAAAAGAATCAAGGGGATTTTAGATGATTTAAATTCACTTGATGGAAAAGTGTTTGAAAGAGGACACAAAGAATTGGGAAAATTGTTGGGATTTATTTCAGAAAATCCTAATAGTACTGGAGCACCTGATCCATATTGGATAATTAATGAAAATAATATTGTTGTCTCAGAAGATAAAATTTATGAGGAAAAAGGTCAGGTAAAAGGTGTTCCAATATCTGATGTTAGTGAAGCGGGAAGACACCAGACATGGATTGTTGAGAATGAGAAAAGAATATCTAAAGGCGCTAATATTTATACTGTTCTAATTACCAATTCGACGAGCATTGATGAGGATGCCCGCATATATGCTGGTAATATATATTACGTGCATAGAGAAGAATATGTTTGTTGGGCTATTAAGGCACTTACAGTCATTCGAAGCGTGTGGCATATGTTTGTAGATGAAGGAGATATGGAATGGAGAGAATCCGTTCATCAACAATTTATAAAAGCTGGCATAACACCTAAAGATTATTTAGATTTTGTTTGTAGAAAAAATTTGAGAGACATATAATATAGTTTTACATAAGCCGAGGAGAGATCCTCGGCTTTTCTTTGTTTGCGCGCCATGGGCGCGCTCTAACGGGTGTAAGTCCCGAACACGCCCAGATAGTGGGAAGTGTATAGCCGAACAGCAAGGGTGTCCACCGTGAGGTGGAATCTGAAGGAAGCTGTAAGCAAATCTCCGGTCCGACGGACAGAAATCACATATAAGGCTAGGCTACGAGAGATAAGTTGGCAAAGAACAACGAAATCTAATAACTATCACTTTTGTAGTAGCAGAGTAAATGTGGCGGATATATGGAGAGAAAGAGCGTGCACCTTAAGCGTGGAGGTCTCACAGAGGTTCCATTAGCCTAGTAACAACGAACTGTGAGAAGTCAGCCGAGCCCATAGTAGTGAAGAAGTCTCTGTAATGGAGATGGAGCAAAGGGGCGAACAATCAATAAGTTTGAGTAGGTCTCGTATTGCAGAGGAGACATTCATCTGCCGTAACCAATCGGGTAAAGGGTGGTCAAATCAAGCGAGACGGAAAGGAAAGAACGCATGGACACAAGTAGTCTAATGGAGCAGATACTATCTAGCGATAACCTCAACAGGGCATATCTGCAAGTCGTACGAAATAAAGGTGCAGAGGGAGTGGACGGAGTGAAGTACACAGAACTCAAAGAACATCTTGCAAAGAACGGCGAAAACATCAAGGAACAGTTGAGGGCAAGAAAATATAAACCTCAGCCAGTACGAAGAGTGGAGATACCAAAGCCTGATGGCGGTGTCAGAAACCTGGGAGTACCAACAGTGACAGACAGATTTGTACAACAAGCCATTGCACAGGTATTAATGCCAATCTATGAGGAACAGTTCCATGACCACAGTTATGGATTCAGACCGAACAGATGTGCACAACAAGCAATTCTAACAGCACTTGAAATGATGAATGACGGTAATGAGTGGATTGTAGACATCGACTTGGAAAAGTTCTTTGACACAGTAAATCATGATAAGCTCATGACTATCATAGGCAGAACTATTAAAGATGGAGATGTTATCTCTATCGTAAGAAAGTACCTTGACAGCGGAATCATGATTGATGATGAATACGAGGATTCTATCGTGGGAACACCCCAGGGAGGAAATCTCTCGCCGTTACTGGCAAACATCATGCTGAATGAACTCGATAAGGAAATGGAAAAGCGTGGGCTTAACTTTGTAAGATACGCGGACGACTGCATCATTATGGTCGGAAGTGAAATGTCTGCCAACAGAGTCATGAGAAATATTTCACGATTCATTGAGGAAAAACTGGGGCTTAAGGTCAACATGACCAAGAGTAAGGTAGACAGACCACAAGGACTTAAATACCTTGGATTTGGATTCTACTTTGATACAAGAGCACATCAATACAAGGCGAAACCACATGCAAAATCAGTAGCGAAATTTAAGAAGAGAATGAAAGAGCTCACGTGCCGTAGCTGGGGCGTTAGCAACAGTTATAAAGTGACGAAACTCAATCAGCTTATCAGAGGGTGGATTAACTATTTCAAGATAGGTAGTGTGAAAGAAAGTAGAGGAAAGCCATAAACTGGCGCACTTGAATAAGCTGTCTAAGGCAGGCAACTTTTTGAAGTGTTATAGAGTTAAAAAATTGGATTAAGAAGCTAATGGCTCATCAGGAGGAAGGAGTCCCTCCCGCTGCAACAGTTTCTTAGCCTGCTTGATAGCTTTTGCCTTTTGTTTTTCAACAAGAGCTACAGGCATATCGATTTTATAAAGGTCGCTCGGATTCCACTGCTCGCCAGTAGACAGCATCTGGTAGATGGCGGTAAGAATCATACGGGCAATTGCGATAATGGCTCTTTTCTTGCCACGACGTTTAACAAGAGATTCATATTTCTTTTTGTAGTAAGGAGATTTGTCAGATTTTACGGCTGCATGAGCACACTGTACTAATGCAGGTTTGAGGTAGACTCCGGCACGTGTAATCCGAACAGATTTCTTCTTACCAGCAGATTCATTGCTGCCAGGTGTTAAACCAGCCCAGCAACATAAACGTTTGGAACTTGAGAACTGAGACATATCCGTACCGGTTTCGGAGATGATAGTGATTGCACTATCACGTTTGACACCCGGAATGGTACAGAGGAACTGGACAGCATTTTCAAAATCAGGATTAGAAGAAATCATATTTTCTATCATTTTATCAACATCGTTGATTTCGGCTGTGATATAATCCATATGTGCGCGGACAAGACGCATACGGTATTTTTGGGCATCAGTCATCTGATATCCTTCGACGGATTCTATAACAGCATCTTCTTTGGATTTGAGGCTCCGAAGAAGTTTAGATGCGATTTCTTCGTGGTTAATGGATGTACCCGATTGTTCAAGCAGATAGTCGATAATAGACGTGGATGACTTCCCAAAGATATCGGAAACAATAGAATCTAATGCAACATTACAGACAGTAAGAGCATTCTGGTATCTATTCTTTTCACTTGAACGGCAGGAAACAAGCTTGTAGCGATAGCGAGTGTATTCCCTGAGAATACGGACTTTCTTACAAGGAATATAGCTGCCCTTGACAAGGCCAAGACGGAACAAATCCCCAATCCATTTAGAATCTTTGGTATCATCTTTGTTGCCTTTCACTGCCTTTACCCATTTAGGATTGGCAATGACAACATTGATTTTATCTTCCAGAAGATTAAAGACAGGAACCCAGTATTTACCAGTGGATTCCATACAGACATCATGGCAGTGATTGTCAAGAAGCCATTGCTTGAATTCAAGAATTGAATTGTTAAAGGTGGAAAAGCGTTTCTTTTGGTAAGAGGGTTCAATGCCACCAGTAGTTTTTACAATTGTGGCAACGAGAAAAGATTTATGAACATCGACACCACAACAGGTTTGATAAGTAACTTTCATAGACGGACTCCTTTCACAAATGATAAGAAGCCATTGACTGAACTGCCACACAATTAAACCAAGGTGCTTAAACAATTCTTAGTGTACGGATTCATAATACCACTTATTTGTGCTTGAAAAGGCAGAACTTACACTGATTAGTATGCTGTCTAAAACGAAGAAAGTTGTTACAACTTATCCTCCCGTGCTTTGTAGTGTAGCTTCTTACAAACTATTTTAAAGCACAACGTAAAGAGTTAAAACACTTTCATTACTATTTGTGCCGCCGGCTGAAGGCGGCGGAATGGAGATTAGTATGAAAACACTTTGTAAAGAGATGGACGCAAGAATTCGTTGCAGACTGCGCATGTGCATTTGGAAACAATGGAAAACCCCGCAGAACCGCATAAATAACTTGATAAAACTCGGAGTAGATAAGGATACAGCAAGGATTACAGCCTATACGGGTAATCGAATAGCATATGTTTGTCAGCGAAGAGTTATGAATTTTGCAATAAATAAAGAAAGACTAACCCGTTTTGGATTAGTTTCTATGTTAGATTACTATACTGAAAGGTGTGTTACTTGTTAAGTTGATTGAACCGCCGTGTACCGAACGGTACGCACGGTGGTGTGAGAGGTCGGAATTTCTCATTTAAGAGAAATTCCTCCTACTCGATTGCCTAAAAAGAGGAAAGGAGTATAGAGGAATGATTATCCTTCAGCGAGGGATTCCCCCTTAGCAAAACTTTATTAAAAACAGAATATAGTAGATGAATGAGCCGAGGAGAAATCCCCGGCTCTTTTGCTGCACAAAAGGAGGAAGATAGATTTTATGATGAACTATGAGATTTTCAAGGAAGTGGTCAAGGATTCATTCAAGGATTACTTGCCGGAACAGTATAAGGATATGGAACTGAGAGTTTGTTCAGTAAATAAAGTAAACCGCATGATGGATGGTATTAACTTGATTGGTGGATCAGAGGTAAAGAATGTTTCCCCTACCATCTATATCAATGATATGTACGATCACTACAAGGCTTGTAATGATTTGAAAGAAGCAATCCAGGCAGGGGCTGACCGTATGGTTAATGCTTTCAAAATGTGTCCGGAAGCACCGAGAATTGACTTTGCGGAAGCAAAGGATAATATCGTGTTCCAGCTCATCAACACGGAGCAGAATAAGGAAATGCTAGCAGGCGTACCCCACCGTGATTTTCAGGATTTATCCATTATCTACCGCTGGGTAATAAAAATGGATGACGATGGGATTCAGCACACTTTGATACAGAACAGTCTGGCAGAGCAGCTTGGAGTAAATGAGGAGCAGTTATTTAAGATGGCTGCGGAGAATACAAGAAGGATTTTCCCACCACGCATAAGATCCATGAATGAGGTCATCTGTGAGATGTTTATGAAAGATGGAATGCCGCAGGAGATAGCAGAGATGATGATCGGTGAGATGCCCGCTGATAAGTCGATGTGGGTGATTTCCAATGACAGGGGAGTAAACGGTGCAGTTTCCATGCTGTATGAGGATAAACTTCATACACTTGCAACAGAAATGGAAAGTGACCTTTATATTCTCCCTTCATCTGTACATGAGGTCATCGCTGTATCTGCTTCAATGGGTGATCCGAATGAGCTGGCGGAAATGGTTGCGGAAATCAACATGGATCAGGTTGCATTGGAAGAAAGACTGTCTAATCAGGTGTACCATTATGATAAAGATTTAAGAAAATTAAGTCTTGCCACGGACACACCGAACAGGAGACTTGACGGCATTGTTGCAGAGCCGCCTATGGTGTATGAGGCAAAACAGTCCAGATAGGAGGACTTATGGGAATAGAAGGAAAAGAGGTCACGGTGGAGGAGCTTGTGAGACTCATTCAGTCACAGCAGGGAGAGTTTATCATCCATGTAGAGCCGGGAGAGGAGGATGCAGATGGAGAAGCAGGAACCGTTTCAGCTTGATGTAGTTTCCATCCGGCTTGTAAGAAATGCTCCCCTGTTTTCAGACCGGAAAATCACAGGCCCCAAAGATGCAGTTTCCCTAGTGGGGGAAATGCTGTGTGAAATGGACAGGGAAGTGGTGTGTGTCATTAACCTGAAATCTGACGGAACCCCTATCAACTGCAACTTTGCCAGTATGGGAGCCATCAATCAGGCAGTAGCAGAACCGAGGGAGTTATTCAAAAGTGCAATCCTTTCCAACGCTGCAAAAATGATACTGGTTCACAACCATCCCAGTGGCAGGCTGGAACCTTCCAAGGAAGATACGATTATGACAGACCGTATCTTAAAGCTGTCCTGCCTTTTGGGAATACCGCTCGATGATCATGTGATTGTGGGAGGGGATAACAGCAGATATTTCAGCTTCCGGGAAAAGGAAATCATGACCATGCCTAAAATATCCTTAACGCAGGACTACCATTACCTTGAGTTTGAAGAAAGGGCGTTGGTGGCAGAGCCGGGAAGGAGCAGATAGCATGGAGGAACGGAACAGCTTTACCAAAGAGGAACTTGCCATTGCAAAAAGTGTGGATTTGACAGCGGTTGTAGCCAGTCTTGGATATACGGTAAAAAGAGTAGGCAATTACCATACCGTAAAGGAAATGGATTCTGTCCGTATTTACAACCGCAGGAGTTGGTTTCGGTGGTCGAGGGAATATGACAGGGGAGAAAACGGAGGATCGCAGATAGATTTCCTTCGCGTCTTTGCAGGAATGGAAGTCAAGGAAGCGGTGTTCTGGCTGCTTGACTTTGCAGGTTATCAGAGAAGTGCAGACTGGAAACCGTCCCTTGTTGTAGAGAAAAAAGAGGTGGAGAGAAAGTCTTTTGTACTTCCGCCTCCGGCACCGGACAACCGTTATCTGTACCGTTACCTGATGGATGAAAGAAAACTCTCAAAAGAGGTCATAGATTACTTTGTAAGTAATGGCTTGATTTATGAGGAAAGGAGCCACCATAACATTGTCTTTAGGGGCAATGACAAAAACGGTGTAACTCGGTTTGCAAGTATGCGTGGCGTGTTTGACAGGGACGGAAAAGGCTTCAAGTGTGATGTGGCAGGAAACGACAAGAATTTTGGCGTCAATGTATGGAATGAGGAAAGCACAGAGCTTGAGGTATTTGAGGGAGCAATCGATCTGATGAGCTATGCGGATATTTACAGTGATTACCACAGCAATAAGCTCGCACTTGGGATGCTTTCTGATGCCCCGTTAGAAACTTTCTTAAAGGAACACCCGCAGATACAGAGCATTAAGTTCTGCCTTGACAATGACGAACCGGGCAGAAAAGCCACAGATACGCTCATGGGAAAATATTATGGGCTTGGATATGATGTGGATGACTGTCCACCGCCAAAGACTTACAAGGATTACAACAAATGGCTTAAAGAGGCAAGGAAAGAAATGGTTTTAATTGGGCGGGCAAAGGAAATGGCACGATGACAGTCAACTGAAAAAGTCAACTGAAAAAGTCAACTGAAAAAGAAAAAATGAACTGAAAAAATCGACTCGGAATGGAAAAGTCAACTGAAAAAGTGAGGTGACCTTTTTTGTGAAATGGTCTGGAGAAAGCTGCCTGTCAGAGAAGTCAACTGAAAAAGTTAACTCAAAATGGGAAAGTCAACTGAAAAAATAGACTTATTTTGTAAAAGGTAACTGAAAAAATAAGTTGACTATCCATATTTAGCGGGGTTTTAGGGGCAGCCCCCTAACCAGAGGCACTTGTATTACAAAGTGCGTATCTGGCAAATTCCCATCGGGAATTTGAGGCGGGCGGGAATTTAGGGAAAAATCAGAGGACAGTTAAAAGGAGGTGGTCGGATTGGATGTAATTGATGTGAACAAAGGGAGCCTTCAGGAAGTGGAAATAAAAGGTCATGAGGAGCCGAAGCCTTTCGCTTTCGGTGCAGAGCTTGTCCGGTTCATGGATGAGAATGATATGCTTTTCCACATGACAGAAAAGGAAGCGGACATGCTGCTCGGCTATCTTGGCGGGCATGATTTCCTTCTTGGAGAGAAAGACGGAAAGCTGTATCGTGGAGATTTAGCCTATGAACAGGGAAAGGTACGGTGGCTTAATGATACCATTGATGATGCGATAGATGTGGTCTGTGAGTGGAATTATGAAATGGTGCAGACCGCACAGGCACAGGTAGAGAACCCGGATGATTTCATTGATTTTGTGAATAAACAGAACAGGCTGGAGTCTTTGAGAGCCGATGAACGATTACTCGATGCCATGTTTGACCGGACGAAATACGGAAAAGAACTGGTGCAGCTTGCAGAAAAAATGGCAGATGATTTTATCCGTGATATGCAGTCTAAGGGCGGCATTGCTGCTGCAATCGAAAAAATGACGGAGGCTGTAAAGGAAGGGAAAGACCTGTTACCGGATGTTTCCCCGGCATTAAAGGTAGCGACGGGAAGGGCGAGGTAAATGGCTGGAGAGAAAAAGACAGTAGTAAAGCCTTTCCGCATGACGGAAAAGGAAGCAGACAAACTAAAGTCAGACGCTAAGCAGCGTGGCATGAAGGAGTCGGAGTATATCCGGCTTTTAATGTCACAAAAGCCCAACGACTATCCTGAAATCCGTATCCTTCTGCGTGACCTGATTAACGAGGTCAATGCAATCGGAAACAATATCAACCAGATTACAAGGAACCACAATTCAAAGCTGTACCGAGAGGAGGACAGGGAACTTTTGTCAGCCTATATGAAGAAGCTGAATTTGCTGGTAAAAGAGGTGGTGGATTCACTTGGCAATCAGTAAGATACTTTATATCGGTGACTGTGGTTCCGGTTATGCAGGAAAGCATTTAAAGCAGGCTCTTGATTATATTGTAGAAGATTACAAGACAGGACAGGGCAGGTGGGTATCTTCCCTGAACT
>OLWT01000253.1_pt1 | contig 37368 bp, 41 predicted proteins | sample 1674001 | NCBI WGS metagenome assembly OLWT01 (sample SAMEA103958137, study PRJEB25191) | human gut metagenome | biome: human-associated habitat [ENVO:00009003]; feature: intestine environment [ENVO:2100002]; material: feces | place: Germany | collected 2013/2015 | reverse complement strand
TAAGTCTATAGCGTATTTTCTCTTTATCATCAATGTTATCGTTTTCCATTCTCAAGGTAAGCTGATGATCCTGAAAGTCAAAAATCCAGCCTTGAAGGGAAAGATCAACCAATACGCTTAGGGCCGCCATATATTTTTGGCAGTCAAGGTCGGCTTCTCGTGCAGTTTCAGAAACACGCCGAAGCTCATCGCTGATAATTCGAGCTCTGTTCATGGGTAACGTGTCTTCTAAGCGCCGAGTAAGTCGCTGAAACAGCTCTTGGTATTCCTCGCTCAAAGCAGGACGATACTGCTCCGAGGCGATGGTCTGTTCTATGTTTTTAATGGATGCTTTCATGCATTTCCTGCTTCCTGAATAAGTCTCTGTCACCGATGGCCGCATTCAATTAATTATTTGTAGCAAACACTGGCTGAGTGCTAATTCAGCAAGTATTTCTTTTCAGCCCCGCGGCCTACCCTCTGCACAAGCCCCATATTCCGCATCTGTTTCATAAGCTCAAAAGCGCGGGTCTTCTTGATTCCAAGCAAGGATTGGACTTCTTCATCCGTGATATGGCCGTGCTCGGAGGTATAGTCAAGAACCTTCTGCATCTGCGCGGTCACCGGCGAAGCCTGATTCGGCGCGGCGGCGGTCATGGCGTTCATATTGGGCAGCACCATCTTGAAGGCATTGGTGGTTGCTTCGATGACCGGTTGTACGGGGCAGTTTTCATAAAGCTTATAGATTCTGCGGATACCGGTGCCATAGCTTTCGATCAGACGCAGGCGATGGAACATCTCGGCAAGATTCTTGTTGCGCGGCTGTGAAATACCGATACGGATATCATCGGTGGAGAGACCGGGGAGGAGGCCGCCGATAGAGATGAACTCTATCCGCTCATCGTTCACATTAATGATAATGCTACCGCTGTAGCTGTAATCCCGGTGCACAACGGCATTCAAAAGTGCCTCGCGAAGAGCCTCCTCGGGGTAATCCTGCTTTTCAATACGCTCCAAGCCCTTAAATGACGCCTTGGTTCTGTTGCAGAGCATCAGGTAATCAAAGGTGTCCTCCAGCTGCGCAAAGATGGAGCCTCCGAACTCCTTGTTATCCTTGAAGGTGGTATTGGAATCATCACCGAAAACTGCTACCTTCGTCGTATGCGCACATTGATCGGAGATGATAAGTGCAAGGTTGGTAAAAAGCTCATCATTCTTCTGTGTGATCCCAAGGGCACGGTACTTTTCCTTGCCGAACGGCACTCCATATTTTTCGAAAGCGTTTGCCGCAGCCTCAAAGGACAGGTTCTGCTCCATGGAGCGCATTTCTTCGAACGCATCGCCATCGCTTTCCTTAATCATCTGGCGAATCTGCGCAGGGGATGCTGGCACGCTGGAGGTGCCCTGGCGTACATAAACACCGTTGGGCTTCAGACCTTTTCCTTTGAGGTAGTAGGGCTTGTTGCTTCCCTCACTGACGGCAATACGCACCACCCTGTTATCCTGGATCGAAAAGCGCACGAACATTGTAACGTCCGGCACAATAGCATCGCGGATGCCGTTGGTGATGCGGGTATACTCCTGATCCACATCTGCCAGTCCGACGGCATTTCCATTGTTGTCAATGCCGACGAACACCACGCCGCCGTCCGTATTTGCGAAAGCGATCACTTCTTTATAAATTACCTCAGTAAACTGAGCCTTGAATTCTATATTTTCGGTTTCAAAGTTCATGGAGACGCCTCCTCATACGAATTCTAATTATATTATACTCATAAAATTCGCTCTGTCAACCGGAGCTTGTGAATTTTCGGCGAATATTCGCTTATTCAATGTGAGTGCCTGCCTTGTCTGTTCTCAAAAACAGAGAGCCGCCTCGTCTAATAATGCGAAAGGACCTCCTTCGCGCAAGCAAAGGAGGTCCGCCGAATATAGCTTTTTACGCAATTACAGCTTGAAGCAGGCATTTTTACAATTCCACTATTTCATCGCATGTCGTTCCATTTCTGCGTCTCCCAAAGGCATTAAGTCTGTCGGCTATGACAGATGAATATGGCACATTTCCTCACCCATAAGCTGCGGTGGACTTTTTCTATTGATTAGGCGCCGGTTATCTGTTAAGATGAAAATATGCCTATGCGAGAATTATCAGAGCACCTGTCTAAGCGGTGGTGTCGCCGGGGTATCGGCTGGCCTTGGCCGCGCCCTATCCGGCGGCGCTGGACGACTGTTATGCGGCGCTGCTGTACATGAAGTCCCACGCCGCCGGGCTGGGCATTCGGCTCGATCAGATCGTGGGGGACGGCGAGCCATTCTATGCCGAGACGGTGCGGTATATCGAGAACCTGAGGAAATGCGGGATTCCCGCCAGCGTGGACGTGTACCACTCCGATATGCACGCCTTTGACATGATGCAGCCGGACACGCCCCTGAGCCGGGAAGCCGCCCAGCAGTTCCATGAGCAGTTCGCCTATGCCCAGGCGTGTTACTTTGCGCCGCAGGGGGAAAGCGAAAGGTGAAGAAGCACTGAAAAATTGCAATTTGAAAGGGGAATTCTTGAATGAAAGAACACGTCATGAATTTAACTCCTGCACCGATGCAGGAAATAAGAACCGGAAATAAAACAATAGAATTACGTCTGAATGATGAAAAAAGAAAACAAATTTCTGTCGGAGATACTATAAAGTTTATAAATACGGAGGATTCAAATGATACCCTGCGTGTGAAAGTTGTAGATTTATTTTTGTTTTCTTCATTTGCCGAGTTATATGATAATTTGCCATTATTGAACTGCGGTTATAATGAGGATAACATAAATACCGCCTCGCCTGATGATATGGAAATGTATTATTCCAGAGAAAAACAAAATAAATATGGTGTAGTCGGAATCGAGATATCACTTTTGTAACTTCCGACTTATCGGAGTAGAAGACATGAATATTCGAGAAATCCACGAAAATAAAAAGCAATTCCTCCCGCTTCTGCTGTTGGCGGATGAGCAGGAGAACATGATCGACCGCTATCTGGAGCGGGGCACCATGTATGTGCTGGAGGACGGCGGCGTGAAAGCGGAATGCGTCGTCACCGACGAGGGCGGCGGGATTCTGGAGCTCAAGAACCTCGCCGTGGAACCGGAGGCGCAGAGAAAGGGCTACGGCAAGGCGCTGATTGACTTTCTTGTGCGTCAATATGCTGGTTGCTATGCTCTTTTACAGGTGGGCACCGGCGACAGTCCGCTGACCGTGCCGTTTTATGAGAAGTGCGGCTTTGTCCGCTGGCACCGCATCCCCAATTTCTTCACCGACCACTATGACCACCCCATCTACGAGGCTGGAGTGCAGCTGGTGGACATGGTGTATTTGCAACGGAAGCTGTGCCACCCAGCCTGCACCACCGGCAGCGGGTTTTGATATTTTCCATTTCTTCTCCGCCAAACTGGAAGTTGACGAACTGCTGATTATATTGCGATGCGTAATTACAATGCAATTCCAAGTTCTTTGCATTTCTCGATTGCCAAATCATTGTTTTGCAATGCAGCAAGTCGATACCAATGCTTAGCCTGTTCGATATCTCGTTCCACTCCGATTGCATCTTCATAAAACTCTGCCAAATTGTATTGTCCATCTCTATCACCATGCTCTGCGGCACGGCGAGTCCAATATAGTGCTTTTTCCAAGTCCTTTTCAACACCAAGTCCCTCGTAATAGAAATAGCCTATTTGACATTCAGCAAGGGGATAGCCCTGCTCTGCCAATACCAAATGACCTTCAAAGCATTTGTCATATTGTTTTGATTCCCAATATTTTTCAATCAGCTCATTGCAAATGTCAAATTCCTTGCAAGGTTTGTAATACGCATCTGCCATATATTCATACCTCCATAAATCCCGATTTGTTTAGTAAATTCTTTTCCCAAACGCATACGCTTCCTGCAAACGCTCCGTCCTATCAAAGCGGCATCGGCGTCCGGGCGATCAGAATAACCGCCAGAATCGCGCCCACAAATGCAGCAGCCCCTATGACTGCCAACACCCTTATGCTGAGTTTCTTCTTCGCTGCCTTGCCAATCAGCGCGGCGCAAGCCATACAGACAGCCGCAGCCACAAGTGCAATGCCCAGCGTTTCCCATAGCCAAGATAATTCATATAGGATTTTCATGCGATCATCTCCTGTTCGTTAAACTTGAATTTATGTCAATGCGAACGCAATCTCATCAAGTCTATTTGTTATTGCGTTCTTTCTCCCTGTCTCCTTAAAGCCTATTCGACGATAGAGTCTCTCAGCATTTATATTATTCTCAAGAATCCACAGCGTAGGGGTATCCGTACATTGGCCTACTGCGTATAGTAACAATTTCGTTCCATAACCCATGTTTTGCATATCTGGAAGAATATAAAGATCCTCTATTAAACCCTTTGTTACAGAAACAACCCCTATTGGTTTTTCTTCTATAAGCATATAGAGCTTTGTTCCGTTGTTCATCTTGTTTCTCAAATACTCCCGTTGCCGATCTGGCGTGTGTGTTTCTATGAAATCAGGAGTACAAAATGCACGATGCGATTCCTTCCAGGATATTGAATGGATGGTTGCGGCTTGAAGAAGATTTGTTTCATCTACAGGTACTATCATACTTACCTCCTCAACTTCCGATTTGTCTATCTCTTTTTGATCGGGTGCCGGATGACGGTCCTCCACTTTTCGGGTGCGACCTTTCTGGCATCCGACAGGTAGATTTCGTGATGCAGCCTTGTTTCGCTCAGGTCATTCTCGTAGCCGTGTACCGCCAGATAAGCGTCCATCAGCGCAACCGATGCAGGCTCCTGGTCAAAAGGCCCCAGGTGCATCATCTGCACGCAAAGTCCCTCCTCGATGGTCAGAAACTCCGCCGCTGAGCAGTCCAGCTTTTTCTTCTTCGCCGCCGTTTCTACAGCCCATGCGAAATCCTTCCGGGTCACAAAATCCGGCAGGCGGATCACGGAGATCCAGTGAAATGCAGATTTGTCGGCATAATCAATGCCGTCTTTCCCGTCCTGCCACCAGAAGCCCTCCAATGGCGGAACAACATATTCAAAGAAGCCCTCCATTTTGTAATCGGTCTTGCAGCTCATTTTCAGTGTGTACGCAACCGCATACAGCACGCCGATGGCCTGCTGGTAGGCGCCGCCCGCCTCGTTGGGGTCGCCGCTTCCTCTGACAGCGATATAGTTTGCCTTCGGTACGGTTATAATTTCCGGCCGGTTCCTCGGCATATAGAATTCCTTGTATTCTTTCTTGAAGTCAAAAGCCATGGTTTTCTCTCCGTGTTATGTTTTTGAGGGATGCGCCGTGATGGCCACCTTGATGACGCCGTCCAGACAAAGATGCAGTAGGCCTCCTCAATCTCGCTCAGCGGGAAGGGGTGGGTAATAAGCGGCGTGGTGTCCAGCAGGGCGGCATTGACTGCAAGGAGAAATAAATGCTCACAGCCCTGCAAAATACATTTTACCACGCCCCCTGAAAAATCGCAACGGAGTAAAAAGCACGGTGCCGCCCGATAAAGGGTGACACCGTAATTTTTTCGGAAAAAGGTGATGACGCTGACGTAATGCAATTGATGCACACCGCGCCCATCAAGGACTACGGTGAGTTCAGCTTCTTCCCGGTGTTCAGCGGAAAGTGAGAATGAGGAGCGCTGACGCATGGAATACACGAAATTAGGCAAGACCGATATGGAAATTTCCAAGGTTTGCGTGGGCTGCATGAGCTTTGGCAAGGCCCTAAAAAGAATGTCAGCCGGGGTAAGGTCGTGATCGCCTCCAAGGTTTATTTCAACCCCGGCAGACTTTCCCGGGAAGCCATTCACCGGGAGATCGGCGGCCATAAAGAATAATGAATATTAAATTGAAAACACCTTTTTACAGTGACAATTCTGCATAAATATAGTAACATAACTGTACAGAGAACCACAGCTGCAACAGACGGAAATTCGCTGGAAAGGTGAGGGAATCCATCATGAAAAGCATCATCTGGAAAATCGAACTGGCCGCCGCAGTGCTCCTGGCGGTCTCGGCCCTGGTGTGGGGCCTGCGCCCCGGCGTGTGGAACTACGGCGGCTTTTACCGCATGGCCGCCGGGGAACAAGGCAGGACCTATACCCGCCCGGGCTGCTCCACGGTGGAGGTGACGGAGGACAACCGCCTGCGCATTCGGTCCCCCGCGGGGCAGACGGCGGAGTTTACCCTGTCCCTGGCGGAAAACGGCTCCTATCGGGCGGCGGAAATGGCCATGGACGGCGTGGTCCGCAACGTCACCTACAACACCGCCACCGGAACGTTCATGACAGCGGGCGACAGCTGGTCCATCAGCACCCTGGTCCAGGAGAAGACCGGGTTCAGCCCGGGCCTGACCGATAACGCGCTGTACAGCATGGCCCTGGGCAATCACCAGACCCGCATCGCCGGGCGGCCCGGGGAATTTCTCACGGCGGGGCTGTTCCTACTGCTGGGCCTGGTGCTCCCCCTGCTGCTGAAGCCCGCCATCGCCCTGGACAAATTCCTGCTGGGCTTTTTCTATGACAACACGGAAAAGCTCCAGGCCACGGACCTGGCCCGGGGCATCATGCTCCTGCTGGGGCTGGTCGTATCTGTCATCGGCGCCATCTGGTGGTGCATCCTTTTGTTCGGATAAAGATCGGGGCGGACGCCGGCGTCCGCCCTTTTTTTGCGGCCTGCCTGCCCCGGGGAAATCTTTTCCCCGGGGCGCAAATTACACTGGTAATTTCCCCCGGAGTGTGCTATAGTACAAACGTATCCGTATTTTTGAAACGAATACAGATCGGAATAATCCGACAGAAATAAACAAAATGTAATCTGAAAGACAGGAGAATGTAAATATGAACGCTTTTTCTTCCTTCCTGCTGGGCCTGGTGCAGGGTGTGGCGGAGTTTTTGCCCATTTCCAGCTCCGGACATCTGTCCATCGCGCAGAACCTGCTGCACATCGACGCGGAGGTGCCGGAATTTTTTGACGTGCTGCTACACCTGGGCACCTTAGGGGCGGTGTTCGTGGCCTATTGGAAGGACATCAAGGACATGATCGCCGAGTTCTTCCGGGGCATCGGGGACCTGGCCCACCGGTCCACCCCCAAGCCCCTGCCGCCGGCCCGGAGACTGATTCTGCTGATCATCCTGGGCACCCTGCCGCTGTTTGCGGTGCTGCCCATCAAGGACAAGGTCCTGGGCCTGAGCAATAACATGCTGTTCATCGGCGGGGCCCTGATCGTCACGGGCTTCCTGTTATTCGCCAGCGACCGGGTGAAGAAGGGGAGGAAGAACGAGCGAACGGCATCGCTGCTGGATGCGGTGGCGGTGGGCGTGAGCCAGGCCGTCGCCACGGTGCCGGGCATCTCCCGGTCCGGCATGACCATCACCTCCGGGTGCTTTGTGGGCTTCGATCGGAAGTTCGCGGTGCGGTTTTCCTTCCTGCTGTCCATTCCGGCGGTGCTGGGGGCCAACATCCTGAGCCTGAAGGACGCCGTGGAGGCAGGAGTCGACTGGAGCCAGGTGCCGGTGTATCTGATCGGCGTGGCCACGGCGGCGGTGTCCGGGTATCTGTGCATCGGCCTGCTGCGGCGCATTGCCAACAAGGGAAAATTCGGCGCGTTTGCCTATTACTGCTGGGCCGTGGGTCTGCTGACCATCGTGGTGCAGCTCATTAAATAAGAGAAAGGAACCACTATGGCGTCCGGACAGAAGAAAAAAACCACAACCAAAAAGACGGCTCCGCAGAAATCCGCCCTCCCGCCGATCCGGCGGGAGGTAGGCGGCGGCGTGTGCCTGCTGCTGGCCTTGTGCGTGGTGGTCAGCTATTTCCAGGCGGACGCCATTGTGCTGAACCTGCTGGGGAACCTGCTGAAGGGCCTGGCGGGTTACGGCTATTGGCTGGCGGCCCCGGCCCTGGCCCTGGCGGGGGTGAACCTGCTGGCCCACCGGGGGCGTCCGGTGGTGCTGCGGACGGTCTGTGCCCTGGTGCTGCCGGTGCTGCTGGGGGCCATCCTGCACCTGTTTTTGTATAGGGGAGAGGCCGTCACCGGCCTGGCCCCGGCCATGAAGAGCCTGTGGGCCAGCGGCCTGCTGCTGCAAAGCGGCGGCGCACTGGCCGGTGGACTGGCCATGGGCATGAAGCGGCTGGTGGGCACGGTGGTGTCCGTGATCGTGCTGCTTCTGCTGCTGGCGGCGGCGGTATTCGCGGCGCTGCGGGTGTCCCCCCGGGAGCTGGTGCAGCGGGCCCGTGACCGGGTCCCCTATGAGCCGGAGCCGGAGCGCCCGGCCCGGCCGGAAAAGCCCCGGCGGCAGCGTGTGCCTGTGGACGTGCCCCTGGACGATGAGCCGGTGCGGCCCAAGCCCGAACCCAAGCCGGAGCCCAAACCTGAGCCCCAGGAGATTCCCGATGAACCTCTGCCCCGGAAGAAGGGGAAGGGCTTCTTCTCTCGCAGAGGGGAGGACGTGATGACCCCGGACCAGGTGCTGCGGCCCCAGGAGCCGGAGCCTGCGCCGGAGGTGCCGCCTGCGGCCCAGCCGGAACCGGAGCCTGCCCCCCAGCCGGAGAAAAAGTCTCGCCGGAGCCAGGAATCCGCCGCCCGGGAGGTGGAGCAGCACGCCCAGGAGGTGAGCCAGGCCATCGAGGAGGAGCTGGCGGAGCCAGAGGAGGCGTATCAGTATCCCCCGGTGACCCTGTTGGACCAGAACAACGACGACAACTATACCGAGGTGGGGGCGGAGCTGCGGAACAACTCCCGCCGCCTGGCCCAGACCATCACCAGCTTCGGCGTGGACGCCAAGCCCGGGGACGTGGTCCACGGGCCCAGCGTCACCCGGTACGAATTTACCCTGGACCAGGGGGTGAAGCTGTCCAAGCTCACCAACCTGGCCGACGACATCGCCCTGGCCCTGGGCAGCGGCGGCGTGCGCATTGCGCCCATCCCCAACAAAAGCTCCGTGGTGGGCATCGAGGTGCCCAACCGGGTGGTGACGGCGGTGCGCATCCGGGACGTCATCGACTCCCGGGCCTTTGCCGAGCATAAGTCCCGGGTGGCCTTCGCCGTGGGCAAGGACATCGGCGGCAACTGCATCGTGGGGGACATCGCCAGACTGCCCCATGTGCTGATCGCCGGCACCACCGGCTCCGGTAAGTCCGTGTGCACCAACTCGCTGATCGTGAGCCTGCTGTACAAGTCCACCCCGGAGGAGGTCCGCTTCATCATGGTGGACCCGAAGATGGTGGAGCTGGCCCCCTACAACGGCATCCCGCACCTGCTGATCCCCGTGGTGACGGACCCCAAAAAGGCCGCCGGGGCCCTGCAGTGGGCGGTGTATGAGATGATGAAGCGCTATAAGCTGTTTTCGGAGAACGGCGTGAAGGACCTGGCAGGGTTCAACGCCCTGGCCGGACGCAGCCAGGAGCTGAAAAAAATGCCCACCGTGGTGGTGGTCATCGACGAGCTGGCGGACCTGATGCTGGTGGCCGCCAAGGAGGTGGAGGAATCCATCTGCCGGGTGGCCCAGATGGGCCGCGCCGCCGGGATGCACCTGGTCATCGCCACCCAGCGGCCCTCCTCCGACGTGATCACCGGCCTGATGAAGGCCAATATCCCCAGCCGCATTGCCTTCGCCGTGGCCTCGTCTCTGGAGTCCCGGATCATTCTGGACACCACCGGCGCGGAGAAGCTGGTGGGCAAGGGCGACATGCTGTATGCCCCCCTGGGGGCCGGAAAGCCCACCCGGGTCCAGGGCTGCTTCATCACCCCGGAGGAGATCGAGCGGGTGGTGGACTATGTGAAGCAGAGCGGCGAGGCGGAGTATTCCCAGGACGTCATGGACAAGATCGAGCAGGCGGTGAAGGAGAAGGAAAAGGGCGGCGGCAAGTCCGCCGGTGCGCCGGAGCCCGCCGGGGAGAGTCCCGACGACGAGCTGCTCAGCGCCGCCGTGGATGTGGTGCTGGAAACGGGGCAGGCCTCCGTGTCCATGCTGCAGCGGCGGCTGAAGCTGGGCTATGCCCGGGCGGCCCGGCTGGTGGACCAGATGGAGGAGCGGGGCTATGTGGGCCCCTTCGAGGGCTCCAAGCCCCGGCAGCTGCTGATCGACAAGGCCAAGTGGCAGGAGCTGAAGATGGCCAAGGCCCCGGCCCCGGAGCCGGAGATCGACCGCAATGGCTCCATCCGGGACGTGTTCGAAAGCCGCGACGCGCTGGACTGAACAATATAACAAAGTCAGGAGAATACACACGGAATATCGCGCACTGCCCCACGGCGGGGAGAAGATCAGCGTCATTGGCATGGGCTCCTCCGTCATCGGCGGCGGAAACCGGCAGCAGCTGCGGCAGGTGCTGGGCTTTTTGGAGGCCCCGGCGGAGCAGCGGGACTATTCCGCCATCAGCGATGCCCTGGCCCAGATGGACGCCGACGGCACCCTGTCCCGGCTGTCCGTGAAGTATTTCGGCATGGACATCTCCAAGGAGCAGTGACCTGCCCTCACAGAATCCAAAGATGCCTCGCAGAGTTTGCCGCCCGCAGGCGGCAAAGCAAATGAAATCATTTTCGGCCGGGGCGTGTACCTGGCCGAAAATTCTGCTCAGGCTGCAAGTGTGGAATTGGTTCGCCATCGGCGAACCAATTATGCGCGCAGCAGACTGCAAGCCTTTTGTCCAAAAAGGGTTTCACCCTTTTTGGACAGTTTAAAATAGAGGCTCCCCCGGCTGGGGGAGCCTCTATTTTTGTGTATTTCTCAGAATTCGGCGTTGCCCACGGTGCGGGGGTGAAGCTCCACATCCCGGATGTTGCTGACGCCCGTCAGGTACATGACCATGCGTTCAAAGCCCAGGCCGAAGCCCGCATGGCGGCAGCTGCCGTAGCGCCGCAGGTCGCAGTACCACCAGTAGTCCTCGGGCTTCATGCCCAGCTCCCGGATGCGGGCCTCCAGCACCTCCAGCCGCTCCTCGCGCTGGCTGCCGCCGATGATCTCGCCGATGCCGGGCACCAGGCAGTCCGCCGCGGCCACGGTCCTGCCGTCGTCGTTCAGGCGCATATAGAAGGCCTTGATCTCCTTGGGATAGTCGGTGACGAACACCGGCCGCTGATAGATCTGCTCGGTGAGATAGCGCTCGTGCTCGGTCTGCAGGTCCGTGCCCCAGTCCACCCGGTACTCGAACCTGTCGTTGTGCTTTTTCAGAATCTCCACCGCCTCGGTGTAGCTGACCCGGGCGAAATCGGAGGTGGCCACGTGCTCCAGCCGGGCCTTGAGGCCCTTGTCCACGAAGCTGTTGAAGAAGTTGATCTCGTCGGGGCAGCGCTCCAGCACCCGGGTGATGATGTGCTTGATCATGGCCTCGGCAACGTCCATATCACCGGCCAGGTCGCAGAAGGCCATCTCCGGCTCGATCATCCAGAACTCGGCGGCGTGGCGCTGGGTGTTGGAGTTCTCGGCCCGGAAGGTGGGGCCGAAGGTATACACATCGCCGAAGGCCATGGCGAAGTTCTCGGCGTTCAGCTGGCCGGACACGGTGAGGCTGGTTTTCTTGCCAAAGAAATCCTGGCTGTAGTCCACCTGGCCCTCCGGGGTCTTGGGCACGTTGTTCAGGTCCAGGGTGGTCACCTGGAACATCTCGCCTGCGCCCTCGCAGTCGGAGCCGGTGATGATGGGGGTGTGGACATACACGAAGCCCCGGCTCTGGAAGAACTCATGCACGGCATAGGCCGCCGCGCTGCGGACCCGGAAGGTAGCGGAAAACAGGTTGGTCCGGGGGCGCAGATGCTGGATGGTCCGCAGGAACTCCACGCTGTGGCGCTTTTTCTGCAGGGGATAGTCGGGGGTGGACCGGCCCTCCACGGCGATCTCGGCGGCCTTCAGCTCCAGGGGCTGCTTGGCCTCCGGCGTCAGCACCACGGTGCCCCGGACGATCAGGGCCGCGCCCACGTTCTGTCCCGCGATTTCCTTATAATTATGCAGTTCATCGGCGCTCATGACCACCTGCAAATTGCGGAAGCAGGAGCCGTCGTTGAGCTCGATGAAGCCGAAGGTTTTCATATCCCGGATGGTGCGGGCCCAGCCGCACACGGTGATCTCCTTGCCGCCCAGTTGCTCCTGGTCGGCAAAGATGGCTGCGATTTTCATGCGATCCATCTTGATCTCTCCTTGTAGTACAGATAATTTATTATTATATGCCGTTTCCCCGGGCTTTGCAAGGCTTTATTGCAGCTTTTGCTGCCGCATCCAGACGTCCATCACCAGGCTGTGGGGCAGCAGCTTCGTCAGCCCCGCCTGGAACCGGGCCACAAAGCCGTACTGGGACACATCCTTGCCCCGCTTGGCGTCCCGCCAGGCCCGCTGCACCAGCTGCTCCGGCTCATACATGGCCACATATTTTTTCACCACATTCTCCTGACCGCCGTCGCCGGTGGCCCGGTCAAAGAAGGCTGTCCGGGTCCAGAAGGGGCACAGGGCCATGACCCCAACGCCCCGGCTCCGCAGCTCCCGGTTCATAGCCCGGCTGAAGCTCAGCACAAAGGCCTTGGTGGCCCCGTACACGTTGATATAGGGGATGGGCTGGAACGCCGCCACCGAGGCGATATTGATGATCTGTCCGCCCCGGGGCATATAAGGAACCGTCAGCTGGCACAGGGCCATCACCGCCTGACAGTTCAGGTCCACCATGTTCAGGTTGGTCTCCAGAGGCGTGTCCACCACGGCCCGGAACTTGCCGAAGCCGCTGGCGTTGACCAAAAGGCCCACCTCCACCGGCTCCTCCGCCAGGGCGTCGGCATAGGTCTGGAAGCTGCGCCGGTCCGTCAGATCCAGGGCCAGGGGGCGGATGGGATAGGGAACCTGATCCCGCAGCTCCTTCAGGGCCTTTTCATGGCGGGCGATGACCCATACCTCATCGAAGCGGCCGAAGCTGTCCACGGTTTCGGCGAACCGGCGGCCCATGCCGCTGGATGCGCCGGTGATGACGGCAATTTTCTTCATAAGGATGTCCTCCTGTGGATTTCTGGGGATGATTATACCAGAAAATGGTTTCCGTGACAAGGGAAAAGCCGGTGTTCTGCCGCCGGGAAGCCGGGCATATAGTGATGGTGCATAGTATGGCTTAGGAGTGGTGCGCTATCAAAGGGAACATGGAGGAGCGGGCCTGTCAGCTGGCCCTTTACCTGATAGAAAACCGGGCAACGGTGCGTGCGGCGGCGGGGAAATTCGGCGTCAGCAAGTCCACGGTGCATAAGGACCTGTCCGAGCGGCTGCCGGCCTATAACCGGGCGCTGTATCTGCAGGTGAAGGAGGTGCTGGACGAAAACAAGGCCCAGCGGCACATACGGGGCGGCCTGGCCACCCGGCGGAAGTATAAGGGAGAGTAAAATATAAGGTGCGGGATGTAAGTCCCGCACCTTATATGCGTTTATGCCGCCCCGGTGGGGCTTTGGGGCATGCCGGCAATGTAGGCATCCGCCACCGCCGGAACGTAATAGGGGCGATAGCACACGCCCTGCTCCCCGTCGTCACATTCCGCCCAGAACACATAGTAGGGCATGAAGTACCGGTCCGTCTGCCGGGCCAGGTATTGCAGGTCCACCCGCTTGACCCGGTCCTCCCCCGGGAAGGGCTCCCAGGCGGACAGGTGCTGCCCCGCCGCCAGCCGCTGCCGGGCCTGGTCCACAGTCACCAGCGGATAATCTCCCACCGTGTTGGCGTCGGACAGCTCCGGCCGATACAGCCGGAGCTCACAGCTGCCGCCGGACAGCCGGACCCACGTTTTCAGGATGCTGCGCTGAAGGATGCCCTGGGTCAGGTCCTCCTCCGGCCGGTAGAAATACAGGGAATAGCCGCCGCTGTCCTGGGCGGCCATAAAGTACCGGGTCTGTTCCCCGAAAACGGCCCCATACTGCTCCAGCAGCCACGCCGCCGCAGCGTCAGGGGTCAGAGATGCCAGCTCCGGCCGGGAAAGCTTCACCCACAGCTCTCCGCTCTCCCCCACGGTCACGGTGACATCCTCCCACGTCAGCGCCAGCTCCGTGGGACCCCCTCTGACGGCAAACGTCACGCCGCACTGCCAGGTCTCCCCGGCCCAGGCGTCCTCCATGGCGGCCTGCACCGTCTCGTCCGGCACCCGGGCCTCCACGGCGGCCTGGGCCACGTCCGCCCCCGCCGCTGCCGCCAGCCGCTCCATGGTTCGCCGCAGCTGCGCATAGTCTCCGCCGCCGGTGCGGAAGCCGTTGGCCACGTCCATGCGAGTGGTGTTGCGGAACACCGGCAGGGCGGCAAGCTCCATGCCCTCCTGCCACGGTCCGCCGTCATAGGCGGCAAATTCCTCCGCTGACAGGCGGTAATCTCCCATGCCGCCGAAGTCCCTGTCGATGGTCAGCACCGGCAGGTCCCCGGGCTCCGGGGCCGGGGTGGGTTCCGCCGGGCGGCCTGCCAGCGCCCAGGCTCCCGCCGCCAGCAGCAGACACGCCGCCGCCGCGGCCAGCGGCTTCCACCGCAGCCTCCGCCGGGACCGGGCGGCCTGGGTCTCCTCCAAAAGCTCCTGGGGCAATTCATTCATGGCGTCGCTGAGCTGTTCCGGATTCATATGTCAAAGCCCTCCTTTTCCAGATACGTCCGCAGCCCCTGGCGGGTGCGGTACAGCTGACTCTTGACCGCCGGTACGCTGATGCCGCAGACCCGGGCTGTCTCCGCCAGGGAGTCGGCATAGTAATAGCGGCAGAGAAACGCCCGGCGGGCGGGAAGCGGCAGCGTCCGGAGATAGTCGCCTATGGCCCGGCCCAGCTCCGCCAGGTCCAGGGCCTCCTCCGGGGTGGCAGCGCCGGACACGCAGTCCCCCAGCTCCTCCAGGGACAGGGCGTATTGGGACCCGCCCCGCTTGGCCCGGCCCCGGGTCCGCCACCGGTCGATGGACAGCTGCCGGGTGATGCGGCCCAGATAGGTGGCCAGCACCTGGGGCCGGTGGGGCGGCATGGAGTCCCAGGCCCGCAGATAGGTGTCGTTGACGGTCTCCCGGCTGTCCTCCCGGTCCGCCAGAATGCCGAAGGCGATGGACGACAGATACCGGCCATACTGCCGATCCGTCTGACGGATGGCCTCCTGATCCCGCTGCCAGTACAGGGTCACGATGTCGCGGTCCTCCATGGTGACATTCTCCTTTCGAGTTGCTTCTGCCTGTCATCCCGTCAAAAAATCTCGGTGGTTTCGCGGAAAAGGGGAAAAATTTTTGTATGCTGCCTCTATTATGCCGCCGGGGCCGGGGTCCGTCAAGACAAATGCGCCGAAAAAGGCTTGCCCAAACGCCCCCCCCGGCTGTATAATGGAGAAAACAGTCACAGGAGGGCATTTCTATGGGTATTGTGGTGCTGGGCGCCGTTTTTGTGGACATCAAGGGATACCCCACGTCCACCTATATCCCCGGCGGGCGCAATGTGGGCCGGGTGGAGCAGGTCCCCGGCGGCGTCAGCCGCAACGTGGTGGAGGACATCGCCAACGTGGAGCTGCGCCCCACGTTTGTGAGCCTGGTGGACGACACCGGCCTGGGGGCCGACGTGGTGCGCCAGCTGAAAAATCACAAGGTCAACACCGATTATGTCCTGCCCACCCCTGATGGCATGGGCACCTGGCTGGCGGTGTTCGACAACCAGGGGGACGTGTGCGCCGCCATCAGCAAGCGCCCGGACCTGCGGCCTCTGATCGCCCTGCTGGACGAAAAGGGGGACGAGATCTTCCGGGATGCCGACAGCATCGCCCTGGAGATCGACATGGACAAGGAGATCGTCAAGCGGGTGTTTCAGTACGCCAAAAAATACGGCAAGGACGTATACGCCGTGGTGTCCAACATGAGCATCGCCGTGGAGCGCCGGGACTTTTTGCAGCAGACCAGCTGCTTTGTCTGCAACCAGCAGGAGATGGGCATCCTGTTCTCCGACGACTACTCGGAAAAGACTCCCGAGGAGCTGAAGGAGATCCTGGCCCTGAAGATCCGCAGCGCCCGAATCCCCCAGATGATCGTCACCATGGGAAGCCAGGGAGCGGTGTACGCCGACTGCACCGGGGAGCGGGGCGTCTGCCCCGGCCGGAAGGTGGACGTGAAGGACACCACCGGCGCGGGAGACGCCTTCTTCGCCGGATCTACCATCGGCCTGACCTATGGCAAGACGCTGGCCGAATCCTGCGAGATCGGCACCCGCCTGGCGGCCTCCACCATCTGCACCAGCGGCAACGTGTGTCCCCGGTTCCTGCCGGAGGAGTTCGGCCTGGACGTGGCGGTAACGGACTGAGGAGGGGCATATGAAACGGATCGACGAGTGCGGTAGCATGGCGGTGCTGGTGGCCCTGCTGGTGGTGGGTATCCTGCTGGTGATGGGGGCCTACCGCATCTTCTCCTATCTGTGCGAAAACGCGGCCCTGGACGCCCGGACCTTCCTGCTGGGGGCGGCCTGCCTGCTGCTGGCGGTGGTGGGCTTTCTGTTGGCCCGCCGCAGCTTCCGGCGGCTCCAGTACCTGCGGGACAACGAGGAATAGGGCTGACTATAGGCAGCGGCACCCCGGATCAGGGCGGGACACCCCCGGGACAGACCCGGGATAAAGCGGGACAAAAACGCACCCCTCGGCGCAGACGCGCCGGGGGGTGCTGAAATTTTATCGGGCCAGGTCGGCCACCGCCCGGACGGCGGTGTCGATCTCCTGAGAGGTGTTGAAAGGGGAGAAGCTGAAGCGCACGATACCCTGGCGCTCTGTGCCCAGGGCACGGTGGAGCCGGGGGGCGCAGTGGGCCCCGGGGCGGGTGGCGATGCCCCAGCCCTGTAAGAGGGCGTCGGACACCTCGCCGGAGTCCAGGTCCCGGATGTTCAGGGACACGATGGCGGCCCGGCAAGGGGCGGAAAAGTCGCCGTATATCCGGACGCCGGGAATGTCCCGGACCCCCAGGTAAAACCGCCGCATCAGGGTGTGCTCCCGGGCGTACAGATTCTCTACCCCCTCTGCCAGGAGATACTCCAGGGCGGCGTGAAGCCCCGCCAGCCCGTGGCTGTTGAGGGTCCCGGCCTCCAGCCGGGTGGGGTAGGCGGCGGGCTGGTCCGGGTCGAAGGAGTGGACGCCGCTGCCGCCCCGCAGCAGGGGCCGCAGTTCCACCCCCGGGCGGATGCACAGGCCGCCGGTGCCCTGGGGTCCCAGCAGGCTCTTGTGGCCGGTAAAGCACAGAACGTCCGCCCCCAGGGCCGTCATGTCCAGGGGGACGGCCCCCGCCGTCTGGGAGGCGTCCAGGATCAGGAGGGCCCCGTGGGCATGGGCCAGGGCGGCGATGCGGGGGATATCCGGCATATCGCCGGTGACGTTGGAGGCGTGGGTGCACACCACAGCCCGGGTGTTGGGCCGGAACAGCCCCTCCAGGGCGTCATAGTCCAGGCGGCCGTTTCCGTCCGCCGGAAGGAAGCTCAGGCCCATGCCCTGCCGCTGCAGGGCATACAGGGGCCGGAGCACCGAGTTGTGCTCCAGGTCCGTGGAGACGGCGTGGTCCTCCGGGGACAGCAGGCCGCAGATGGCCATATTCAGGGCCATGGTGGAGTTGGCGGTGAAGGCCACATGGTCTGGCCGGGGACAGCCCAGCAGCCGGGCCGCCAGGCACCGGGTATCGTACACCGTCCGGGAGGCGGCCATGGAGGCCCCGTGGGCTCCCCGGGCGGCGTTGCCCGCCGTGCAGATGGCCTCCGCCACCGCCCGGGCCACCTGGGGCGGCTTGTGCAGGGAGGTGGCGGCGCTGTCCAGATAAATTTCCGTCATCAGAACATCTCCAATACGCAGCAGGGGCCGTGGCCGATGCCGTTTTCCTCTAAAGCCGCCGTCAGGACGGCTTGGTCGCCGGGGGCCGCCTTCCAGGCCAGGCCGCATCCGGCGGAGATCCGGGAGGGCAGGGGAATGATGCGCCCCGGCAGGGACAGCCGGGTGAACAGAGCCTCCGCCGCCAGGGCCTGGGCCGTCTCCTGAAAGGAGATCACCAAGGCGGGGGTGCGCTGCCGGTTCTTCGGTCTGTTCGGCCGGGGCGAGGATTATTACATTCCCTGGGACTGCGTCCAGCGGTTCGGAGAGGACATCATCCTCATCGACAAGCCCTTCCAGCGCCGGGAGGGCGAAAAGAAAAAGCGGCGCTGGTAAACACATGGCCGCGCCTACAGGTGCGGCCATGTGTTTACCCTGCAAAAAAAATGCCGCCGGCGCGGCAAACCCTGCGTCGGCGGCATTCCTGCCGATTTTATTTTTCCTGCTGCTCCGTATCCTCTCCGCCGATCAGCAGCTGCCGCTGCTGGTTCAGCAAATAGGAGAGGTGCTCCCGGTCCGTGGTGTAATAAATACGGTTTCCCTCCACCAGGCAGGTAACAAGCCCCGCATTCACCAGCTTGCTCATATGGTGGTGAATGGTGTTGCGGGCCAGGCCGAAATGGTTGCACAGCTGCTGACCGTAGACCGCCGGATGATCCCTCAGATAACAGAGAATGTCAAACCGGGTCTTGTCCCCGATGATCCGGATGGCGTCATATACCTGGGAGGCGCTGCTGTTTTCCGCCAGGGTGCGCCGCAGCGACAGCCGCATAACTCCGCAGCAGATCAGCACGCTGCCGTCCTCCTGCTCCATGGAGAGGTTGGTATCCGGTCCCATCAGAAAGGGAATCAGGTGATAATGCACCTCCGGCGTGATGGCCAGGCTGGAGGTCTCCCGGAGATAGCTCTCCGTCCCCAGGCCCTCCACCTCCCGGCAGAAGGCCTCTATGATCTCCTGAATGCGGCCGGACTCCGTCTCCAGCGCCGCTATGGCCGGGCGCAGACAGGCTGCGATCTCCGGCAGCAGAGTCCGGTAATTCTGGTGGATCTCCAGCAGAGCCAGGCGGCTCTCCGTGGGGATCGTCAGCGCCAGCACCCGGGAAACCAGCTTTGCGGCAGCCCCGGCGGCAGGGCCGGACTGCTCCTCCAGGCTCAGCGAGATCATCATGTTTCGCGCCGTCTCGTCCGGCGTCAGGCGCTCCATCTGCTGCATCAGGGTCTCAAAGTCCTGCCGGCGGGACAGCATGGGATAGAAGAACAGAAAAGCCGGACTATAGGATCCGATGGTGCTGTAGGAAAAGCCCTTGATGTCGCCGAACAGACGCTGCAGGGTCTCTGCCGGGACGGAAACCTCCGTGTCCAGGTCCTGCAGCAGCTCCCGCAGGGCGGCGCTGGCCCGATGGAAGGGCTCCGCCTTCCGGACGCCCCGGGCCTGTAAGCGCTCCTCCAGCCGGTCCAGGGTATGGCCGTTGGCCCGGGAGCCTAAGTACGCCAGAGCCTCCAGCGCCGGGTTGATCTCGTGCAAAATTTCCATGACAGTGCTCTTCCTTTGCTTCTTTGACGGATGCGGACAGGCTTTCCCGGGGAGCATCCCGCGGTTTTCTCGCCCTGTCCCACTGGCCTTGATTATACATCCTTTTTTCCGGCAAAACAAGGGGACTCCGCGCCGCTGCGGCGGTTTTTTGCAGTCCTGCAATACAGAGCCGTTTTGCATGGGGCGGACCGTTGACTTTTCCGGGGGAATCGTGTATAATAAGAATGGCTCTGTGGGGACACGGGGCCGGAAAGTGAATCGTGTCCGAGGATGCTGTGTGGCTGTCCGCTGCAAAGGCCCCTGTGGGGGTCAGGCGGCAGCCTGAAAGGAACGGGGTCAGAAGCCCCACGCGAACGGCACTGTGGGCGCAAGGATGCACCGAAGCGGCAAGGCCGCCGGGACGAAAGTCCGCCATTGGGGGCACCCCCCCGAGAAGGTAGGATGCAAACGAGGAGCCATCGGCTCCACGGCGCGAGGCAGGAGAATTGCACGGCGGAGGACATTCAGCGCGGCGGGCGTTTTCTTCGTTGGGCGCAGACAGGATCCATGCGCCGCCGGTGTCTCCTTTTTCAGGGGATGTACCGGCGGTTTTTGCAGCGGGCGTGTATCTGCTTTTCCTCCGCCGCAGACACACTCCGTTGACTTGCCGGAAACGGCTGGGCATAAATTTTTCACAGGAGGAAAATGCATATGAAGAAACGCATCGTTTCTCTGCTGCTGGCATTGGTGATGGTACTGAGCCTGGTACCCGCCACTGTCTGGGCAGCAGAGAACCACGACGGCCAGGTTCGGGTCGTTGTGGAAAACACGACCTACGCAAAGGCCAACGGCGCTGCCTGGGATGGCACGCTGGTGGACAAGTGGGTGGACCTGGCCCCCGGGTCCTCCATGATGGACTGCATCGTCAGCGCCCTGGGTACCTATTCCCAGACCGGCGCCGAGTCCGGCTACATCAGCGAGATCAACGGCCTGTCCGCCGGTGACGGCGGAGCCGCCTCCGGCTGGATGGGAACCCTGAACGATTGGTTCACCAACGTTGGGTTCAAGGACATCAAGGCCGGGGACAAGCTGTTCGCCGGGGATACCATCCGCGTGATGTACACCACCAACGGCTACGGCGCGGACATCGGCGGCGACTGGAACACCCAGAGCGACACCAGCCTGGCGGCCCTGTCCTTCAGCGAAGGCGTCCTGACTCCCGACTTCGCCTCCGACAAGACCGCCTACACCCTGACCCTGCCCCAGGGCGTCACAGGCATCCGGATGACGGCCACCGCCTCCAACAAGAACAACCAGGTGTATCTCACCGCCGACGGCACCGACTATCGCCGCGTGGAGACCGTGCCCGTCCATAACGGCACCGTCCTGACCATCCGCTGCGGCGACACGGCGGCGGCCACCGAGTGGTCCCCCGCCATCACCCCCACCACCTACACCGTCACCGTGTCCCAGGAGGGCGACGCGCCCCAGGGCGACCTGGACGTCTCCTTCAAGGGCCTGCACAGTGCCCAGCTGGCGTCCCTGAAGCTGTATGACTTCGCCGATGGCGTCAAGGGAGACCGGGACCTGCTGGCCAATGTGACCCCCGAGGCCGACGGCTATAAGCTGATGATGAACACCAAGCTGCCGGCCGGCGACTATCTGGTGGAGGGCTACAACGCCGAGGGCCAGTGCAACGGCAGCCTGGTGCTGACCGTGAAGGCCAATCAGGACAACGTGTTCACCCTGAACCGCGTCTATGAGATCTATGCCACCAACGACAGCTACAGCTGGGTGGAGGGCACGGATTACTCCATCGACGTCACCGTTACCGCCGCCGACGGCACGGACCTCCAGGCCAAGACCGGCGTGTCCACCACCTATGGCAATACCCGCACCTCCTGCCTGTTCCTGGAGGGCGGCAGTCTCAGCATCACCCTGACCCCCCTGGGCGAGAAGGCCGAGGCCTATCTGCCCATCACCACCGCCATGTCCAGCAAGCAGACCGTGGACTGCGGCGCCAAGAGCTTCGGCCTGTCCATCCCCAAGGCCCTGGACCTGACCGTTACCGCCCCCGCCGGCTCCACCCTGCGGATGGGCACCTTCGGCAGCTACTATAGCTATACCTTCCTGGAGCCCATTTCCCAGGAGACCAAGGGCGACACCATGACCGCCTCCTTCCGCCTGCCGGAGACCGGCAGTCAGCAGTTCCTGCGGGCCCAGCATCCCGACGGCGTCACCTACTGGACCTTCGGCAAATTCACCGGCGGCCAGGAGCTGGCTGTGACCCGGGATGACCTGCACATGGACGACGATGTCACCGCCGCCTCCGTCAACCGCTTCGATAAGAACGTGTATGACCTGGGCAACATCTACCTGAACATCAACCGCCAGGGCTACCTGAACATGGATGCCGGCCAGACCTACGAGCTGAACGTGCTGCGTAACTGGCAGGCCATCGAGAGCTTCATGAACAGCCAGATCGCCCTGCCCGACGCGCACTATCGGGTGCTGAGCCTGGACGGTGGCGACAGCGACGTGGTGACCATCACCCCCGATGCCAACAACTCCTGCCTGGCCACCATGACCGCCAACCGCCCGGGCACCGCCATCGTCCAGGTGACCTATGACGCCATGACCTTCGCTCAGGGTATGGGCGGCAAGGACTTCAGCGCCATCTGGCCGGAGTTCACCGGCGTGTTCGTGGTGTCCGTGGGTGCTGATGGCTCCTCTATCCAGACCAACACCTTCATCGACCGTCCTACCGTGAACATCACCAAGGACGAGCAGAAGTATCTGGACGCCGAGCACGACATCCTGTTCTATGTGGGTACCCAGGGCGCCAGCTACAGCTTCACTCCCCAGGAGGGCTGCACCGTTACCGTGGCCCGCTCCACCGTCACCGATAAGATGACCTTCAACGGCTTCACCAGCCAGGGCGTTTCCGTGGATGAAAACGGCCAGGTCACCGTTACGGGCCTGACCACCGGCCGCCACATTCTCCGCATCGAGAAGGACGGCATGGCCGCCTACCAGGTCATCACCGCCCGGGGCGTCAGCTATGACCTCATCGACGCCGACGGCAATGTCCTGCCCCAGGATGCGGAGCTGGTCCCCGGCCAGGCCGTAAAGGTCCAGTTCCACGACCTGGTAAGCCCCAAGGAGAAGATCTCCGGCGTTTACAATTTCAATTTCTCCCTGGTGTACCTGGATGCCCAGGGCAGCAAGTATCAGACCAACCCCGGCACCCCCTTCGGCCAGTATGACTTCAGCAGCAATCCCGTTCGCCAGCTGCTGAGCGTCACCATCCCCGAGAGCGCCGAAGGCTATAGCTATGACCTGACCGGTACCATCCGGGTGGGCGGCTTCGGCGGCATTCCCACCCACCGCGGCGTGTCCTACCGCTCCGGCATGGACCGCCAGTACGGTTCCACCACCGCCGCAGTCCTGACCCGTCTGCCTGAGCTGGTGCTGCCTCTGACCGGCTGGTACGTCCACGATGTGGAGCAGAAGATCGCCGCCATCGGCGAGGTGACCCTGGACTCCGAGGAGGCCATCCAGGCCGCCCGGACCGCCTATGACGCCCTGCGCCAGGAGCGCAAGGAGCAGGTCAGCAATTATGACGTGCTGGTGGCTGCCGAGAAGAAGCTGGCCCAGCTCCAGGATGAGGCGGTTGCCCATGTGGAGGAGCTGATCGACGCCATCGGCCAGCCTGTGACCCCCGCCTCCCGCGCCGCCGTGGAGGCCGCCCGGGCCGCTTATGACGCCCTGGCCCAGAAGCTCCAGGCCCGGGTGGGCAACTATGACGTGCTCCTGGCCGCCGAGGCCCGGCTGGCGGAGCTGAACGCCGAGAACATCTATAAGACCACCGGCGGCTATATCGCCGCCAAGGGCGCCCCCGTCACCGGCTCCATCGGCGGCGAGTGGGCGGTTCTGGGCCTGGCCCGTTCCGGTCGGGACATCCCCGGCGCTGACGACTACTACGCCTCCGTGGAGGGGTATGTGCGCAAGGCCATGGACGAGAACGGCCGTCTGAACCGCTCCCGCTCCACCGAGAATTCCCGTCTGATCCTGGCCCTGACGGCTATGGGTAAGGACGTGACCCATGTGGCCGGGCGGAACCTGCTGGACGGCCTGGATTCCATGAGCTTCATCACCAAGCAGAGCGTCAACGGTCCCGTGTGGGCCCTGCTGGCTCTGGACAGCCATGACTATCCCGTCTCCGGCGACGTGACCCGGGAGAAGCTGGTCCGGGCCATCCTGGATACCCAGCGGGAGGACGGCAGCTGGCCTGTCATCGCCTCCTCCCAGGTCCCCGATGTGGATATGACCGCCATGGCCATCCAGGCCCTGGCCCCCTACTATGAAAACGCCCAGGTGAAGGCGGCTGTGGACGCGGCCCTGACCTTCCTGGCCGGTGCGCAGAACGCCGACGGCACCTTCAGCGAGATCCCCGGCACCGATGCCTCCGCCGAGTCCACCGCCCAGGTCATCGTGGCCCTGACGGCCCTGGGCATTGATCCCACCGCCGACAGCCGGTTCGTAAAGAGCGGCGTCAGCGTCGTGGACGCGCTGTGCGGCTTCTATGTCACCGGCGGCGGCTTCCGCCACCTGATGGCCGACAAGACCGTGGACGGCATGGCCACCGAGCAGGGCTACTACGCCCTGGCGGCCTACTATCGCCTGACTGCCGGCAAGACCAGCCTGTATGACATGAGCGACGTCACCATCACCGTGACGCCCGATCAGCCTGTGACTCCCGATCAGCCCGCAAAGCCTGATGTTCCCCGTACCGGCGATGAAAGCCCGGTGCTGGTGTGGATGGGCATGGCGGCTCTGGCCGGTGCGGCCGTGCTGCTGATGCAGAACAAGAAAAAGCGCGCGTAAACCGCCGCAAATACACCCGCGCAGGGGCGTCTTCGGACGTCCCTGCGCATGGTGCTATAAATGGAGGTGTTCCCCTATGCGGAAAAGATACGGAAAATTCCTGCTGGCCCTGGTGCTGGCCCTGACATTGCTGATGGTGGGGTGCGGCAGCCAGACCCCGGACACGCCGGTAACGCCGGTGAACCCCGGCACGGAGCAGACGGATCCCCAGGACAAGCCCGAGACGCCGGATACCCCGGATACCCCTGACGAGCCGGACACCCCGGACACGTCCGAGCCGTCCGGCCAGGATCAGTACCACACGGACCCGGTGCCCCAGGGGAAGCCCCAGCCGGTGGAGCCGGAGGAGACCAAGCCCGACACCTCTCAGCAAGCCACCTGCACCATCTCCATCTCCTGCGCCACCATCCTGGATAATATGGACAAGTGCGAGGAGGCCAAGCGGGCGCTGATCCCCGCCGACGGCACCATTCTGGCGGCTTCCACGGTGACGTTCTCCCCGGGGGAGAGCGTGTTCGACGTGCTGCAGCGGGTGTGCCGGGAGCGGAAGATCCCCATGGAGTTCAGCTGGACGCCCATCTACAACTCCGCCTATATCGAGGGAATCTATAACCTGTATGAGTTCGACGTAGGCGACGGCTCCGGCTGGATGTACAAGGTCGATGACTGGTTCCCCAACTACGGCTGCTCCCGGTATCAGGTGCAGCAGGGGGACGTGATCTGCTGGGTCTATACCTGCGACCTGGGGTATGACGTAGGCGGCGGCTACGCCGCCGGGTAAGGCCCTGAAAACCGCAAAAAACCCGCAGGGCGGGGGCTGTGCGCCCCGCCCTGCGCAGAACCGTATGACGAAAGGAGGCCGGAGCCGTGGGCGACGCCTTTTCCCGCTATCACCCCCTGGTGAACTTCCTGTTTTTCGCCCTGGTGCTGGCCTATTCCATGGTGCTGATGCACCCGGTTTGCCTGGCGGTGTCCCTGCTGGGGGCGCTGCTGTATGCCGGGCAGCTGGAGGGCCGCCGGGCCCTGGCAAGGCACCTGCGGGTGGCCCTGCCGGTGCTGCTGCTGGCGGCCCTGGTGAATCCCGCCTTCAACCACGCGGGTGTCACCATTCTCATCTATCTGCCCTCCGGCAACCCCCTGACGCTGGAGAGTATTCTGTATGGTCTGGCGGCGGGGACCATGCTGTGCGCCGTGGTGCTGTGGTTCATGTGCTTCAACCGGGTCATCACGTCGGACAAATTTGTGTATCTGTTTGGCCGGGTGATCCCGGCCCTGTCCCTGGTGCTGAGCATGACCCTGCGGTTTGTGCCCCTGTTCCGCCGCCAGCTGGAAACCGTGCGCCAGGCGCAGTTCTGCATCGGGCGGGACGCCTCCACCGGCAGCGCATGGCAGCGGGCCAGAAAGGCCGTCACCATCTTTTCCATCATGGTGACCTGGGCTCTGGAGAACGCCATCGAAACCGCCGACAGCATGAAAAGCCGGGGCTACGGCCTCCGGGGCCGGACGGCCTTTTCCATTTACCGCAAGGAGGACCGGGACAAATACGCCCTGGGCTGGCTGGGCTTCTGCGGCATGTATCTGCTGTGCGGAAGCCTTGCCGGGGGCCTGAAATGGTGGTATTTCCCCATGCTCCAGGGAGCCATGGCCCAGCCGTTTTCCATCAGCTTTTACCTGGCGTATCTGGCCCTGTGCCTGACGCCGGTGATCATAGACCGAAAGGAGGCGCGGGTATGGCGCTGTTCACCGTCGAAAATCTGACCTTTTTCTATCCGGGGCAGACCGCCCGGGCCATTGACAGCCTGTCGCTGACGGTGCCGGAGGGTGCGTTCCTGGTGCTGTGCGGTCCCTCGGGCTGCGGCAAGTCCACGCTGCTGCGGCAGCTGAAGCCCGCCCTGGCCCCCCACGGGACCCAGCAGGGCCATATTCTGTTCCGGGATACGCCGCTGGACCGGGTGGACCAGCGGACGCTGGCGGCCCGCATCGGCTTTGTCCAGCAGTCGCCGGAAAACCAGATCGTCACCGACAAGGTCTGGCACGAGCTGGCCTTCGGGCTGGAGAGCCTGGGGGTGGACACCCCCACCATCCGCCGCCGGGTGGCGGAGATGGCGGCATTCTTCGGCATCGAGGACTGGTTTTACCGGGACGTTTCCCAGCTGTCCGGAGGCCAGAAGCAGCTGCTGAACCTGGCCTCCGTCATGGCCATGCAGCCGGATGTGCTGATTCTGGACGAGCCCACCAGCCAGCTGGACCCCATCGCCGCCTCGGACTTCCTGGCGGTGCTGGGGAAGATCAACCGGGAGCTGGGCACCGCCGTGGTGCTGACGGAGCACCGGCTGGAAGAAGCCTTTCCCCTGGCCACTGCCGTGGCGGTGATGGACCGGGGCAGGCTCCTGTGCACCGGCACCCCCCAGCAGGTGGGCCGTCAGCTGAAAACCCTGGGCCACGGGATGTTCCTGGCCATGCCCGCCGCCATGCGCATCTGGGCCTCGGTGGAGACGGAGGCCCCCTGCCCCGTCACCGTCCGGGAGGGGCGGGACTTTCTGCGCCGATATGCCGCGGAGCGTCCGCTGGGCCCCCTGCCCCGGGAGGAGGCGCACCCCCGGCGGGAGCCGGTGATAACGGCCAGGGGGGTGTGGTTCCGGTATGAGCCGGACAGCCCGGACGTTGTAAAGGGGCTGGACCTGACCCTGGGCCGGGGGGAGTTCCTGGCCCTGCTGGGCGGCAACGGCGCGGGAAAAAGCACCACCCTGCGGCTGCTGTCCGGCATGAAAAAGCCCCAGCGGGGCGAAATTTCCCTTCGGGGACGCATGGGGATGCTGCCCCAGAATCCCCAGACCCTGTTTGTGAAGAAAACGGTCCGGGAGGACCTGTTTGAGATATTCTCCGGCACGAAAACACCCCGCCCCCGGCAGGAGGAGCGGGTGGCCCGGATGACGGCCCTGTGCCGCCTGGAGGACCTGCTGGACCGGCACCCCTACGACCTGTCCGGCGGCGAGCAGCAGCGGGCGGCCCTGGCCAAGGTGCTGCTGCTGGAGCCGGAGATCCTGCTGCTGGACGAGCCCACCAAGGGCCTGGACGCGGAGTTCAAGCAGACCTTCGCCCTGATCCTGCGGACTCTGCTGCGGCAGGGGGTGTCCCTGCTGATGGTCAGCCACGACGTGGAGTTCTGCGCCCGGTACGCCCACCGCTGCGCCCTGTTTTTCGATGGCGGCGTGGTGACGGAGGCGGCGCCCCGGGACTTCTTCAGCGGCAACAGCTTCTATACCACCGCCGCCAACCGCATGGCCCGCAGTCTGGAGCCCCGGGCGGTGACGCCGGAGGACGTGATGGCCGCCTGCGGCGGCACGGTGACGCCGGAGCCGCCTCTGCCGGAGGATATCCCTCCTCTGCCGGAGGCCCGGGAGGAGACGCCGGACTGGAAGCCGCCGCGGCTGCCCCTGTGGCGCAAGGCCCTGGCCGCCGTGTCCGGGGCGGGGGCCATGGCCATCTTCCTGTATGCCGCCAATGTCACGGACCTGTCCGCCGTGGTGGACAAGGGCGGGCTGACGGCCCTGGGGCAGAAGCAGCTGGCGCTGTATCTGGTGTTCTGCGGACTGCTGCTGATCCTGGCCCTGGCCATCGGGCGGCGGTCCAGGCCCCCGGCGCAGGTGCAGCTTCCGGTGGAAAAGCGGAAGCTGTCCCGCCGGACGACGGCGGCTGCGGCGTCCATCCTGCTGCTGATCCCCGTGACCCTGTTCGTGGGGGTGTATTACCTGAACAACCAGCGATACGGCCTGGTGTCGGTGCTGGTGCTGCTGGAGTGCATGGCCCCGTTTTTCCTGGTGTTCGAGGGGCGGCGGCCCCAGGCCCGGGAGCTGGTGGTCATCGCGGTGCTGTGCGCCATCTCCGTGGCGGGCCGGGCGGCGTTTTTCATGCTGCCCCAGTTCAAGCCCGTCATGGCCATGACCATCATTTCCGGCGTGGCCCTGGGCGGCGAAAGCGGCTTCCTGGTGGGGGCCTTGTCCATGCTGGTGTCCAATATGCTGTTTTCCCAGGGGGTGTGGACCCCCTGGCAGATGTTCTCCATGGGGATCATCGGCTTTCTGGCGGGGGTCCTGTTCCGGAAGGGCCTGCTGCGGCGGACCCGGGGGAGCCTGTGCACCTTCGGCGCCTTCTGCGCCATCGTGATCTACGGCGGCATCATGAACCCGGCGTCGGTGCTGATGTGGGCCGGGGCGGAGACCCTGACCTGGAAAACCCTGCTGACCTATTACGTCACCGGCTTCCCGGTGGACTGCGTCCACGCCGCGGCCACGGTGTTCTTCCTGTGGATCGCCGCGGAGCCTATGCTGGAGAAGCTGGACCGCATCAAGGAGAAATACGGCCTGCTGCTGTGAGGGCTGCCGGGGGGTTGCAATTTCCGGAAAAGTGTGGTATACTGATCTACCAACCAAAAGAGAGGAGGTCCGCCATGGAAAAGCGGGGTATCAAGATCGCGGCCCAGAACCGCAAGGCCCACCACGACTATTTCGTGGAGGACCGATACGAGGCGGGCATCGAGCTGGCCGGAACGGAGGTCAAGTCCATCCGGCAGGGCCGGGTGAACCTGAAGGATTCCTACTGCGTGGCCAAGGACGGCGAGATCTACGCCCACAGCATGCACATCTCCCCCTATGAGCAGGGCAACATCTTCAACAAGGACCCGGACCGGCCCAAGCGGCTGCTGATGCACAAGCGGGAGATCCGCAAGCTCCACGACCTGCAGAAGCAGGACGGCTATGCCCTGATCCCCCTGAGCCTGTACTTCAAGGACAGCCGTGTGAAGGTGGAGCTGGGCCTGTGCAAGGGCAAAAAGACCTATGACAAGCGGGACGCCATCGCCAAGCGCGACGCCAAGCGCGAAATGGAGCGGGCCGTCCGCGAGAAAAACCGGTAAAAAAGGAGCGTATCCATGAGCAATCCCATTGTTACCATCGAAATGGAGAACGGCAAGAAAATCACCGCCGAGCTGTATCCCGATATTGCGCCGCAGTCCGTGCGGAATTTCATCTCCCTGGCCAACTCCGGCTTCTATAACGGGCTGATTTTCCACCGCTGCATCTATGGCTTCATGATCCAGGGCGGCTGCCCCGACGGCACCGGCATGGGCGGCCCCGGCTACTGCATCAAGGGCGAGTTCGCCGCCAACGGCGTGCCCAACGACCTGCGCCATACCCGGGGCGTTCTCAGCATGGCCCGGGCTCAGGCTATGGACTCCGCCGGCAGCCAGTTCTTCATCATGCATAAGGACGCCCCCCATCTGGACGGGCAGTATGCCGCCTTCGGCATGGTCATCGACGGCATGGACGTGGTGGACGAGATCGTCTCCCAGCCCAGAAACATGATCACCAACAAGCCCAAGAAGCCCCAGGTGATGAAGTCCGTCACCGTGGACACCCATGGCGTGGAGTACCCGGAGCCTGACAAGCTGCCGGACCCCTTCCACAAGTAAAAATGTTTTCAAGGTATCCGGGCCGGTTTCCCGGCCCGGACGCCTCCTATCCCATATACGGGGCTGTACCGGTTTCGACGGGGGTGTGGAGGCAGGATAAGCGGGCGGCGGCGCCTGACCGCCTTAAAACGGGCAACTTTAAAATTAACTGACAACAATCGTATTGCTGTCGCTGCCTAACTAAAGGCAGCCGTCTGAACCGGAGAGGCCACAGGCCGGGGAAGGCGTCGTTGATGTGGCGGACGTGCGGCGGGTAAGAGTTGCCCCGCCCATGCATCATGACTCTACTGAACTGTGCAGTCTGGCCAGTGCCTGTGCAGGGAGGGAATGCTGAAACTGTCCTGCGCCCGGAGAAGGTCCTGTCAAAGTGCTTTCGGACAGGGGTTCGACTCCCCTCAGCTCCACCAAAGGGGTATTACACGAACCTTTTTACTTTGTCGGCGGCTTTGCCGTCACAATATGGTTCAAGTAATACCGACAGAAAAGAACGGATATTCTCACTTGTTGAGAGTGTCCGTCCTTTCTTTATGTCCTGCGGATTGTCCACGGACAGTCTGCGGACAGTCACAGAATGCAGCTATTTTCACTTACCGTTAAGTAAGATTTCCGTGATTTTTAACCGCGCATTCTCATTTGCGCAAGAATCCACACAAACACAACTCTGAATGCTATAATGCGCTTGCAGGCGTTCAGGGAGAGGAGGTTTTCATCATGAACATGACCGCACGTTTCAAGGCATACAGAGACCTGAACCGGGAAATTGACCTGCAAATTGAACGGCTGGAGCAGATGGAGGCAAAGGCCGGTTCTCCATCCACTCCGAACCTGTCAGGGATGCCCAAAGGCTCCAGCTTCCAGCATGACAGAATGGCCGATACCGTCGCCAGAATTGCCGATCTGCGAAGTGAGATAGATTCCCTCATAGCGGAGCGGGACGCAGAGCAGAAAGCCCTTGAAGCCCTTATTCGGCGATTGCCGAACGCCGATAGGCGGCTTGTGCTGCGGCTGCGTTATCTCGATTCGGAGGAATGGGAAGATGTGCTTTTCATTGCATACGGAGGGAAGCCGGATTTCAATGAAAAATACGACAACTACAAGCAGCGGGTATTCCGCCACCACAAGCAAGCGTTGGCAGAGCTGGAGGCAATTTCAGAAAACGAATAGGAGGATTTTTCACATGGACAAGACAGCGGTATTTCTCAGAATCAGAGCACTGACTCACGCCCTCGACATGATCTTTTCTAATGCGGATGATGGGCTGTCAGAGGATGCGAACACCATTTCCATGATGCTTGTGGAGCTGGTGGACAAATACGACCGAATGCGGACAGCAGAGGCAGAATAACGGAGAGCGTCAGAAGAGCGGAGGCACAAGCCCCCGCTCTTCCTATTTCCAGCCCGTTACAGCCGCCTGAACCGTTCTTTGATGCTCTGCCGCTATCCTTTCCCTGTCAGAGCTTCCGGCGCCTCCTGCGGCCTCTGAGAGGCTTTTCTGGCTACTCCTCCCAATCCGGAATAGAGGCGACCCACTCGTCGGCAAGCGTGTGAGCTGCTTCCTTATCGGCAATCAGATATTCCAGCCGCTTCTCGTAAATCTTATACTGCGGATTCTCGCCCAATGTGTCACGGATGAACTCCACCGCTTTCAGATTGCCGTCAGCAGCCATTTGAACGGTTTTCACAATAAGCAGCATAAGGTTTGTGCAGTCACTTTCTGCAATGCCGTATTTCTGCAAAAGCGCCGCCTGTTCTGCGCCGACAGGTAACTGCAAGATGAGCTGTGCAGCGTCTTTCATGGTGCGCTTGCGCCGCCGAACTTTTCCGCTTTCCCTGCCGCCCTTTCGGGCGATTTCTCTTTGCTCTTCCTTTGTTCGCTCGTTCATCGGGATCAGATTCTTGTTCATATTCTCACCTCCCTGCCTGAGATATAAAGCACCTCCTGAACCGTTGGCTACTCCGGCTCAGGAGGCGGCGCTACAGTCCGAACGCCACGAACGCCTGTAGCACTATAAACTTGACGAAAAGCAGCGCCTACAACTGCCTGTCGCCCGGTTTATTCGGTGGTTGCGAACAGCTCGGAGATCATGTTTTCGACCGTCTCGGCCTGTTCGATGATGTTTCGCTCGGTTACAAGCTGCATATAGCCGTCAGTCGGCACGGAGAGCGTAGCACCGTGCAGGTATTCGGTCTCTGTCTGGGACAGCTTGCGGATAAAGAGCGTATCGGCCATTTCCTGAAGCTCTGCCAGAGCGTCGCGGAACTTCTCGTATTTGAAGAGCTGGCCGAAGGTGTGCGGGAAAGTCGTGTTGCCGTACTGGTCAGCGATCTGCCGGTCACTGGGCGCGATCTGCTTTTCCAGCACGGAACGGAACCGCTGCATGATTTCCATATCGCCGGTGAAGTCCCGGAGAATCTGCGCGGCGGTCTCGTCGCTGATAGCCGCGCCCTCCAGCTGGATGAACTGCAAGGCGTTGCTGATTCTCACGGCGTAGTCTGCGGGCTTCTCGGATGTACTGAGCGCGGGAACCGCCTTGCCGCTCAGATGCTCAACAGCGCCACGCGCCGAAGCATTCAGCACCTTTGCTTTCTCAGCAGCTACGGCCAGCAGCGCGGCCTTGTTTTCCTCGTAGACCTCGCGGAGATGTTCCGGCGTGTAGGTTTTCGCCTGCACGTCCTCTTTGTACTTCTGATTCAGCGCCCGGACATTGTCGGCAAGGCTCTGCTGAGAGGCGTTGTACTTGCTGATGAGCTGTGCCAGCTGCTCCTTGATGTTGACCTCGACGGTTTCCCTGTTCATAAATGCTTTCATAATCTGCTCCTCCTGTATGTGATGATATTCTCGGCTGAAAGCCGGTTTTGATGTTTTTTCGGAGAGAAAGAACCAAAGAGAGATATACACACTCTTTTTCTTTCTCTGTATCTGTTTCTGTATCTGCTTCTCTAACCACCCCTATACTGGGGCTATAGGGGCGGTATGGGGAGGGTATAGGGGGGGCTATCCGTCTTCACGGTTCCAGCGGTTATTTGCCCCTCTGCGCCCTGATTCCACGCTCGCCGCGTAGTCGCTGAATGCCTCGTCGATATATGGACGCATAGCACAGAAAACGACATTTGAGAGCGGGTCAAGCTCTGGGATGGTCTTATGCTCGAAGTATGCGAAGGCTGCTTTCAGCCCTTTCCCGACGTTTTCATCGGGTACTGCGTCAATTGTTGCCTTGCTGCTCAGAAAGCACTTGAACCATGTTGCCCGCTGTTCACGCCTCTTCATCGCCTGTTTCCACCTCCTCCAGCTCTTGCAGCAGCCGCCGCGCCGAACCCAAAGTGTAGAACGTGCTGCGGCCTCGCCGCTCCTCCTGCCGGACATAGAGCCTCAGCTCGTCCAGCGTTTCGGGGAAGAAATACCCGTCAAGGCTATTGCAAACCACCACGCCAGCGCGTCGAATATCTTCAATTACCTTGCGGACGCTTCTTTCTCCGAACCCCGTTGCCCGGTGGAGGTCTCGGAGGTGTGCGCCCTGCTCCCGGCCTGTGCCGATTGCGGAGAGAACGACCCGCTGCCGCTTGTTCTTATACAGCTGCGGATAGTGTTTCTTGTCGATCTGCTGATACGGCATTCTGTCCTGCTCCTTTCTGATCTTCCCTCAAGAAAGCCTCATACTCTTCTCGATGATCTTCACAGTATTTGTGAATGTCTCTGTAAATCAGCTGTGCAAGCGCTCGCGCCTGTTTTTGGCTGATGACAACCTCGACCATGCGCCGTCACCCTTAACAGGTTGCGGACAGCTCTTTGATAGCTGCCAGAATGCGCTGCTTGCGCTCATCGGACAGTTCCTTTCTCAGCCACACGCAGAGAGTAGCCTCAGAAATGCCGATTGCATAGGCAATCTCGTACTGATATGCGCCACTGTGCTTGATAGCGTCCCGTACTTCTCTGTTTGCTACAGTCTTCATTCAACCTGTCTCCTTTCATGGATTTAAGGGCTGCGCAACTCTCATGCTTTTATTATAATTGTTATTTCGATTGTTGACTTAGTATTTGTGTTTTGGTATAATCATGTTGAAAGGAAACATTTGCAGGGAGTGAAATAGCATGTTTAAATTGACCATCGGAGAGATGAACTGCGCCGTTTCAGATTTTGAGCATGGCACGTTTTGTTTTTATACGTTCGATGCAAGAAAAGATATTTTCAACCTTAATGACGGTGATAACGGGCTTGTTCGTTTTGTGCAGAGCGTAAACCCGTCCGATACCACCATACAAGACTCAATAAACATCGTGCAGACGATTTGCGCCGAAGGGCGGCGCACAACGGATATTGAAACATCCCTCGGAATGTATGGCGTTTCATTTCCGGCAATTAGTACAGATGGGGCTTTGCTATGCTACTGTGAAAATTTAATATGTATTGTCCTATCTGTCATTCGGTATTTGTCTATAAACAAATATAAATTCATGCTATGCGCCCATTGTGGAAAGCCTTTTTGCGTTCCTATATGCCATGAAACGTCAAACACAAAATACTGCAAAAGGCTTAGCCCATGTGTTTTGTCCGATAAACTGAGCTATACTCACCTACCTTGTGAACAGGCAGTAAGAAACATCCGGCAACAGCTCGGGCGAATGCGGAAAAGAATCTATGATTCTCTGTACAATAGCCTCGAAATGCCGCTCACAAGCGGACGCAATATAACAGGATTTCTTTGTAAGTGCGACAGATTTCAAGGAGTTTCCGTTCAAGTATTTAATGATTACTACGCTTTTTTGAATGAAAAGCTGATTGAAAGGGGGCCGCTGGTATGAATGTAGTCATATATGCCCGGTTTTCCTCACACAGTCAAACAGAACAGAGTATTGAGGGACAGCTGAAAGCCTGCTATGAATATGCAGAACGTAATAGCTATACGGTTATCGGGGAATATATCGATAGGGCTTTGACTGGCACCAACGACAACCGCCCCGAATTTCTGCGGATGATTGAGGACAGCAGAAAAAAGACCTTTCAGGGCATTCTTGTCTATCAGCTTGACCGCTTCGCACGAAATCGGTATGATAGCGCCGTATACAAGAAGAAGCTCAAGAAAAATGGCGTTCGCGTCCTCAGCGCTCGCGAGAACATTTCAGAAGATGCAAGTGGGATTCTTATTGAGAGCGTTCTTGAGGGACTGGCCGAATATTACAGTGCGGAGCTTTCACAGAAAGTCCGGCGCGGCTTGGATATAAACGCCTCAAAATGCCTTTGCACCGGCGGAGGCGTTGCGTTGGGCTTCAAGGTTGATAAGGATAGGCACTTTCAGGTTGATGAAGATACCGCGCCTGTAGTCCGCGAAATCTTTGAGATGTACGCCAATGGCAAAACAGTTACAGAGATCATCACCATGATGAACGCGCGGAACATAGTAACCTCCAGAGGGTCAGCGTTCAACAAAAACTCTTTACGAAAGATGTTGCAAAACAAGCGCTATATCGGCACTTACACCTACAAAGGGACAGAAATTCCAAACGGAATACCCCGGATTATAGATGATGATCTTTTCATGCAGGTGCAAGAAATGATGAAGAAAAATAGAAAAGCCCCTGCCAGAGCAAGGGCAAAAGAGGAATATCTTCTGACAACAAAACTCTTCTGTGGCCATTGCAAAGAGATGATGACTGGCTATTCCGGCACGTCACACACAAGCGCCGTTCATCACTACTACATTTGCAACAACCGGAAGAAGAAACTATGCAAGAAAAAGAACGTGCAGAAGGATTTTATTGAAAAACTTGTCATTTCGGAATGTCGGAAGCTGCTCACGCCTGAGAATATTGAGCGCATTTCCCATGAAGTCGTTGCCGCCTCACAGAGAGATCAAGACATGACAAATGTAAGGCACTTGAGTAAGCAGCTGGCCGACATAGAGCGGAAACGGAAAAACCTGATGTCGGCTATTATGGAGTGTGACAGCGATCTGATACGAAAGACCTTGTATGAACAGATTCCGCTACTGGAGAAAGAGAAGTCCGACACAGAGCTTCAACTGACGCTCGAAAAGGCGAAGCAAGTCAAGCTGACTGTTTCTGAGGTGCGTTTCTTCCTGAATGCACTACGGAAGGGCGACCCCGACAGCATAAAATATCAAAAGGCGCTCATTTCTGTGCTGGTCAATGCGGTTTATCTCTACGATGACAAAATCACGTTGATTTTCAATTCTGGAGATCATGCCGTCACGCTTGACGCTGCACTTCTTGAGAAAATCGAACAACAAGCAGATTCCGTTCCTGTGGAGGATAGGTTCGTTTATGAACAACTCGCCTCCACCAAAACAATATAATCCGAACCTTGTACCGATTGGTCATGGGTTCGGATTTATTGTTTTTATAGAAGAAGTTGAAGACTGGTAATAAAGAAACCGGGAGGACTGCCGATCAGGGCAATCCTCCCGGTTTCTTTATGTAGGTGCACTGTCTGAAATCTCCTTCTTTGCTTTCCATTCGGCAAATGCCTTTTTGCCACATTCGCTTTCGTAGTACTTCTGAATTACCGGAAGCAGACTCCGTGCCAGCGATTCAAAGACGTATTCCGGAATTTCGGCTGCATCAACACCAGTCTGGATATTGGCTTTTTCTGCGTTCACGTAGTACCTCCTTTATCGCTTCTGTAGAACATTTAGGCGCATTCGGGGACGATCATAAGAAAAGATATTCCCCTGTGTTTTCTCGGCGCTTGTGGGGCGGAAAACACCTTGTTTTCGACCTTTATTCATGCAATATTGCGCCATCCTCTCTTGGCTGAATCAGCTTTGCGTCCGCTGGGTAGTTCAGCGTAATAAGCGCAGGCCTTCCCAAACCCTGCTTGCGCCGAACGATCAAGCCGCTGTACTCCAGCTCGCGGAAGATCCGCGTGGCGCTCTGACGGCTGCGGTGGAGTTTGGTTTGTGCCTGCTCTAAGGTGAAGTACAGCCGGATCGTGCCGTCCGGCTCGACGTAGCCATTCTGGCGGGAAATGCTGGCTCTGTCCAGCAGCAGCGCATAGAGCACCTTCGCGTCGTTGCTGATGTCCCGCAGGGCTTCGTCTTGGAGAAGGAACCTCGGAAGCGGCACATAGGACGCCGCCGGGCTCTGCGCCGTGAGTTTGCAAAAAGTTTTCATCTGACCTCCTATCCCATCCATCAATCCATCCATTTTTGTGTTGATTGATTGATAGATTGATTCTCTTGTATCTTGATTTATTTCTTATTAGTTAGAGCATGAATTTCAGTCCCGATGAGCGTCATGGAAACCGTCGTCCTGAAATCCGGTTGCGGTACGCTCCGGAGCGTCAGCTTGTCCACCGTCCGAAAAACCGGTGACGGAAAACCCACGTATGGAAAATCCCGTTGTGGTCAAAGCTCATCCTTTTGCCGTATCTTCAACAGCTCCCAGATTTCGGCCTGCCGTGCTTTCAGCTCGGCAACATCGTCTTCATAGCAGCGCCCGGTACTGTTGATGCGGCGGCAAATCTGGTTGATGTTCGAGGCGGCTCGGCTGACGGCGGCAGCCAACTTTTTCTGTTCGGTGTAATCCACCTTGATGATGTACCCGTCGATGAGCATTTTCCGGGCATACGCGCCGAAGTTGCGGGTGCCGAGTTGATTCATCTTGTGGCGAACTACGCTCAATTCCTGCTCGTTCAGGCAGATTTCCTTGCGGATGGGTCGTGTGCGGTCTGGCATA
>OLWT01000209.1_pt1 | contig 43893 bp, 40 predicted proteins | sample 1674001 | NCBI WGS metagenome assembly OLWT01 (sample SAMEA103958137, study PRJEB25191) | human gut metagenome | biome: human-associated habitat [ENVO:00009003]; feature: intestine environment [ENVO:2100002]; material: feces | place: Germany | collected 2013/2015 | reverse complement strand
TTCCGTCTCGCCGCCGCCCTTGGCCAGCAGCACCTCGCTGGCCTCGATGGCCGGGGTGTCCAGGGGAGTGAAGCCGTATCGGCTGTAGGTGGTGCGCAGAATCTCCATCATCCGCTCCATCTGCTGCTGCGGGGCAGGCAGCAGCTCCATGAAGCCGGAGAGAGTCCGGGGGGTCACAGTTGCCATGGTGAAATATTTCCTTTCTGTTGTGTATTTCGGTTTTGGTACGAAAAAATGCGCTCCCGTCCCGTGTTTGGGACGAGAGCGCATGAATACGCTTCGTGGTGCCACCCAAATTCAGCCCCAAGGGGCCCTCGTAGCTCCTGTTACGGGGAGCGGGCCGTGGATGTTTCCATCCCCGCTGGGGGACTGTCTTCGCTTCTCCTGCCGGGGCGCGCTTTCAGCCGGTGTCGCGCCTCTCTGGTGCCGGTGGGGGTGAAGGTACTCCTGTCTCCTTTATGGCGGTCGCTCTTCTTATTTTATGGCATTCTGCCCCGCTTGTCAAGCGGTAAAGGGCTTGGTTTTGGGATTGACAATGTCGCGCCAGGCCAGGTCGCCCCGGGCCAGGCCCAGCACCAGCATCTCGGCGGTGGCCACATTGCTGGCATAGGGAATATTGTTCTGGTCGCACAGGCGGAAGATATTGGCCACGTCCTCGTCAGGGACTTTCTGGTTGGGGTCGCTGAAGCAGAGAACCATGTCCAGCTCATTATAGGCAATGCGGGCTGCAATCTGCTGGCCGCCGCCGTGGTCGAAGGACAGGAAGCGGTGGATGCGCAGGCCGGTGGCCTCCCCGATCTGGAGGCCGGTGGTGGCGGTGGCGCAAAGGGTGTGCTGGGCCAGAATGCCGCAGTATGCGGTGCAGAACTGGACCATCAGTTCCTTTTTGTTGTCGTGGGCGATCAGTGCGATATTCATGGAGGCACTTCCTTTCGTGTTTTCAGATTCGCATCAGGGGCACCTGGTGCCCGGTGATGCGCCGTGCGATGTTTTCATAGGCCCGGGCCGCGTAATAGTTGATATCCCGCAGGGGGATGCCCCGGTTCAGGGCATAGGGGACGTCGCTGTCCTCCGGCACCACCCCCAGCAGGGGCAGCCCGGCGGCGTCCATGGCGTCGTCGATGGTGCTGTGGAGGGCCCGGAGCAGCTTCTTCTGCACCCGCCCCACCACCAGGAACAGACTCTCTGTGGTGAAGCGCTTATCCAGCAGCATCACGGTATGCTGGGCATCCCGCAGGGCGGAGGCGTCGGTGGTGGTGATGACCACCACGCAGTCGGCGCAGCCGGTGGCCAGGCGGAAGCCCTGACCCAGCCCCGCCGGGGCGTCGATCAGGCAATAGTCATACTCCTGGCGCACCTGGTCCAGCAGCTGCCGCATCTGCTCATCGGTCACGTCCAGCTGTCCCCCGGGGGACAGGGGAGCGGTCAGCAGATGCAGCCCGGGATACTTGGGGTGATCGGCCGCGGCGTCGGACAGGGAGCAGCGGCCGGCGATGACGTCGGAAAAATCCATCAGGGCCTTGTCCGTCAGCCCCAGGGCCAGGTCCAGGTTCCGCAGGGTGATGTCGCAGTCCAGGCACAGGGTATTTTTCCCAAGGGCGGCCAGCGCCAACCCCACGTTGGCGGTGAAGGAGGTCTTTCCGGTGCCGCCCTTGCCGGAGACCACTGCAATGATTTTTCCCATATCCAGGTACCTCGTATACAGTTGGGGACTCAGCCCAACGGCGCTTTTTTGATGCGGGCGAAGGGCCGGGGATAGGCTGCCGGGGTGGGACGCTCCTTCCGGATGATGACCACCCGGTGCCGCACGTCCGTTCCGGGGATGGCATAATCCCAGATTTTTCCAATTTTGCCCCCCAGCTGGGCAATGGCGCTTCTGGCGCGCTGAATCTCGTCGTCGGTGTCCACCGACTTCATGGCCAGGAACTGACCGCCCACCTTCACCAGGGGCAGGGCCAGCTCACACAGTACATTCAGCTGGGCCACGGCCCGGGAGGCGGCTATGTCGTACTGCTCCCGGTGCTGCCGGGCGAACTCCTCCGCTCGGGCGTGGACGCACCGGACCCGCTGCAGGCCCATGGCGTCCACGCTCTCCTGCAAAAAGTCGATGCGCTTTCCCAGGCTGTCCAGCAGGGTCAGGTCAAAATCCGGTTCCAGCAGCCTCAGGGGCATTCCCGGGAATCCGGCCCCGGTGCCTACGTCCACCACCTGCTTGCCCCGGAAGTCCGCCACCGTCAGCAGGCAGGCGCAGTCCAGCAGGTGCAGCCGCGCCACGTCTGCCGGTTCGGTGATGGCAGTCAGGTTCATGACCTGGTTCTTCTCCAGCAGCCGCCGGGAAAACTCCGTCAGTGCCGGGATGCTTCCCGTGTCCAGTCCCAGCTGGGCCAGACCCTCTTTCAGAATGGTTTCCAAATTACTTCTGCTCCTTCAGCAGGTCCCGGATCTCCGCCAGCAGCTCCTCAGTGGTGGGACCGGCAGGCTCCTCCGGCGCAGGCTCCTCATCCTTCTTCTTCAGGGCAGCCAGCTTGTTCATGGCTTTCACCAGCAGGAACATGGCAAAGGCCACGATGATAAAGTCCAGGATTACCGCCAGCAGATTGCCGATGCCCAGGGTTACCGGGTCGGCGCCCGCTGCCACGGCGGTCTTGTTGAGGATGATGTTCCACTGGGTCAGGTCGATGCCGCCGGTGATGAGACCGATGAGAGGCATGATGATGTCGTTGACCAGGGAAGTGGTGATCTTGCCGAAGGCGGCGCCGATGACCACGCCGATGGCCATGTCCAGGACGTTGCCCCGCATGGCAAACTCCTTGAACTCATGAAAAAACTTCTTCATAAGTATCCTCCTTCCGTCCTCAGTGCTTGGGAACGATGCGGTCGTGGCCGCCCATATAGGGCCGCAGGGCCTGGGGGATCAGCACGGAGCCGTCGGCCTGAAGGTTGTTTTCCAGGAAGGCGATCAGCATCCGGGGAGGGGCCACACAGGTGTTGTTCAGGGTATGGCACAGCTGCATCCTGCCGTTTTCGTCCTTGTAGCGGATTTTCAGCCGCCGGGCCTGGGCGTCGCCCAGGTTGGAGCAGGAGCAAACCTCGAAATACTTCTGTTGCCGGGGGGACCAGGCCTCGATGTCGCAGGACTTGCACTTCAGGTCTGCCAGGTCGCCGGAGCAGCACTCCAGCTGCCGCACCGGGATATCCAGGGACCGGAACAGCTCCACGCTGTAGCGCCACAGCTGTTCGTACCACTTCTTGGAATCCTCGGGCTTGCAGACCACGATCATCTCCTGCTTTTCAAACTGGTGAATGCGATAGATGCCCCGCTCCTCAATGCCGTGGGCGCCCTTCTCCTTCCGGAAGCAGGGGGAATAGGAGGTCAGCGTCTGGGGCAGGGACTCGGCGGGCACGATCTGGTCGATGAACTTGCCGATCATGGAGTGCTCGCTGGTGCCGATCAGATACAGGTCCTCGCCCTCGATTTTATACATCATGGCGTCCATGTCGGTCTGGCTCATGACGCCCTCCACCACGTTGCCGTGGATCATAAACGGGGGAATGCAATAGGTGAAGCCCTTGTCGATCATGAAATCCCGGCCATAGGCCAGCACGGCCTCGTGGAGCCGGGCAATATCGCCCATCAGATAGTAAAATCCGTTGCCGGACACCCGCCCGGCGGCGTCCATGTCGATGCCGTCGAAGCGCTCCATGATCTCCGTGTGATAGGGAATATCGAACTCCGGCAGCTTGGCCTCACCGAAGCGCTGGACCTCCACATTGTGGGAGTCATCGGGGCCGATGGGCACGGAGGGGTCGATCATCTGGGGGATGACCATCATGATCTTGGTGATCTGCTGGGTCAGATGCCCCTCCATCTCCTCCAGCTGGGCCAGCCGGTCGGCGTTGGCTTTCACCTGGGCCTTGGCCTCCTCGGCCTCCGCCAGCTTACTGGGGTCCTTCTTGGCCTGGCCCATCAGCATACCCACCCGCTTGGACAGCTGGTTCCGCTGGGCCCGCAGGTCGTTGGCCTCGTTCATGGCGGCCCGCTTCTCGGCGTCCAGGGCAATGACCTCGTCCACCAGGGGGAGCTTGGCGTTCTGGAACTTCTTGCGGATGTTTTCCTTAACGGCTTCCGGATTGTCCCGGACAAATTTGATATCAAGCATGGCTTTTATCGCACCTTTCCGTGTTTCACGTGAAACATCATGGTTTTTTGATGGTGTGCAGGGCCTCCAACAGCTCGTTCAGGTCGTCCACACCGTAATATTCCAACTCAATGCGCCCTTTCTTCTTGCCGGAGACAATGCGGCATCCCCGACCCAGGGTGTTCCCCAGATCCCGGGCGGCCTCCTGGGCATAGTCCACGGTCAGACCGGCAGGGGAGGGCTTCTCCTTCTTTCCGGCGGTGAGCTTCTTCACCAGCTGCTCCGTCTGCCGGACGGACAGGTCATTTTTCAGGATGGTGGCCGCCGTGGTCTCCTGCAGGGCAGGGGACAGGGGCAGCAGCGCCCGGGCGTGGCCGTTGGTCAGCCGTCCGTCCTCCACCATGGCCCGCACTGGAGGACACAGGTTCAGCAGACGCAGGGCGTTGGCTACGGCGGACCGGGACTTGCCCACCCGCTGAGCGGTTTCCTCCTGGGTCATGTTGTATTGGCTCATCAGCACCTGATAGCCCTCGGCTTCCTCGATGGGGTTCAGGTCCTCCCGCTGGAGGTTCTCGATCATGGCCAGCTCCATGGCTTTGCGGTCGTCGGCCTCGATGACGATGGCCGGCACCTGGGTCAGTCCCGCCATGCGGGCGGCCCGCCAGCGCCGCTCACCGGCGATGATCTGGTAATAGCCGGACTGCAGCTTCCGCACCGTCAGCGGCTGGATGATGCCGTGCTCCCGGATGGAGTCGGCTAAGTCCGCCAGGGACTCCGGGTCAAATTGCTTGCGGGGTTGGGATGCGCAGCTTTCCACCTGAGAAATCGGCAGAAACAGACTGCTCTTTTCCTCCTGGGAATCGATCACATCGTCTCCCAACAGGGCGGCCAGGCCTTTGCCCAGCCCTTTTGGGTTGTTGGCCATTGCTGAAACGCTCCTTTCCGCACAGAATCAGGTATTTTTCTTGAGAAATTCGTTGGCCAGAGCCAGATAGGCCTCCGCGCCCCGGCAGCCCCGGTCATAGGCCGTGATGGGCTTTCCGTGGCTGGGCGCCTCGGACAAGCGGATGTTCCGGGGGATCACCGTGGCATACACCTTCCCGGGGAAGAACCGCTTGACCTCCTGGGCCACCTGAATGGCCAGGTTGGTGCGCCCGTCGAACATGGTCAGCAGCACGCCCTCGATCTGGAGCCGGGGATTCATGTTCCGCCGGACGATGCGCACGGTGTTCATCAGGTCGCTGAGGCCCTCCAGGGCGTAGTACTCCCCCTGAAGCGGTACCAGCAGGGAGTCCGCCGCGCACAGAGCGTTCAGGGTCAGCAGCTCCAGGGAGGGGGGACAGTCCACAAAGATATAGTCATAATCCTCCCGGACGGCGTCCAGGGCGCTGCGCAGCAGGAACTGCCGGTCCGCCATTTCGATCATCTCCACGCCGCCCCCGGCCAGGGCCTTGCTGCTGGGCAGCACGTCGCCATAGGGGGTGGTGACGATGGCCTTCCGGGTCTCCACGCCGTTGATGAGCACGTCATACACGCCGTTGGACACGGATTTGTCCACCCCCATGCCGGAGGTGGCGTTGGCCTGGGGGTCAAAGTCGCACAAAAGCACCCGCTTCCCCAGGTATTTCAGGGCCGCAGCCAGGTTGACACAGGTGGTGGTCTTCCCAACGCCGCCTTTTTGATTCACGATCGCCACGATTTTCGCCACTTTGTCCACACTCGCTTTCTGTCGGTCTTTATTTTAGTATATCACATTTTCAGTCGGTTTCAATAGAAAATCTGCAAAATGAGAAAAATCTTGAGAAAAATGTTTCACGTGAAACGGCGAAACCAACACGCAAAAAAGGGTGGATGTTTCACGTGAAACATCCACCCCGTGGGTCATATCAGGATCATCCCCGAAACCGGCGGCAGCCGCAGCCGCAGCTTCCCGCCGGGGGCATAGAACTGCTGGAAGGTCAGGGCCTCCCGGGCCAGCTCCCGGGGCCAGGGGATGGCTACCTCTGCGGCGTCCTCGCCTGCGTTCAGGGCTGCCACGGTGATCTCGTCCCCCAGCTGCCGCCGCAGCACCAGAACGCCGCCCCGGGCATGGAGATAGGTCAGGTTCCCCTCCTGCATGGACAGGCGCTCCCGGCGCAGCTGCCCCAGCTGCCGGAAGAAGGCCAGCAGCTCCTGGTCCTCCCGGCCCCAGGGATAGGTCCCCCGGTTCAGGGGGTCCTCAAAGCCCTCCATCCCGGCCTCGTCGCCGTAGTACACCGTAGGGGAGCCGGGGAAGCAGTACAGCAGCATCTCGCCCACCCGCAGCCGGGCCTGGCCCTTCTGCCGCTGGGCAGGGGAGAGGCGGTATGCCGCCCGTCCGTCCTTGGTATCCGGCACATCCTCCGCTCCCAGCAGGGTCAGGATCCGGGGCGTGTCGTGGGTACCCAGAATGTTCAGGGCGCTGTAGAAGGCGGGCCGGGGATAGTGCTCCCGGATGACCTCCATGGTGCCCCGGAAGCAGGCGGCGTCGCCGCCCCGCAGCCAGTCCAGGGCTGCCGTCCGGAAGGGATAGTTCATCAGCCCATTGGTCTCGCTGCCCAGCAGATACCGCCTGCGCTGGCTGTAGGCGATCTTGTTGCTGCCGTCCTCCCACACCTCACCCAGCAGGAAACTGTCGGGCTTTTCCTGGTCCATGGCGCTGCGAATTTCGGCAATGAAGTCGTCCGGCAGCTCATCGGCCACGTCCAGCCGCCAGCCGGAGGCCCCCTGCCGCAGCCAGTGCCGCACCACGGAGTCTCCGTCCCGGATGATGAACCGGCGATAGCTGTCCGCAGACTCCTGCACCGCCGGCAGGGTCCTGATGCCCCACCAGGCGTCGTAATCCTCCGGCCAGGGGTGGAAGGAGTACCAATTATAATACTGGGACTCCCGGCTCTGGGCCGCCCCCAGCTCCGGATAGAATCCCTGGGCGTTGAAATACCGGCTGTTGTTGCCGGTGTGGTTGAACACTCCGTCCAGCATCACCCGGATGCCCCGGCACCCGGCCTCCCGGCACAGGGTGCGGAAGTCCTCCTCGGTGCCCAGCATGGGGTCAATGCGCCGGTAGTCCGCCGTGTCATACCGGTGGTTGCTGTCGGACTCAAAAATCGGACACAGGTACAACGTACCTACTCCCATACTCTGTAGGTAGTCTAATCGGGAGGTGATCCCCGCCAGACTGCCGCCGAAGAAATCGTTGTTGCGGATGATTCCCTGGGCATCGGGCCGCCACACCGGGGTGTCGTCCCAGTCCTGGTGGACCACCCGGTCCCCCACCATCCCGGCGGGGTCCGGCACCCGGGTGCGGCAGAACCGGTCCGGGAAGATCTGATAGGTGATGCCCCGGCCAAACCAGGCGGGGGTAGGGCGGCTGTCGTCATAAACCGTCAGCTGCCACCGGGCCTGGTCGTCGAAGCCGTGAAGGCCGTATAGCCTTTGCCCCTCCGGATACGAAAACCGGAAGGCGTACCACACCAGCTCCGGCTCCTCCGGGGCGGTGTATACCCCCTGCCACCGGCCGTCATCGCCGGGGGACAGGGCCACCTCCTGCTCCGTACCCGCAAATTCCCGCCGCAGGAGCAGCGTCACGCCGGTAACGTTTTCATCCCCCGGTCGAACCGCGAAACGGACAGTGGCGCCGCACACGGCGGCGCCAAAGGGGGACTTATATTCCGTATCGCGGGAGTCAAAGATCTTGCTCATGGAATGCCTCATTTCAGCAGGGTGTTTTCGCCGATGACCACGGCGCCGATCTCCTCCTGGGAGAAATAGGAGTTCACAATGTCCACGGCGGTGGAGGCCAGGGCCGCACCGGAGCCGCCCTTCTCGATGACCACGGCCACGGCGATCTGGGGATCGTCATAGGGGGCGAAGCACACGAACACGCCGTTGTTGGTATTGGCGATACCGGTTTCTGCGGTACCGGTCTTGGCGCCGGCGGACACCACGCAATTGGAGAAGTAGTAGGACAGGCTCCCGGTGGTCAGGTTGTGCATGCCCTCCTTCACCGCCTGCACGGTGCTGTCGCTCATCTCCACGGTGTTCAGCGGCGCCTTGTCATAGGCGTAGATCACCGAGGAGTTGTCGTAGGATTTCACGTTTTTCAGCAGATGGGCCTCATAGTGCTGGCCGCTGCCCACCAGGGTGGCGATGTAGTTGGCCAGCTGCAGGGGCGTGAACAGGTCATAGCTCTGGCCGATGGCGGCGGTCAGGGTCTGGCCGTCGGTCCACTCCAGACCGTTGCGCTCGGCAAACTCCGGGGTGGCCATGGAGCCCTTGGCCTCGGCGCTTCCCGCCCCGCCGATCTCGATGCCGGTATACTCGCCCAGACCGAACTGTCTGGCGTAGTCCGCCAGGGTCTTGATACCCGTCAACCGGCCCACCTCATAGAAGAAATAGTTGCAGGAAACGGTGATGGCCTGGGACACGTTGACCCGTCCGTGGGTGCCGCCGTACTCGTTATAGATCCAGCACCGGGGCTGGGGAGATTTGTAGTAGTCATACACGCCCCGGTCCACAATGGTGGAGGAGGGGGTGATGATCCCCGACTCCAGGGCCGCCACGGCGGTACAGGGCTTGAAGGTGGAGCCCGGGGCGTATGCGCCGCCGATGGCCCGGTTCAGCAGGGGAGTGCCCACGGTGTCGCTGACCAGCTTGCTGTAATCCTGGTCAAAGGTGGACAGGTTATAGGTGGGATAGCTGGCCATGGCCAGCACCTCGCCGGAGCCAACCCCCACCACCACCGCCGCGCCGCCCCGGACGATGCCGTCCTTGGCGGTCATGGCCTCGATGGTCTGGGCCAGGGATTTCTCCGTGTCCTCCTGCACGTCGATGTCCAGGGTCAGGGCCACGGTGCCGCCGGGCTGAGGCTCCTTGGTGTAAAGCTCGCCGGTGATCTTCCCCTCCTCGTTGGTGGTGATGATCCGGGTGCCCTTGGTGCCGTGGAGATAGGACTCAAAGGCCTTCTCCGCGCCCTCCCGGCCCACCAGGGAGTTCATGGAGTAGCCCTCCATATCCCGATAGCCGGTGACGCCGTTTTCCGGGTCGCCTACCCAGTCCTCGTAGTAGATGGGGCTCAGCCGCCCCAGCACATGAGCGGCGTACTCGGTGTTATACACCCGGGCGGAGGAGGTGCCGGTGGATACCCCCTGATACTGGCCGTCCGCCGTCTGGCTGATCAGCTCCACGGACACGTCGTCGGCAAAGACGTACTGTGCGTCCGTCAGACTCTTCACCGCCAGCTCATACCGCACCCCGGCGATGGTCCGGGCCTGGTCGTTGGTATAGCTGCTGTCGATTTTGAACAGCTCCCGCAGCTTGGCCATGAACCGGTCCGGCTGCAGGGTGGGAGTCACCTGGGACAGCTTGGAATAGGGGATGCTTTTGTTCTTCAGGAACAGGGCGAAGCCCTCGCTGTCCTGGGCGTCGGTATAGCTGCAGGGCGCGGTTTTGCTCAGGGGCAGGGTATCGTTCCAAACGGTGTCGTTCTCGGTGCACAGGTCCGTCAGCCGCAGAATGGCGGCGTTCAGGTCCTGGTCATTCTCAAAATCCTTGGCGGAGAAGATCAGGGTATAGGTCAGCCGGTTGGACACCAGCACCTTGCCGTTGCGGTCGGTGATGATCCCCCGGGAGGCCTCCACCGTCTCGCTGGCGGCGTTGCTGGCCAGGGACTTGGCCCGGTTTTCCTCCCCGTGGAGGATCTGGGTATAGTACATCACCCCGGCGAAGGCCAGCAGGCACAGGCCCATCAGCCCCGTCAGCGCCCAGATGCGGGCCCGCACCGGGTCAAATGCGTTTTTCTTCATGGCGCGCCTCCTATCTCAGGATCCGGTTGTGCACGCTGCGCAGCAGCAGATACACCAGCGGCGACAGCACCACCGTCACGGCCAGCTCCCGCCCCGTCAGCGACAGGGCGGCGCTCAGTTCCACCCCCTGCCGGAAGGTCAGCAGCACCGTGTGCAGCAGGTCCGTGATCACCAGGGCCAGAGCCGCGCACAGAACGGCGCACAGGAATCCTTGGCTCAGAAGCCGCTTAGCGATCATCGCCGCCGGCAGCGCCGCCGCCAGAAACGCCAGGGTATAGAAGCACGGAATGACCCCCGGCATAGTCAGGTCGCACAGCAGGCCGAAGATGCCGCCGAACACGGCCCCCTCGGCGGGACCCTCCAGCATGGCCATGATCCCGGCGATCACCGGCGGCAGAAACGGGTGCACCGCCCACACGGAGATGCGGTTGAGCACCAGGGACTGCACCAGCACCAGCAGCAGCACCGCCCCGGCGTAGTACAGCCATTTGAAGAACATATCCCGTTGGTTCATGGATTGATTCATGGCCGCTCCTCTCAATCCACGATGGTGAAGTCCGTGATCACGAACACCTCCACCAGCTGGGTGATATCGGTTTTGGGGATGATGGTGGCGTAGCGGGTCAAGCCGTTGTCATCGGTTTTGATCTCCTCCACGGAGCCGATGACCAGTCCCGAGGGATAGTAGCCTCCCAGGCCGGAGGTGACGATCATGTCGCCGTTGATGAGGCTGGATTCCCCCTCCAGGTACGACAGCTTCAGTTTTCCCTGCCCCATCAGGGCCAGGTCGCCCATGGCCACCGTCACCTCGCCGGTGCGGAACACCAGGGCCCCCAGCTGGGAATCCGTGTCCAGGATGGTGGTCACGGTGCACCAGTTGGCGCCCGCCTCGGTGACCACACCCACCAGATAGCCGTACTGATCCACCACGCAGTCGCCGATGGCCACGCCCAGGCCGGTGCCCTTGTTCAGGGTCAGGGTCCTGGACCAGTTGGAGGTGCTGCGCTCGATGACCCGGGCCGCCTCAAAGGTGAAGTCCCGCCGCTGCTGCCGCAGACCGTTCAGGTCCCGCAGCCGCTGGTTCTCCTCGCTGTCCGTCTTGGCCTGGCGCGCATCCTCCTTCAGCTGGGCGTTTTCCTTGCGCAGCTCCTCGATCTCCTGGCGCAGGGCTTCCACCGTCTCGAACCGCTGGCCGATGTTCTGGAACCATCCGGCCACGGCGGAACCCGCCGCCCGGAAGGGATAGGTGACCACCCCGGCGGCGTTCTGCAAAAAGCCCGTCTGGTTGCTGACGGCGCTGGCGATACACAGCCCCACCGCCACCACCACCACAGCGGCCAGCATCATAATGCCGTTTTTCTGAAAAAATCGTTTCATAGCGTATTCCTTATCGTCGAGTTTATCAAAAAAGCCTTTTTTGATAAACTGGTCACAGCAGCGTCACGCCGAACTCCGCCAGCATCCGGCTCAGCAGCAGCACCGGCAGACCCATCACGTTGAAAAAATCCCCGTCAATGCGCTCCACCAGCAGGGCCCCCTGGCCCTGCACGCCGTAGGCCCCGGCCTTGTCCATGGGCTCGCCGCCCCGGATATAGGCCATCAGCTCCTCCCGGCCGGCGGGCCGGAAATACACGTCTGTGGACTGGGCCCGGGTCAGGGACCGCTGTCCCTGCCGCAGGGTAACGCCGGTGCACACCGTGTGCCGCCGCCCCGCCAGGTCCGTCAGCATCCGCAGGGCGTCCGCCTCATCCTTGGGCTTTCCCAGCCGCTGTTGGTCCAGAAACACCATGGTGTCGGCGGTGATGACGATCTCGTCCTCCTCCGACGGCACCGCCTGGGATTTCTCCCGGCTGATATACGACACGATCTCCGGGGGCGTCAGCCCCTGGGGATACCACTCCTCTACCTGAGGCACCCGCACGGTGAAATCCCGGATGCCGATCCGGGTCAGCAGCTCCTGCCGCCGGGGGGAACCGGAGGCCAGCACGATCCTTGCCATGGCCTCACCTCCCGGTGGAGCCGAAGCCGCCTGCGCCCCGGTCCGTCTCATCCAGCTCCTCCGCCTGCACCAGAACAGGCCGCACCACCGGCACCACCATCAGCTGGGCGATGCGGTCCCCGGGCCGGATGGTATAGTCCTCCCCGGACAGATTCACCAGCCCCACAGAGATCTCCCCCCGATAGTCGCTGTCGATAACGCCCACGCCGTTGCTCAGGCCGATCCCGTGCCTGAAGCCCATGCCGCTGCGCACAAACACCAGGGCCACATAGTCCGGGGAGGGCAGGGCAATGGCAATTCCCGTGGGGATGCCCATCCGCTGGCCCGGGGCCAGGGTCACGTCCTCCTCCATGCACGCGCACAGGTCCATGGCCGCCGCTCCCGCCGTCTTATACTGGGGCAGCGGGAACTCCCGGCCTATTTTCGGCGACACCGCCTTGATTTTAAGCTCCATTGTACCACTTGCTCCTATTGAATATAAAAACAAACTGTGAAAAGATTGTAAAGGTTGATAACCGGGCGTATTTATTCCACGCCCCGGTAGAACAGGCCCCGGGTCAGCTGGTCCGGCCGGTAGTCGCTGCGGCCCTGATAGGCCTGCAGCACCCGCGCGCACTCCTCCGGCGACTCCGTGGTAAACCGCAGCCGCGCCCGGGTCAGCCCCAGCTGCCGCCACTCCGGCTTATCCGCCAGGAACAGCACTTTACTGTTCTCGATCTCGCACCGGTGGCCCCACTGGCCCACCAGGGGGAACTGCGCCCCGGTGCGGTCCACCAGGACATTCTCCTGGCCGCACCGGCAGGCAGGGGAGCGGTCCGCATAGTCCCGCCCGGCGTCCCGGCAGCCCAGCTCGTTGCGGATGACGCAGTTTTCCATGATCATCAGCGGCAGGCGGCCGTATACCACCGCCTCGCAGGGCAGAACCTTCCGCAGGTCCCGGAGCTGCTGCCACCGCAGCTCCATGGACACGGCGGCAGCTTCCAGCCCCAGCTCCTTCCAGAAAAGCAGGGACTCACTGTTGAAAAGATTCAGCCCCAGGTCCCCCCACAGAGGCAGACCCAGCCCCTCGGTAATGGGCAGATGCCCCAGATTGCCGATGGCCACGGCGGAGAGCTTCTGCCGGTGCCGCTGCAGTAGGGCCCGCAGCGCCGCCTGGTCCTCCGTCCGAAAAATCCGGGGCAGAACGGCGCAGATATGGGTCATCTCCGCCCAGCGGTTCAGGTCAATCTTTTCCAGAAGCTCCGCCGGAACATACACCGTCTCGCACTGGGCCAGGGGCTCCGTCAGCTGCTCCGGCCGCATAATCGAACAGGTCAGCACCGGCGCGTCAGGTCCCGGCTGGGCCTGGGGCAGGGGAGAGGGGGTACCCGTCCGCCGCACCGGCGGCTGGGCCAGGGCGGCTTCCAGGCCCTCCAGAGCCTGCCGCCGCAGGGCGTTCACGGCGCTGGCCGGCAGCATCAGCCCCTCCTCCAGCTCCACCCGGGTTTCCCGGGGCCGGAACACGGTGCCGCCGGTTTTCTCCAGCCGGGCCTGCAATTCCGCCGCCGTCAATGCCCGGTTCCGGGCCTCCTCCGGGGTGGGACCCTCCGCCCGGACGACGTGTCCCCCGGCGCTGGCCGTCAGGGATACCGGCTCCCCGGCCCGCAGGGTGCAGACCATGTCCACCGGCACCCGGCGGCTGTCCTCCCTGCTGTACCCGGCCTTGGCCCGGGCAAACAGCTCCTTGGGCTCCGGGGCGTTTTCCGGCCGGGTGCCGAACATCTCCGGCCCGGTGCGCCCCTTATAGTATCCGTCGGTGAAGCCGCTGCGGGAGAAGGCGGCCTCCAGCTGCCGGGACTCCTCCCGGCTGGGTCCCCGCTTCTCATCCAGCAGACGGCGATAGATCCCCGTGATCACCGCCACATATTCCGACCGCTTCATGCGGCCCTCCAGCTTCAGGCACGCCACGCCCATCTGTTCCAGCTCCTGCACATAGTCCGCCAGGTTGGCATCCTTCAGGCTCAGAGGATGGCCTCCGGCGGCCTTTTCGTTGACGCCGTAGGGCAGGCGGCAGGGCTGGGCGCAGGCTCCCCGGTTGCCGCTGCGTCCGCCGATCACGGCGCTCATTTCGCACTGACCCGAGTAGCACATGCACAGGGCCCCGTGCCCGAACACCTCGATTTCCGCGGGACAGCCCCGGGTTATGGTGTGGATGTCCCGGCGGCTCAGCTCCCGGGCCAGCACCACCCGCTCCAGGCCCAGCTCCGCCGCCCGGCACGCCCCGCCCAGGGTGTGCAGGCTCATCTGAGTGCTGGCGTGGAGGGGAACCTCCGGCGCAATTTCCTGGGCCAGCCGCCAGATGCCCCAGTCCTGGATGAGAATGGCGTCCACCCCCATGTCCGAGGCTTTTTTCAGGGCCTCGGCGGCGGCAGGCAGCTCCCGGTCCGTCACCAGGGTGTTCAGGGTCAGATACACCTTCACCCCCCGCAGATGGCAGTAGGCCACGGCCTCCCGGAACTCCTCGTCCGTGAAATTCCGGGCGCTGCGCCGGGCGTTGAGCCCGCCGAAGCCCATGTACACGGCGTCTGCCCCGTTCTGCACGGCGGCCACCATGGCCTCCCAGCCCCCGGCGGGGCTCAGCAGCTCCATCATTGGCCCCGGCCCTGCTGGGCCTTGAACAGCTGGCGCTTCAGCTCCGAGGCCTCATTCTTGGCCTGGGTGGCCTCGTCCAGATAGTTTTTCACCTGGCGGCGCAGATTCTCCGCCGCCGCCTGATTTTTCAGCAGCTCATCCGCCAGGTTCACCGCCGCCAGCACCGCCGCGTCCGTCTGGCTCACATGCAGGGCATCCAGCACCTGGCGCATCCTCTCGTCCACCAGTGCGCCTACCTTCTCCATATATGCCGCGCTCTCGTCTGCCACCAGGGTATACTCCTGGCCGCAGATGTTCATTGTCACCTTATTTGCCATGTCATCCTCCTATTTATGTAAACCGCAAAAAGAGTCATACCGATACAGAATCCATTATACCACAAAATCCCGCCGGGAAAAGCCTTTTCTGCCGAAAAGGAGAATTTTGTGAAAAACCTGCCTGGGCGGCTTTACGAACCGGGGGATTTCGTGTAAAATAAAGGGGTTCCGAAGGAAACAGAAGGGAGGGCGCGGCTATGAGCGGCTATATCCTGCGGGAAAATGACCCCAGCATCGTGCTGACGGCGGACCAGGTGGACCGCCTGGTGAAAAACGGCGACGGCGACGCCGCGCTTTTATACCTGCTTCTGATGCGGGCGGACCGGGGCATCACCGAGCAGGAGCTGCAGTCCCGGCTGCGCTGGAGCCAGCTGCGGCTGAATGCGGCGGAAACGGGCCTGCAGCGGCTGGGCCTGATCCAGCGTCCGGCGGAGACGCCGCCTCCGGCCCCGGCGGAGGAGCGCCCGGTATACAGCGCCCAGGACCTGGCGGCCCTTCTGGAGGACGACCGCTCCTTCCGGATGCTGATCCCCCAGGTGGAGGAGAAGCTGGGCCGCAAGCTGAAAACCGCCGACCTGCAGGTGCTGGCGGGGCTGTATGACGACCTGGGTATGCCGGCGGACGTGATCTATCTGCTGGTGAACCACTGCATCACCCGGTCCGAGGAGCGCTACGGCCCCGGCCGCCGCCCCACCCTGCGCCAGATCGAGAAGGAGGGCTACTACTGGGCCAGCCAGGGCCTGTTCGACCAGGACAGCGCCGCCCGCTATCTGAAAACCTGGCGGGACAGACAGCAGGGCCAGTCCGCCTATATGCAGGTGCTGGGCCTGGGCCAGCGCCGCCCGGTGGCCAGCGAGGAAAAGTACATCTCCGATTGGATGGACAAGGGCTTCCCACCGGAAACGGTGGCCCTGGCCTACGACAAGACCATATTCTATAAAAAACAGCTGGAGTGGCGGTATCTCAACGGCATCCTCCGCCGCTGGCACGAAAACGGCTGGCACACGCCGGAGGAGGTCCAGCAGGGCGACGCCGGAAAGCCCGCCCAGCCGTCCTCGAAGCCGGACAAGCCGGATCAGGACAACTCCCGCATGGAAAAATACATGAAGTGGTAATATAAAGCGGTAAAGGAGGGAACCCCATGCCCTACGACGGAAAAATTCTCAGCCGGGCCATGGCCCGCTTTGACGAGGATAAGCAGCACCGGGCCCGGCAGTTCCGGGAGCGTCAGCAGCAGCTGTTTGCCCGGGAGCCGGAGCTGGCGGACATCGACCGCCGCCTGCGCGGCACCATGAGCCAGATCATCACCAGGGCCCTGAAGGGGGGCCGGGACCCGGTGCCCGCCATCCACGCCATCCGGGACGAGAATCTGGCCCTCCAGCGCCGCCGGGGGGAGATCCTTACGGCTCTGGGCTGTCCCGCCGACTATCTGGAGGAGAAGCCCCGGTGCGCCCGGTGCGGCGACGCCGGGTTCCTGCCGGACGGCTCCATGTGCGCCTGCCTGCGCAGCTACTACGCCCGGGAGCAGATCGCGGAGCTGTCCCACATGCTGGACATCGGCTCCCAGAGCTTCGACACCTTCCGCCTGGACTACTATTCCACGGACCGGGGCGGCCTGCCCCGCTCCCCCCGGGAGGCGGCCCAGCGGAATCTGGAGATCTGCCAGTCCTTCGCCCGGGACTTCCGCCCCGGGAAGCAGAATCTGCTGCTGTTCGGCGCGCCGGGCCTGGGCAAGACGTTTCTGTCCGCCTGCATCGCCCGGGTGGTCAGCGAGGACGGCTTCTCCGTGGTGTACGACACGGCGGGGCATATTTTCTCCCAGTTCGAGGCGGCCAAGTTCCGCCGGGACGACGTGGACGAGCCGGACGAAAGCGTGGAGCGATGCATGGCCTGCGACCTGCTGATCCTGGACGACCTGGGCACCGAGATGACCACCGCCTTTGTCCAGAGCGCCCTGTACCAGCTGCTCAACGGCCGCCTGCTGGCGGGGAAAAGCACCATCATCAGCACCAACCTGGACCCCGACCAGATCGGCCGTCGCTATTCGGCCCAGATCATGTCCCGGCTGGAGGGAGAGTTTGAGCTTCTGCCCTTCATCGGCCAGGACATCCGCCTTCTGAAGCGGGAGCAATAGAAGTCTCAAGAAATCCTGCACGGCTTACGCCGTGCAGGATTTCACAGCTTGTCAAAAAAGTCTTTTTTGACAAGCTGAGTGCGGTTTTTCAGAACTTAAAAAGTTCTGAAAAACCTGTGATTGCAAACGAAAGACACCCCTGATGGGTTTCTTTCGTAACTATCTTCCTTTCCGATGGCGGAAGATTTCCGAGTTTTTCGACAGTCTCAAGAAATCCTGCGCGGCTCACGCCGTGCAGGATTTCTTTCATCCCCGCAAAACGAATTAACGACCGCAAACGTTACCAAGCTGGCCTCTGCACGATGTATCATCTTTCAAAAATCTGCGCCGTCCTCGCGCGAACTCCTGTAAATTATTTCAACGCAATAAAGAATCCGCGAATTTTCCGTGAATATCGTAACGAAAATGTAAAGAATTTTTGTACAAAGTGAGAATTGATTTTTTCTGCAAAATAATTATCATATTGGACGGAATGCAAGAGGAGTTGCGTCCTTTTGCTCCAAAACATTATGATGTATGAATAGAGGAGGAGAAAAATGGTTAGCTTTCTGATTTGCCTGGCCTTGCTCATCGGCGGTTATTTCGTCTATGGCAAGGTGGTGGAAAACACCTTCGGGCCGGACGACCGCGAGACCCCCGCTGTGAAGATCAACGACGGCGTGGACTATGTGGTCCTCCCCCAGTGGAAGCTGTTCATGATCCAACTGCTGAACATCGCGGGCCTTGGTCCCATCTTCGGCGCTATGCAGGGTGCTCTGTGGGGCCCCATCGTGTTCCTGTGGATCACCTTTGGTACGATCTTTGCCGGTGCAGTGCATGACTACTTCTCCGGCATGATGAGCGAGCGCAACAACGGCGCTTCCATCTCCGAGATCTCCGGTATCTACCTGGGCGGCTTTATGAAGAACGTCATGCGCGTGTTCAGCGTGGTGCTGCTGATCATGGTGGGCACCGTGTTCGCCGTGGGTCCTGCCGGCCTGATCGTCACCCTGTTCAAGAACGGCGGCTCCACCGGCATTGTCACCACCACTCTGTTCTGGCTGATCATCGTCCTGGTGTATTATTTCATCGCCACCTTTATTTCCATTGACAAGATCATCGGTAAGATTTATCCTATCTTTGGTATCTGCCTGATCGTCATGGCCGTCGGCGTGGCCGTGGGCATCTTTGTCAAGCCTGAGTACACCATTCCCGAGATCTGGGATCACTTCGGTTCCATGCATCCCAAGGGAACTCCCGTGTGGAGCTTCATGTTCATCACCGTGGCCTGCGGCGCTATCTCCGGCTTCCACTCCACCCAGAGCCCCCTGATGGCCCGCTGCATGAAGAGCGAGAAGCAGGGCCGCTTCGTGTTCTACGGCGCCATGGTTTCCGAGGGCGTCATCGCCCTGGTGTGGGCCGCTGCCGGCTGCGCTCTGTATGAGGTCACCGGCGGCCTGAACACCGGCCTGGCCGAGATCCTGGCCAATGGTCAGTCTGCCGCCATCTATGATGTCTGCGTCAAGACCATGGGCAAGGTGGGCGTGGCCCTGGCCATGCTGGGCGTCATTGCCTGCCCCATCACCTCCGGCGACACCGCCTTCCGCAGCGCCCGTCTGGTGCTGTCCGACTGGTTCAAGATCGACCAGAAGAAGTGGAAGAACCGTCTGCTGCTGTGCGTGCCCGTTCTGGGCGTGGGCGCTGTCCTGGGCGTGGGCAATGCCCTGGGCTTCATCGACTACACCGTTATCTGGCGTTACTTCAGCTGGACCAACCAGACTCTGGCCATGATCGTCCTGTGGGCCGCTTCCATGTACCTGTACTACGAGAAGAAGAACTACTGGATCACCGCCGTGCCTGCCACCTTTATGAGCGCCGTTTCCGCCACTTACTTCCTGCTGGGCAACGAGTGCCTGGGCCAGTTCATCAACCACAAGACCGCCGAGGGCGTCACCGTGTACAACACCGCCTTGGCTTATCCCATCGGCATCGCCGTGGCCGTCCTGTTCCTGGGTATCTTCCTGTACACCATCAAGAAGCGCCATACCCAGCCTCACTACGAGACGCTGGGCAAGTAATTCGCCCCTTTTTCAAAACTTCGCAAAGCGGCAGGCCCCTCCTGCCGCTTTGCCCCTATGGGAGGAACTGCTATGATCTTTGCACCTGCACGCCTTGGCAGCGTCACGCTGGATAACGAGACTCTGGCGGCGGATAAGAAGGGCTGCCGCCGCTTCGGCCCCTGCGGCGTGGGCGAAAAGGCCCTGTATCTCAACAGCTTTTTCATCGACCGGCACTATTATGTGGCGCTGTCCTCGGTGCGCCGCGTGTTCAAGCGTGTGGCCATGAGCAAGGGCGGCTTCACCGGCAAGGGGGCCTTCGGCTCCATCCCCTACCTGGTGGTGGAGTACGACGGCGGCGAAAAGCAGTGCAATTTCAAGCACGAGGAGGACGTGGACAACCTGCTGGCCTGCCTCTCCAAGCTCTGCCCGGATCTGCCGCTGCAAAGCCGCAAGGTGGAGCAGCACATGGCCCAGCAGCGGGCCGAGAACGCCCGCCGCTATCTCAAGGAGCTGACGCCCCAGGCCCAGGCCGAAAGGGAGCGCCTGGAGCAGGCCCGCACCTTCCTGGAGGATCACACCAACCTGACCCGCCGCCTGTCCCAGGCGGCCAAGGCCAAGCGGGTCAATGACCGCTCCAACCCCAGCTATAAGTGGGTGGCCCTGGCCATCGTCATCGCCGGGCTTATTGCCTTGGTATACGGCGTGGTGTCCATGATCCGGGGCACCAACAGCGTGGGCATCTACTTTGCCCTGTTCGGCCTGGCGGCGGTGTTCCTGTTCTCCGGGGCCCATGTGCTGCCTACCGCCCGCAACAACAAAACGGCCCTGACCCGGGAGTGGGAGCAGGCCCAGGCGGACCTGGCGGCGGTGCTGCCGAAGGATTTCCCCCTGCCTGCCCGCTATGCCCACCCGGTGGTGCTGACCCGGATGATCCGCGTTCTGCGGGAGGGCCGGGCCCAGACCGCCGACGAGGCCCTGGACGTGGTGAAGCGGGACCTGAAGGCCCTGACCGCCGATGTCCAGGTGGAGCAGTGGGAGTATGACGAGGTGGTGGCCGTGAAGCCCATGTTCCTGCTGTCGGACTATCAATAACACAAAAATCTCCCCGCCCGGGGAGATTTTTTGCGCTTGACAAATACCCAGGAGGGGTATATAACTATAGATACCCCCACGGGGTATCATGAAACAAAGCGAGGCGGGGAAACTATGGAAGAACACAACTGCTGCCGCTGCTCCCAGCGGAAAAAGGAGCGCTCGCCGGAGGAATACAAGCGCCTGATCCACCGGCTCAACCGCATCGAGGGCCAGATCCGGGGCATCCGGGGCATGGTGGAGGCCGGGGCTTACTGTCCCGACATCCTGGTCCAGGCGGCGGCGGTGAACGCGGCCATCAACGCCTTCAACAAGGAGCTGCTGGCCAGCCACATCCGCACCTGCGTGGCCCAGGACATCCGGGACGGCAAGGATCAGGTCATCGACGAGCTGGTGACCACCCTGCAAAAGCTGATGAAATAGGAGTGGACCCAATGAAGCAATACAATGTCACGGGTATGAGCTGCGCCGCCTGCTCGGCCCGGGTGGAAAAGGCGGTGGGGAAGGTCCCGGGGGTCACGGCATGCTCTGTGAGCCTTTTGACCAATTCCATGGGCGTGGAGGGCACGGCGGAGCCCTCCGCCGTCATCGCCGCCGTGGAGGCGGCGGGGTACGGCGCGTCGGAAAGGGGCGCGGCCCAGTCGTCTCCCAGTGCCGATGAGCAGCAGCTGGAGGACCACGAGACGCCCCGGATCCGGCGGCGGCTCCTGTGGTCCGTGGGCTTTCTGCTGGTGCTGATGTACTTTTCCATGGGCCACATGATGTGGGGCTGGCCCCTGCCGCCGTTTTACGACGACAACCATGTGGCCATGGGCCTGACCCAGCTGCTGCTGACGGGGATCATCATGGTCATCAACCAGAGGTTCTTCATCAGCGGCTATAAGGCCCTGTGGCACCGGGCTCCCAATATGGACACCCTGGTGGCCCTGGGGGCCACGGCGGCCTTCGGCTACAGCACCTATGCCCTGTTTGCCATGACGGCGGCCCAGGTCCGGGGGGATGAAGCCGCCGTCATGAGCTGCATGATGGACTTCTATTTTGAGTCCGCCGCCATGATCCTGACCCTGATCACCGTGGGCAAGATGCTGGAGGCCCGGTCCAAGGGCAAGACCACCGACGCCCTGAAAAGCCTCATGAGCCTGGCCCCCAAAACAGCCTCGGTGATCCGGGACGGCCGGGAGGTGGAGGTGCCGGTGGAGCAGGTGCAGCAGGGGGACGAGTTCGCCGTCCGGCCCGGGGAGAGCATCCCCGTGGACGGCGTGGTGCTGGAGGGCTCCAGCGCCGTCAATGAGTCCGCCCTCACCGGGGAGAGTATCCCCGTGGACAAGGCTCCCGGCGACGGAGTGTCCGCCGCCACGGTGAATCAGTCCGGCTATCTCCGCTGCCGGGCCACCCGGGTGGGCCAGGATACCACCCTGTCCCAGATCATCCGCATGGTCAGCGACGCCGCCGCCACCAAGGCCCCCATTGCCAAGATCGCCGATAAGGTCTCCGGCGTGTTCGTTCCGGCGGTGATCTCCATCGCCGCGGTGACCACGGCGGTATGGCTGCTGCTGGGCCACCCGGTAGGCTACGCCCTGGCCCGGGGCATCTCCGTTCTGGTGATCAGCTGCCCCTGCGCCCTGGGCCTGGCCACTCCTGTGGCCATTATGGTGGGCAGCGGCCTGGGCGCCAAAAACGGCATCCTGTTCAAGACTGCCGCTTCCCTGGAGGAAACGGGCCGGGTGCAGATCGTGGCTCTGGACAAAACCGGCACCATCACCAGCGGTCAGCCCCGGGTGACGGATATCCTTCCGGCGGAGGGCGTCACGGAGCAGGAGCTGCTGACAAACGCCCTGGCCCTGGAGCAGAAGAGCGAGCATCCCCTGGCCCGGGCTGTACTGGACCGAGCGGAGGGCCTGACAGCCCCGGAGGTATCGGATTTCCAGGCTCTGCCCGGCAACGGGCTGACAGCCAGGCTGACGGGCCGGACCCTGTGGGGCGGCAGCGCCGCCTATACGGCGGAAAAGGCCGCCGTTTCCCCGGAGCTGCAGGCCCGGACGGAGGAGCTGGCCCGGCAGGGGAAAACGCCCCTGTTCTTCGGGCTGGATGACCGGCTGCTGGGCATCATCGCCGTGGCGGATGTCATCAAGGAGGACAGCCCACAGGCAGTCCGGGAGCTGCGGAATATGGGTATCCATGTGGTGATGCTCACCGGCGACAACGAGCACACCGCCCGGGCCATCGGGGCCCAGGCCGGGGTGGATCAGGTCATCGCCGGGGTGCTGCCGGAGGGCAAGGAGGCCGCCATCCGCCGCCTGATGCAGCGGGGCAAGGTGGCCATGGTAGGCGACGGCATCAACGATGCACCAGCCCTGACCCGGGCCGACACCGGCATCGCCATCGGCGCGGGAGCCGACGTGGCCATCGACGCGGCGGACGTGGTGCTGATGAACAGCAGCCTGCCGGACGTGCCCGCCGCCATCCGGCTCAGCCGGGCCACCCTGCGGAACATCCACGAGAACCTGTTCTGGGCATTTTTCTACAATGCCATCGGCATACCCCTGGCCGCCGGGGTGTTCATCCCCCTGGGCCTGACCCTGAATCCTATGTTCGGCGCGGCAGCCATGAGCCTTTCCAGCTTCTGCGTGGTGTCCAACGCCCTGCGGCTGAATCTGTTCAAGCTCCGGGATAACCGGCACGATCATAAGAGAACCTATCATCTGAACAACGAGATCAAGGAGGAACAAGCTATGGAAAAGACACTGGAGATCAAGGGCATGATGTGCCCCCACTGCGAGGCCACCGTCCGCACCACCCTGGAGGCTCTGCCCCAGGTTCAGGAGGCTCAGGTGAGCCACCAGACCGGCACCGCTGTGGTGACCCTCACCGGCCCGGTGGAGGACGACGTCCTGCGCCGCACCGTGGAGGACAAGGGCTACACTGTCACCGCCATCCGCTGACCCTACCGCCGTCCCTCCGCAGGGCGGGGCAAAAAAGCCTCGCAGACTGCAAGCCTTTTGTCAAAAATGGGCGAAGCCCATTTTTGACAGTATCAAGAAAAGCACGGCGCAAGCCGTGCTTTTCTCGTATAAATCTTCGGCTGAAAGAGGGTCCCAACAGCCGGATTCATCTTCAGGCTCTCTCCATGGCCTCCCGGAAGTCTCTCTGATCGGTGAAGATCTCCTGCTTGTAGGGGTTCTTCTTCTGTGCCTTGGCCCGCTTGATGATGCTGGCCAGGATCACCACGTTCACCACCAGCGCCACGATGGAGATCACGCCCTGGGCCGTGGGATTGGCCGCCGTGGGCCGGATGGCGGGATCCATGAAGCCGTTGGCATAGACGGAGGTGATGGTGCTGAACACGCTGTCATCCTGGAACAGGGGGAACACCTGGGCAAACATGCACCACAGGGCCAGGGTGTTGGCCCGGTTCTGGATCCAGCCGCCCTTGTTCCAGAAGTGGTTGGCAAAGGTGGGGGCCAGCAGCAGGGCCAGGCCGCAGTACCAGGAGTGAGTGGGCAGGCAGTTGTAGGTATACTCGAAGTTCCACAGGTCATAGGCCAGGATGTAGCACCAGGTCATGTCGGGCCACAGCATATCCTTCTGATCCTTGGAGGAATAGATACCCCACCAGGCGGTCATGCAGAAGATGTTGACGATACCGGCGATGCCGTTGACCCAGTTCCACCAGCCGCCGTACAGCCACACGTTCTCGGAGGACAGCCACCAACGGTCGCCGAACTCCTTCAGGGCCATGGCGCCCCGGATGCCGGACTCGAAGTCGCTGGCCACGGCGATGAGAATATTGATGGCCACAATGGCGAAGGGGAACACCTTGAACCACTCCGTCTTGCCGATGCTCCACTTATACTTGAGCATCATGAAGCCGATGCACCCGGCGGTGGCGGCGTACAGCTTGGCATAGTGGAACCAGCTGTTCATGTTGGTGTAGGTCTGGTTGTTCAGGGCCCACTCCGCCCCGGCGTGTGCGCCGATGGCAATGGCGACGAAATACACCGTCAGCACGGCGGGCAGCACCAGAAAGCAGATGATGCCGCCGGTTTTGGTGCGGCGGGCGAACTCGTTGGCCAGCACCAGCCCGGTAAACACCAGCACAAAGCCCAGCAGCTGGTACAGGGCAGTCTCGCCATAGATCTGGAATAACATGTCCATTCCTCCTTAAAAATTTTCTGTCTCCTAAGCTCAGCCGCCTGGTCCAGCCAGAGAAGCCCGGACCATCGGCCTTGCCGCCAATATAGCACAGGTTTCCTTAAAAAGTCAACTGTCACACGGAAAAAAGTGTTGAAAAAGCCAGAAAAAGCGGGTATAATGGAACCGAAATCGGCTGTGGTATGTGGCCATACCACAGCCAGAGGAGGAAGCGCGTATGGAGTTTGAAAAGCTGGTGTCCCCATCGCTGAAGGACCTGTTCATCACCCACATCGAGGCCATGATCCTTTCCGGGGAGCTGCCGGTGGGGCAGCAGCTGCCGCCGGAGCGCCAGCTGGCCCAGTCCATGGGCGTCAGCCGGGCGGTGGTCAACAGCGGCGTGGCGGAGCTGGAGCGCCGGGGATTTTTAGAGGTCCGGCCCCGGGTGGGCACCTTCGTCACGGACTATCGCCGGGCCGGGACCCTGGACACCCTGAAATCCATCATGACCTATAACCGGGGCCGCCTGCGCAACGAGGAGATCCGCTCCATTCTGGAGATCCGGGACGCCCTGGACAAGCTGGCGGCGGCGGGGATCATCGCCTGCGCCTCGGAGGAGGACATCGCCGCCCTGTTCCGGGCGGCGGAGACCATCCGGGAGGCCGGGGACAACCGCCATGCGGCGGAGGCGGCCTTTGCCTTCCAGCATGAGCTGGCCATGCAGTCGGGCAACACCCTGCTGCCCCTGATCTTCCGGTCCTTCTATTCCTCGGTGCTGGTGCTGTGGGAGCGGTTCTGCGCCCTCAACGGCGTTTCCATGCTCTATGAGACCAGCGTCCGCCTGTGCCGCCACATCCGGGACCGGGACCTTTCCGCCGCCGTGGCCTGGATCGACTACTGCACCCGGGAGACCGTCTCCGGCAGCCGCCGGATATACTACTGATCCGGGAGCGGCAAAACCAATGTCACAAAAAGAAATCACCATCCCTCAAGGATGGTGATTTCTTTTTGGAGCAGGGTACGGGAATCGAACCCGCCTCCTCGGCTTGGGAAGCCGATGTACTACCGATGTACTAACCCTGCGAACCGCTACCTGCTGATTATAGCAGACTCCCGGCGGTTTTGCAACCGCTTTTTTTGTCGGAACCGGGAAAACTGCGCCGCCCGGCCGGGGATGGGCAGTCCCGGGCCGGGCGGCGCAGGTTCAGATGACGTAGTTGTCCCCCTGGGGCAGGGACATCAGGTCTGCCAGGGTCACGCCGGAGAAGTATTCCCGGGTCACCCGGTAATACCCCTCCCACACCGGCAGCGTCCGGCAGTCGGCCGCCCGGGCACAGGCGCCGGCCCCGTCCTTCAGGCAGCTCACCGGGGCCAGATCGCCTTCGGACCGCAGCAGAATGTCCCACAGGGTGTACGTCTCCGGCTCCCGGGCCAGGCGATACCCACCCCCGATGCCGTGAACGCTCTCAATGAAACCGGCGGCCTTCAGGGCAGGCATCAGCTTCTCAATATATTTCAGCGAGATGTCCTGCCTTGCAGCGACCTCCTTCATGGGGATGTAACCGCCGTTGCGATGCTCCGCCAGGTCCAAAAGGATCCGGATGGAATACCGCCCTTTTGTCGAGATCATGCTATCTGCCTCCTTCGTGTCCCTCCATTATACCCCCAAACCGGTGGGTAAGGCAAACCTTTTTTGGTAAATTTCCACATTTTCTGTCGGAACATTTGCATATTCATGATGAATATGCTATACTGCTGAAAAATCCACAGAAATGAGGTGCTCTTATGGACCAATACAAGATCATCCAGGTAAAGGAAAGCGTTTTCGCCGATAATGACCGGGAGGCGGACCGGGTCCGCCAACAGCTGAAGGGCCAGGGGACCTTTCTGCTGAATCTGATGTCCTCCCCCGGCAGCGGCAAGACCACCACCCTGCTGCGCACCGTGGAGGGGCTGAAGGATCAGCTGCGCATCGGCGTTATGGAGGCCGACATCGACTCCGACGTGGACGCCGCCGCCATGGCGGGCGCAGGGGTCCGTTCCATCCAGCTGCACACCGGCGGTATGTGCCACCTGGACGCGGGCATGACGGAGCAGGGCCTGCAGGAGCTGGGGACGGAGGACCTGGACCTGGTGGTGCTGGAGAATGTGGGCAATCTGGTGTGCCCGGCGGAGTTCGACACCGGCGCCGTGAAGAACGCCATGATCCTCTCCGTGCCGGAGGGCCACGACAAGCCCCTGAAATATCCCCTGATCTTCACGGTGTGCGACGCTCTGATCATCAACAAGATCGACGTGCTGCCCTATTTCGACTTCGACATGGACAAGGTGGTGGAGTACGCCCACCGCCGCAACCCCAATCTGAAGATTTTCCCCATCTCCGCCAAGTCCGGCCTGGGCGTGGATGCCTGGCGTCAGTGGCTGCTGGAGGAGACCCGGGCCTGGAAGGAGAGCTGACCCCATGGAGCAGATTTTCTCCCAGCTGTTTTACGAGGTGGAAAAGCACCGGGACACGGTGCTGGTGACCCTCATCGCCGACCGGGGCAGCGCCCCCCGGAAGGCCGGGGCACAGATGCTGGTGGGGGCGGAGGGCCGCCTGGTGGGCACCATCGGCGGCGGCGCGGTGGAGGGCCGCAGCATCCAGCTGAGCCAGCAGCTGCTGGCCCAGCGCCGCTCCTGCATCCGGGAGTTCCCCCTGTACCAGGCCCCGGAGCGGGACATCGGCATGGTCTGCGGCGGCGATGTCACCGCCCATTTCCAGTTCATCCCGGCGGAGGACCCCACTTGGAGCGAGACCGCCAGCCGGGCCCTGGCCCTGCTGAACCGCCGCACCGCCGGCTGGCTGGTGCTGGCGGAGGACGGCTCCGCCCCGGCGCTGCTGGACCGGGAGAGCGTGGTTTCCGGCAGTCTGCCGGAGGATACCGCCCAGGCCCTGCGGACCCCGGGCTTCTCCATGGCGGCGGGGTATATCTCCCTGCCCCTGCCCATCGGCCAGCGGGCCCTGCTGTTCGGCGCGGGGCATATCTCCCAGGCCCTGTGCCCCCTGCTGAACACCATCGGCTTCCGCCCGGTGGTGTTCGACGACCGGCCGGAGCTGGCCAACACCCGGCTGTTCCCCACGGCGGAGCAGGTGATCTGCGGGGACTTCACCCGCATTTCCGACTATCTGACCATCACCGACGAGGACTTTGTGGTCATCATGACCAGCGGCCATGTCCGGGACTTCCAGGTGGAGGAACAGACCCTCCGGGGCCCCTTCGCCTATGTGGGGGTCATCGGCTCCCGGCGGAAAACGGCGTCGGTGAACCAGCGGCTGCTGGAGGCGGGCATCCCCGAGGAGTCCATCGACCTGGTGCACACCCCCATCGGCACCCCCATCCTGGCGGTGACGCCGGAGGAGATCGCCGTCAGCATCGCCGGTGAGATGATCCAGGTCCGGGCCCAGCGCCGGGGCCCCACCTCCCACGGCTGCCCCATGCACGGCTGATTGCATAACAAAAGCACCAGACAGGGCCTGCCCCTGCCTGGTGCTTTTGCTGTTCGAGGCCGTCACGGCCTTTCATAGCGGTATTCCAGCCCGAAATCCCGGTCATCCGCCTCCTGATGCAGGTAATCGCAGCCCTGCTCCGACACGATCCGGAAGCCGCATTTTTCGTGGGCCTTCAGGGACGCGGCGTTCTTTTTCCCCACGCAGTCGCAGAGCCGGAACGGCCCCTCCGCCTTCATTGCGTCCAGGACCTCCGAAAGGAGCCGGACGCCGTATCCCTGCCGTCTCCGGTCCGGGCGCGTCTCCAGGGCCTCCAGGTAATACGGCCCCTCCGGAATCCTACAGATTCTCAGGGCGCTGACCCACACGCCGTCCTCCTCGAGGACCCAGCAAATGGCCTCCGGTTCCTTGAAGAACTCATTTTTCAGAAAGTCCAGAAATCCGGACTCCACCATGCGGACGGCCGCCTCCTTGTCCGGCTCCTCCGGGCAGAAAAAGTCCGTGTTTTCCAGGTTGCTTTCGGCGTAGACATCCATCAGCCTTCTCTCGTCCAGCGCCTGACCGTCTGTGATTTTCAGCAGCATCTTTTCTCCTCCTGTTTCCGGCTCTCCCGCCTGGTGCGTCATATCTCCCGCTCCATGACAATGTACCGGGCCTCGCCTATGGTCTGGAAACGATTTTTCGCCCAGAAGGCGTGGCTCTGGGGATTGCCCTTGTCCACCCCCAGGCGTATTTTCCCATAGCCGCAGGAGGAAAGATACGCCGCAAGCCCGCTGATGATCTGTGAACCCACGCCCCGGTGCTGATACCGCACGTCGGTCATGAACAGGCCAATGAAGGCGGTATTTTTCTCGGGATAGCCCAGGATCAGGTCCATAATGGCCGCCAGGGACCCGCCGTCGAAAAAGCCGACGTAATATTTGTCCTCGCGGCTTTTTCCCGGCGGCAGGGCCTCCATGTCGTCCAATATGCTCTCTTTTGTCACAAGGGGCTCATGATACCGGTAAAAAATCCGGTTTTCGCGGCACAGCTCATAGATGGCGTCCACGTCATCCCGGCCCAGCCTCCGCACCTGATAGTTTTTTGAAATTTCGGTTATCTCCACGTCAAGCACCTCCATCAAATTCCATTTTCTTCCTTATTCAAACGCCCTGTTGAAGATAACCGGCAAACTTGAAGTTGTCAGTCCAAAATCAGGACGCCTGCGCAATCGGACATTTGTGTAAATGAAAGGTCTGGAAAATTTTTTCTCAGTTCCTCAACGACAAAGTAAATTTCATCATTATCCCATGTGTCTCCTGCCTTCAATTTACACTGTTCTAAGTCCTTTCGTGTTTCAAAGGCAACATCGCCGATAATAATTTTACCGGATTCTTTTAAGTAGTTACGCAAGTCTAACAGAAAGTCGTTCTTTTGCGCATCCGTCAAATGATGTAGAGAGTATGTCGCAACAATATAATCATAACGAAAGTTACGCAATGGTTCGACAAGCCCTTTTGAAAAGTCCCCCTGATATAAATGCGCATTTGGCATTTTCTCAGACGCCAACGCAATCATTCTTGATGAAAAGTCTTGCCCATAAATGGAACAGCCTCGCTCGTATAGTTTTGTCGTTAATGTGCCTGTTCCGAATCCAATATCCAGCACAGCGGCATTTTCAGCTCTCATTATGGCCTGAAAAATGAACCCAAGAACCTTTTTATAACCGGCAAAAGGGTATGTGTTTTCCTCATCAGAAATGCCAACAGTTTTGTCATAGCCATCAGCCCAAAGGTCGAACTCTATGTTGTTTAGCATACTTACTTCCTCCATCAAATTACAGATTTGTCCGCCTTATTCAAACGCGCCGCTGACGTAACGGTACTTATCCAGGCTGGACGCAGCATTCCAGGTCATGTAGCCGCCGGTGTTGCCGGTGTCGTTCAGGGCCCGGATCTGGGCGGCCACCTCGTCGGGGCCATAGGTGTTGTACGGCTCCCGGATGGCGTTGTAGCACTGGATCCAGGTGCGCACCGCGGCAGGGGAGGGGGTCTCCTGCTGGTGGGCGGCGGCCTTTTCGCCGAAGGTTTTCATGGTCTCATAGGGGTGCTCCCAAGGCAGCCAGCTGCCGGAGGCGGAATAATGATCGGGGTACGGCATGGCGCTGATGGCGTCCACCACGCCGCTGATGGCGGCCCAGTACTGGCCATAGGCGGTGACGTATTTCTCGGCGCACTCGCCGAACACGTCTGCCGAGACATACACCCCCGCCTCATGGAGCCGGTCGGCGGCATACTGCAAAAACCGCTGCACCGCCTGGGCCCTGCTCTCGTCATTGGTGTTGCGGTAGTCGATGGTGCCCGCCTCGTCATAGTCCCAGGTGCCGTCCGGGAAGCGGACATAGTCGAACTGAATCTCGTTGAAGCCCATGGTCCGGGCGGCCTCCAGGGCCAGGTCCACCTTATACTGCCACACATCGCGGCTGTATACGCTGGGCCAGTACATGCCGCCGATCTTCAGTGAATTGCCGTCCAGGTCCGCCACCACGCACTCCGGGTGGTCCGTGGCCAGGTTGGGGTCGTTGAAGGCGGTGATCCGGCCGATGACATAGTACCCGGCGTCCTTCAGCTTCCGCACCGCCGCCTGATAGTCCTCTAAGGTGTTGTAGGCGTCCTCGTAGGCGCTGGGGGAATACTGCTGCATCACCGGGGAGGCGTAGCCAATGGCCCCACCGTCCATCACGTCCACCACAAAGGCGTTGATGCCGCAGCCGTCGGCCACGGCAATGTAGGCCTCCGGATTCCGGATGGCCTCGTTGTTCAGATACAGGGCCTTCACGGTGCTGGGCATGACGTTGTTCTCGAACTTGGGCTTTTCATAGGCGTCATAGTCCAGCCCCGCCGCGTCGCCGCCGCCATAGCTGTCGCCCCGGTCAGCGTGGAACTGGGCCATATCCGCGTCATAGGCCGCGGCGGCCTCCTCCTCCGTCAGCCGGACATACCGGGCGGGGATGCAGCCCCCCTCCGCCTGGTAATAGGCCACGCTGCCGTCCTCCGCCAGTCCCCGGTAGCCGGTAACGGTCAGGGCCTGGCCCCGGAGCACCAGGGGGCCGGTGGGGTTCCCGTCCTGGTCCGTCAGGTTCTGGGCCCGGCGGACATACACCGTCTCCAGCGTCACCACCGCGCTGACGTCACTGGTGAGGTTGGCCCGGTCCAGCCAGCCGAAGCTGCCGTCCTCCCGGGGCACCCGAACCTGGTCCGGGTGGTCATCACTGGCCTCCTCCACCACATAAGTCACCTGACTGCCCCGGATCAGCTGCTCCAGAACGGCGCCCTCCTCATCGTACAGGGGGGCCGTTTCCGACGCCGAGGCGATATAGCCCGCCGCCGTCTCCAGGGGCTTTGCCTGCTGCCGGGTGAAGTGCCACACCAGGGCGGCAATGGTGGCCAGGCACACCAGGGCCAGGACTACGCCGGGCCACTTGGGGCGGCGCTGCTTCCGGCTGCGCCGGGGCCGGGAGGTGTATTCCGGCTCTGCTTCCGGAGCCCAATCGGGGGCCCATTCGCCGGTCTGCTGCTGATTCACGGACATAGGGGAAATACCTCACTTTTTGGATTTTCCCCCATTATACCGTATTTTTCGCCGGATGGCTACACTTTTGTTTCCGTCCCGGCCTGTCCCGCCGAAAAATCGGGACAAAACCCGGCAAAAGCGGGACAAACCGCCGGTGATGCGGACGGAAATGTGAATTTTTTCCCCTCCCCTTGCAATTTTGAAAAAATAGGCTATGATATAGGGGAAAGAATATGTCCCGCCCGGCGGGAGAAGAAAAGAAGGTACTGTTATGACAAAAATTGACATCGTGTCCGGTTTCCTGGGCGCAGGTAAGACCACCCTCATCAAGAAGATGGTGAAGGAGGCATATCAGGGCGAGAAGCTGGTGCTGATCGAAAACGAGTTCGGCGAGATCAGCATCGACGGCGGCTTTTTGAAGGACGCCGGTATCCAGATCTCCGAAATGTCCTCGGGCTGCATCTGCTGCTCCCTGGTGGGCGACTTCGGCAAGGCCCTGCGGGAGGTAAAGGAGCAGTTCCAGCCGGACCGCATCCTCATCGAGCCCTCCGGCGTGGGCAAGCTCTCCGACGTGATCGTGGCGGTGGAAAACACCGTGGCGGATATCCCGGATATGAAGCTGAACTCCTTTGTCACCGTGGCCGACGCCGGCAAGGTGAAGGTGTATATGAAGAACTTCGGCGAGTTCTATAACAACCAGATCGAGTCCGCCGGCACCATCATCCTGTCCCGGACCCAGAAGCTGACCCAGGAGAAGCTGGAGGCCGCCGCGGCCCTGCTGCGGGAGAAGAACCCCACCGCCGCCATCCTGACCACCCCCTGGGACCAGCTGGACGGCAAGACCATTCTGGCCGCCGTGGAGAAGGTGTCCCTGGCCGACGAGCTGCTGGAGAAGATGCGGGCCGAGCACGAGGCCCAGGAGGCCGAGCACCATCACCATCATCATGACCACGACGAGCATGACGAGGATGCGCATGAGCATCACCATCATCATGACCACGATGACGAGGACGGCCATGAGCACTGCTGCCACCATCACCATGAGGATGAGGACGAGCACGAGCACCATCATCACGACCATGACCACGATCATGACCACGATGAGCACGAGCATCACCACCATCACCACGGCGACGGAGAGTGCGACGACCCGGAGTGCGCCTGCCACCACCATCACCACCACGCCGACGAGGTGTTCACCAGTTGGGGCGCGGAGACCCCCAAGCAGTTCACCCAGGCGGATATCGACCGAATTCTGACGGCCCTGGATTCCGGCGAATACGGCGCCATCCTGCGGGCCAAGGGCATCGTGCCCGCCGCCGACGGCCAGTGGCTGCACTTTGACTATGTGCCCCAGGAGCACGAGGTGCGCTATGGCGCCGCCGACTACACCGGCCGCCTGTGCGTCATCGGCTCCCAGCTGAAGGAGGACGGCCTGAAGACCCTGTTCGGCCTGTAAGGAGACGCCTATGGACATTCCTGTATATCTCATCACCGGTTTTCTGGACGCCGGAAAAACCGACTTCATCAACGGCATCCTGAAGGACGGCTTCGCCGCCGAGGACCGGACGCTGCTGCTGTGCTGCGAGGAGGGGGAGACGGAGTACGACCCCAAATCCCTGTTCAACGTCTTTACCTACACTGTGGACGACCCCGCCCAGCTGACGCCGGAGTTCTTCAAGAAGCTGGAAAAGCAGTACCGCCCCAAGCAGGTGATCATCGAGTTCAACGGCATGTGGAGCTTCGAGCCCCTGTACCGGGAGGGTCTGCCCGCCAACTGGATCCTGTATCAGATCATGTGCCTGGTGGACGCCACCACCTTTGAGCCGTATCTGCGGAACATGGGCCAGCTGATGATGGAAAAAATTCTCAACGCGGACATGATCATCTTCAACCGCTGCAATGAGGAGCTGCGCAAGGCCCTGCGGGGCCGGAACCTGCGGATGGTGAACCGCCGGGCGGACATCTATCTGGAGAACACCGACGGCACCAGCGAGGACTACGTCACCGAGGACATGGCCCCCTTTGACCTGTCCGGCGGCCACCTGGACGTGCCGGACAACGACTACGGCATCTGGTATGTGGACATGATGGACAACCCCCAGCGCTACGACGGCGTCACCGTGCGGTATAAGGCGCTGATGTGCCACTCCAAGAAGTTCCCAGGGATCCACTGCCCCGGCCGCTTCGCCATGGTGTGCTGCAACAACGATATGCAGTTCCTGGCCCTGGTGTGCAAGGGGGAGGGGCTGGAGAAGTTCAAGAACCGCCAGTGGGTGGAGATCCAGGCCACCGTGAAGAAGGAGCAGTGCCAGGCCTACGACGGCGAGGGGCCGGTGCTGTACGTCACCGGCGTGAAGCCCTGCCAGAAGCCGGACCCGGAGAACGTCAACTTCTGATACGGAGCGTAATATTCGCATATAATAATACAAATAGCAAAAGAGGAACGGCGCAGCCGTTCCTCTTTTGCTTGTCAAAAAGTATCCCTGCCGTGACACCACAAGGGAGAAATCGCCCTGTTCCGAGGGTGACGCGGCCCGCTGAGGGCAGCGGGCCCTACGGACGGCCTGCCGGTCCCCCCGTTCCTGTAGGGCGGGGCCCGCGTCTGCCCACCATCGTGCCAGCCGACTGGCAGGCATTGTGTCATGCCCGCCAGTCGGGGCACTTCCTCGAAATCGCCTTGCTTCATCCGCCACCGGCGGCGCTTCGGCGATTTCCCCGGCGGAAAACCGGCTTTGTTTACAAATAATTCAAAGGCTTCCACTTGACAAGGGCGGTAGGGGGTGGTAAACTGCGTTTAGCACTCAGGAAGTTGGAGTGCTAACGGAGAAAACGATATGGAATTGACCGATCGAAAAAAACGGATACTGAAGATCGTGGTGGAGGAATATGTGGCGGCGGCGGAGCCGGTGGGCTCCAAGGCCATCGCCCAGAGAATGCCCGGCAAGATCAGTTCCGCCACCATCCGCAACGAGCTGGCGGACCTGACGGAGATGGGCTATCTGGAACAGCCCCACACCTCCGCCGGACGGGTCCCCTCCGCCAAGGGCTACCGGCTGTATGTCAACGAGCTGATGGAGCGCCGGTCCCTGAGCCGGGAGGAGGAGGAAAAGCTCAACGCCTCTCTGGCCGAGAAGCTGGCGGGAACGGACCAGGTCATGGCCCGGGCGGGCCAGATGGTCTCGTCCTTTGTGGGCTATCCGGCTTACACCGTGGCGGACCACAAAACCGCCGCCACCGTGCGGCGCTTTGAGCTGATCCCCGTGGACCAGAGCAGCTTCATCGCCGTGGTGATGCTGTCGGACAGCCAGGTGAAAAGCCAGCTGCTGCCGCTGCAATTGCCGGTGGCCGACGGGGGCCTGCCGGACATGAGCCATCTGCTGAACACCCATTTCACCGGCATCGGGCCGGAGGACATGAACGGACGGCTGATGAGCCTGTCGGAGCAGGTGTCCGGCCAGTGGTTCCTGCCGCTGAACCAGGTGGTGGAATATGCCGGACGGCTATTGAAGGAAGCCAACAGCCAGGAGGTCTTTACCGGCGGGGCCAAGGAGTTCCTGCGGTTCCCGGAATACCGGGACGCGGACAAGGCCCACGACCTGATGACCTTTATGGTGGACAATAAAGAACAGCTGCCCGCGCCCACGGAGGGCGGCCCGGTGCAGATCCTCATCGGCCCCGAAAATCTCAACGAGGCCCTGCGGGACAGCAGCGTGGTGGTGGCCAGCTATGACATCGGAGACAATATGCGGGGACTGGTGGGCGTGGTCGGACCCACCCGGATGGACTACGCCACCGTGGCGGCGCGCCTGAGCTACTTTGCCGAGAGCCTGGGCCGCATGTTCGGGAAGAACCAGCTGCCCCCCAAGGAGGACCAGGAAACATGAGCGAAAACGTCAACAATACCCATCCGGAGAATCAGCCGGAGAATCCGGAAACCCCGGAAACCGAGAATCAGGACACTGCGCCGGAAACGGCGGAGGAGACCTTCACCGTCACCCGGGACCAGATGGAGAAAATGGAACAGCTGGCCAAGATGGTGTCCGACGCCAGCGACAAATATCTGCGGCTGGCAGCGGAGTATGACAACTTCCGCAAGCGCACCGCCAAGGAGAAGGAAAGCCTCTACGGCGACGCCAAGGCCGACACCGTGAAGCCCTTTTTGGAGGTGCTGGACAACCTGGAGCGGGGCCTGGCCCAGTTCGAGGAGGGGGACCCCCACCGCCAGGGCATGGAGATGATCTGCAAGCAGTTCATGACCGTGCTGGAAAAGCTGGGCGTACAGCAGATTGAGGCCCTGGGCCAGCCCTTTGACCCCGCCCGCCACAACGCCGTGATGCATGTGGAGGATGAGTCGGCCGGGGAGAACACCGTGGTGGAGGTATTCCAGCAGGGATACGCCCTGGGCGACAAGGTCCTGCGGTTCGCCATGGTGAAGGTTGCTAATTGAGAGGAGCATGTGCTATGAACGGAAAAAAGCTTTATAAAAGCCGGGATAACCGGATGATCTCCGGCGTGTGCGCCGGGATCGCCGAGTATTTCAATATGGACCCCACCATCATCCGTCTGGCCTGGGTGCTGTTCAGCCTGCTGGGCGGCAGCGGCGTGCTGGGCTATATCATCGCCGCCATCGTGATCCCCGAGTATCCGATGGACTGACCCTTGTAAACAAATTTTATTTCATATATTCAGGAGGCAATTATTATGTCTAAAGTTATCGGTATCGACCTTGGCACCACCAATTCCTGCGTAGCCGTCATGGAGGGCGGCGAGGCAGTTGTCATTCCCAACGCAGAGGGTAACCGCACCACCCCGTCCGTGGTGGCCTTCTCCAAGACCGGCGAGCGCATGGTGGGCCAGGTGGCCAAGCGCCAGGCCATCACCAACCCCGACCGCACCATCTCCTCCATCAAGCGCGAGATGGGCTCCGACCACCGGGTCAGCATCGACGGCAAGTCCTACACTCCCCAGGAGATCAGCGCCATGATCCTGCAGAAGCTCAAGAGCGACGCAGAGGCCTATCTGGGCAGCACCGTCACCGAGGCCGTTATCACCGTCCCCGCCTACTTCACCGATGCCCAGCGTCAGGCCACCAAGGACGCCGGCAAGATCGCGGGTCTGGACGTGAAGCGTATCATCAACGAGCCCACCGCCGCGGCCCTGGCCTATGGTGTGGATAAGGAGCAGGCCCAGAAGATCATGGTGTACGACCTGGGCGGCGGCACCTTCGATGTGTCCATTCTGGAGATCGACGACGGCGTCATCGAGGTTCTGGCCACCGCCGGCAACAACCGGCTGGGCGGCGACGACTTCGACCAGTGCATCATGAAGTACCTGGTCAGCGAGTTCAAGCGCACCGAGGGCATCGACCTGTCCGGCGATAAGGTTGCCATGCAGCGCCTGAAGGAGGCCGCCGAGAAGGCCAAGATCGAGCTGTCCGGCGTGACCACCAGCAACATTAACCTCCCCTATATCACCGCCGACGCCACCGGCCCCAAGCACCTGGACGTGACCCTGACCCGGGCCAAGTTCAACGAACTCACCGGCCATCTGGTGGACGCCACCATGGGCCCCGTGCGCCAGGCCATGTCCGACGCCGGTCTGAAGCCCTCCGACCTGTCCAAGGTCCTGATGGTGGGCGGCTCCAGCCGTATCCCCGCCGTGGTGGAGGCCGTGAAGAACTTCACCGGCAACGAGCCCTTCAAGGGCATCAACCCCGATGAGTGCGTGGCCATGGGCGCGGCCCTGCAGGCCGGCGTGCTGACCGGCGACGTCAAGGGTCTGCTGCTGCTGGACGTGACCCCGCTGTCTCTGGGCATCGAGACCATGGGCGGCGTGTGCACCCGCCTGATCGAGCGCAACACCACCATCCCCGTGAAGAAGAGCCAGATCTTCTCCACCGCCGCCGACAACCAGACCTCCGTAGAGGTCAACGTGCTGCAGGGCGAGCGGGAGATGGCCGCCGCCAACAAGAGCCTGGGCCGCTTCCACCTGGACGGCATCGCTCCGGCCCGCCGCGGCGTGCCCCAGATCGAGGTGACCTTCGACATCGACGCCAACGGCATCGTCAACGTGTCCGCCAAGGACCTGGGCACCGGCACCGAGCAGCACATCACCATCACCTCCTCCTCCAACATGAGCAAGGACGACATCGAGAAGGCCGTGAAGGAGGCCGAGCAGTATGCCGCCGAGGACGCCAAGATCAAGGAGAAGGTGGAGGTCCGCAACCAGGCCGACCAGATGGTCTATCAGGCCGAGAAGACCCTGAACGAGGTGGGCGACAAGGTGCCCGAGAGCGAGAAGGAGCCCATTAAGGCCGGTGTCGAGAAGCTGAAGGAGACCCTGAAGGGCGAGGACACCGACGCCATCAAGGCGGCCACCGAGGAGCTGACCCAGCTGTTCTACAAGATGAGCGAGAAGCTGTACCAGCAGCAGGCGCCTCAGGGTGACCCCAACATGGGCGGTCAGCAGCCCGGCGGCGACCCCAACGGCGGTCAGCAGTACTACGACGCCGACTACAAGGTAGTCGATGACGACGATCAGAACAAGTAAGGCAAATATATCCCGCAATAAGACCTGTCCCTTGTTGTGGCGTTTAGGAAAAGCGCGCCTTTTGCGCCCTACCATCGTCAGACCTCCTCGACGTACACGCGGTACGCCGTCGTCGGTCTGCCATCGGCAGGACGCAAAATCCATCGCTTTGCCGATGGAGTCGGCTCCGCAGGCAACAAGACTGGCAATAGGAGATTTATCCCATGGCACAGGAAAAACGAGATTATTATGAGGTCCTCGGCGTCAGCAAGGGCGCATCGGAGGACGAGATCAAAAAAGCATATAAAAAGCTGGCCCGAAAGTACCACCCGGACATGAACCCCGGTGACAAGGAGGCCGAGGAGAAGTTCAAGGAGGTCAACGAGGCCAACGAGGTGCTGTCCGACCCGGAGAAAAAGGCCCGGTACGACCAGTTCGGCTTCGCGGGCGTTGACCCCAGCTACGGTGCAGGCGCAGGCGGCCCCGGTTGGGGCGACGGCGCGGCGGGCTTCGACTTCGGCGATCTGGGCGACCTTTTCGGCAGCTTCTTCGGCGGCGGCTTTGGCGGCGCCCAGCGGCGCAACCCCAACGCACCCCAGCGGGGCGAGAGCATCCGCGCCAGCGTGTCCGTGACGTTCAAGGAGGCGGCCTTCGGCTGCGAGAAGGACGTGACCGTGGAGCGCAGCGAGCAGTGCGCTACCTGCAAGGGCAGCGGCTGCCAGCCGGGGACCACGCCGGAGATCTGCCCCGACTGCCGCGGCAGCGGCCAGGTGCAGGTGCAGCAGCGGACGCCTATGGGCGTGTTTGCCACCAGCCGTCCCTGCCAGAAGTGTCACGGCACCGGCCGCATTATCCATCAGCCCTGTACCGACTGCGGCGGACAGGGTCGGGTGCGGAAACGCAAGACCATCAAGGTCAACATCCCCGCCGGCATCGATCACGGCCAGACCATCTCTCTGCGGGGCCAGGGCAACGCCGGTAAAAACGGCGGCAGTGCCGGCGACCTGCTGATCACCGTCATGGTGCAGCCGGACGAGACATTCCGCCGGGAGGGCGTGGACGTGTTCTGTGACGCGCCCATCACCTTCGCCCAGGCGGTACTGGGCGCCACGCTGGAGATCCCCACCATTGACGGCAAGGTGAAATACGACCTGCCGGAGGGCACCCAGACGGGCACGGTGTTCCGGCTGCGGGGCAAGGGTATCCCGGTGCTGAACGGCAGAGGCCGCGGCGACCAGTATGTCACCGTGAACGTAGAGACGCCGCGAAATCTGACGAAGGAGCAGAAGGAGGCCCTGCGGAGCTTCAGCGATATGCTGGGCGAGAGCAACTACGAAAAGCGCAAGAGCTTCTTTAAGAAGAAATGAGCAGGTGAAGGATGTATCTGGCGGACTATCATACCCACTCGGCCACGTCGCCGGACGGACAGCTGACGGTCAGTGAGCTGGCGGAAGCGGCGGTGCGGGCTGGGCTGGACGAGATCTGCGTGACGGACCACGTGGACACGGTGCTGTGGGGCGACCACCGGCCCCGGGAGCATTTCGACTGGTCGCGGCTGCTGCGGGAGCTGCCGGAGGCGCGGGAGACATACACCGGACGGCTGGCCATCCGGCTGGGGGCGGAGCTGGGCGAGGCGCCCATGGGCTTTGACCGGGCGGAGAAACTGCTGGGCGAGGCGCCAAAGCTGGACTTTGTTATAGGCTCCGTGCATATGGCAGGCGAAAAATTCAAACATTTTGACCTGTATTACATTGAAAAAAACAGCGAAACGTATTATCATAGAGTCATAGACAGCTACTTGGAGGACGTACTGCGTCTGGTGCGGTGGGGTAGGTTCAGTGTGCTGGGCCACCTGACGCTGCCGCTGCGGTACATGAATGAAAATCTGGGTGAGCAGATGACCTTCGACGGGCATTACGACCAGTGCCGGGAGATTTTCCGGGCACTGATCGAAAGCGGGTGCGGCATCGAGTGCAACACCAACCGGGGTAACGTGCCCCTGCCGGACGCGCCGCTGTTGAAGCTGTACCGGGAGACGGGCGGCGAGATCATCACCATCGGCTCGGACGCGCACTCCGCCGAATATGTAGGCTGCCGCGTCCGGGAAACGCAGGCGCTGCTGCGGACGTGCGGGTTCCGGTATTTCTGCACGTTTGAGGGCGGAAAGCCCACGTTCCGGAAGCTGTAAAAACACAAAGGAGACGACCACTATGAAAATTGCCATCGCCTGTGACCACGGCGGCTACCTGCTGAAGCAGGACATCCTCATCTGGCTGGAGGAGAACGACATCGACTACGAGGATTTCGGGTGCTACTCCACCGAGAGCGTGGACTATCCCGTATTCGCTGAAAAAGCCGCCCGGGCGGTGGCTGCCGGGGAATGCGACAAGGGCATCGTGATCTGCACCACGGGTATCGGCGTCTCCATCGCCGCCAACAAGGTGAAGGGCATACGCTGCGCGCTGTGCACCGACTCTCTCCAAGCGGAGATGACGCGGCGGCACAACGACGCCAACATGATGGCGCTGGGTGCCGGCATCACCGGCGGCAATCTGGCCAAGCGGATGGTGGAGATTTTCCTGCACACGGAGTTTGAAGGTGGACGTCACGCCCGGCGTGTGGCGCTGCTGGACGCGATACAGTAAACAGGAAAACGTATTTGTGAGGTAAACGCCTATGGCAACAAAGGGATACAACAGCTACCGTGGCCGAATGTCCGGCGGAAAGATCGTGCTGATCGTGGTGCTGGCGCTGGTGCTGGTGGGCGCGGTGGCCTATCTGGCATTGCAGAACTATGTGGTGTACGATGAGGCGGGCAACGCCACCATCGACCTTCCTTTTTTCCACAGGAAGGACGACCGTGGTGAAAAAACGGATGACAGCACCGTCGACGGCACCGGAGACCGGGATGACATCGTGGACACGGTGGTGCCGGAGCATCCCCATGTGAAGGTGGCGGCGCTGCACGGCACGCGGCTGCCGGACGACTGCCTGTGGTGGGGCGCGGACTACATCATGAACACGCTGGCACCGGAGGACCTGGTGCTGGCGCTAAAGCGTACCACCGGCGGCATCACCTACGCCACGGACGTGGAGACGCCGCAGGGCGTGGTGGTGGAGACGGGACGGCCCATCGAATGTCTGCGTACACTACTGAGCAGCGGACGGTACACCGTGGGGCACATCGTGTGCTTCCGGGACAGCGCCTACGCCCGGAGGGTGCCGGAAACGGCGCTGGTCCGGGAGGACGGGCAGCTGTGGTACGACGCGGAGGGGCAGGCCTGGCTGGACCCCACCGACCCGCAGGTGCTGCAATACATCACCGCGCTGGTGAAGGAGTGCGGCGAGCTGGGCTTTAAGGAGGTCCTGCTGGACCAGTTCTGCTACCCGGCGGATACGACAGGCGTTGCCAACACGGCGGCGGACCCGGCGCAGGTGCTGGCCGACTTTGCCGAAAATCTGCGGTCGGCACTGCCGGAGGGCACAGCCCTGTCGGTGGTCGTGCGGAACACGGCGGACCTGGACATCGCGCAGATGGCTGAGCTGTTCGACCGGCTGTATGTGCCGGCGGAGGGCGACCTTGCCGCCGTAAAGGCGGCGCTGCCGGAGGGCTATGACCCGGAGACGCGGGTGGTGGTCATGACGGCAGAGGCGCCGCAAAGCGGAAGCTATGTGATCGTAAGCTGAACAAAAAAGAAGCACCCGGGCGGGTGCTTCTTTTTTTGCCTGATTTATTCCTGAGGCGGTGTGCTGTCGGCCGGGGCACTGTCCTTGGGGGCGGAGCAGTGGGGGCAGACGCCATTTTCCAGCTTGGCACCGCACTGGCCGCAGAAGTTGGCGGGCTGGCTCTGTGCCGCCTGTGCCGCAGCTTGTGCCGCCTGTGCCGCTTCACGGCGCTGGCGGAGAGCCTCCTTCATCTCCTGCATATTCGGGGCGGTGAACACGTCCCCGCTGCCCTTGCCGGTCTGATCGGCCAGCTTGTGGTTGATGGAGATGACGTTCTTCAGCAGCAGGATGGCCATCATCATCAATTCATAGCTGAGGCGGATCGCAATGGGCCCCAGGATGATGATCAGCAGACCATAGCCGCCCATCCAGATGCGGTCGCCGGTCCAGTAGTTGTACTCGGTGCGGAAGAGCATGAGCACGCCGAAGATGATAACGGCGGCGGTGGTGAAGATGTACAGGGCCTGAAGGATCTTTTCCACCATCAGGTACTTGAAGTTGCAGGTGTCGTGGAGGAACTTGCCGAAGGCGCCCAGCTTTTCCCGCTTCTTCTCCGGGACCACATAGATGAAGGCCAGGACAGTGGCGACGAGGGCCAGGACACCGGCGATAATGAGCATGGTGGTAGGCATCATGATTTCTCTCTCCTTTTTATATGTGATATCCTCAATATATCGGGAAACCGGACTATTGTCAAGGCAAAAACGTCCCGCGGCGAGAGCCGCGGGATGTTTCGTTTTCTCTGTTGATCAGTTGTTGTCCTCGGGACGGGGCCGGCGGTACTCCTGGGCCTTCTCCTCGCCCTTCAGGACGCGCAGGGCACCCTGGGCCAGGGCCAGCAGCTCGTCTTCACCGGGATAGACGGTGATGGGAGCGATCCAGCCGACCATCTCGGAGATGGCGTCCACGGTTTCCTTGCCGTAGGCGATGCCGCCGGTGAGGATGATCTGGTCCACCTTGCCGTGCATGACGGCGGCCATGGCGCCGATCTCCTTGCCGATCTGGTAGTGGAAGGCATCCACCACGCCGGCGATCTTCTTATCGTGCTCGGCCTGCGCCAGCAGATAGCGCATATCGTTGGAGCCGGTGTAGGCCACCAGACCGCCGCGGCCGGAGAGCATGCGGTGCATCTCGCTTTCGGTGTACTTGCCGGAGAAGCACTGCTTCACCAGCTGACCGGTGGGCAGGGAGCCGGAGCGCTCGGGAGAGAAGGGACCCTCGCCGTCCAGCGCGTTCTGGGTGTCCACCACGCTGCCCTTCATGTGAGCGCCGATGGAAACGCCGCCGCCCATGTGGCAGACGATGAGGTTCAGATCCTCATACTTCTTGCCCTGCTCCTTGGCGAAGCGCTTGGCCACGGCCTTCTGGTTCAGAGCGTGGAAAATGCTGACGCGCTGGAACAGGGGGTGGCCGGCATAGCGGGCCACGTCTGTCATTTCATCGATGACCACAGGGTCGACGATGTAGGAGGGGATGCCCAGCTCGTCGCCGATCTCGCGGGCGATCAGGCCGCCCAGATTGGAGGCGTGCTGTCCCTGCACGCCGATGGTGCAGTCCTTGACCATGTTGTCGTTGACAGCGTATGTACCGCCGCGAATGGGGCGCAGCAGACCGCCGCGGCCGGAGACGGCGGAGAGGGTGCGGGCGTCGAAGCCCTGCTCGCGCAGCGCCTTCATTACCAGGTCGCGGCGCCAGTCCTTCTGGGCGGGGATAGTGTTGAACTGGGCGATCTCCTCCGCACTGTGGCGCAGGGTCTTGTCGAAGAGAAGCTGCTCATCCTCATACACACCGATCTTGGTGGAGGTGGAGCCGGGATTGACTACAAGAATTCTGTAAGACACGTTTGTTTTCCTCCTATGCTCTTTTGTTCCGCGGCACAGCGGGTAAAATCAACATTCCTTATTATACAGAATATGATGCCGTCTGTAAATGGGTTTTTACGCAAAAATGCGGTATTTTACATACGGGGCTGATTGACAAAGCGCATAGTGTGGGCTAAAATGATATATGTGAGTTTATACCGTTCTTCCATTCGGAACGGGGAAAAGGAGAACTATCCTATGGAGAAGAAGACGTTTTATATCACCACGCCCATCTACTACCCCTCGGACAAGCTGCACATCGGCCACAGCTACTGCACCGTGGCTACCGACGCTATCGCGCGGTACAAGCGTTTGCAGGGCTATGACGTCATGTTCCTGACCGGCACCGACGAGCACGGCCAGAAGATCGAGACGAAGGCCAAGGAGGCCGGCATGACGCCTCAGGCGTTCGTGGATCACATCGTGGAGGG